>Ga0123335_1000039_pt1 | contig 166414 bp, 111 predicted proteins | sample BiotimSIPDNA_2_FD_89707 | JGI IMG/M metagenome (GOLD analysis project Ga0123335, IMG submission 89707) | Anaerobic biogas reactor microbial communites from Washington, USA - Biogas_R2 time_0 SIP DNA | ecosystem: Engineered > Bioreactor > Anaerobic > Unclassified | place: Washington, USA... | reverse complement strand
CCAACAGTTTGCGGTACAGAATCTGGGATACCTATTTTTGAAAAATAAGGGATGCCAATAGCATTCTCATAGCTTATATTTATTTCGCCACCTATGGTAGAAAACGAATCTGCAATTCCTATGCCTTTAGGGTTTTCTACTTCAATTAATACAGTTTCCCCATAACACATTGCAGTCACAGCAATAATTTTACCTTTGGCATGATATGGCAGAAGTTCGTCATTCTTTTCACACCCGACTCCTATTAATGAAAGGAGTAGAAAAATAGTGCTGATTTTTAAAATACTTATTTTCATCCAAACAAAACTTTTAACTTGCTGAATAGATTTTAGATTGAAAAGTCGATCGTTGAATGACATATCATCCGTGTTTGCCGATAAATCGGGACACGTTGTGTTTTTCTGCAAACTTGTTCGTTTCATATTCTCAAGATTTAGGATTAAACAATTATAAACTTTTTGCCTTCCAAAAGCATTCTCAAAAAACAATAATCTATGGAGGTCGTATCATAATCTTAAAGCTTTTTGTAACATAAAATCGTACGTTACTTTCTGTCGATGTAAATCTTGCAAGCTTTGTATGTAGATGAAATTGAATACAAAATAGTTGCGCTCAGGTTGTTAAATTCGCCATAATTTTTTAAAATGTCAAATAAATTGAGTAATTATATAAAACATGAAAATTATTATGCAAATCAAAACACATCACTTAGCTCAGAAGAAAACATATCGTAGCTGATTGTTGAAATGATCGACACCGTGATCTCCAATTTCGAAAACGAAAACAGGATCAATTCAGCACTGGAGAATGCTATTCCTTAGTGGTTATGGCCTTTGGTAAAATTGCACTTGATATAATACCGAAATTATATTCTCGAACAAATTTTAGATAACTTTGTAATATTAAAGAAAAAAAATTCTTAGAATATGCCGAAGAACAATATCAAACTAAAAAACCGGATTAGATTTCGATTTACATATTTACTGATTATTTCGAGTTTCATATTATACGTCTTCATCGTTACATTTATAATTACCCGTTTTAGAAAAGAATCGGTTGAACGCGCCACTTATATTGCAGAAAAACTAGCAAGCGAATATGCCAACATGGCAAAGGCTGACCTGAATGTAGATATGAACATCACACGCGGAATTAACGTAGCTATAAAATCAAATTGGGAAAACGGAGAAGCATCCAACAAACTTTTTTATAAAACTTTATTGAAAAATGCAGCCATTGAAAACCCTGATATAATGGCAGTTTGGATAAATATGGAAATTAAAGCCTTCGATAAAAATTATCAAAAGGATTATGGCCGCGAACGATTTACCCTAGTAACGGTAAAGGGACAAGAAGGCTTTGTTAATGATATACTTAACACAGAAGGCGATGATCTTTCTTCTGACTATTACTTATTAAAACAATCGAAAATTGTTGAATTCAGCGAGCCATATTGGGATTCGTATGGAACAGATCCTCGGGAATACCTAATGTCGAGCGTTTGCGCGCCAATCCTTGACGACAAGAACGGCTTTCTTGGACTTACAGGCTTCGATTTTTCGCTCGACAGGCTAACTCCTTTTGTTGAACAACTTGTTCCGTACAAAGGCACCAAAGCGATGGTAGTTTCAAACAAAGGAATGATCGTTGCCCACCCTGATGACGATATGAAGATGAAGAGCATCGACGCCATTGTTTCTAAGAAACATCAAAACCTGCAAAACATCATCAGCCAAGGCAAAGTGAGTTCATTTGAGCAATCAATTAATGGCAAGGATTATTTTGTTGCCATGGCTCCAATAACCTTAAGTAAAAGCTCGACACCTTGGTCACTTGTTCTTCAACTACCAAAAAAAGAGGTTTTAGCCACGGTTAACTCCACTATACTAATTTCTGCAATCATCTGTTTGATTGGCTTGTTCATTCTTGGCACTATTGTGTATTACCTCACCCTTCGGCTAGAAAAACCATTATTGAAATGTGTTGAATATGCCCGAGAAGTAGGCGAAGGCAAACTATCTGAAACAGTAAGTGTGAATACAAACGATGAGATTGGCCTGTTGGCCGATTCGCTAAACCAAATGGCGGGCCACTTACGAAATATTGTTGAAAACATTGCTGGAGAAGCCCATGTTTTATCCCGCTCAGCACTAAACCTGTCTGAAAGTTCAAAAGAGTTTATTGAATTAGCCCGTCAACAAGAAAATTCGAGCACTATTGCTGAAACATCAATTAACGACCTTTCGCAATACTTACAAAATAGCACTCAAAATACAGAGTCAGCATTTCGTCTGTCTAACGAGACCACAGAAAAAGTTAATCAAAGCTCAGTACAATTTAAAGAATCTGTAACATCGGTACAGAATATTGCCAACAAAATTCAGGTTATCAATGATATCGCATTTCAAACCAATATTCTTGCGCTAAATGCAAGCGTAGAAGCAGCGCGTGCCGGGGATTCAGGCCGTGGTTTTGCTGTTGTAGCCGCAGAAGTAAGAAATTTAGCAGATCGAAGTAAAGAAGCAGCAAACGAAATTGTTATACTCGCCAGTAAAACAAAACAAAATAACGAGACAGCTGGCGATATGATTAACGAGACCTTTAACAAAATTGGCGAATACTCAGCAATTGTATCCGAAATGCATAAATACACTATTGTTCAACAAGAAAGCATCTCGAATATTGTAAATATAGTAAGAGAATTAAAATCGATTTCGAGGAGCAATGCTCAATATGCCAACGATATCGATCATTTTGCGGCAGAGCTTAAAGAACAGTCTGCTAAGTTGAATCTCCTCACTTCAGCATTTTTGATAAAGCAAAGAAAGAACCAGACAAATACTAATTAAATACTAGTAATGCAACACGTTAGCTCTTATGCAAGCCACATTCTTTTTTGCTGCCTTGCTCCCACCACCAGCGTCCCGACCTGATATCTTCACCAGGAGAAATAGCCCTTGTACATGGTTCGCACCCAATACTTGGAAAGCCTCTGTCGTGTAAAACATTGTAGGGTACATGGTTCAAAGAGATAAAGTCTCGAACTTGCTCTATGGTCCAATTTATCAACGGATTATATTTTAGTATTCCATAATTCTCGTCATACTCGATCAGTGAAAGAGACGATCGTGCATCCGATTGCTCGCTACGTAAACCGGTTATCCATACACCATAGCTAGAAAGAAAATTACGCAAAGGCTTAACTTTCCTAATATTGCAACACTCCTTACGGTTTTCAACAGATTGATAAAAACTAAATGGTCCTTTGGCTTTAAGTAAAGCGGAAAGTTCAAAAGCATCAGGATGAACCGTTTCAATTTCAATCTCATATTTTTCACGAGTTCTTGAAAAAACTTTATAGGTCTCTTCAAATAAGCGACCCGTGTCCAACGTTACCAACGCCACTGGAAGTTGATTACTGTAAATTAAATGTGTAACAACCTGATCTTCTAAACCAAAACTTGTTGTAAAAACAACTTTTCCCGGATAAGAACAACAAAGCGACCTAAGGTCGGCAACAATATCAGTACCAGAAAGTGCTGGCAAATCAACGTTCATTCTTACAGCTTTTTTATGAGTTAATTTATCAAAGAAAACAAATTTCACAAAACGATCATTATAAAAGCATCGATTTTATTGTACTTTTAAATCGGCTACAAGAATTGTAGGTATAAATGCAGAAAACTTATTCGAATGAAACTGAAAACCATAGCAATTATCTCGGCCTCAATTATGGCTCTATTGATCGTTATTTTTGTTCTTTCAAAGGATAAAACTGAAGAAAACAAGACACTTTATTTCTCATTTCCGATGGAAGGAGCCTTATTTCCAAAAGATTTCACAGCACCCACTTTTTACTGGGAAGACAAAAAAGGAGCCAATTCATGGGAAATTACGGTCAATGTCCTGGGCAAAAAAGAACTGATCAAGAAAACTTCCAGCGACAACCAATGGAAGCCAAGTAAAGAAGAATGGGACTTGATGAAGAAAAAATCGCAGTTCAGGAATATTGAGTTGCTTGTCAGAAGAAAACAAAACGACCAACCAGATAACAGCGAAATCGGAAAATTGAAAATTAAGATTTCGACCGATGAAGTGGCAGCACCAATTGTTTATCGGCAAATTCCATTACCCTTTTCCTACGCCGAGGCAAATATCGACAAAACCAGTTACTCCATTATCGATATGACAAGCCCTGAGCCATTTTATAATGTATTGGGGTCGTTTAAAGTTTGTGGCAACTGCCATTCGTTCTCTGCCGATGGAAATAGCATTGCCCTTGATTTTGATGCAGTTTCGCGTGACAAAGGGGGATATTTTATAGCCAACGTAATCCCCGAAACCCAGTTCAATAGAAACAATTACATCTCGTGGTCTAAAATGACTAATCGAAATACTTTTGGGTTATTATCGAGAATATCATGGAACGGAAGGTATGTTGCCACCACCGTAAAAGACCGTGTGGTTTCGAAAAAAGTTGACGGACTGCAATCATTGCCTTACTCCCAATTATTTTTCCCGGTGAACGGAGTAATTGCAATTTATGACACCCTCACTAAAGAGGTAAAAGAATTACCTGGCGCAAATGATCCGAACTTTGTACAATCGAATGCAGTGTGGACACCCGATGACAAATACATCATTTTTGCAAGGGCAAAGGCTCTTCCCTTTCCCAAAAATGAAAAGACATACGATTGTTTTGTTCGCGATGAAACCCTAATAAACAACTACTTACAAGAAAAAGAAGAATTAAAGTTCGACCTCTATATTGTACCTTTCAATGATGGCAAAGGAGGCGAGGCAAAACCTATAAAAGGTGCTTCTGGAAACGGGAAAAGCAACTATTTCCCCACAGTCTCACCCGACGGAAAATGGTTAGTTTTCTGCCAAGCGAGTAACTTTATGATGCTCAGGCCCGACAGCCGCCTCTACATTCTTCCGATAGAAGGAGGTAAAGCCAAAAAGCTCGAATGTAACTTCCAGGATATGAACTCATGGCATGCATGGTCGCCCAATGGAAAGTGGCTGGTTTATGTTTCGAAAGCCCTTGATATATACACCGATATGTACTTGACCCATATTGATGAAAAAGGGAACGCATCAACCCCTGTGCTTATTGAAAATGCGAAGCGACAGAATTGTGCAATCAACTACCCCGAATTTATCAACAAAAAAACTGATTATCAATTCACTATGAATTATTCATATGTGAACATCATGGACATAGAAGATGCTATTTCGGCAGGAAAACGCGAAGAAGCAGAAGCAATGCTTGAAAAGTACATTTCACAAAAGATTGAAATGCCTGTTGAATTTCACGAAGTTGGGCGAATGAAAGAACTGCTTGGGCACAAAGATGAAGCAAAACAGTATTACCAGAAAGCCGTTGAAATGGACAAAGAATTTTCGAAAAAAGAATAATTACAGCAAATATTCCCAAAAATACATGGGCGTGTTACATTCTTTAAATCTCATTTTTTTATAGAGTTTCTGAGCCGCTTCGTTATCGTGCCGAACCTCGAGGGTTACTTTACAAAACCCCATCCGAAGGGAGTAATCGAAAATACCCCTTATCAATGCTTCTCCAATCCCAAGTTTTCTATACTTCGGTGAAACAGCAAAATCATGAATATTAACTAGTTTTTTTGCTTTAAATGTTGAAAAATTGACAAAACAATTGGCCAATCCCGCATATTCAGAACCATATTTGGCTAAAAAAAAGAGATAATTTGGTTGACTCTCTAAACCCAAAACAATCTCTTCAGCCAGTTCATCAGTAAGTCTTCCATGATCCCCCATCGGATCAAGCATATACATTTCGAGTAAAGCAAGCATGGCAACACGATGCTCTACTAGCCGCAAATCTCCTGTAATTATCTCAATATCATTCATATACAATTCACAACGATATAATTTATAAAATAAGTGACAAAATACAAAAATGAAATAAAATACGTTCAATTGTTGTACAACATATTTTTAACTATTTGAAAAAATAAAAGTAATTCTGACTTTTGTTCAAAATAACATTACATCAACTATGCCATATTCCGCAAAAGATAAATTCTACATTGCTGTAGACTGCGTGATTTTCGGATTCGACGGGGAAGATTTAAAACTTCTGGTATGCAAGCGAGAGATTGAGCCAGAGAAAGGAAAATGGTCGCTAATGGGAGGTTTTTTAAGAGCGGAAGAAACGCTGGATGAAGCAGCCTACCGTGTTTTAGCCCGTATTACAGGACTGAGAAACATATATATGGAGCAACTATTTACTTTTTCTGCGATAGACCGCGACAGTGAAGACCGGGTAATCAGTACTGCATATTATTCGCTCATCAACATAAAAGATTACAAACCCGATGTTCTTAAAAAACACGGTGTTGAGTGGCTTTCATTATCACAATTACCCCAATTGATTTTCGACCACGACGAAATGGTTTCAAAAGCGCTGAAACGTTTAAAAGCCCGTGCCACTAATCAGCCAATCGGTTTTGAACTTCTCCCCGAAAACTTCACCATCACTCAATTAAGAAATCTATATTCAGCCATATACCAAAGAAACCTCGACCCAGCAAATTTCAGGCGCAAATTAATGTCGATGGATCTTCTTGATCAGTTACCCATTAAAGAAAAAAACGGATCGAAAAAAGGAGCATACCTTTTCTCTTTCAATAAACAAAAATATGAAACCCTCATGTCGAACGGATTTGCCTTTGATTTAAGCGGAGTGTAATAATAAATGTCATTTTAACATTTTTATATAGAATAAACATAATAAAAGAATACAACTATGAATTATTTTGAAAATTATGAAGTATGGTTTGTAACAGGAGCACAGCTTCTGTATGGTGGAGATGCAGTAATATCTGTTGATGCACACTCCAACGAAATGGTTGCTGGCTTAAACGCTTCAGGCAATCTTCCCGTAAAAGTTGTTTATAAAGGTACGGCTAATTCATCGGCCGAAGTATCAGAAATATTCCGCTCGGCCAATGGCGACACAAAATGCGTTGGCGTAATTACATGGATGCATACATTCTCGCCAGCTAAAATGTGGATCCACGGGTTGATGGATTTTAAAAAGCCACTGCTTCACCTTCACACACAATATAATGAAGAGATTCCATGGAATGATATCGATATGGACTTCATGAACCTTAACCAAAGTGCTCACGGCGACCGTGAATTTGGGCATATTACCAGCCGTTTGCGCAAGCCCCGTAAAGTAGTTGTAGGCTATTGGAAAGACAAATCGACTCACCAAAAAATTGCCGGTTGGATGCGTGTTGCTGCTGCTTGGGCAGATGCTCAAGACTTACGCATAATTCGCTTTGGCGATAATATGAATAATGTTGCCGTTACCGATGGCGACAAGGTAGAAGCAGAAATCAGGCTTGGTTACCATGTAGACAATGCACCAATTGCCAAACTTGTGCCATATATCGAGGCCGTTACTGAAGCAGAAATTGACACCTTAGTTGCAGAATATGAACGCATTTATGATTTTGCCGACGACTGCAAAAAAGGTACGGAAAAGCACCAGTATGTACGTGATTCAGCGGCTCAAGAAATTGGATTACGCCGCTTTCTTCAAGAGAAAAAAGCAAAAGCTTTCACTACAAGTTTCGACGAACTTGAAGGAATGAAACAACTTATGGGCTTTGCTTCTCAGCGTCTTATGGCCGAAGGATATGGCTTTGGTGCCGAAGGCGACTGGAAAACCGCTGCCCTTTGCCGCACAATGTGGGTAATGGCAAGTGGATTACCTGGTGGAAGTTCGTTCTTAGAAGATTACACATTAAATTTTGACGGTGAAAAAAGCTCAATTCTACAAGCCCACATGCTTGAAATCAATCCTGAGATTGCCGCAAAAAAACCACGCGTTGAAGTACACTATTTAGGTATTGGAGATTCGGGAACATGCACTCGGTTGGTGTTCCAAGCCCACGAAGGGGAAGGAGTAGCTGCAACAATTGTAGATATGGGCAACCGTTTCAGAATGATTGTGAACGAAGTAGAAGTAATTAAGCCGAAACCACTGCCAAAATTACCCGTTGCTTGTGCACTCTGGATTCCTCAACCAAACCTCGAAGTCGGAGCTGGCGCATGGATAATTGCCGGAGGAACCCATCACTCAAGTTTTTCATTTTCAGTAACTTCAGAAATGCTTGAAGATTATGCCGAAATTGCTGATATTGAAATGCTTCTTATCGACAAGAAAACAACGATAAGAGAGTTCAAAAAAGAACTGAAATGGAATGAACTTTATTATATGCTGAATAAAAGTTTGAGATAAAAACTTAATAAAACAAAACTTATGAATGCTGGATTTACAACACTCGATTACGCAATATTTATCGTCTATGCGATAGTTATTGTTGGATTAGGTTTATGGCTATCGCGCACCAAAAAAGGCGAAGAAAAAGACTCTAAAGATTATTTTCTTGCTGGAGGAACACTCTCATGGTGGGCAATTGGAGCCTCACTTATTGCAGCCAACATCTCAGCCGAACACTTTATTGGAATGTCTGGCTCGGGATTCAGGATCGGATTGGGAATTGCCGCCTATGAATGGATTGCGGCACTTACACTGATACTGGTTGCTAAGTTCTTGTTACCACAAATGATCGACAAGAAAATTTTCACCATGCCCCAATTAGCCAACGAACGCTACGGGCAAGGAGTTAGCTTTTTCTTCTCATTCTTCTGGTTACTTGTGTATGTTTTCGTTAACCTTACCTCGGTAGCTTGGTTAGGCTCTATAGCCATGGAACAAATCCTTGGAATACCTCGTTCAATTGGAGTTCCCGCATTGCTCATATTTGCTGGTGTATACTCAATTTATGGCGGACTTAAGGCCGTAGCTTGGACCGACGTACTCCAAGTAATCTTCCTTGTTGGCGGTGGTTTAATCACTGCATGGTTTGCCCTCGACGCAGTTGGCGGAGACGCCGGTGGCGCAATTGAAGGTTTTAAAACAGTACTCAACAGTGTGCGAAATAATCCTGGGGACCTTCATTTTAATATGATTATCGATCAGGACATCAATGCTACAATTTTCAAAGACCTTCCTGGATTAGCAGTCATTTTTGGAGCAATGTGGCTCACAAATATTGGCTATTGGGGTTTCAATCAATACATTATCCAAAAAGGATTGGCTGCTAAAAACCTCAATGAGGCAAAACGCGGACTCATTTTTGCAGGATATTTAAAACTCCTTATCCCGCTTCTGGTTGTAATTCCTGGCATTACTGCATACGTATTGTTTACACATCCCGATTTAAGGGGAACATTAGATGGATTAAATGGCAGTATCAATGTTGCTGACGATGCTTACCCATGGTTGCTTCGTAACTTTGCTCCAAACGGAATTCGTGGGCTTGCTTTTGCCGCGTTGGTTGCAGCCGTAGTATCATCATTAGCATCAATGCTTAATTCAACATCAACCATTTTTACCCTTGATATCTACAAACCGCTTTTCAACAAACAAGCAACTGAAAGACAGCTTGTTAAAATTGGTCGGATTTCTGCATTAGTTGCTTTGGTGATTGCCATGGTAGCTGCAAAACCATTATTGGGCGGACTCGATCAGGCATTTCAATACATTCAGGAATACACTGGTTTTATCTATCCCGGTGTGGTTGTAGTATTTGGTATGGGTATTCTTTGGAAACGGGCTACAAACCGTGCAGCACTTTGGACAACAATAGTAACCCTTCCTATAGGTATCTTAATGAAGATTGCCTTACCCGAATTACCATTTATCATTCGAATGGGTTATGTATGTATGATCCTGATTGCAATTGCAATTATACTCACATTGACAGACAAGAATCAGGTAAAAGCAGAACCTCTGTCAGAAAAAGACAAGAAAAATTACACCCTTGCCGGTTGGGTTTTTGCCATTATTTCTGCAGTTTGTATGGTTGCTGGAGTTATCTGGGGAACCAGTCTCTTCGATTTCAACCTGTTACATCTTGGATTCAATTCCATTTTCATGTTAGCCTTCCTGATGGGATTCCTCTCGATCATGATGTTCACTAACGCAAATTCAACTTCAAAAGACCACAAAGCTTACGACATTAACCCTGCACTTTTCGAAACTGATAAAAAATTCCTTTTCGGAGCAATGGGCATTGTAATTATCTTTGTTGCACTTTATGCATATTTCTGGTAAACAAATACTTGGGCACCCTATATTAGGGTGCCCATATTATTAATTTAATATGGTAGATCAACTAAAAGAAGAAGTTTTTATTGCCAATATCGACTTGGTAAAACATGGCTTGGTAATTTTTACCTGGGGCAATGCCAGCGGAATTGACCGTGAAAAAGGCTTGGTTGTAATAAAGCCAAGCGGTGTCGAATACGATTCAATGAAACCAAGCGACATGGTAGTTGTTGATTTGGACGGGAAAGTCGTGGACGGGAAACTTAAACCCTCGTCAGATCTCATGACCCATTTGGTGCTTTACCGTAATTTTGAGACTATTGGCGGTGTTGTTCACACTCATTCAACCTACGCCACAGCATGGGCTCAAGCCGGAAGGTCTATACCCAACATTGGCACAACGCATGCCGATTATTTCGCAAAAGAAATACCTTGCACACGACAAATGACTGAAAATGAAATTTTTTCAGCCTACGAATACGAAACCGGGAACGTTATAGTTGAAACATTCAACCAGCTAAACCCGGTAGAAGTTCCTGGGGTTTTGGTACAAAACCACGGACCATTTTCGTGGGGAAAGAACGCCCATGATGCTGTACACAACGCTGTAGTCATGGAGCAAGTAGCAAAAATGGCTTCAATTGCATTTGCTGCAAATCCAGCATTGCAAATGAACCCCTTGCTGATAAAAAAACACTACGAAAGAAAACACGGAAAGAACGCCTATTATGGCCAATAAATAATAAAGGTTGAACCGTACAAATAGCGTCAATATCAAAAAAATAAATAACAATGAGTAAATACGTTATAGGATTAGATTATGGAACCGATTCGTGCAGGGCACTAATTGTCGATGCATCGAACGGACAGGAGATGGCAACCAGTGTAAAATATTACCCACGCTGGAAAGAAGGAAAATATTGTGATCCGTCAAAAAACCAATATCGTCAACATCCGCTTGATTATCTGGAAGTAATGGAAGCTTCAATTATTGAAGCCTTGTCGAAATGCGACCCTTCGGTAGCAAAAAATGTTACCGGAATAGCCTTCGACACAACCGGTAGCACCCCTGCCCTAACCGACAATAACGGGACACCTTTGGCTTTGCTTCCCGAATTTGCTGAAAATCCCAATGCGATGTTTATTCTTTGGAAAGACCATACCGCAGTAAAAGAAGCCGATGAAATCAACGAACTTGCCCGAAAATGGGAAATCGACTATACAAAATACGAAGGCGGTATATACTCATCTGAATGGGTTTGGGCCAAAGTATTACACACCTTACGCAACGACAAAACAGTTGCTTCAAAAGCATTTTCCTGGGTAGAATATTGCGACTGGTTGCCTGGAGTACTCACCGGGAACATAAATCCAGCAACTATTCTCAGAGGTCGCTGTGCTGCTGGCCACAAAGCGTTATGGCATCCCGACTGGAACGGACTTCCACCTGAAGAATTTTTGGTTGCACTTGGTAAAGAATTAAAAGGTTTCCGCGATCACCTTTTCACTGAAACACATACTAGTAAAGAAAAAGCAGGAACCTTAACCCCAGAATGGGCTACCAAATTAGGCCTCTCTACCGATGTAATTGTGGGAGTTAGCGCTTTCGATTGCCACATGGGGGCAGTAGGTGCAGAAATTGAACCAAACACACTTGTACGGGTAATCGGAACGTCAACTTGCGATATTATCGTTGCATCGAACGAAGATATGGAAGGAAAACTAATCCCGGGCATCTGCGGACAAGTTGATGGTTCTGTAATTCCGGGCATGATTGGCCTAGAAGCTGGACAATCGGCCTTTGGTGACGTATATGCATGGTTTAAAAATGTACTTGCCTGGCCGTTGAATTTTATTGACGATGCTGAATTGCGCAAGAGTATTGAAGACAAACTTATTCCAGTCTTATCGGATGAAGCGGCTAAAATTCCAGTGGAAGAATCGACCATTATTGCAACCGACTGGCTCAACGGACGACGCACCCCTGATGCTGACCAAAATGTAAAGGCAACAATAACTGGCTTAACACTAGGATCATCAGCTCCTAGAATTTTCAGGGCACTGGTTGAAGCTACAGCTTATGGTTCAAAAGCAATTGCTGAACGTTTTATTGAAAATGGTATTGAAATAAAACAAGTAGTTGGTATAGGTGGAGTTGCAAAAAAATCTTCATTCGTAATGCAAACCTTGGCCGATGTAATGAACATGCCAATTAAAGTGGCCCGTGCAGAACAATGTGTAGCCTTGGGTGCAGCCATGTTCGCCGCAGTAGCTTCGGGATTATACCCTACCGTTGAAGAAGCACAAAAAGCAATGGGACAGGGATTTGAAAAAACGTACTATCCAATTCAGCATAATGTTGAAGTATATGAAAAACTTTATCGCGAATATCAGCGTGTAGGTTCAATACTATAAAATTATTATGAGGCTGTTAGCTAATTCAATAGTAGCAATATTGGGACTTGCAGCAATGGTATCCTGCTCGACTCCTGAAACGGAGAAGGCAGGATATCCCATTAAAGCTGTCGGCATTACCAATGTAGAAGTTACCGATGCTTTTTGGCTTCCAAAAATACAAGAAGTACAAACCATCACCATCGACCACTCGCTCAAAAAGTGTGAGACAGAAGGCCGTATGGAAAATTTTCTGGTTGCCGGCAGAAAAAAAGAAGGAACATATAAAGGTAAAATGCCCTTCGACGACACTGATGTGTACAAAATCATCGAAGGAGCTTCATTATCACTCATCAGCAATCCGAATCCAGTGCTCGAGACTTACCTCGACTCGATAATCTCGATTATTGCTGTAGGTCAGGAACCAGACGGATACCTAACAACATGGTTTACCATCGACAGGAAAACTCCTCCGGCCTGGTGGGTAAAACCATCAACGAACCGTTGGGAGAACGAGCAATCGAGTCATGAACACTATAACAGCGGACACATGTTTGAAGCTGCCGCTGCACATTACCGTGCCACTGGGAAAAGAAATTTTCTGGATATTGCCTTGAAAAATGCTGATCTTTTGACAGAAAGCTTTGGCCCGGGAAAACTCACAACACCTCCGGGTCATCAAATTATTGAAACAGGATTGATCCAGTTGTATGAAATTACCGGAAACAAAAAATATCTAGATCTGTCGAAATTTTTCCTTGACGAAAGAGGCGACTCAACCCATCGGCAACTATGGGGTCCATACAATCAAGACCATTTACCTGTAACCCAGCAAACCGAAGTGGTTGGCCATGCGGTGAGAGCAGTTTATCAATATTCCGGAATGACCGATATTGCTGTACTTTTTCACGACTCGAGCTACCTTAACGCGGTAAATGCACTTTGGGAAAACATGGTAAATAAAAAAATTTACATCACAGGAGGATTAGGAGCAAGACACGATGGAGAAGCATTTGGCGACAATTACGAACTTCCCAATAAAACGGCCTACAGCGAAACCTGTGCTGCAATTGGCAGTGTTGATTGGAACCAGCGCATGTTTCAACTTACAGGAAATGCTAAATATGCTGACGTAATTGAACGCACACTTTATAATGGGCTTATTGCAGGAATTTCACTCGACGGAACTCAGTTTTTCTATCCCAATCCACTGGAATCGGACGGAGAATATGCTTTCAATCATGGAGCGGCAACACGCCAGCCTTGGTTCGACTGTTCCTGTTGTCCAACAAACCTTATCCGTTTTATCCCGTCGATTCCTGAACACATTTATGCTCAAAATAGCAATAACCTGTATGTCAATTTATTCATTTCGAGCAAAGCACAAATCAGCCTCGACAAGCAAGCATTGAATGTTGAGCTACAGACCAATTACCCTTATCATGGAAAAATTACGCTACATGTTTCGCCAGCAAAACCCTCAACCTTTAACCTGAACCTAAGAATTCCAGGTTGGGCACGTAATGAAGTAACTCCAGGCGACTTGTATTCATATCGTTCTAATTCAACCGATAACATCGTTCTGAAAGTGAATGGGGAAAATGAACCATTGGTGATGAAAAATGGATATGCAGTAATCTCCAGAAAATGGAAAAAAGGAGATATTGTAAGTGTTGAATTACCTATTGAAGTAAAACAAGTTATTGCGAATGAAATAGTTGAAGAAGATCGTGATAAAATTGCTTTCGAATACGGACCGTTAGTATATTGTGCTGAAGAAGCAGATAATGGCACATTGAATGAAATGAAAATCCCAGCTGACATCAGTTTCAACATAGAAGATTTCAGTGTATTGGATGAGAAAACAAAAGCATTAACCACGAATATCGGTGGAAAAACGCTAACACTCATCCCCTATTTTGCATGGTCGAACCGGGGAATTGGAGAAATGAAAGTATGGTTCGACAGAGACAAAAATGAAACAAATAATTAATTATCAATAAAATCAGAAAGCTTATGAAAAAGTTAGTCGTATTTTTTATTGCACTTACCGTATTTACGGGGCTGCATGCACAAAACAGCATTGTGCTTCAACCCAATAAAGCCCAAACGGTAATCAACAAAAACATTTACGGGCATTTTTCAGAACACTTGGGAACATGTATTTACGGAGGAATTTACGTTGGTACAGACTCGAAAATCCCAAACATCGACGGGTACCGCACCGATGTGGTAAATGCATTGAAAGAGATGAAAATCCCGGTATTACGTTGGCCAGGCGGCTGTTTTGCCGACACCTACCATTGGAAAGATGGTATTGGGCCAAAAGAAAACCGTCCATCCATTGTGAATGTTCACTGGGGCGGTGTTACCGAAGACAATAGTTTCGGCACCCATGAGTTCCTCAATTTCTGCGAGTTAATTGGCACAGAGCCCTATCTCAGCATCAATGTAGGCTCGGGAACTGTTCAAGAAGCCGCCGAATGGGTTGAATATGTTTCTTCATCGAACGAAAGCCCAATGACAGAACTCCGCAAGAAAAATGGCCGCGAAGATCCTTGGGACGTTAAGTTTTGGGGAATTGGAAACGAAACTTGGGGTTGCGGTGGCGATATGCGCCCTGAATATTACGCCGACGTCTATCGCCATTTTGCAGGCTATGTTCGTGGAAACAACTTGCAAAAGATAGCTGTAGGACCATCGTCGAGTGATTATAACTGGACAGAAAAAATGATGATCGGGCTCCAAGATAAAAAACAACTTGTACAAGCCTTGTCACTACACCACTATACTTTGCCAACCAACAGCTGGGTTGGCAGCAAAGGTTCTTCGACTGATTTTGGTGAAGACATGTATTTTGCTACGTTGAAGAACACATTAGTCATTGAAGAGTTCATCGAAAAACACCTTGCCATTATGGACAAGTATGATCCTGAGAAAAAGATCAGCCTGGCAGTAGATGAATGGGGAACCTGGTACGATCCACTTCCTGGTACGAACCCCGGATTCCTTCAACAACAGAACACATTGCGCGATGCATTAGTAGCCGGAACCAACCTCAATATCTTCAACAATCACGCCGATCGTATTTCAATGGGCAACATAGCTCAGGTTATCAATGTATTGCAATCAGTTATTCTGACTAAAGAAGACAAAATGGTACTCACTCCAACTTACTATGTTTTCAAAATGTATAACGTACACCAAGATGCTAAATTGGTACCATTGAGCTTGGTATGTAATGATTATGAGTTTAAAGGAGATAAAGTTCCTGCAGTAAATGCCTCTTCATCAATTAAAGACGGTGTTTTAAGCATTACCCTTTGTAACCTTAATCCGAACAAAACCGAAACGGTGGAATGCAGTCTCGACGCAAAAGAATATAAGGTAGTTGGAGGCAAAATCATCAACGCTAAAAACCTTGCAGACTATAACGACTATGGGCAAGCGGAAAAAGTAAACATGCAAGACTTCACTGTGGCAAAACCCAAAAACGGAAAACTTAGTATTGAACTCCCTGCCCACTCAGTGGTACTTGTTCAACTTCAATAATTTGACAAATAAAAAAATTTACAACAATGAAAAAAGCATTATATATTACCGCAGCGATTGCCATTATTTTCTTGGCCGCTTGCAACAGCAAATCGACTCCGTTTACAAAAACAGTTGAAGCAATTTCAGCAACTAATTTCCAAAAAGATATTGACGGCAAAGCCACTTCGCTTTATACCTTAACAAATCAAAACGGGATGGGAATTAAAGTGACCAATTTCGGAGCACGTATTGTGGCCCTTTGTGTGCCCGATAAATCAGGAAAACCTGTAGATGTCGTATTTGGATATAGCACTATAGATGAATACCTTAATCAACCAGAAAAATTCTACGGTGCTGCAATTGGTCGTTATGGAAACCGCATTGCTAAGGCAACTTTCAGCATCGATAGTGTAAGCTATAGTTTAGCTGCAAACAACGGGATTAACCATCTACATGGCGGGCCAAAAGGATATTACGATGTGGTTTGGAATGCAGAACAAAGCAGTCCGTCAAAAGTGATTTTCACGTACAATTCGGCTGATGGCGAAGAGGGATACCCCGGAAACTTAAGTATTTCAATGACATACGAATTAACCGAAGACAATGGGTTGAAAATTGAATATGCAGCCACTACTGATAAAAAGACAATCTGCAACCTCACCAACCACTCGTATTTCAACCTTTCGGGCGAAGGCGAAGCTACGATCAACGACCATCTTTTGATGATCAAAGCAGACAAATATACCCCGGTTGATTCAACCTTGATCCCTACAGGAGAGCTTGCACCAGTTGAAGGTACTCCAATGGATTTTACAAAACCAACAGCTATTGGTTCGAGAGTTGGCGAAAGCTTTGAACAACTATCGTTTGGCGGCGGCTATGACCACAACTGGGTTATCAGCAAAGAAACTTCAGGCGTTGAATTAATTGCCTCACTTGAATCTCCTGTTACTGGTATCAAAATGGAAGTTTATACAGACCAGCCCGGCATTCAATTCTACGGTGGCAACTTCTTAACCGATAACGACAAAGGAAAATCAGGAAAACCTTACCAATACCGTAGCGGGTTGTGTCTTGAAACACAACATTTCCCCGATTCACCTAATCAGCCAGAGTTTCCAACTACTCTACTCGAGCCAGGCCAGAATTATTCGCACACTTGTATCTACAAGTTCTCAGCCAAATAAAATCTGGAAAACAGATCAAAAAAAGGGGTAACCATATTTGGCTACCCCTTTTTTCATATTTCACGGAAATATTCTTTTGAGGCTCGGCAAATCGGACAAATATAGTCTTCGGGCAGCGCATCGAACGGAGTTCCAGGAGGTATACCATTTTCCGGCTCACCCAATTCCGGATTGTATGTGTAGCCACAAAGAATACAAATATATTCTGAAGCCAACTCTGAAGGGCTAATCAACTCTTTTCTAGAGACAGAAAGTAATTCAGGTGGTATAAATGTTGGCGCATTTTCAGGTGAAAGCATTTTGTAATGCTCATGGTAATAGTCGTAAGTAAGCACTGGTTCTGCGCTCAATTTTTCGCTATGAGCAACCTCTCCGAAGAAAAGGATGTGACTGCCACAATCGACAGAATTTAACACATTACACTCAAAAAAAGCTACTGCACAATCGGTTACAACAGGTACTCCAAGCTGGCCTGTCTTATGTGAATAGTTGCTGAATTTATCGAAATCGCGAGATGAACGGAACCCGAAATCCTGAATCAATGAAACCGGAAGATCACGCCTGAGTACCGATAACGAGAAAACACCGCGTTTGGAAATTATATCACAACTGTAGTTTTTCTTGCTGCAACTGATGGCCAGCACCGAAGGATTCGAAGTAACCTGAAACCCGGTATTGGCGACATAGCCAGATTTTTTCCCTTCATATTCGGAACACACAAGATAAACCCCGTATGAAAGTGCATGAAAAGCCTTAAATTCTATCATTTTCTTTTTTTCCTTAAATGTAAATACAATTCTTAGAAAACAATATTTCTTAATGTCTTTTCAATCGAATCAAAGCCAAACACAAAACCATCTTTTTGCAAGCGGGCTGGAAGCACAGCACTACCCTTAAGCATAACACGTGAAGCATTTCCAAATAAAACAAATAAGACTATCGACGGAACAAAAAAGACAGCAGGTTTCTTCATTTGCTTAGCCAGAGCTTTGGTAAAATCTTTATTACTTATTATTTGTGGAGCAACCAGATTGTATACTCCCGCCGACTGATTATTATTGACAAAGTACCTGAATGCACCCAAAATATCCTCGACATGAATAAAAGGCATTATTTGATTTCCACGGCCAAGAGTGCCTCCAAATCCAGCTTTAAACACAGGAATAAGCCGACTGATTAACGGCGAATTATTTCCTAAAACAACTCCAAATCGGACAATGACCAATCGAACTAAAGGATTTTTCAGTTTCATCGCTTCTGATTCCCATTTACGAACCACCATCCCTAAGAAGTTATGACTAAAAGTCTCGTCAGATTCAGTAAAAACCTCTGCAGAATTATCAGGATATATACCAGTAGCAGAAGCTGAAATAAACAATTTCTTATGTTCTGAATGAGGAAGGGAATTTAGAATAGTTACAATTCGTCGGGTTGTATGCACCCGGCTCTCCAATATCTGTTTCCGGTTTCTCGAAGTCCAGCGTCTCGAAACCGGATAGCCTGCCAAATTCACAATAACATCAGCACGTGAAATACTATCCCGCCACACTTCATCTGACTCGTCACGCTTCAACGGAAGAAAGACTGCATCGGGGAACGGGGAATGTTCGCGAAAATAGGTGGCAATGTAGCCCGAAGCACCAGTTAATGCTATTATCATATACTCAAGGAATTAATAATAAAAGAATAACAGAAACACACGCAATGATGTTTTTATGAATGATCACAATTTGCAATTACAAAACGAAAATATAACTTTAGCAACTTTATCAATTTAACCAAATGTAATATCATGAACAAATTTATTCTTTCCATTTTCATTATAACCTATTGTATAACAAGCACATTAGCACAAACACAAAAAGACACCATATATACTCTTTATACAGCAACCCCAATTGTCATCGATGCTTCTGATGCAGACGAGTGCTGGTCCAAGTCCGAATGGCACCCAATGAAACAGGTTTGGTTAGGAAATGCCATGGCCGAAGGGGACTTTGAAGGTAAGTTCAAAGTATGCTGGGATAAGGATTATTTGTACGTATTGGTTGAAGCTATCGATAATATCCTCTCCGACGATCATGCAAACCCAACCACAAATTATTGGGACGACGATTGTGTGGAAATATTTGTAGATGAAGATCGTTCGGGCGGAAACCATCAGTATAATAACAGCGCCTTTGCATATCATTGCAGTGTTTTCTACGATGTAATTGACGCTGCCGGACCCAATGGTGCAACCATTAATTGCAAGAACAACATCATTATGAAGATGGATACTATCGCTGAAAACACCTATCGCTGGGAATTTGCAGTTAAAATGTTTAACAAAAATTTCAACTATAATAACCCAGACCCAAGTCGGGTTTTCCTCTCTCCTAACAAATTAATGGGCTTTTCGATTGCTTATTGCGACAATGATGAAACAACAGCGCGTGAAAACTTCATTGGTTCGGTAGTGATGCCCGCCGGACACGAAAACGACAGCTACATCAATTGCGACTATTTTGGAACCATGCTGCTTGTTGATCCAGATGGGAAATATGTTTCCTCAAATCAGTTACCCGGCACAAAAAAAAAGTTCAGCGTATACCCTAACCCGGTAAATAACATGCTAGTGATTGAGAACCAAGGCGCAAATACCGAAGGTTTTACATTGACTATACTCACAACAAACGGTCAGGTTGTGAGCGAAACCAAGCTTGGCAAAAACAAACAAACCATTGATTTACAAGGACTATCAAATGGAACTTACCTCGTATCATTACGCGGCGACAATTATATTCAAACCGAAACTATCAGTAAAAAATAGGTAAAGAGCCCGTGCTGGTTGAATTTTGCGAAGGCTTAATTGAACATTACTTACAGATTTGCTCTATTAGAAAATGTATTCTGAAAACAGAAAAGGATACTATTTTAACTAATTAGCTAATAACGAAATTATTTCATCAACCGAAAGCAGTGATTGTTCACCGGTTAACATGTTTTTGAGTGTAAGTTTTCCATCACTAATCTCTGTCTCACCGGCAAGAATAACATACGGTATTTGTTTGCGATTGGCATATTCCATCTGCTTTTTCATTTTTGCAGCTTCGGGATATATTTCGCACGAAATGCCAACGCTTCTCATTCGACTCACAGCCGGTAACACATATGCTTCTTCATCTTTCCCAAAGTTGATAAACAACACTTTTGCTCCAGCAAGTGCTTCTGTAGGGAATAGGTTAAGTTGTTCCATTACATCATAAATGCGGTCGGCGCCAAACGAAATTCCTACGCCAGAAACACCAGGTAGCCCAAAAATTCCGGTCAGGTCATCGTAACGGCCTCCGCCTGTAATGCTCCCAATTTGAACATCGTTGGCTTTTACTTCAAAAATAGCCCCGGTGTAATAATTTAAACCGCGGGCAAGAGTAAGATCCAGTTCAACAGCTATACCGAGGTCGAATTTCTTCAGGTAAGAGAAGATTGTATTCATCTCTTCAACACCTTTCATGCCAATTTCTGAACCGGAAATTACAGTGGCAATCTGGCTCAGTTTTTCTTCTGTCGAGCCACTTAACGCTAAAATTGGTTGTAATTTCTCAATTGCACTTTTCGAAACACCTTTGAGCTCAAGTTCCTGATTTACTTTATCGAGGCCAATTTTGTCGAGTTTATCAATGGCAACAGTAATGTCGACAATCCGGTCGGCTTCGCCAATGGTTTCTGCAATTCCTGAAAGAATTTTGCGGTTATTGATTTTTAGGGTAACACTAATGTTTAAACGGCGATATACCTCGTTAACAATCTGTATCAGTTCAACTTCGTTCAAAAGTGAGTTGCTGCCAATTACGTCAACATCGCACTGGAAAAATTCGCGGTAACGTCCTTTTTGTGGGCGGTCGGCACGCCAAACTGGTTGAATTTGGTAACGTTTGAACGGAAACGCAAGTTCGTTGCGGTTTTGAACCACAAAACGCGCAAATGGAACGGTAAGATCGTAGCGTAATCCCTTTTCAGAAATTTTACTGGTAACTTTTCCCGAATCTTTATCTGAAAGAAACTGTTCGTCAACCCCTGAAAGAAAATCGCCCGAATTCAATACTTTAAAAAGAAGCTTGTCTCCCTCATCTCCATATTTTCCCATCAACGAAGAGAGGTTCTCCATTGCAGGTGTTTCGATAGGTTGAAAGCCAAACAGCTGAAAAACCGATTTAACCGTGTCAAAAATGTAATTCCTACGCGCCATTTGAAATGGGAAAAAATCACGTGTTCCTTTTGGAATAGAAGGTTTCTGGATCATCTTTTAAGTATTTTGGGCAGCAAAATTAATGAAACTATGCAAGCTTACAAACTTTGCCGAATGTTAACTTAAAATTGAGCAAGGAACAAGATTTCTTAATTTATCGTAAAAAAAAGGCTGTTTACCGATTAGTTTAATAAGATTCCACAAGAAAACTTTCATCACAAAAATAGTTTTCTACTTTTGCAACTTCCAATATCAAGCAATATGGATATAAGGGACAGAATATTAAAAGGAGCAGGAAAGTTATTCAAAGAGCTTGGAATAAAACAAGTTACGATGGACATGATTGCCCAATCACTTGGAATTTCGAAGCGTACGATTTACGAAAACTTCAGGGACAAGAATGATTTGGTAAACAATTTCATCTCACTTGCTATGGTTGACCATAAAAAAAGAGCTTATGAAATTTTAGCGGGGTCGAAGAATGTAATTGAAGCACTCTTCAATTTTGGCATTTTCAACCAAAGTGCAATGAAAGACGTAAACCCACTTTTTTTCAACGATTTAAAAAGATATCACGGAGAAGTATTTCATAAGAATATACTAACAGGAGAAGCTCGAAATTTCGAATTAACCTATACTATTTTAAGAAGAGGACAAAACGAAGGGGTTTTCATAAAAGAAATCAACCTTGAAATTGCCAACCAGTTCATTCACTACATGTTCGACTTTTTTCAAAAGATGAAAGAAGACAAGCAGTGCAACCAGAACCTGATATGGACTTCGGTGATATTACCTTACCTTAGAGGCATTTGCACTGAAAAGGGACAAGATATTTTAGTATTTTTCTTAAAAAACACAGAAAACCAGAATAATATTTAAAGTTTTACAACAATAACAGCTATGAAACAACAAGCATTAATCTTAACATTTTTACTACTGACCGGATTCATTGCCCGAAGTCAGGAGCCCCTTCGCCTATCGCTAAGCGAAGCGGTCGATTATGCCGTTGAGCATAACAAGACCTTGCAAAATGCCAAACTCGACGTAAAGGCATCCGAACTTAAGGTAAAGGAAACCATTTCGCAAGGCTTGCCACAAATTGATGCGGGAGTTGACTTCACTACCTATTTTGGCTATGAAATGGCTTTCGAGTTAGGTGGTGGTTCGGGTAATTACACCGAACAACAGCTTACCGAAGCTTGGCAGCAAACCTCAGCCCAGTTCCCGGCTTTTACCCAAGCCGATTTAATGAACTACATGGCAGGAAGTACTTACACAGGCATTCTTTCGGCCATGAACCCTATGGCAATTAAAATGACCGATGCGTCTACAGGAAAAATCCAGCTAGGTCAATTGTTATTTAGCGGACAATACTGGGTTGGCATTCAAACCGCCAAGCTTGGAAAGAAAATTGCACAGCAAGGCCTTGAAAGCTCAGTTCTCGATGTGAAACAAAACATCACAAACAGCTATTTTATGGTTTTAGTCACTCAAAAATCCATGGAAATTTTCGAGCAAAACATTGCCGACTTAAAGAAAATCGAAAACCACACTCGCAAAATGGTCGATACAGGAGTCTCCGAGCAAACCAGCCTCGACCAAATTACGGTTCAGGTGAGCATGCTTGAAAATACGAAGAAAACTATGGAAAGAGCGCTTCGGATGGGATACAATCTGTTAAAATTTCAACTTGGGGTAAATGCTGAAACCGATGTTATACTCTCTGAGTCCTACGACAAATTACTGTCTGAAAACATTTTACAACTTCCATCTGATGGGAATTTTTCGATTGAGAGTAATCTTCTTTACCAAATGACTGAAACAAATCAGAAAATTTCGGAAAAAATGGTAAAAATGGAACAAATGGCTTATGCTCCAACATTGACAGGGTTTTACGCTTACAACCAAAAATTCCTAACTACAGGTTTCGATATGACACCAAACCACATCGCGGGTCTCTCTATGAGTATCCCAATTTTTTCGAGTGGAAGCAGGGCTCACAAAGTTGCTCTGGCCAAAATTAAATTTGAACAAGCCGGAATCAACAAAGCAATGGTAGCCGACCAACTTTCAATGCAGGAACAACAATTGAAAATGGATTTAAACTCAGCTATCGAAAATTATGAGCTGCAAAAAGAAACTGTGAACGTGGCCAAAAGGGTTTTCGACAATGTGAACCGAAAATTTGAACAAGGAATGGTATCGAGCCTTGAGCTTACCCAGTCGAATTCAAATTACCTTCAGGCCGAGACTAATTTTGTGCAGGCATCTTTCACTCTACTGCAAGCACGGTTAGCCCTCGATAAATTATATAACAAACTCTAAAAAAATTACAATATGAAACGAATTCTAATTTATTCAATAGCTATTCTGTTGTTTTCAGCATGTAGCAACACCGGCACACCCGAAGCAAAGCAAAAAAAGATTGACGCAATCAATGCAAAAATCAGAAATCTTGAAACAAAAAAGAGAAGTCTCATAGAGGCAACAGATACAGCTGGCATCGATAAAGTTTATCCGATTAAAATTGAAGCTCTTGCAAGCGATACAATATCGAAAATTGTAAGTTTTTCAACAAACCTTACAGCTTACGAAGAAGTATACCTTGCCCCTGCATCACCCGGAAAAATTGAGAAAATTTATGTAAAAATCGGCGACCGTGTCAAAAAAGGCGACATTTTAGCCAAAATGGATGAAACCCAGTTAAACAATTCAAAACTACAATTGGCTCAGTTGGAAACAGATTACGAACGAATGAAAGCATTGCGTGAAACCAACAGTATTTCGGCACAGCAGTTCGAGCAGATTAAAACCCAAGTTGAAGTGACCCGTGCAAGTGTAACATATATGGCCGAAAACACAAAGCTTGTGGCTCCCTTTAGCGGAGTAATAACCGGCAAATATTTCGAAAACGGCGAGCTCTACTCAGGCGCACCGAATACCCAAGCAGGGAAAGCAGCCATTGTGGTACTCCAACAAACTGACCCATTAAAAGCAATAATCAGTATTTCAGAAAATTACTTTCCTGAAATAAAAGTTGGAACAGCACTCGATATTACCTCCGAAATATATCCAGCGGAAACATTCAACGGAATAATTGAGCGGATTCATCCAACGATTGACCCACTAACCCGTTCGTTTCAAGTAGAAGTAAGAGTTTCAGGCAATGGAAAATTGCGCTCTGGAATGTTCTCTAAAGCCGACCTTAAACTTGGTGAAGTTGCCTCAATAATTGCCCCCGACAATGCAATAATTCAGCAAGAAGGAACTAACATCCGTTATGTTTTCATCAACGAAAACGGAGTAGCACGTCGGGTTAATGTAACTCTTGGCGAACGCATCAACGATAAAATCGAAATAATTTCAGAGGAACTGAAAGAAGGAGATGAATTAATTGTTACCGGCCAATCGTTGCTGATGAACGGATCGAAAGTTAAAGTAAGCCAATAACCTAAAAAAGAAATACAATACAATGAGTATATATAAAGAAGCGGTAAAAAAACCAATTACCACGATACTGATCTTCGTGGGCGTAATGGTTTTCGGGCTGTTCTCGTTGGTTCAGCTGCCGATCGACCTCTACCCAGAGATGGAGCTGCCGGCAATTACCATAATGACGCAATACAACGGAGCTAATGCATCTGATATTGAGACAAATATAACCAAGCCGGTCGAAGATGCCATGTCGTCGATCAGCGATATGAAAGAAGTTAGCTCGGTATCGCGCGACAACCTTTCGCTAGTTTTCGTTGAATTTGAATGGGAAACCGACCTCGACGAAGCGGCAAACGACATCAGGGATGCTCTTTCGTTTATAGAAAATTATTTGCCCGAAGATGCAGAAGATCCAACAATCTTCAAATTCAATTCGAGCATGATGCCCATCCTGTTCTACTCGGTAACCGCTACCGAAAGTTTGGATGGCTTGGAAAAAATCCTTGACGAGAAGTTGGTTAACCCGCTGAACAAAATTGACGGAATTGGATCAATCGGGTTATCGGGCGCCCGCGAGCGCGAAATCAGGATCGAAATCGACCCCGTTCGACTGGAGGCCTACAACCTTACCATTGAGCAAATTGGGAATGCTCTGGCCATGGAAAACATCAACATGCCATCGGGTAACGTAAAAATGGGAAAAACCGATTATCCGTTGAGGGTTAAAGGCGAGTTTGTAAATAGCGATGAGATTAAAAATATTGTCGTTGCCAATTACAACGGAAACATAATCCTTCTGAAAGATGTTGCCGATGTAAATGATACAATGCGCGAAATGAACATCGAGGAAAAAATCGATGGTAAAGATGGTGCAAGAATGTACATCATGAAAAAATCGGGCGGAAATACTGTTAAAATTGCTCGTGATGTACGCAAAGAACTCGAAAAAATTAAAAAAACACTGCCTTCCGACATCCAAATTAACACAATTTTTGACTCGTCGGAATTCATCGACAGCTCGATTAAAAACCTGTCTGAAACGTTGTTATACGCACTATTGTTCGTCACATTAGTGGTTCTCTTCTTTTTAGGCCGCTGGAGGGCTACGTTTATCATTGTACTAACCATACCTATCGCGTTGGTTGTTGCATTCATTTACCTGTATCTTACAGGAAACTCGATCAATATTATTTCGCTTTCGTCGCTTTCAATAGCTATTGGGATGGTGGTTGACGATGCCATTGTGGTACTGGAGAACATTTCGAAACACATTGACAGAGGAAGCAGTCCTCGCGAGGCGGCAATCTATGCAACTAACGAGGTTTGGTTAGCTGTAATCGTTACCACACTTACGGTTGTCGCTGTATTCCTTCCACTTACCTTAGTTGAAGGTATGACTGGTGTTTTATTCCGCCAGTTAGGTTGGGTGGTTACTATTACCATTGTTACATCAACATTGGCAGCAATAACCTTAACCCCAATGTTAAGCGCTATGATACTGAAATTGAAACCTAAGAAAGAAGAATACGGACCATTAAGCTACGAACGTACTGTTCTGCCTTTTCTGGATAAATTAGATAATTTCTATGGAAGAACATTGCAGTGGGCTTTGAAACATAAATTAATGGTTTCAATGGCATCCTTAGCAATATTCCTTAGTTCGTTCTTATTTATCGGAAGTATTGGCACTGAATTTATGCCGCAATCCGATAGTAGTTCAATAAGTGCTACCATTGAATTACAAACAGGTACACGTTTCGAAGAATCAGCAAAAGTAGCCCGACAAATTGAAGCCTATGTAAAAGAAAGTATTCCTGAGGCAGAACTAAATGCAGTAACAACCGGTAACGACGACCGAGGAGGAATCAGCTCTATTTTCCAATCATCGGGGTCGAATATTATCAACTACAGTATCAACCTTACTTCACCCGAAGATAGAGATCGGTCTGTTTGGGACATTGCCGAAGTGCTTAGGAGTTACCTCGGAACGGTGCCTGAAATTGTAAATTATACTGTTTCTACCGAAGGTGGAATGGGTGGTATGGGAGGCGAACAAAACGTAGAAGTCGCTATTTATGGGTACGACCTCGAAGCTACAACCCTTTACGCTCGCGAATTACAAAGCCGGATAGAAAAAATTAGCGGGGCTCGCGAAGTAAAAATCAGCCGTGAAAAGTTCAAACCTGAACTTACAGTTAATCTTGACCGCGAAAAATTAGCCCGTCATGGCTTAACAACGGCTATGGTTTCCTCAATGTTAAGAAACAGGGTTTCGGGGTTAATTGCCACGCGTTTCCGCGAATTTGGCGACGAGTACAACGTTGTTGTTAAGTTTAAAGAAGATGCACGAAACTCGATTACCGACCTTGAGAACATACTCATTACAACACCAACAGGTAGTAGTTTGAGGTTAAAAGAATTGGGAACAGTTGAACAAAAACTAACCCCTCCGAATATTGAGCGCAAACGCAAACAACGCGTAGTTACAGTTACTGCTTCTCCATACAAAATTGCCTTGGGCGATTTGGCTGAAAGCATTCAAGGTCAAGTAGATGAGGTAGGTACGCCACAAGGAATGTCTGTTGAAGTTGGTGGAGCTTACGAAGATATGCAAGAATCGTTTATGGATCTCGGGTTACTGGCATTACTCTCTATATTACTGGTATTCATTGTAATGGCCAGCCAGTTCGAATCTTTCAAGATGCCAATAATCATCATGCTATCTATATTGTTCATCGTTCCGGGTATCGTATTCACGCTGGTGCTTACTGGCACAAACCTCAGCATTATTGCAGCCTTAGGCGCAGTATTACTTGTTGGTATCGTTGTAAAGAATGGTATTGTGCTAGTCGACTACATCAATCTTATGCGTGACCGGGGTATCGAACTGAACAAAGCAATTGTAATGTCTGGAAAATCAAGGTTACGCCCTGTGCTCATGACTGCAGGAACTACCATATTAGGAATGGTGCCTATGGCTTTAAGTACAGGCGAAGGTTCCGAAATTTGGAGTCCAATGGGTATTTCGGTAATTGGAGGCTTGGTATTATCAACTGTTGTTACCATGGTAATTGTTCCGGTTGCTTATGCAATACTTGCAAAACACGGAGAACGCGACAAGGTAATGGCTGTGCGTAAAAAATTCATTTTCATGGACAAATAGAAATATATTATGAAATCAGTATTTATAGTATACAACCAGGCATTCTCAGAACGAGTAGAATATATGCTTGACCGACTTGAGATCAGAGGATTTACACAATGGCCCGATGTGCATGGCCGCGGCTCTGCAACAGGCGACCCGCACATGGGAACACATACTTGGCCTGAAATGAATAGTGCCACACTCTCAATTGTTGAGGATGAAAAATTAGACATCTTGCTCGAAAAAATTAAAAAACTTAATAGTATTAATGAGGAAGTTGGAATCAGAGCATTTGTATGGAATATAGAAAGAACCGTGTAAAAAACTCGAATATTACTTACAACAAAAAAAGCTGCATATTCATGCAGCTTTTTTTTGTGCTTATACAATAATTATATCATTTCGATTTAATACCAGATGCAATTCTAAATCAGTCCGAACCTATTCATGTATAATGTCGATGAATAGAAATGTTCAGTACAATCTTCGCCCACTCGATTGTACTGTTACATTTCTTCAACCGATATAATTTCACATTGACATTTGCGAACTCAGATTTAACTCCAATTATCTTATCTACTAATATTTACACATATAATCTCACAATGAGATATAAACTCAAAAATTTGAAAATTGAGATGGAATGGATGGGAATTAATTCTTCAAATCTGGCGTTCAAACCGTAGATGCAAAACGAGAGGATGCGTATTTATAAGCATACAGACAACAGATCGGCTTCTTTTACAATCAAAATTCTAGTTCCAAAAAACGAAACTGCTTTTTATCTGAATCGAGATCGGGCAACAACTCATTCTTAACCCAAACATAGTCAGGGTACTCTGCCAGAATCTGCAAATAAAGCTTTCTTGCTTTCTCTTTATCTCCCTGACGGGCATACACCTGGCCAAGCCACGCATACACATTAAGGTACATCCAATGATTTGGGTCGGTTTTCCGATAAATTTCAAGAGATTTTTCAAAAAGCTCTGCGGCCCTTTTCTTATCGCCACCAACAAACGATGGCCTAAAATACAGCGAATTAGCCAACTCATATAGTGGCATAGGTTCGTTTTTATGATACTTTATTGCGTTATCGACAGCATCTTTATTATCCCCTCCCAGATATATAGCCTTAAAAGGCTGCAATCCAATTGCATACCCTACCGTAGCGGCCTTGAATGCCCAAAGGGTTGCATTTTTAGGCTGCTTTGCAAGCCGCGAATCAACATGCTCCAGAAACAAATCGAGTTCTTTTCTGGCCAACGCTTTTTCATCCTTTCCAATGAGGTAGCCCGTTAGCCCATATTCTCCATAGAGCAATTGATCATCTTCTGCTTCGGAAATTTTTGCTGCACGAAGACTATCAACAAGGTTTTTCCATGGCCCCATCTCTCCTCTCAGATACAAATGCTGAAAGCGAAGCTTAAGGCTATCAACATCCTGTGCAACAACTTGCTGGGGCAAAGCAAGCACAAGAATACAAATAGCCACTGCCTCTGTAATCTTTATTATATCTGATATTCTCTTCCTTTCCATTCAATAAATCCTTTTCGGTTATTTTTTATATTTCGATAGGCAATTATTGTCAACGCAAGCAATTGCCTGAAGTAAAAGCGGTAGTTCTTACCTATCGGCTGACGACTAAGATATGAAAATTGACCCCTCATTATCAACTCAATAACAAAAGCCAACAACGCAAACCATGGCGATAAGAGGAAAAACAAAGCCGGAACACGTATCCATGAGATAAGGACAAAAAAGAACATCCAACACCTGCTGCCTCCAAAATATTGATGAATATTTCGGGCAAAACCGTTAACTGCCTCGTTATATTCAGTATACATTCGACAAGAAACATCTCTATTTCCTAACAAAACTGCCAGTCTTAATTTTTTCTTTTTCACCATACGGGCAATGGTGATATCCTCAACATTAGCTCCTTTCACCATCTGATGCCATAAATGTTCCTGATAACTTTTTGTTTCGAAGAACATAACCTGTCCGTTAGCAGCAGAAAGTGAGGGAAACCATCTCATTCGCACAAGCGGCAAGGGCAAAAATGAAAGCAAAATCCAGTTCATAATCGGAACAGTACACCATTCTCCGTTTGAAATAATTTGCTGCTGAGGAAAAACAGAAAGCAATGCCAACTTCCTTCGATAGGCAAAAGAAACTAAGTAATTTATTAACAAAGCACTAACTCGCACATCAGCATCGAGATACAGCAAATAATCACCTGTGGCTCTTTGAGCCAATTGGTGGCAAGCATAATTCTTACCCCCCCAACCTTCTGGCAATTTTTCCCCTAAAAACCAGTTGAAATTACTGTTTGCCTCTTGGAAATCAGACAATATTTTAGAGGTCCCATCGGTTGAATGGTCGTTGCATACAATAACTTCCAGATTAGGATAAACACTAACCGATAGGTCGGAAAGCAAATTGGGAAGGTTAGCTTCTTCATTTCGGGCAGGAATCAACACTGAAACTTTTGGCAAATAATCTCCGGAGTTCGTCTTTGGCAAGAATGGCTTCGATAACATATTGGTTAATACCACCATGAATCGCAGCATCAACATTATCAACAATATGTATCCTATATAGATCATTCGGTTCGTTGTGCATGTTTTTCCAAACACTCAGCATAAAAAGTATTGTAGAGATTCTCAACGTTTTCTGTTGAAAAATCATCTTCATCGCTATTCACTTCCTTCAGATAGAAAAATAAGCTTGGTTTTCTGTTTGAAAAATAATCGACCATGGCAACATAAAACAACAATTGACACGAGGGTTTTTTACGCAAAATCTTTTCAACACCACTTGCGAACGAAAATCTAGTATTATATAAGCTATGAAGAATGCCTTGCGGAAAAATGAGAACCATATTTTCTTTGCTTTCCAACAAACATGCAGCATAATTTAAGCTTTCAACAATACTTCGCGAACCCGGGTTTACCGAAAAAGCGCCAGCCTTTGAAAACATTTTTCGCCGCTGAAGCTGAGATTCCAACATCATGACAAAAAAATGTTTTTTTAGAAAACGGTTGTTCAAATACAGCCCGAAAAAACCATCCCACCAACTAAAATGATTTCCAATAACCAAACTTCCCGCAGGTTTACTCTCCCACTTTCCCGATACCGTTATCGAATGAAAATCGTTGCGTATAATACGCAAAATATACCAATTGAAGAAACAGGTAACCAATGAGTTATGTTGGGCAGTAATCATCTTAGAAAGAGATTTAGAATAGCAAAAAAGACAAACTGAGCTATAAAAATCCGGCCAGCTATTCTATTTTCTGTTTTTATTTGGAACAATTCGAATGCTGAAATAACGAGGGCAGCTACCATAAACCAAACAACATAATTTTGCATCGGGATCTTCGTGAAAACCCACGACCACATGTCGGTTTTCATGGCTACAGGTTCCATTACAAAATCATAGACAGTCATACACAAAGCCCCAAGTACAACGGTGTATTTTCGGGTTACAGTATTCGACCGCAATAATTCAACGATTCCATAACAGAGCATCAACCAGTTAAAACCAATGAGCAATGGGGTTTCGAAAAGCTTAACCGACAACGATTTTCCATAAAAATATTCTCCAAAAATCACCCCCGTATTAACTCCAACTGCTTCAACAGCAAAAGTGAAAACAACAACTGAAGCAAAAAACAACCAATGCTTCCGATTGTGTGGCTTATGAAATAAAAAAAGCAGGAACAGATTAACAATCAGTGAAACAGGAATAAGAACCTCGAAAAGTTGCCTCGTTTGAGGAATCAAAAAACCTGAAATTCCCACGATATAAAAAATTATGAGAAACTTTGTGGCCTCTTCAGCAGGTAAAGTCTTGAAGTATTTTACTATTTTACTCATATATTCAACGTGTTACTATTTAATCAATTGGGTTGCAATTTTAGCCGATGCCAAGCATAAAGGAATGCCGCCTCCGGGGTGAACACTTCCACCCGCAAAGTAAAGGTTTTTATAATGCCGGCTATAATTGGGGTGACGCAAAAAAGCGGCAAGAGCCCCATTCGAGCTATGCCCGTATAATGAACCATTTACCGATCCGGTATTGGCTTCAATATCAACAGGCGTCACAATACGTTCATTAACAATATGCTTTTCAACATCAATACCCAAATGCGATGATATTTTTGACAAAATAACTGACCGGGCTTTAGCCGTTTCAGCAGCCCAATCTTGCCCAACATTTTCAGGGGCATTAACCATTACAAACCAATTCTCACACCCCTCAGGTGCATCAGATTGAACCACTTTATTGCTAATAAAAATATAAACTGTAAGGTCGTTGCCAAAATGTTTCTTTTGAAAAAGGGCATCAAATTCGGCCATGTAATCGGCACTAAAAAGAATGTTGTGTAAATCAAGCGATGACTGACACGAAACACCCCAATAAAAAATTAAGGCCGACGATGAACGTTCCCGCTTTTCAATACGCTTCAACATCTTCTTTTCAGGCAAAACAGATCGGTAGAAATAGGCTACATCAATAGAGCTAAGCACAACATCGGCAGGAAAATTCCCCACAGATGATTCTACCGAAGTTATTTTTTTCTTATTGAAGCGAAGACCAGAAACAGTAGTATTATAATGAAAACGAACACCTTGCTCTAATGCCAATCGCTCAAGGGCCTTAACAATCCCATACATTCCATTGGTTGGAAAAAAAGCACCAGTATTATGCTCCAAGTGTGCAATCATGTTCAAGGTAGCAGGAGCACGGTAAGGATCACTGCCATTGTACGTTGCATACCGATCGAAAAGCTGTACCAACGGAGAGTTACCAAAGGTTGAATTATTTCTCTTATGCATCGATGTAAATGCATCGAGGCGATGAAGTGCTTTCAGGCTTTTTCGTGCAGAAACCCCAAAATAACTTGACAGTTTATGTATCGAACTAAAAAGGAAAAAATCGCTTGTATAATGATATAAAAATGACTGCCGGTTAAGATAGCGTTCAATGGTTTTTCTGTCAGCCCCAAGGCGAATAGCCTCTGAAACAAACCGTTGTGTATCACTCCACGCTTTCAGTACCGATCCATCAGCAAAAAAGTACTGGCAAGTAACATCAAGTTGATGCACGTTCAAGTAATCAGTAGAAGATTTACCAAACAGCGAGAACAATTCATCAACCAAAGCCGGGAGCGTAAACAACGAAGGCCCCATATCAAACCGAAACCCATCAACAGTGAACTCAGATATTTTTCCACCTGAACGATACGACTTTTCGAGTATTTCAACATCATAACCTTTAGCAACCAAGCGCAAAGCCGAAGCAATGCCACTTATTCCCGAGCCTATGATTATCGCTTTCTTCATTTACTTCAATAAATATTCAATTTTGATAAACAAAACAGAGAAAAACTAGTTTATTTTTTATCTCTAAATCGAAAATTAAAAAACAACTCTGGTATGAATCTAAACAAACAACAGAATAAATTTCTATGAGCCTAAAAAAATAAACACACAAAAACTATGTATAAATTATGCTTATTTTTTTAATTCATCATTTTCGAAGCGTAATTTAAGTTAAATTGTAGATGTAAAAAAATAAAACCTGAAATGAAACAAAAAGAAGTTTTGATTGTGGGAACTGGCTTAGCAGGATTAGCCTCGGCATTGCGTTTAACCGCAGCAGGCTACTCTGTTACAATGGTTGAAAAGAACAATCAGCCCGGAGGCCGCCTCAACCTGCTTGAAAAAGATGGATTTAAATTTGATCTAGGACCAACATTTTTCAGCATGAGTTATGAGTTCGACGAATTGGTGAAAAGTACAGGAATTGAATATCCTTTTGATTTTATTGAACTTGACCCTCTGTTTACAGTCAATATTGACGGAAACCCTAAAAATTACACGATTTATAAAGACATTGAAAAACTGGCCTCACAATTCGAGAAAATTGAACCCAATTTTAGGGGAAAGATGGAACATCACCTAAAAAAAACCGGCACACTCTATCACGATACCGAAGATAAAATTGTGCATCATAATTTCAATTCGTTTGCCGAATATGCCGGTCAATTAGTGCGAGTTCCGCTAAAACATAGTCCTTTGCTTTTAAAAACTATGTGGCAAGAATTATGTGGCAGTTTCGAGTCGAAAGAAGCAAGAATGATTTTCTCGCTGGTTGGTTTTTTTCTGGGCGCAACACCCTTCGATACGCCTGCCGTGTATTCACTGCTCAATTATATCGAACTGAAACACGACGGGTATCATAATGTACGTGGCGGAATGTACGAAATTGTCAATGGATTAGTGAAAATACTTCAACAAAAAGGAGTTAAAATTCATTACTCGACAGAAATTGTTCAGGCAGAAACCCAAGACAAAAAAATCAATGCACTAATAGATCAATTTGGAAATCAATGGAAAGCAGACTATTATATTATAAATTCAGATGCCGCATGGTTTAGGGGTAAAGTTTTCAATAGAAAAAAATATAATGAAAAACGGCTCGATAAGATGAAGTGGACCATGGCTCCGCTTACCATTTATCTTGGTCTGAATGGAAAACTCGATAAGCTGCAGCACCACAATTATTTCCTCGGAAATAACTTCGACCAGTATGCCAAAGGGGTATTTAAGAATAAGGTATCTTTCGAGAAACCATACTATTACGTAAACGTCCAGTCAAAAAACAACCCAGAATATGCCCCAGAAGGAAAAGAGAGCCTCTTCATCCTTTGCCCATCGCCAGACCTACGGTTTAAGCCAGACTGGAGCGACAGTGAAGAAATTGCACAAAACATAATCGACGATCTTTCAACACGAACAGGCTACCCGATAAACGAAATGATTATCAGCAAAACGGTGCTTACCCCCGTGCATTGGGGAAAAATGTTTAACTTGTACAAAGGAAACGGACTTGGGTTAGCTCATGACATGAACCAAATCGGTTGGTTCAGGCCACACAACCAAGATGAAAAATTTAAAAATGTTTTTTATACCGGAGCCTCAACCATACCAGGGACAGGATTGCCAATGGCCGTAATAAGCTCAAAACTAACAACTGAAAAACTTTTTAAATATGATGGAAACCTTCAGACAAAATAACTTAACCTGCAGTATTAACACCACCCGTGCATACAGCACGTCGTTTTCGCTGGGGGTAAAGCTTATTGGAAAAGAATACCGCGAACATATTTACCGCATCTATGGTTTTGTTAGGTATGCTGACGAAATTGTCGATACTTTTTTTGGCTTTGACAGAGAAACCCTTTTTCGTGAATTTAAAGAAGACACATACAAAGCCATCGCCCGAGGCATAAGCTTGAACCCAATCCTCGATAGTTTTCAAAAAACAGTGAACGAATGCCGTATCGATCGAGAACTGATTGATTCCTTTCTCGACAGCATGGAAATGGATTTAAAATATTCTGAATATACCAACGATCAGCTTCAGACATACATATACGGATCAGCAGAAGTAGTTGGCCTAATGTGCCTTAGAGTTTTTTACACCAATAACGAAAACGAATACAACGAACTAAAGTACCCGGCAAGAAAACTTGGAGAAGCTTTTCAGAAAGTAAATTTTTTGCGCGATGCACAGGACGACTATGCCAACAAAGGGCGCATATATTTTAAGAACATCGATTTCAACAACTTTTCGGTGGAAGCAAAAAAACAAATTGAAGACGACATTCAGTTCGATTTTGATGAAGCATACAAAGGAATTGTCAAACTGAAACCTGCCGCACGGTTAGGGGTATATCTGGCTTATCGGTACTATCTCAACCTATTTTATAAAATTAAGAATGCACGCCCTGAAGAAATACTCAAGCAACGCTTTCGTATATCGAATCGCCGCAAAGGGGCACTAATGTGTAAGGCATTAATCCGAAATGCGATAGGCATATTGTGAAAATAAGGTTTCTTCAAACAAAATTAGGAGAGCAAATAACCACGCATCAGTAGAGCAATGGCAAGACCTACCAACGCGCCAACAAAAACTTCGAGCCGGCTATGTCCTAGGAGTTCTTTTAGTTTTTCATTATTGAATTTGATATGATACTTGTTCGAAAAAACTTCTGTTAACTGGTTAATAACACCGGCATGTTGACCGGCAGCGTTTCTAATGCCGGCAGCATCGTACATAACAACAATCGCAAAAACCACAGCAATAGCAAAATACGTACTTTCAACACCACATGTAATTGCTACTGCAGTAACCAGCGACACCACCGATGAAGAATGAGAACTAGGCATGCCCCCGGTTTCCCAAAGCCGCCCCCATTCAAACTTTCGCTTAATGATGCTTGATGTTACAAACTTGTAGAACTGAGCTGCAAACATCGAAATGAATACTACATCGAGCGTTTTATTGCCAAAAATTATCCCTGAAGCCATATCACAAGTTTAGCAATTTTTATTTCTGAAAAATGATTTTAGCTTACCCAAAATTAACGAAAACAATTAAATATGTAAACAATTGACAGAAAAGCTTACAATAAGTTGCATGAAAAATGATTGACAGAAATTTCTATCTTCGTTTATTATTTCAAAGAGCATGAGTACATCTATAGTTTTTCCTGCCGAATGGAACCAGCAAATGGCTGTGCAATTAACATGGCCGCACATCGATTCCGACTGGGGTTATCTGATTGAAGAAGTTGAAAAATGCTTTGTCAACTTAGCCGAAGCAATTGCTTTGCGCCAGCATTTAATCATTGTTTGCAAGGATATTGACCTTATTAAATCGCAGGTCGGAGCAAAATATCACAACAATATTTCATTTTTTGAAATTGAATCGAACGACACCTGGGCACGCGACCATGGCGGAATTACCATCTATGACAATGGCAAACCAGTGATTTACGACTTTTGCTTCAATGGATGGGGCATGAAATTCGCCGCCTGCCACGATAACCAAATTACCCGAAAGCTATTCAAAGCAGGGGCTTTCCCCGAATACGGATATTCTAACATGAACTTTTTTGTGTTCGAAGGTGGAAGTATAGAATCCGACGGGCAAGGTACATTGCTCACCACCGAAGAATGCCTGCTTTCGCCCAATCGAAACGACTCCTTGTCGAAGCAGGAAATTGAAGGTTGCCTGAAACAGTTTTTTGGGGCAGAACGGGTTCTTTGGTTGAAAAATGGCTATCTCGCAGGCGACGACACCGATAGCCACATTGATACCCTTGCCCGCTTTTGCTCGCCAGACACCATTGCCTACGTAAAATGCACCGACGAAAACGACGAGCATTTCGATGCATTGGCAAAGATGGAAGCCGAACTGAAAATGTTCACCCAAGCCAACGACGAACCTTACCAATTGGTAGCCCTGCCAATGGCAACCCCTGTTTTCGATCCCGATGATGGCCACCGCCTACCTGCAACGTATGCCAATTTCCTGATCGTTAACGGAGCCGTATTGTTCCCTATCTACAATTGCGAAACCGATAAAGAAGCAATGGATGCCATAAAAGTGGCTTTCCCCGATCGGGACATTGTGCCCATCGATTGCAGTGTACTGATAAGGCAACATGGTTCACTGCACTGTGTTACGATGCAATATCCAGCATCGCTGGGTTCAAAAATCAAATAACAATCCCGATATATATCGGGACAAATTCCAAAGAGTAAAACTGAATGAAATACCTGGCTACAGAAATTGAGATTGAAGGGGTTGACTGGAGTAACAGTGATGCCATACTAAAAGAGGAAGCTAAAGTAGCTTTATCGCTTTTTGAAAGAGGGTTGATCAGGGAGATGTATTTCGATGAAGACCATTGCGCAGTACTGATCCTTGAGTGCCAGTCGAAAACCGAAGCCGAAGAAACCCTTCAACAACTGCCTCTGGTAAAAGCAGGAATGATTAAATTTGAAATCAAAGAACTGAAACCCTATACCGGGTTTTCGAGGTTACTTTAATAAACGAAGACAATGAAAACAGCCATTATACAACAAGCAAACTCTTCAGACATTGAAGGGAACAAAGCAAAACTTGCCGCGAATATTGCCTATTGCACATCGCAGGGTGCCGAACTGGTCATTCTTCAAGAACTGCACAACAGCCTCTACTTTTGTCAGGTCGAAGATGTGGATAATTTCGACTTAGCCGAGACCATACCCGGACCTTCTACAACTTTCTATGGAGAAATAGCCAAGAAACACAACATCGTGCTGGTTACTTCGCTGTTCGAAAAGCGGGCAGCTGGTTTGTATCACAACACGGCCGTAGTGTTCGAAAAAGATGGATCGATTGCAGGGATGTACCGTAAAAACCATATCCCCGATGACCCGGGTTTTTACGAAAAGTTTTATTTCACACCAGGAGATTTGGGCTTCAACCCCATACAAACATCAGTTGGAAAACTGGGAGTGTTGGTTTGCTGGGATCAGTGGTACCCCGAAGCCGCAAGGCTAATGGCGTTGGCTGGTGCCGAACTACTTATTTACCCTACCGCCATTGGCTGGGATATGCGCGATACAGTAGAAGAACGCGAACGACAAAAAAATGCGTGGATCACTGTGCAACGCGGTCATGCAGTGGCTAATGGGCTACCTGTTGTTGCGGTTAACCGTGTAGGTGTAGAAGAAGACCCAAGTGGGCAAAGCGCAGGGATCAACTTTTGGGGCAACAGCTTTGTAACTGGCCCTCAGGGTGAGTTTCTGTACGAAGCACCTACCCATGAAGAGGTAAACCAGATCATCGACATCGATTTGAAACGTTCGGAAGATGTACGCCATATATGGCCTTTCCTGCGCGATAGAAGGATTGATGCGTATAACGATTTGTTGTTGCGCTTCAGGGATTGAAAAATGCAGATAGTCAATCTTGTTGTAAATCATAGTGTTTTCAAGTTGTTGAATTAGCACATCTTTACCATGAACTCACCATTTAAACTTAACCGTGTAAACAAATTCCTGTTGTTGACTTTTGCCGTTAACTGGGGAATGGCAGGCCTTTTTATCTTACTTTTTCCCGAAAAGCCCAAAGCCCTCTATACTGGAATGGCAGTTTTATACATGTTCATTCCCGCACTGATGGCCATCGTGATGGATAAGTTCATCGACAAGAAGAAAAATCTAAAGAGTCTGGCCATAAATTTTGTGCCCAATTGGTGGTACATAGCCGCTTGGCCGGGGGTAATCATCGGGGCATTCTTAATTCTTGGCGTGAATTTGCTTTGGCCAACCATCTCTTTCTCTCCCGATCTTTCAGGTTTTGTTGAACGGATGTCGTCGCAAATGAGCGGCGAGCAACTTGGGATGTTGAAGGCACAAATTGAGGTCAATAAATCGGTAATTTTTTGGCAAACCTTGGCACAAGCTTTAATCGCGGGAATTACAATAAATGCCATTGCTGGTTTTGGCGAAGAGTTGGGCTGGCGTGGTTTTCTTGTAAGGGAATACAAAGAATTAAAATTCTGGGATGCCGCCATGCGCATTGGTTTTATCTGGGGAATCTGGCACGCCCCCATTATCCTGATGGGTCACAACTACCCGCAACACCCGGTGCTTGGCGTAGGGATGATGGTTATCTGGTGTATGCTGCTTTCTCCACTTTTCCTTTACATCCGAATAAAAACCCATTCGGTATTAGGTGCAGCCATTATGCACGGCACGCTGAATGCTTCGGCAGGAATTCCTTTGATGTTTATAGCAGGAGGCAACGATTTAACAGCTGGCGCAACCGGTTTTACAGGAATGATTGCATTAGCAATCATCATTGGCATAATGGTTCTATTCGACCTGAAGTTTTCGAAACATAGCATTACCAATAAGACAATATTGGATGGGATAAAGCAATAACCCGCAAACATCCTTTTTTCTACCATACAATAATTGCCAATAACCGCTTATACATTTATCAAATAATGGCAAACTTACATTACCGACTTTTGGGTACATAAACTCAAAAAATCATGACTATGAAAAAGCTGATTGTCCTTTCGTCAATATTGTTTCTGTGTCTTATCTCATTAGGGGATAAAGCTGAAAAAAAGATTTACAATGTTACCGCAACAGTCGAAGATACAACATGGACATCCAATACGTTGATAACTGATGACCATTATTCTTTTTCTGGTAAATCTCCTATAGAATTTCCCATTCTTAATCTTGAAATTGGCAAAAGCTTCACTATTGAAACAATTACACATATCGACACTTCAAGCCAATCGCCATATCGCATTTGGGATGAACAAAAATGGAAAGTTACCCCGTTGTTTTTCGAACTGGAAAAGCAAGTCTATTGCCTAAAAATTGAACTGACGTATTACAGGCACCTAAAGCATGAAAAAAATGAGGTGCGTGGTTGGCAAGAAAGTGAAGTATATGAAACAGGGCATCTTATGTCATACCGTTCACCTGTAGTTTATTTAAACTCATCAAAGGCTCCTGTTATTGTTGAAATCCAGCGTAATGGAGTAATCACTTCATTTGATTTCTCGGAGTATAATCTTTCTAAGACACCAGACGGAGAACCGCTTAAACTTGCACCATTTGACCAGTCTGATTTGGAGAAACATTTACAACGCCTATTTTTTCATAACCCCAGCTACGATGAATGTTCAAAAAACAAAATAGTTGAACCTGGGAAGTATTCTATTCTCAGTGAAGATGAAGATTATATGACACTTAATGTCATCAGAGATAAAGATCGGCTTGGGAGAATTGAAGTCATTGACGAAAAAATAGTCCTGAATAAAAAAAACGGTTTGATTGTCCAAAAACAAAGAAATTACCATGTAAATAAAATGACTCCTGATAAAACGTGGATACCCAGTGGAATTTTCAACAACGCGGCTCTTTTTCAGAAAAATTACTCAGACATTTCGTTAGAGAATATAAAAAGTCGTTATCTAAATGGGTATCAATGGGTAGACACAACACTTACTTCAGCAAATACGCTGATCAAATGCAAAATAAACAACCGAATAGCAGGTGAAGACTCTATTGATGTTTTTATAGGCCTAAACAACAGTGCTTGTTTTAGGATAGCCCTTTCAAGTAATGATGAAATAGAACTAGGACTAACTTTAGATAAACCAACGCCAATAAGAATTCAATACCCAATAAAACAGCAAAACAAAAACTATCAGCAACTTATAAGAAACATTAATAAATCGATCTTCATTTTTGATGCAGAAGCTGGCGACCGTATCAACCTTGAGTTGTGTATTACTGATTCGTCGCTCAATTTAGTTTCAGCAAAAGGAATCTTCAGCACTTATTTCAATTACGATAAGAAATTCAATCTATTATTGGAAAATGATTTAAGTTTTATACTAACTAATTCCACCTTTATAAATGAAAAAATACTCCCATTACTGAACAAATACAAGTATCACGCCGACCCACGTATTTATCTCGATAAATTATTTGAAATCAGCTATTGGGTAGAAATTTTATCAATCGCAAATCACAACAGAGAAATGAGTCTAATTTCACCTCAGGCAGGACGAGATGAAAATAAAATATACCCCATCGAAAATGTGATCATTAATAATAGCCTGGCCAAAGAAAACTCCCGTTACCTTAGTTTTCTTCATATCTATCTTAACTATATTTTATCAGATCAGATACAGAATCTAACAGGAGTGCAAACATTCAATTCAAAAACAACTTTAGAAAACAGATACTATCTGGCCGAAGCCTTGTTGGCAGAACCAGTAAAATCTAATTATTTGGCCTTCTATATCAGGAATACACTACTCACTGAAGATTCAGAAGTTGTAAAAGGCATTTTTGAATCATTTCGCCGCAACTACAACGAAAGCTCTGTTTACCCCAAACTAGAAAAGGTGTATAATCAATTTATTGCATTAACTCCCGGAAACGTTGCCCCAAATTTCACTCTAAAGGACATTTATGGTGAAGAATATTCACTCAGCAACTTTAAAAAGAAAGTTGTTGTTTTGCAGTTCTTTAACTACCAATGGAGTATGCAAGGAGATGAATACGACCGTACAGAGCGCTTTATCGAAAGGATAGAATTTAAAAATGTGAATACAGCAAATGATTTGATCTACATATACATACTGAATAATAAAAACCAAAAACTAATCGAACTGATAAAACAAAAAAAATACAAGGGAATTTTCCTTGTTGCCGAAAATTCAATTAACCCAGCAATTTCAAAAGTTTTGATCGATTATAATTTTCCATCCAATGGTGCAGAGTTTCTAATTAACAAAAATGGAAAAATTGTGAAAAAAACAAGCACATGGAGAAGTGAAATAAACATGCAAGAAATAAACATTGAATTAACTACCCCTTACAAACGCACATACGACAACTTACCAGGATGGATAAAAACCTCAATACTAATCCTTGTTGGCTTACTAATCGCTATAGGATTGTCTTTTATTTTTTATCGAATTATAAACAAACGCAGGTTGCAAAAAAGCGAACTTAACAAACGGATGCGTGAACTTGAACTTACTGCAATAAGGGCACAGATGAACCCGCATTTCATGTACAACTGCCTCAATAGCATCCAAAACTTGGTACAAAAAAACAAAAACGAAGAAGCACACCTTTACCTTTCAAAATTTGCATCACTCATAAGAAATGCCCTCAATACAAGCAAAAAAGAGGAGATCAGCCTAAATGAAGAACTGGAAACCCTACAAGGATATATTGACTTAGAAAAGCTTAGGTTCGAGTTCGACTTTCGATTGATTGTTAATGAAGATATTGACACAATTTCACTCTTTGTACCTCCAATGCTGCTACAACCCATTGTTGAAAATGCATTGCTACACGGCCTTTTACCCAAGCCCGAAAACAGGATACTAACCATCGATATTGAACCAAATACGCACAACATCTGTATCTCGGTTGAAGATAACGGCATCGGCCGCATAGCTTCACAGAGTATCAACAAAACAGGAAATGGCAAAGGGTTGGAACTGACAAACGAAAGGTTAACTTTGATGTCAAACAAATACAAAATCCAATACCAAATGAACATTGAAGATTTGACCGACAGCGACAACCATCCTTTAGGCACAAGAGTAACAATCAGCATAGAAGAGGAATAACCATGATCAAATCAATAATTATTGATGACGAGGTGAACGGAAGAGAAAACCTAAGGGGAGCTCTCGAACGATATTGCCATGAGATCGTTGTGGTTGGCGATGCAAATTCAGTACTTACTGGCATTGAAGCCATTAATCAACACCACCCTGATTTGATTTTTCTTGATATTGAAATGCCTGATGGCAATGGGTTTAAGCTACTCGAATTTTTTGAACGACCTGAATTTGGAATCATTTTTGTTACGGCTTACGACCACTATGCCATTCAAGCAATACGCTTCTCAGCCATCGATTACCTGCTTAAACCAATCAATATTATCGAATTGAAGAAAGCTGTCGGCAGGTTTTGCAGCAGTCGAAAAGAACAATCTGAAATGATAATGCAACAATTCAAACAAAACTTTTTGGTTGATTCACCTTCAAAAAAGATAGCATTACCAACTGCCGAAAAAATTGAATTTCGAGAAGTACAATCAATTATCAGGTGTGAGGGTGAAGGCAATTATACCCACTTTATCTTCAACGATGGAACAAAATTACTGATCTCTCGTTCGCTCATCGAATTTGAGGAAATCCTTGAAGGTTTTGGGTTTATCAGAACACACAAAACCCATTTGGTAAATCAGAGGCATATCAAGTCATTCAACAAAACTGATGGTTGTTCGCTCACAATGAGCAACGGGCAAAATGTGCCGGTATCACGCCGACGCAAAGAGGAAATTCTTGGAAAATTGAAATGAAGATATCAGCATCAAAGAACTATCAGTCGTTTTTCGATGCTGCTCTGCATCGCTTTTTCAATTAGCTCAATGGTAATTTTAGCCTGTTCCGGTTTTACAATCAATTCTTCGTTACCCATAAAAGCATTCAAAACGTTTTCAAAAAAAGCCATGTAATTCCCATCAATAGTAGCAAAACGCTCCCTGATAATTCTTCCATTCATTTCTGTGTGAAGAAGCCCCCAGTTCTCTTCCTTATCTTTTCCCAATAAAGGGTTCCCTGGCAAAAGCCCATCTTTAAGGTTTTGCTCCTGGACGTCGAGCCCATGCTTTACAAATGAACCACGAGTGCCATGCACTATGAACCGAGGACCAATTTCGCGGCACATAACACCCGCTTTTAAAATGATCTTCAACCTATGATAAAACAATTGTATTTCGAAATAATCGGGGTTTACGCCTTCGGGACGCTGTATCCGAATATCACCAAAAATCATCTCAGGCATTCCGAAAAGACTAAGAGCCTGATCGATAAGATGCGGGCCTATATCGTATAGCAAACTCACCCCTGGATGAACCTGATTTTTCCAGTCTGCCCGTTCCCTACCCGGCCGATAACGATCAAAATGTGACTCAAACTTGAGAACTTCACCCAATACATTATTATGAATCAATTGCTTAATCGTTAGAAAATCTCCGTCCCAACGTCGATTTTGAAAAGGGATCAAAAAAAGGCCCTTTTGTTTTGCAAGTGCTGTCAATTCTTCGGCCTCCAGGACAGTTGTGGTAAAAGGCTTCTCAACAATAACGTGCTTGCCTTTGATGAGGGCTGCTTTGGCTAAATCAAAATGCGTATAGTTGGGAGAAGCAACCACCACCAAATCAATAGTATGGTCCGACAGTAAACTTTCTACAGTTTCATACACCTTAATTCCCGGATATAAAGCCCCAACCAGAGCGGTTTGGGTAGTTGCAATACCTTGAAGCATAAAGCCACAATGAGCATTAATGAAAGGCGCAAAAAAATAACGTCCCGAAACTCCGAATCCAATTATTCCTACGTTAAGCTGCTTCATTTGCCTAATCTTCACAACGGTTAAACGAATGTAAAATACGAAATTGAATTGAAAAATCAACACATGCCAACCAAGACGCCAAGGCAAGATTGAATGTTAATCACTCAACAAGAAAATACATAACCCCAGAAAAGTCTTTTGTACCTACAACGAGGCATAAGCAACACGTTAATTTGTTTTTAAATTGTTGATATTATTTTGGTTTCATGTGAAGAATACTAAGCTGCTTTTCGCTTATTTTATACCCTGAAATGAACAACAAAACAAAATTTACCGTTACCACACTTTTGTCGATCTTGTTAGGGTTGCTAGGAAGTATCGCAACAGTTAACTACAGGACACTTGGTTGGCCTGAAGGCTTTCTTTTTCCATTACAACCTGTGGCTATATCCCTAAAAAACATAGAAATTTACCACGAAATAGCCTTGTTATTCTTTCTCATGCTGTTCAGTATGCTCCTTGGCAAGCGTAGTACCGAAAGGGCTGGCTGGTTTTTCTTTATTTTGGCTGTATCCAGAAGTGCCAAATTTCTTTTTCAGTATCTTTTATCAGGCTGGCCCTCTTCATTGGCATCTACCGATTTGATCGGGCTATTTCCAACGGCAACTACTTCTCCTGTTTGGGCGTTTCTTGTTCTTTCAGTATTGGTGATTGTTTTAAGCATATTGATTATTAACTTCTCAAAACGAATCAGATATCTTCGTTTCAGAGGAAAAGAATTATTGTTTTTGATCGTTGGGGCAGCATTATGCTACGCCTCATTCATTACTGACAAGCACTTTTCGATGAGAGATTTCTCGTCAAAAGAAATTCATGCTGATTTCAACTGGATTTTATATACTATAGGCTGTGTATCAACAGCAATTGGCATGTTATACTTCTTTTTTCACAACAAAAAATCACGAAAAAAATAAAGGGCTGCAAATATTGCAACCCTCACTTTTCATTCTTCAAGTTTTTTTTCAAATCGTTTTAATGCCAGCTTTATCAGGTAATACGAGACCAGTATTATTGCAGGCCAAAGCATAAAACCAATAATTCCACTTATAATCATTCCTTAATCTTTTTGTTTATTAGCTAATATTTATGAGAAGTATCTTCCATCTCGGTTTTATCTATCTTCTTATTGTTGATCGATTTCCAAGCGTACCAGATATAAGCCGCGACAAAAGGTACCAACAACGATACATACGACATAACATTCAGCGTAAAATGACTCGATGAGCTGTTACGAATGGTAAGCGACGACTGCAAGTCACTGATTGAAGGGTAATAACTTGTGTTATTGTATCCGGCAATCAGAAATAGCGAGAATACAACCAATACAGTACCTGTACCAGAGAACCAAATACCTCGCCCAACTTTGAAAAACAAATCGTTAGCTATACCCCATACAACCATCACCACTCCGGCAAGGAATAAAATCAGCACTAAAGGCATTTCGAGTAGATTATGTAAGTATTTATATTTTTCAAGCGAAACCTCAAGTGTGTCGGCATTGTATGAGAAACCATCCTTAACAAGCAATATCACAAGAAAATACAAAAAGAAAACCAAAAACAACACAGCGTTATACGCTAGGTGTTTTCTCGAGCGGATAACAATCTCATCATCTTCGATCGAGTTTATAAAATACAACAGTCCAAGAACACGGACCAAGAAGAAAACAGCTAACCCTAGGGCCACATTATGAAAAACTGCCACAGCCTCGAGCCCACGCGATGCGCCTTGCCATATTACCTGATTGTAATCGTTGAGCGAAAAACCAGCACCGTTAAAAAAAGTACCTACTGCTGTACCTATCAGTATTGGCCCCATCAATCCATTGATAAAGAGAAATATCTCATAGGTTTTCTTTCCAAGAAAATTAGCAGGTTTTGAGCGAAACTCATACGACACAGCTTGCAAAATAAACGAGAACAAAACGGCAATCCATACCCAGTAGGCCCCTCCAAAACTTGTAGCATAAAACAGTGGAAACGAGGCAAAAAAAGCTCCACCAAAAGTAACCAAAGTAGTAAACGTGAATTCCCACTTCCGCCCCAGGGTGTTCACCAGCATAGTTCGCTGCATCTCGGTTTTACCAATGGTAAAAAGCAACGATTGCCCGCCTTGAACAAACATAAGAAATACCAGCAACGAGCCTAGCAACGAAATAATTGCCCACCAATATTCCTGTAAGAATGAATAACTTATCGCAGCAATCATTTTGAGCCTCCTTCCACTTCTTTAGGTCCTATTTTAATTTGCTTAACCATAATTCCTATCTCAGCAATGAGCAGAGTAGTGAAAATAACGGCAAAAAGCACGAAAGTAATTTTCACCGATGAAGTGCTAATATTCGTCACGGCAGTTGAAGTTGTCATTAAATCCTGAATAATCCATGGCTGGCGGCCAACTTCGGCAACCACCCACCCCAGCTCTGAAGCAAGATATGCCAGCGGAATGGAAAACAAGGCAATCCACAAGAACCAACGCTGCTTTTCAAGCGATCCTTTTATCAGCCACCAGAAAGCCAGTACAAACAAAACAAGGAAGAAAACGCCAAGCATCACCATAATATGAAATGCATAAAACGTAAGGGCGATGTTGGGAATCAGATAATTTACATCTTTGATGTGCCCGTAACCCAAGTACTTAAAATTGTTCGATTGGAAGCTGTCGCTAATCAGCAATGTGCGTAATTCAGTGGCTTTTTGCAGATCACCGCTTTTTTTGGCCTCTTTAAATTCGCTTAGAGTCGACAAAGCAAGTTTCCCGCGTTCAATTTTTTCTGCAACAGGAAGTAACCCTTGCTGTTCGTTTCCCCCAATAATATCTTTTACCCCTGGCACATAGGCATTAGGGTCGTTTGCTGCCAAAATGGAGAGGAATTTCGGAATTTCAAATTTAAAAACAAAGTCTTTCAACTTGCTGTATTCCGGGTCGGCTTCGCTGTTCGACAATAATCCAAAAACTTTAATGGCCACTCCATTGCCGCCTTCATAAAGCCCTTCCATAGCGGCAAATTTCATAGGCTGAACTTTGTACACCTGCTTAGCCGAACCATCGCCGGTGCCAATAACTGCAAGCGTCGATACTATTCCAAAAATCGAGGCCACAAGAATACTTTTCCGGGCTAACACAATATGCCGTTTTTTTAGCAGAAACCAAGCCGAAACACCAATCACAAAAACTGCCGAAAGAACAAATCCCGATGTAATGGTATGTAGAAATTTATTTACTGCTACAGGAGAAAATAACACATCCCAAAAACTAGTCATCTCGTTTCTTGCTGTTTCGGGATTAAATGTTGTTCCAACAGGGTTCTGCATCCACCCGTTGGCCACCAAAATCCACAAAGCCGACAGGTTAGCCCCAATGGCAACCAGCCACGACGAGAGTAAATGAAATTTGGGGCTCACTTTATTCCATCCGAAAAACATTACGGCAATAAAAGTCGATTCCATGAAAAAGGCCATAATGCCCTCAATGGCGAGTGGCGCACCAAAAATATCGCCCACAAACCAGGAATAATTCGACCAGTTGGTGCCAAATTCAAATTCGAGTATTATACCAGTTGAAACACCAATAGCAAAATTTATCCCAAAAAGTGTCATCCAGAATTTGGTCATTTTTTTCCATTCGGTATTTCCGGTGCGAACATAAATCGTTTCCATAATGGCAATCATGAATGTTGTACCCAATGTTAACGGAACAAATAACCAGTGGTACATTGCCGTTAACGCGAATTGCGCACGCGACCAGTCAACTAACGAAAGATCGATTGATTCAAACATAGATGTTTATTTTGAGTTAGTTATGTTTTCAAGCACATGTGAGCCCCGCTCAGCATCAGTATCGAAGTTTTTCTTCAGGAAATTTGGGAAAAAAATCAGCTTCATTATTACAAAGAAGATAAACAGCTTAACCAGAATAACAATCCACACCGACTTTCCCCAAGTCATGCTTTTAAATCCATCATAGTAAAACCTGAATACCCGTTTAACGATGTTCATTCTTGCTGAATTTAGGGTGTTTAAATTAATCTTTATACGCGAGAAAACAAAACATTTTTTACAAACCAAATGTGACTAACGCAAGAAAGCCCGGCAAAAGTGCGGGCTTCAAACTGAAAACGATTGCTTAAAAGCTTAATTTAAAAATAGTAAAGTAATGTATGATGAAATAATGATTTAATTTTATTAGGAAAAACTGTCAGCATAAAAGATTTTACGATATTCCTACCACTGCTTTTTCCTTACCGAAAATATAACCTTCAATAGTTTTCATTAACGATATACGACTCGGATCTGAATTATTACGTCTCTTACGAATGAAAGAATACCTGAATGGGGAGTGCTGCTCGAATGCAGAGGAATATACCGGCGAGAAAAATTGAACATTCAATGCAACGGCCTCACTAAGCATCGAGACTACACTCTTCTCCATCAGACCCCTTACAGAAGGCGTAGCACTGGAGCGATAACAATAATTGATTTTTTCCAATACAGAATGCGTAAACGACAGGGTCCGGTTGGTCAATTCTTCGAGTTTACCAGAAAGGGCACCTCGGGTAAAAATTGTTTCAAGCTGTCCCGAACAATCCTCATTAACATCCTGTATATCATCTATAAACTGCAACAATGTTCCAAAACCAAAACAAAACCATTCTTGTTCAACGGTCATATCTCCACGAATAAGGTATCCGTCGGCTACAACAGAAGTGCCCCCCTTTGCGATACAAACAGACAACAAATCATTGTCAGTCAACGTAGAATCCTTACTCACCAACTGAATACTCCGGGTTTGAGCATCGTGAATAGCAACAAGGCTTTCGTATACTTTAGGGTAATTTTGGCGGGGCCACTCAATTTCAATCATCGAGACCAAATCAAAGATCTTCTGTTCGTAATTATTAACAGCTAATACATTATGCCCATGAAGCCTTGCCGAGAACCGGTTACTGAACGAAATCTTTTCCGATTTGGAAACAGATACATCATCAAGATAGTTATCGGTATAGGGATATAACATACTGTAAGCAAATGCCGCTGGGCCAACACGAACCGGCTCATCCATTAAAATCTGTAAGCTATTTATAATCCACAAATTACGACACGCCTGAAAAATATCATCCATGCTTACAGATGGGTCGAAATTCCGGGCCATGTTCATAAACTCCTTGGTAACACTGGTGAAACCACGCCCCGAGAAGACTGAAAATTCATCATCATGAAAATCGAAGATATGCTTAAATATCCCGACAACTCGTTGCTTGGTATTCAAAGGAAGATTTGAGCCCCCAAAAACATCTTTACCAGTCACTGAGACTTCTCTTTTTGTTTGCTTCATAAATTGCTCAAGCGCTTCTTCGCGTTTAATCTTCTCCTCATGACTAATTACCTCTCCCAACTCAGGGAAACGAGTATGAGAGTTATTCCATAGTGTGACAAATTCTTCTATATACAATTCGACATTCATACGTGTATTTTTATGACGTAAAAAGAACAGTACAAATCACCGACTTTTATTTCAAACTAAAACCAATTTTAAGGCGAATGGAAGATTTTTACCTGCAGACGGAGAATGAAAAGGGACAAAAAATGCAATCATCCCTATTCCCCTTTTATTCATTTGAAAGACGAGCTTTGGAAACTTTCTTAAGCGCTTCGGTAATTTCGGGAGAAACAGATAGGCGCCCATTAATAAGACTAGTGGTTGTAACTATCCCTTTTAGACAAAGTTTCTCGTCGGGTAGACGGTATATGTCCTGATAAAAAACATATTTTACGCCTTCGCTCTCAACCCGCAGGCGAACAACAAAAGAATCGCCACTACGAAGCGAAGTTTTGTACGACAAGTCGACTCGGGCTACAACAACAAGTATTCCCCTACTGAAAAGATCGGCAAAATCGAGTCCAATGGTCTTTATAAATTCATGCCGTGTATGTTCAAGATAATTCTGATACACTGAGTTATTTACAACCCCCTGAAGATCACATTCATAGTCGCGAACTATGAACGAAAGTTCGTAATCATATTGTTGAGTCATACTTTTAATACTTATAAAAAATGGAATGGCAGGCACGAGCCAAAACCATTCCATTTCAATATTTTACAATTTTATACTATTCAATAACCGACATCTTTCCAGAAAGGAAATAATAGCCTTTTACATTTGATACCTTAAGACGATATGTGTATTGACCTGCAGATTGAGGCAACCCGTTTTGTATGTCCATCAAAACATTGTGATCACCGCTGTTCAATTTCCCTAATGAAAGGGTTGACACATTTCTGCCATCGAGTGAGAAAACCTGAACATCAACAGTCGATGCCATTTCGAGCGAAAACTGAAGTGTTGTCGATTCTTTCACTGGATTAGGAAAGTTAATTACTAATGAATTTGCCGGTGCTTTGTACTCTGTTTTACCAACAGAGGTAGTCTTATACAACTCAATACCTTTCCCATCAGGTGAAATATTTCTCGAGTATTTCTTGTCAGAAGCATTGTTCCAATGTTCGTGTGTACCAAGGCTACCTAATGCAGAACCATCATCTTCAGGATCGTAAACAATATCAGAAGGTCTGCTGGCAATGTCAGCCGCCTGATGAAGATAATCATCAACTCCATTGAAGTGAGGGAAAGGCCCTTTGTCATCGGTAATTTCACCACCTTCGTATTCATTGTATTCATCGAATTCATAATAAAGGAAATCGTAACATACCGATTCGATAGCCACAGGGTCAAACGAAGTGAATAATGAATTTGGCCAGTCATTATTAAAAGGTTGCATCGAAAATTTCACCGGTGGATGTCCCCAATTGGTTGAGCCCCACAATCCATCAACAAGATACAAAATCGTTTTTCCGCCTAGGTCTTGATGCCCCATAATGTCGACAAAACAACGGTAAACTCCATAGTCTCCATTTATATTTTCTCCGGCACCAAAGGGGGTCGGTAAAGATTCGTGCCAGTCACCATTAGCATAATTTTGCCCGCTAAATGTGTTTATAGTTCCAACATGATTTTTTGCGCAAATAGAAATACCGGCTCTGTGATGTTTCTTAAATACAGGAATATTAATAAGATAGGTTGCATCGACAAACTCTGCAGGTAATTCAATGGCATCTGAAATGCCATCGCTATAATGAAATACTTTATTGCCCGACGAAGATACCCTATATTGCCCCCAGCCTGTTCCCATATAGTTAACATCAGGAAAATCATCGTGGCACCGGTTGTAGGTTAAATCAGTCATTGTTGTTCCCGGGTCACCTATATAAATATCACTCTCAGCAACACCAGCCACGTTAACCAGCTGTTCAATAATAAGATAACAAAGATGCGGCGACGTGTTTACATTCTTTTCTTTAGGCGCATTTCCGTTAAGCCCATTCAAATTTATCTTTATAGCGATTGCTTCTCCCTTTGAATACCCTACATTCCCACGACCATGAGTCCGGTTATGATAATGGAATATTGAATCCCATGCAGCAGCGTCGTTATCGGTACCTGTAAGTTTTCGTAATGAGGCCGATAGCATTGTAGAAACCACTTCCTGATTAGTATTCTTATCGTCGGACCAGAAATCATTTCTTCCGTTTGAACATTTTTCATTTGTTGCATTTACATCGTGTACCCATACTACCCTACCTGGGAAAATACCTTTTGCTTCACCGACAGGTTGATTAACTGGCTGATCTTCGGCCAACGGGTATGCCTTGGCTTTTTCTGTACTCCCAACAATTGCAACCCCTCCAGCAATAAGTCCAAGAAGAACAAAGCCAAAAGCAGCTATATATTTCGAGCGTTTAAACCGGTCTTTGGCATGGTGATAAACCACAGCTAAAGAGCCTACTCCAAGCAAGTAACATACAAACGAAGATGCCAAGGGTGCCGCAGCCTTCATACATGGGTACTGTGCTCTGCTAGGCTTAGGTATAACCCTTACAAGAAACCAGACCAGTGAACCTAATCCGGTAATTAAAAAGATGGTTCTGAACCAATATTTCTTAAAAAAAGTAAATAACTTGAATAACATTATATTCTCCTCCAAAAATGAATTTATACTAATATTGTTTCTGTTCAAAAAACCAAAGACAAAGCCCTGCATTGCTTGGTTTTTTATAAAAACCCTTAAAGATTCGAAAAAAATACCAGAAAAAAAAGGAACAATGTCCTTTCATTAATTATATAAATCGTGTTTAAATAAGTTCTCATTCTAAGGCAATTTCTTATGGGCATGCTAATCATATTGTTTTTTAATCTTGTCTATTTTAACATATACAATTGATAATTTTGCTATTACCATATAAAAAAAACGAAAATAAAAAAAAAGACATGAATGAAAACTTAATATGACCTATTAAAAAAAACACCAAAAAAACATTGTTTTATGAAAAAGAATGCAAGACTCATGAAAGACTTAACTGGAATAAATGTCCAAAATCTTCAAAATTTTTTGTTCAAGAGATTGAAGATCGATGATTCTAACTTCACGAATAAATTCCCGTCCATCAACAAAAAAGAGAACAGCAGGAATAGTAAATATAGTATGCTGAGCCGCCAGTTCAGGCAATTTTTCAATTCTTATTTCAACCAAACTCACTTGTGGAAAAGACTGATCGCAGAGCCTCTCCACCCTAGGTTTCATTGCACTGCACACTGAACAACCTTCTCCTGAAAAATAAGCTAATACAAACGTATTAGAACCAAGCAGTTGTTCAAAACTATCTTTATTATCTACAAGTTGCATCTCTTTTTTACAACAAGATAACTATTTTTAGGAAATTAATCACCACTCTACTAGCTTTGGAGAAACCTTAAAAATACGAATAATGAAAACACGCTGGGGAATAATAAGTACGGCCGATATTGGGGTTAACAAAGTGATTCCGGCCATTCAAAAAGCAAAAAACTGCGAAGTAATAGCCATCTCATCACGCGATGAAGCACTAGCAAGAAAGAAAGCAAAGGAACTGAATATACCCTGTGCATATGGAAGTTATGAAGATATGCTTGAGGACAAAGACATTGATGTGGTTTACAATCCATTACCGAACCATTTACATGTACCGTTTACCATTAAAGCACTTGAAGCAGGCAAACATGTACTCTGCGAAAAGCCCATTGCATTGAATGCTTCCGAAGCCCAATTATTATCCGAAACAGCTAGCAAATACCCCACGCTAAAAGTAATGGAGGGTTTCATGTATCGATTTCATCCTCAGTGGAAAAGAATAAAAGAAATGATTGCCGAAGGTGCATTAGGTGAAGTAAGAACAATACATTCACATTTTTCGTTTTTCAACATCGACCCAACCAACACCCGAAATATTCTGGAATATGGTGGAGGTGCACTTTACGACATAGGATGCTACTGCATTTCATTTCCACGATTCTTATTCGACCGAAACCCAGTGCGGGTTATATCGCTTATCGAGCGCGACCAAAAAATGAAAATCGACTGGCTAAGCTCAGCGATGCTCGACTTTGGCGAAGGAAAAACCGCTACGTTCACCTGCTCTATTCAACTCATGTACGGCCAATGGTGTGAGATCATAGGAACAAATGGGCGTATTGTCGTAGATATTCCAGTGAACGCACCAAACGACAGACCAACAACAATTACCTTAACGACCAATAGCGGATCTGAGTTATTCACTTTCGAGGCAATTGACCAATATACCCTTCAGGCAGAAGAATTTGCAAATGCTATAATTAACAAGAGTACAGTCCCGACTCCTTTAACTGATGCCATTGCAAACCTGCAAGTAATTGATGCCCTTTTTGAAAGTGAAAAAAATAATAGTTGGATCAAGTTATGAGAAAAGGGAATAAATAATATTTCCTTCACAACATACACTTAAAAATTTCAGTATTTCATATACGTATAGCATAATCAACAATCTGACACCTGATAAAAGTCGAGCTAAATGAATACAAAAAGGGTTACAGCATAGAAATTACTGTAACCCCGAATTTATTATTAAAACATAAATTTTCGAAAACGCCTACCTATTAAACCTTGGGCCATCATCGCCCCGCTTATATTCTTTAAGTAAGAAACCTTTAAAATTCATCTCAGCAACATATAAACGCACAACCTTTTTAGGGGGCAACAGCTTTAGAAACTTCTCGTTATATTCTTTAAAAAGATCGCCTTCCAAACTCTGCTGCGCTGAAAATTTACGTGACAGTTCTATATATTTTTCATCGTTTAGGTTTTCACTGTTTTTATCGAGCATTAGCTCCATCTTATGACGCTCAATCATAAGAGCAAATTTCTTCTGTTCAAATTCATTATATACTGGCCAGAATTTTTCTGCCTCTGCTGGAGTCAAATTAATGGCTTCCGTTATGTAAGCAATTTTCTTTGCTTTGAATTTCTCATAATCGAAAGGATTATCAGGCTGGGCAAAACCCTGCAAAGCAAAAATTGTAAACATCAAGACGATTATAAATTTATTCTTCATGATATTTTGTTATAAATTATTGACTATCTTTCATATATATTCCAAATCGAAAAATCATTCATTCGAGTTCAAAACAAATAGTTCATATTCATTGAGCGAAGCCATAAGTACTTTTTCAAGCTGATCCTGATCAAGGCTTTCGTTATCATCTGAGTTCATCGCTTCGAAAACGCTATGATCGTCAGTTGAATAACTGATAAAATATTCCATATCGAATATTGAAGCTTGTTCATTTGCTTGTTTACCGGGCGAAAAAGTTCTCAATGGCACATAAACCAGCAAAAAAACCAACCCAAACACGGCTGCCAAGCCGAGCAATGGTCTTAGAACGTATATCATTCCCGTTTTATGGGTTTCAACTTTTCCAACTTCAACATTAGCCATAATCCGCTGTGGCAAGGTGTCGAAGTAACCATCGGGGACCCGAAATGGGTTAACATCCGATTTGTCTCCAAGTTTTATCTTATCATTGTTTTGCATCATCACTCATTCTCTTTAAAATTGCATTTAAGCTTATAAACATCGATATTAAAACCGATTTTAACCTTCAAAACAACAGTGTTGAATTATTGTTTTGAAAGAGCCCCAACAAAGGGTTGTTATTTCTTTAACTTTAATTATCACTTCGACTATTCCTTTACAAAAAGGTTTAACCAAACTGTAACAAGTTTAATTAACACGATTATTAATAAACTCTTCAATTTTCTTCACAGCATGGTGGTACGAGGCTTTTAGCGCACCTGTTGTTACATTTAAAATTTCTGAAATTTCTTCATATTTCATTTCATCAAAGTATTTCATATTAAATACCAATCGTTGCTTTTCGGGAAGCCGTACCACAGCTTCCATAAGCATCTTCTGGGCTTGTTCACCATCAAAGTAGTCGTCGGCATGCAATTTCTCGACCAAATATTCATCTTCAGAAAGCGACCAAAAACCCTTTCTTTTCTTTTTCTGAGCCAGAAATGTAAGCGACTCGTTTGTCGCAATGCGGTAAAGCCATGTAAACAATGATGAATCGCCCCTGAAAGAATCAATACTATTCCAGACTTTAATAAACACATTCTGCATTATATCGTCGGCGTCGTCGTGATCAATTACTATTTTACGCACATGCCAATAAAGCTTCTCCTGGTAGGTAACTACCAATTCATGAAAAGCCATCCGTTTATGAGAAGGATCTTTTAATTTTTGTATAAGATTTTCTTCATTCATCGAACAAAAAATAAAGGCATTTTTCGCAAAACGGCTGCAATTTATAATATTTTCGCTAACACAATGAGTTAAAAGATTCAAAACAATGGCATTTTTGATTTTTTAACCAACCTCTTGTTATATTTGCACTGAATTGAGAAAGTATTCGATATGATCGATAGACTAGCAACATGTACTGTTGTTTAAATTTTATCGTCCAACGCAAAAAGTAAAATGAATATGATAAAGAGAATTTTGTCACTGCTACTCATTGGTCAACTTATCTTTGCCGGTTTTACTTCGGCACAACAAATAAGCCCAAAAGATCAGCATCAATCATCAGAGAAAACCATAACTCACATAGCTGAGAAACGTGAAACCATTTTTTCAATTTGCAAGAAATACGATATCGATCAAACTGATCTTTTGAAAGCCAACCCAACGCTAAAAGACGGATTAAAAACCGGGCAAACAATTATTATTCCACAGAAGAATAAAGTACAACCGGGCAAAAATACACACAAAAACACTGAAGAAGAATTCATTAACCATACTGTTGCCAAAGGTGAAACACCTTTTTCCATTTCAAAGCAATATAAAATTCCGATTGAGACCATTGTAAAATTCAATCCTGACGCAAAAGATGGTGTAAAAACCGGTCAGGTTCTTAAAATTCCAGGATTTGCGAACGAAGCTGCTGCCAATCAAGTTTCAGTAGTTTATAATACCAACACAGATAAAAAGAATTTCATTGAATATGAAGTAGAGGAAGGTGATACATTTTATGGTCTGCTTCGAAAATTTGGCATAACTAAAGACCAGTTATTAACGGCAAACCCAGGAATGACGTATGATATTAAGGTTGGACAATCGGTACGGATTCCCAGTATTGAAGAATCATCAAAAAAGAAAGACAGCAACACTAAACATATTGAACACAAAGTGGAACCAGGCGAAACCATTTATGGAATTTCAACTGAATACGGGATTAAAGTTTATGATTTAATGCAAGAAAACCCCGGATTAGAAGAGCGTGTTCTTGCAGCGGGCGAAACCGTTTTCATTCCCCGGAGTTCTGAAAATGGAACTAATAATGCAAAAAAAGAAAGTCCAAAAACAAAAAACGATACAGCTTTTCAAAGTCGAGGGAACGGTAAAAGTGCTTTCGTAAACTCACGCGACACATTCAGCATTGCATTGTTTTTGCCGTTGTTTCTCAAAGAAAATCAGTGGAATAACGACACAGACAGTTCATCAACAATATTTTCGTCAACCGACAAAAAAGAACGGTCGCTTTACAGCCATTCTCGAAATTTCTTATTCTTTTACGAAGGGTTCCTTGTTGCCCTCGACTCGATGAAAAAAACCGGGATCAACATTAAAGTTGATGTATATGACAGTCAGTTCAAACAACACGTGGTTGATTCGGTTATTCGGCAACCCAAATTCCTGAATACCGACCTTATTGTTGGACCAGTTGATGTTAAACATCAGAAAAACATATCTAGTTATTCTTACAAGAACCAAATCCCCTTAGTTTCTCCTTTTTCTTCGGATAATGATTTCATGAACACTAACCCATTTTATTTTCAAATTAACCCACCCAAAGACTACATATACAGAAAAACTGCCGATTACATAGGAAGAACCCATTGGGATAAAAATGTAATAATATTAACTCCTTACAGTTACGAACAAATTTCGGGCGGCGACATTGTAGAACTCGTGCGTGAAAAATTGAAATTTTATTCCGAAAAAAATAATGGAGGTTCCATTGAATTTTCAAAAATCAGTATCTCTGACGGCTATTATGAAGTAAAAGACAACCTCAAGAAAGACCGCGAAAACATTATTTTTATCCTCCCGCCATCGAGCAAAACAGAACGCGAGGCCATCTTAAGCCGTGCAATAAATAATCTATATACACTTTCAGAAAATTTCGACATAACCCTTTATGGAATGAGTGAATACACTAATTATAAGAGCATTAATGCCGAATATTTCCATAAGTTGAAGTTGCACTATCTTACCCCAAATTTTATTGATTATTCTGATCCTGAAGTAAACTACTTCATCAAGAATTTCAGGAAAAAATTTAATGCTGAACCAAACCAATTCAGCTATCGAGGATACGACATTGCAAAATTCTTTCTCGAAGCCTATCGCACAAACGGGAAGAATTATCTCAACAAAGCTTCGTCGCTGGACATCAATACATTACAAAGTGGATTCAAAATGAAACGGGCAAAAGAATTTTCTGGTTTTATGAACCAAGCAATCTATGTTGTTAGCTTTACGAGCGATTACGAGGTGAAAATAGTTTCAAAGCTAACAGATTAGACTTCAATGTATTATATAAGAATTCAGGAAACAATAAGTTCTTTCACGAAAAAGAAAATCATTAAGCCCGAAACAGTTAGTTTCATAACCAGAGCAATAACAAACCCCATGAAAGCCCCAAAACCGGCACGGAGAGCTTCATTAGTTTCCTTGCCTGCCGATAATTCACCCAAAACCGCCCCAATAAATGGGAAAATGATAATTCCCATTGGAGGAAAAACAAATAACCCGACCAACAACCCAATCACACTCCCCCACATGGCCCTCTTGCTGCCACCATATTTTTTAGTTCCCCAAATTGGGATAAAGTTTTCGAGCAAAGAAACAAGCAATGTAATTACAGCCCAAATAATTAAGAAACGAGTTGAAAATTGATATTTCTCCGTAAGATGGAGCAACAAAAGCCCCACATAACTTAACGGAGGACCTGCCAATCCGGGTAAGATACATCCGGCAAGTCCCAATAAGAGGAAAAAGATTCCACCAATGATAAGTAATATATCCATCTTTTTTTGGTGAAAAATACAAAATTTTACTTTACCTATTAACCTGTGTTTTATTTTAATAAGGAATCACCCAAAGATATGATTGCATAGAGATAAGCAAATCAGCCATCGAAATAGCCAAACTCTCAAAAATGAAGCAAAATCAGTTACTACTGTTAGTTATATAAAGAATTATTGTTATTTTGGGCAATCAAACTTAACAGCACCTTTTTGTCCAATATATGAACCATTTTTCGGAACTACTTCAACTTATCGACTCGTACCTGGGAGGTTCTCAGTGGTTTGTCTTTTTACTTCTTGGTACAGGACTTTTTTTCACCTTATATCTGAAATTCCCTCAGATCCGCTACTTCAAATATGCGGTGAAAATAGTAAAAGGCAAATTCGACAGGCAAAGCGACAAGGGAGATACTTCACATTTTCAGGCACTAACAACCGCACTTTCTGGAACTGTTGGTACAGGAAACATCGCAGGCGTGGCTTTAGCCATCCACCTTGGAGGCCCTGCTGCTCTCTTTTGGATGCTCGTAACAGCCATGCTGGGGATGACAACCAAGTTTGTAGAAGTAACTCTTTCTCATAAATACCGCGAGATAACGGCAGACGGTACTGTGGCTGGCGGACCAATGTATTACATGAAAAATCGGATGAAAATGCCTTGGCTTGCAGCAATTTTTGCTGTTGCTACTATATTTTCTTCGTTCGGTACAGGAAGCCTGCCTCAAATTAATTCCATTTCAAATTCTGTGTTTTCAACCTTTGGAATTAATAAAATAGCAACAGGTGCAGTTCTTTCGATTCTTCTTGGTTTTGTTATCATTGGAGGCATAAAACGGATAGCAAAAGTGACTGAACGTTTGGTCCCTTTCATGGCAATATTCTACTTTTTGGGAGCAATTGCAGTACTACTTTTCAACTACAAAAATTTCTTTCCTGCTTTGCTCTCCATTTTTACTGATGTTTTCACCGGAACAGCAGCGACGGGAGGTTTTTTGGGGGCAGGTTTTGCGTTTGCCTTTAACCGTGGAGTAAACCGGGGACTATTCTCAAATGAAGCCGGACAAGGCTCTGCGCCAATTGCCCATGCCGCAGCACGCGCCCATGAGCCTGTTTCGGAAGGACTTGTTGCCATGCTTGAGCCATTTATCGACACCATTATTATTTGCTTTCTTACAGGAATGACCTTGTTAACCTCAGGGGTTTGGACTGAAAAATTCGACAATCAGTTTCAACAAGCTGACATGACAATCATACAGGGATACTATTCCGAAAAAAATGCAGAAGACTTGCAGGCAATAAAACTTTTTCTCGACGGAGAAAATACGCTGAAACCTTTTTCAGGTGAACTAAAAGTCGAAAATGGGATTATTACCGCCCCTGTAACCATCATTAACTCTCGCTCGGTGGCAGAAGATGTTATGGTTATTCGCCAACAAGAAAAATATTCAGGTTTAATTCCTGTAACAAACGGGAAAATTAAAGCTGATGCATCGTATAAAATACAAGGGAAATCGCTTTTACATAGTGCACCTCTTACCAATGCAGCCTTTTCCCGAAGCTGGTTTGGAAGCTGGGGCGAGTATGTTGTTACTTTCGGCCTTCTGCTATTTGCTTTTTCAACAGCAATAAGCTGGTCGTACTATGGAGACAGGGCAACCACTTACTTATTTGGGAACAAATGGGTTATATATTTTAGAATAATTTATGTAATCGGTTTTTTTCTTGCAGCGTTTACCGATACCACCGTTGTTTGGATCTTTTCAGGTGTTACAATTGCGTTGATGACCATTCCAAACCTGTTAGGAATATTATCATTAAGAAAAGAAATTAAAACCGACCTAAAGCTCTTTTGGGAAGAGTGGCGCCAACGGTTTCCAAATGAAAAAACACCAAATTCATAATCACCATAAAACAAGGACACAAACAAATGACAACCAGATACTAACATAGAACCTTATTAATGAAACCTATTGCAAAATTTTTACAGCTTTTTATCGATGATAACTTTCTTTTGAGGCTGAAAGAGCAACTCACTTCACCACTAAAAGAGTTATCTTTTGAACAAACAGAGGCTGATATTTATTTTGACAAGAAAGACCAGTTCTTTCACAGCCATTGCTTTATTGTCAATAGCAATTGTATTGCAAAATATAGTGAATACCTAGCTAAACTTTCAGTCTTTAATAACATCATTTTTGTTATACGGGATGAACAGGAATTGTTAGAAAACATTGACTATTTAAAGCTTTTCCATTGGTTAAAATATAATTATACATCAGATGAATTACTTCTTTTGTTCGAAAAAATGGACTTGAGTAATGAACAAAACATTGTATCATCTGCAAATCAAAAAGACATTTTCGAAGCCCTCTGGTCTTTATCAACAACAGAGTCAACATCATCAAAACACTTGTTTATCAAGGATTTAAAAGGTAATTATTTTTTGTATAACAATCATTTTGCCAACAGCTATGCAAACCTTCAAACCAACAAAAATATTCCATTACGCAATGTAGATTTGTGGGATACACAAACATCAGCTCTTTTAGAAGAACTAGACTACCTGATCTTATCTTCTGGCAAAGGAATTATTAATCAAGTTGTTGAATTGATACTAAAATCGGGGCAAACCCAAAAATGTATCATCAGCAAAATGCCGTTAAAAGATGGTAACGGTAAAACATGGTTCATTACAGGAGCAATTACCACAAAAGAATCGAGTCATGAAGATGAAGAAAAACTTTTCCCCGATTGGAAACTTTTACAGATCTTGATGGACAACATCCCTGATTCTATCTATTTCAAAGACCTCGAAAGCCGTTTCATCAGGATAAACCGGGCACAGGCAAAACTCATCGGAATTGAATCTCCGGAAGAAGCCATTGGCAAAACCGATTTTGACTTTTTCAACATTGAACTGGCAAAGAAAACCATGGCTGACGAACAGCGCATAATCAACACATCAATGCCAATAAATGGGGTAGAATTTGTGGGAACCAAAGATGGGCGTTTCCGCTGGGTAAGTACATCGAAGGTGCCAATTACCGACAAAAACGGGAAAGTAATCGGAACCGTTGGAATTACGCACGACATAGACAAAATGATGAGGGTTGAACAACGCTTGAAATCAGAACGCGATATGTTACAATTACTTATCGACCATATTCCCTCACCCATTTATTTCAAAGACACTCAATCGAAATTTACCCGCGTAAATCTTGCCCAGGCAAAACTCCTTGGTGCCAATTCTCCCGAAGATGTGATTGGAAAATCAGATTTCGACTATTACACCCCTGAGAATGCTGACGAATTTTATAACGACGAAAAAAATATCATTGATAAGCATAAACCCCTAATTAATAAAGTAGAAGAATGTTTTCACCCAGGGGATGGGCTCCATTGGTTTTCTACTACAAAAATACCATTAAAAAATGAAGATGGCGAACTTTCGGGCATAGTTGGTGTATCGCACGACATTACCGATCAGATACTTATAAAAAAGAACCTTGAACTGGCCAAAGAAAAAGCTGAGATAGCAAATTCGGCAAAAAGTAATTTTCTGTCGAATATGTCGCACGAAATTCGCACGCCAATGAACGGGGTAATCGGCATGGCTGAAGTGCTTAATATGACCGATCTGGACGAAGAACAGAAGCGCATTGTGGACCTGATTATCAGATCAGGAAACAATTTATTGAATATTATCAATGATATACTTGACCTCTCGAAAATTGAAAGTGAAAAACTAATCATCGAAGCAGTCCCCATCGACATAAAATCGATCGTCAGGGAGGTACATGAAATGTTCTATTTCGGGGCTATTGAAAAGAAAATTAATTTCGTTTGTAAAATCGATTCCAACATACCGGAATCCGTTATTGGGGATTCACTCCGTCTGAAACAAGTGCTTATAAATCTGACCAGTAATGCATTAAAATTCACTCAAGAAGGTGAAATTGTACTTGAAGCAAGTTTCCTTGGGAACAATGATAAAAACCACTGTGTGATCTTCAAAGTAAACGATACTGGCATTGGTATTGGTAAAGAACAAAAACAATATCTTTTCGAAGCATTCACCCAAGCCGATGCTTCTACTTCCAGAAAATACGGGGGAACAGGTTTAGGCCTCGCTATTTGTTCGCGCCTTGTAAAAATGATGGGTGGCAAACTTGATGTAATCAGCGAGTTAGGTACTGGATCGACGTTCTTTTTTGATATTTGTTTCAAAAAAATATTTATCGATGACCATGATGCTATTTAATTAACATACAATAATGAATACCGAAAAAAAATACAAAATACTTGTTGCCGAAGATAACCACATCAACATTCAAGTGGCCAAATATATGCTCGCGAAAGTTTCAACGGTGCTAGACTTTGTAATGGACGGACAAAGCGCAGTTGATCAATTTATTAATAATTCATACGATATTATCCTGATGGATATGAAGATGCCCGTTCTCGACGGAATTGAAGCAACAAAAGCAATTCGTGATATTGAAGCCAGCCGTAACAGTAAAACTCGGATCCCAATAATAGCCATGACAGCCAACAGCGCTTGCGAGAAAGCCGCCGACTGCGAAAAGGCCGGCATGGACGGGTTTCTTTCAAAACCTTTCAATACCGATGATTTATTACGGGTTATAAAAACAATTGAACAAGACAGACTACAACAATAATTGATATTTTTGCATCAAAAAAAAGCGATGCAGGTAATTTTTCCATCAAATTTTGAACAGAAAATTGGTTTCGATAAAATAAGGCAAAACCTTAAAGACAATTGTCTCAGTGCCATTGGTGCCGATTATGTCGATGCCATTTCATTCATGAACCAAATAGAAGAAATTGATCTGCAAACCGGACTAACCGAAGAATTTCTTCGCATTATCCGCGAACACGACAACTTTCCCACCACTTTTTACTTCGATATGCGTAAGTCGTTGAACAAAATTCGCATAGAAGGCACATTTCTCGAAGTACTGGAAGTTTTCGACCTTAAACGCTCTCTTGAAACCTTAAAAGGAATTGTTTCATTTTTCAATGCGGCCAAAACAGATGCTTTTCCCCTGCTAAAAGCCAAAGCTGGAAATGTTTCAAACTTCAACGAAATATTACGCGAAATAGACCGTATCCTTACCAAATTTGGCACAATAAAAGACAATGCTTCTTCAGAACTTGCTGAAATAAGAAAACAATTATCAGCAGTGCAAAGCTCGATAAGCCGTAAGATACAATCAATTATGCAACAATTGCAATCCGACGGTATTGTAGAAGAAGGCACCACTGTTGTTCTGCGCGACGGTAGACCGGTAATCCCGGTTGCAGCAGCCAATAAAAAGAAAATCAATGGTATAGTACACGATGAATCGGCCACAGGGAAAACAGCATTTATTGAACCATCTGTAATTGTGGAACTTAACAACCGCGTACGCGAACTTGAAAATGCTGAAAAACGAGAAATAATTAAGATTTTGATCCGATTTTCAACCGAAGTACGCCCCGAAATTGATGCACTTCTTAACTCTTACGATTTTATGGGCGAAATTGATTTCATCAGAAGCAAAGCTCTGTATGCACATCAATACGACTGCATTAAACCGGAATTGAAAAACGAACCTTTCTTTGACTGGCAGCATGCAAAGCACCCAATCCTAACACAAGCACTCAGAAAAGAAAAACGAGAAGTTGTACCCTTGAGCCTAAGACTCGATGAACCCAACCGCATCTTGCTGATTTCGGGGCCCAACGCTGGAGGCAAATCAGTATGTCTCAAGTCGGTAGGAATAATACAGTATATGTTGCAATGCGGGTTGCTTGTTCCAATGGCCGACGGTTCAAAAATGGGCATCTTCGAAGCAATTTTTATCGATATTGGCGATGAACAATCCATCGAAAACGACCTCAGCACCTACTCATCGCACCTAATGAACATGAAATTCTTTACCCGTAACTGCAACAAACGAACGCTAGTACTAATCGATGAGTTTGGAACAGGAACCGAACCAATGCTTGGAGGCGCAATTGCAGAAGCAGTGCTTAATAAACTTAACAAATTGGGTACTTTCGGGGTTATCACCACCCACTACACCAATCTGAAACACTTTGGTGCTGCTGAAAAAGGAATTGTTAACGGAGCAATGCTATATGATTCGGGACAAATGAGGCCCCTTTTCAAACTACAAATTGGTAACCCAGGAAGTTCTTTTGCTTTTGAAATTGCTCGAAAAATTGGGCTTTCGGAAGAAATACTGAATGAGGCAACCGAAAAACTCGGGAAAGAACACATCGATTATGACAAACATTTGCGGGAAATCGTTCGTGACAAACAATACTGGGAATCGAAAAGACAAAAAATAAAAGAGACCGAACGAAAACTCGACAATCTTAGCGAAGAATACTCGAGTGAGTTGCAACAAGTTCAAAAACAGCGAAAACAGATTATTGCTGAGGCCAAACAGGAAGCTCAGAAAATTTTGGATGACGCCAATAAAATGGTTGAAAATACCATTCGTGAAATTCGCGAATCACAGGCCGAGAAAGAAAAAACCCGCGAAATCAGAAAAAGCTTTACTGAACATCGTGAAAAAATAGACCAAATAGAAACAGAAACTTCGGCAAAAATTGCACAACAGATGGAGCGGATAAAGCAAAAACAAAGCCGCGAAAAAAAACCTAAAGAAGTGCAAAAAACGGAGCCAAAACCAGTTCAAAAAACGATATTCAACCGTGGCGACAAAGTTAAACTGAAAGAAAACGGAAACATTGGTGAGATTATCGAAATTGACAAAAACAAAGTAGTACTGGCATTGGGCAATTTAATGACTTCAATGGGGATCGATAAAATTGAGTCCATAAGCAACAATGAAGCAAAAAAGATTGAGAAAGAAACACGTATGGCTCCCAAAGCCGACAGCTTAAAACGCACCAACGAAATGATGGCCAAACGCCTCACGTTCAAGCCCGATATTGATGTTCGGGGGCAACGTGCCGAAGAAGCCCTTGCCAATATTCAGTCATTTATCGACGAATCAATAATGTTGCGCCAAAAAACCCTAAGAATTCTGCACGGAAAAGGATACGGAATCCTCAAGGAAATTATCCGTAACTATCTGCGCACCGAACCAGCAGTGCAATCGTTCCGCGATGAGCATGTACAACTGGGCGGAGCAGGCATTACAGTGGTCGAACTGGAATAAACACAACCTTTCTACATTGATTAACAACACCATGAGCAACTCACAATACGAAAAAAAGCTTAAAGCACTTGCTGCTCAGCTCGAGGGAGAACTTCGCTTTGATTCTATTTCTAAAATATTATATGCAACCGACGCATCAGCCTATCGTGAAATGCCATTGGCGGTTGCAATCCCAGCATCGAAAAACGACATTGCAAAACTCATATCATTTGCCCGCGAGAACGACACATCACTCATCCCACGCGGAGCAGGCACTTCGCTTGCCGGACAAGTAGTTGGCCACGGTATCGTCGTTGATGTGTCAAGGAACTTTGACAAGATAATAGAGATAAACAGTGAAGAACACTGGGCCAAGGTTGAACCGGGAGTTGTTTTAGCCGAACTCAATTCAAAAGCCAAATCAATGGGGCTGCAGTTTGGTCCTGAGACATCAACAGCTACCCGATGTACTATGGGCGGAATGTTGGGGAATAACAGCTGTGGACTGCACTCGCTTGTCTATGGCAGTGTGCGTGAGCACATTATTGAAACAACTGCATTTTTAAGTGATGGCTCAGAGGTCGTTTTTAAGGAGCTGACACAAACCGAATTTGAAGATAAATGCAAGGAAAAAACCCTTGAAGGAGAGATTTACCGGCAAATAAAAAACATCTTATCCAATAAAAAGAATCTGGAAGAAATTGAAAATCAATTTCCTGACAAAACTGTTCCAAGAAGGAATAACGGGTATGCGCTCGATCAACTATCACAAATGCAGCCTTTTAATCCAGATGGGGAAAAAATAAACCTGGCGAAATTCATTGCCGGTTCTGAAGGCACATTAGCATTTGTTACCGAAATGAAACTAAACATGGTTCCGCTGCCCCCAAAAGAAAAAGCGCTGCTCTGTGTACATTTTGAACAGCTCACTGATGCTTTTAATGCCAATCTCATCGGCTTAAGATACAAACCATGGGCAATTGAACTGATGGATAAAACCATCATTAATCTGACGAAAGAAAATATTGGACTGAAACGCAACCGCTTTTTTATCGAAGGCGAACCGGCTGCAATTCTGATCATCGAACTTTGTGGTGACACGAAAGAAGAACTCATTTCAACTGCAAAAGAAATTGAAAAAGAAATGCTTGCCAATAAACTAGGGTATCATTTCCCAATGATTTGGGGAAACGATATTCCAAAAGTTTGGGGTCTGCGTACAGCAGGGTTAGGGGTCCTTTCAAATTTACCCGGCGACTCAAAGCCCGTTTCAGTAATCGAAGACACAGCTATTCCGGTCGCCAGGTTCACCGAATTTCTCGAAGAATTCAGGAACATGATGAAAGAGATGAACCTCGAGGCTGTTTACCACGGACACATTGCCACCGGCGAGTTACACCTGAGGCCAATGCTAAACCTGAAAGACAAAACCGATGTAGAGCGCTTCAGGGCTGTAGCCACACGGACTGCAATGCTGGTAAAAAAATACCGTGGATCGCTTAGTGGTGAGCATGGCGACGGTCGTCTCCGCGGAGAATTCATTCCATTGATGCTTGGAGAAAGGGTGTATCAGCTGTTAAAAGAAATAAAAGCGTGCTGGGATCCCAATCAAGTATTCAACCCAGGAAAAATAACCGATACCCCGGCAATGAACCAATCGTTGCGCTTTGAGCCGGGAAATGAAACCCGAACACTGAACAGCTACTTTGAATATAAATTAGAGCCCGGAATGGCTCGGGCAATAGAAAAATGTAACGGCTCGGGCGATTGCCTGAAACAGCAAGTGCGCGGAGGTACCATGTGCCCCAGTTATATGGTTACCCGAGACGAAATGCATTCAACACGCGGTCGAGCAAATATTTTGCGAGAATTAATTACCCGGCCGCAAAAGCTCAATTGGGCCGATCAACATGAAGTCCTTTACGCCCTCGACCTATGCCTCTCGTGCAAAGCATGCAAAAGCGAATGCCCATCGGGAGTGGATATTACCAAGCTTAAAGCCGACTTTCTGCAAAATCATTACGATGCAAATCCAATCCCCTTCAGGTCGAAAATTATAGCCAACTTCACTTCCATCATGAATTTGGCCTCATTCTTCCGTCCTGTATCTAACTATGCCATGCGTTCGCATATTTTTTCACCCCTGATTAAACTAGCAATTGAGTTTGCACCGCAACGACCTCTGCCTCAACTTTCAAAGATTCGCATGTCGGGCTGGTACGCAAAACGGGCGAAACATCAAGGGTTTGAAAAAGGAAAAGTATATCTCTATAACGACGAATTTCTTGAACTAACCGACTCTCATATAGGTATAAAAGCCTTTCTTCTTCTCGAAAAACTTGGATACGAAGTGATAATACCGCCCCACGTAGCCAGTGGGCGAACCTATCTTTCGAAAGGATTTGTGAAAAAAGCCCGGAATTTAGCCGAAAAGAATATTGAGATGTTAAAAGACATCATCAGTCCTGAGACCCCACTTATTGGAATTGAGCCTTCTGCGATCTTGTCATTTCGCGATGAATACCCCGAAATTGTTGGCGAAAAATACAAAAACGATGCCCGCAAATTAGCCGAATCGGTGCTAATGTTCGATGAATTTATTGTTCGTGAATTAGAAAAAGGTAACATCAGCCGAGAACAATTTACTAGTGAAAAAGCTGAAATTAAATTACATGGCCATTGTCATCAAAAGTCGTTAGCAACAACTTCATCTTCAATAAAAATGCTGCAAATACCCATTAACTATACGGTTACAGAGATCCCATCGGGTTGCTGCGGAATGGCTGGTTCTTTCGGCTACGAAAAAGAACACTACAAACTTTCTATGGAAATTGGAGAAATGGTACTCTTCCCTGCCATACGAGAGACTCCAACGAAAATAATAATTGCAGCACCAGGAACCAGTTGCCGTGAACAAATTGAACATGGGACAGGGCGCAAAGCACTTCATCCTATTGAAATACTGCATGATGCTTTACACTAGGAGTTTAACTTTTTTACATACTATGTTTTTATAATTTATATGAATTTTGAATAATTATAAAATAAAAAATTAACTTTGATGCTCAAGTAAAAAACTGCCTCACAAAATGATGCTAACTATGTTTTTCATCGGGCAATATTTACTATATTTAAAATGATTTTTTGAACCAAACCAAAAAATCACTTTACACTATAAAGATTTGTCTTACTTCTCATTAAGTCCTTTATGGCAAACATAGAGTTAAATAAAAAGGCAACAACAATAACGGAGAAAGAAAATGAAGTACAAACCTTTTCCCAAGGTTGCTTTTTAAGTACTCTACATATCCCGTTTACCCCTCTAGATAATAGCAACATCATTGTTAAACTCGATAATATTTTTCTATTCCACGGACTCGAAAAGATTGTATGTAAATTGCTCGACGAGGTTCGTGAATCATGCTTCAATAACTGCGGCGACATCTCGGCAAGTATTGATATTGAACATGAAGATTGTCCGATACTGGAAAAAATCGGAATAAATAAAATATCCTTCTTTCATTTCACCAACGAACCTAAGCGATTGCCCTTCCTGTACAAATCAATTGCAAATGAATTACGGAACATTTTTAACGCCATTCAAAACCCATCGGTGAACGAAGGCTTTTTCAATTCAAATTTACATGAAAGCCCCACGGCATTGCTTTTTTCATCCGATGAGCTCATTGAAGAAGAGAATATTAAGCTGAACTATCTTGTTGAATTCGTTAGTCACTCACATTTACTCCGTTTTACTGTTGAAGATGTACAAAGTTCAAGACTAAATGTAAAAAGTATAAACCATAGGGAAATTTCTACAACCGAAAAACTAGCCAACTTCTTCACTATTAACCAGCATTCATATTTAATATTTTCAACACTAATAAACCTTTGCAGGGAATATAAGCTAAGCTATAAAGATTCTGGCATGCAACTTTCTGAGCTTCTTGGAGCAATAAAGATGCAAGGATATTCCAATATGCGCGAAATTAGCATAAACTGGACTAGTAATGTGGTTCAATCGCTGTTATCGGAAGAAGGAGAACACTGGCATTCTACATTAAATGGAATACTATTGGTCCTCTCCGACCCAATAGCCCTGAAATTATTATCTGAAGGGAAAACAATTTCAATCGACAACAATGGGCAAAACGCATACCTATCATTTACACAGCGTGGCCGAAACCTACAGATCGATTTGGACAAAAAAAAGCTGGCCGTTCAGCTAAGTAAATACCTATACGACAACGAATTTATTGCAGCAAAGACCAAATTATTAGGCACCTCGCTCGAAAAAACCCATATTTTGTTTATCACCCCGTTTACACAAAATACGCTTATAATGCTTGGTGCTTTCGAAAAGATGCACGCATATTCGGTTGATGTGCTGATAACAAATCCAGCTGAGAACATCCTTCCCAGCCATATTGAGACAGCACTTTCGTTACCTGAATCTTGTTTTCGGTTTTTAGGCCTAAAGCAAGCCAAAGGAAAACATTCAGCATACAAATATTGCCTAAGCGACAAATTCTCGTCGATAGAAGATTTGGCAGAATTACAATGGTGGCTCGAAGTTGGCGAATTTGATCTCTTTCACGCGATACAACGAATTGGATTACATCTGTTATTTAACAGCCTGGCACACAACAAGGCTATTTCAACAGTCATTATTGAAGATGATGCATACCTCACCTCTGCCCTTACCGAATATTCCAGCTCAAAACTTTCAATTGCAGAAGTATTTGAAACTTGCGGTTATGAAAACGGCCTCATTCCTTATGAGACTAAGTCTGGTAATTTCAATTCGTGGCTCAATTCTGGTCTCGCAGGCAGCATCGAATTTGGGCTAAATGTTGCGTCCTCAACAAGCGAAACAGGCAAAAACATTGATTATTTCCCTTTCAAAAAAGTACTCCCGGCAGAAAAACTTTACGAATCAGAAGAAATTGCCCGCTCATGCATAAATGCAATAGAGAATTTGTTGAATTCGACCGGACGGACTATCAATGAGCGGAACTGGCTGATTTTGGGCACACAAAACAACGTTGGAGAACACATCAAATCAATCTTAAACCAACGAACCCGATCGAAAAACATTACAGGAGTCTTAACTGACGGCTCACACAATTTAAATAACAACAACGATTATTTATCAATCGATAATTTACCTGACTCACTCTATGAAAATTCCGATATGATTTTTTGCATAAGCGGAAACCAGGCCGCCAACGAAAACTTTTTCGAGAAATTGATTTTTAAAACAAAAAAACAACAACTTTTCTTAGCCAGCGGTACCACCCGAAACAACGAATTTATCCCTTTTATCAACTGGATTGAAAAACTACAAACAGAAAAGTTTAATGATTGTGAGTCAACCATTATAAAAATTGAAAAGAAGCCAATTGAGAGCCAGAAATCATGGAGTTGCGCGGGGACACTGTATACCATAGAAATCAAGTCAACCAAAAACATTAAAGAACTTGATTTATATCTACTTAACAATGGAAACCCCATATATATGCAGCAATACGGTATAGTTCACGAAGCACTTCAGGAATCGATAACAGAATGCCTTCAAACATTGAATAGTTTGGCAACCGCTAAAAATGAATATGAAGAACAATTTCTTGAAAAAATACAGTTAAATAAAACCCGAGTTATCACCTAAAAATCTTTCGCCTATATTTTTCTTGTAAATAACGAATTTTTCATGAAAGAGATCGGTTTTTACGCACAAAAAAACGAATAGAATTGCATATTTGTAACCCAATATATTAAATGTAAAAGTATGTATTCACACGATGTAGATTATAAGATTATTGGTGACGATATCCAACTGGTGGAGATTGAACTTGACCCCAGCGAATCGGTAATTGCCGAAGCAGGCACCATGATGTACATGGAGCAAGAGATAGATTTTCAGACTAAAATGGGTGACGGATCGAATCCCAACGAAGGCTTGTTCGACAAGTTATTCAAAGGCGCAGGACGGCTTATATCGGGCGAATCGCTCTTTTTAACCCACTTTACTAACAGAGGGTTCAGCAAAAGCCATGTAGCTTTCGCAGCTCCTTACCCCGGAACCATTGTACCTATAGAACTATCGCAATTCAATGGCCAGATTACCGTTCAGCGCGATGCTTTCTTGTGCGCCGCCATGGGAACCAAAGTATCGATTGTTTTTAACCGAAAACTTGGCGCTGGCTTTTTTAGCGGTGAAGGTTTTATTCTTCAGAGAATTGAAGGCGACGGACGAGCATTTATCCATGCTGGGGGAACTGTGGTTGAGAAAGTTCTCAACGGAGAAACGTTGCGTGTTGATACCGGTTGTGTTGTTGGTTTTACCAGCGGAATTGATTTCGACATTCAGCAGGCCGGTGGATTAAAGTCTATGGTTTTTGGTGGCGAAGGAATGTTCTTGGCAACACTGCGCGGACATGGAAAAGTGTGGCTTCAATCGATGCCAATCAGCAAACTTGTCCGCGAACTTAGCTCTATGGGCGGAAACCAACGCAAAGAAACCGGAGGCTTCTTGAACCAATTTCTACAAGACTAACATTTAATTAATGATATAAAAGAAAAACCGTCGCCGGACTCTGGTAACGGTTTTTCTTTTTATGTAGAAATGTTTTACTTCGGTAAATCCCGCTCACCAACATTCACACCGGGCTCCATGTTCTCGGTAAGTTTTCGAACCACCTTCAGGTTCGAAAGGAACTCGGAAGCCAATACCCTTAAAATTGTATACACCGGAATGGCGAGAATCATTCCAAGAATACCGGCAATGCTCCCGGCAGCCATAATCACCAAAAAAATCTCGAGAGGATGGGCCTTAACACTACTTGAATAAATAAGAGGCTGAATTAGAATGTTATCTATCATTTGAGATGAACCAAAAACAATAATCATAAATCCCAAAACAGGCAAGGTATGCGACATAAATGGTTGATCTACATTCATTGCCAATGCAATTACTATTCCAAATCCACCGCCAATCCAAGGCCCCAAATATGGAATAACATTGAAAAGCCCGCACAACACCCCAATCAATGCAGCAGTCCCAAAATTCAATCCAACTATTAGCAAACCAATGGTTACCAAAATAGCCACTATTATTATTTCGACTACCAAACCAATGAAATAGCGGTTAAGAAGATTAGTAATTCGGTCAAAACTTCGCGAGAAACGATCTTCATATCCCTCGGGAGTCAGTGCCATAAGGCCTTCGCGAAACATTCCCTCTTCTTTCAAAAAGAAAAAAGCGATGAACGCGGTAGAAAAGATCCCGACAAAAATACTTCCTATAGTTCCGGCTACTGAGCCAAAAAGATCGGTGACTTTCGAGAATTTGAACAAAGAAGCAAGCTTTGAACTGGCTAAATCGGTTACCGAGAAACCAGAAAAAGTAATAGGCTCATATCCAATAAAAACGAGCACCTGATTAATTGGACCTTCGAGCTGTAAAAGCAGTGCATTATAATCGACCGAGGCTAGTTTTGAGAATTCTCCGGCAATCAAGGGAATAATAAAACCAAGCATGCCCAACAGAACCACAAGGATAAGAAATAGTGTAATAAACGCACTTACGGAAGAATTGAACCTGATCTTCCAAATTCTTACTTTTCGTAAAAACCTTGCCAGCGGGCGACCCAATGTAGAAACCACTGCCGCCACAATAATGTAGGTAACAATATCTTTAAAATACCATGCTATAAAACCAAGGATCAACATCCCCAAGGCAAGCAAAATATAACGGGTCCGCAAAGCCATTTCCATTTTCAGTTTTTATCGTTAAAAAATATCGAGGAAAGGAATATTTTCAATATCAGATAAATTCCTCATCGAGACAGGAAAAGACTGCTCGTATGATTCAGATCTCAACACGCACATTTTCTTCTTTCTATCGACTTCACTAATGTATTCAATATTTACAATTGTTGAGCGGTTGACCCGAACAAATTGCTCATATCCTAAATAACGGTGAATATTAACCAACGGTTGTTTTATTCGTGCAACAGAACCTTGAATAGTGGTCAAATCACAATAGTTTTTATCGGAGCTAACACTTAGTATTTCCGATTGCTTAAAGAAAACATATCCATGAGATGTTTTAAAAGAAAACTTGCCTTTGCCCTCTTTCGGCAAAGAATTTACTGTGGCTCCCTTTCTTTTTTCCACCTCGGCAGCAAGTTTACTAACCAATAAATTAACTTCGGAAATTCCAAAAGGCTTAACCAGAAAACCATAAGGCCTTAGTTCGAAAGCATCGATGGCGTATGACCTGAATGCGGTGCAAAAAACCAGCAAGGAATCGATCCCATGTTCTTTTAAGCGAGATGCAAAACTAAGGCCATCTTCATCGGGCATATTGATATCGAGAAATATTACATCGGGTTTACACAACTCAATCTTTTCAATAGCACCAAGAGGCGATGAAAGACCGGGCAATACCTCTACCAGCCCTTCGCATCGAAGAAATTTTTCAATTACATCGCGCGCGGCCGAATCGTCGTCAATTACTAAAGCCGAAAAAGAATAACTCATTCAATTTTATTTTATATCAACAACTTGTCGTAGATAACCTTTTGAAACTTTAAATTCTTTTTTCCCTGAAAATGTATCTACAATACATACATTCCGCTTCAAATCGATAGACCGGACAGCATCGATGTTGACAATGACCGAACGGTTGATCCGTGCAAACCGGAAGGCACTCAACATTTTTTCAACACGCCCTAAATTAGAAGTAGAGCATTCTTCCTTGCCATCGAGAAAACAAAGCGTTGTATAAGTTCTGTCGGCCATACAATAATTTAATTTATCGAGGTCGAATAAACTAAAACCGCCTGCAGTTGCAAGTTTTATTTTACGCAACTTAGTTGAGTTTCCCTCATCTTTTCCGCTGCGTAACTGGAAGGCTTTACGTACCGATGCAATCAATTTCTCTGGCGAATAAGGGGTTACCAAAAAATCATGAACATGGTTCCGGATCGCATCAATTGCACACAATGGATTATCGGACAAGACAATAACAGGAACACCCAATTGATTGTCATTAATAACCCCGGCTAAATGAAATCCATTTCGTGCCGGTAAAAGATCGAAAGCAATAAGAACATCGGGTTTAGTCTCCAAAAGTTGGAAAAGGGCATCTTCAGCGGTACTACTCTCCAATATCTGGTGTATTTCCGCGATACTTTGCAACTGGCCCTTGACCTTTGCCCTCAATGCATTATCGCTTATTGCAATCAGTGCTAACATCTTATCAGATACTTAACCAGTGAACATTCTTAAACAAGTATTATCGAAAACAATATCGTCAAATACAAATATGTGTATATTCCTTTCAAATATAATAAAACAGCAAATGATTGAGACAACTCAGGGCAATCTTTACTTAAAATCGTGCCCAAAGACTAAGAAAAGTTCCGTTGCTTTATATTTTAACGAAAAAAATGGCAATCCCCATCACGGCAATAATAGCGCCAACAACTTCATTCAAAGTAAGTTTCTCTTTCAGAATAATATGAGATGGGAGCAAAATAAATACAGGAACCGTTGCCATGAGCGTAGAAGCAACTCCGAGTGAAGTATACTTAAATGCTACCATACCCAACGAAACGCCAAGAAATGGACCAAAGAAAGAGCCAATTACCAGAGCTTTCGATGCTTTTTTGTCTTTAACCCCTTCAAAAAGATTTTTCCAATGCTTCATAAAAGAGATCATTATGGTAAAACCTATTAGGCCAATTATAACCCTAATCTGAGAAGAGGCAAAGGGATCGTTGTCGGCCATTCCAATTTTACTAAAAACAGAACCCACCCCTTGGCCAATTGCTCCACCAAAAGCAAATAAAATACCTTTTACCGGATACCTCATTCTTCGTTTTCCGCTTTCAGTGTCCTTCTTGAGAATAACAACAGCTACACCTAACATTACCAAGGCCATACCAAAAAAATTCATCCAGGTAAATGGATCTTTAATCATTATCCAGCCCAACAAAGCGGCAAAAGCAGGCGCGGTGCTCATAATTAGCATCGAAATTTTTGAACTTACATATTCATACGATTTAAACAGAAAATAATCGCCAATTACAAACCCAATAAGGCCAGAAATACCTAAATATAACCACGCTTCAGGCGATGCATCGAGAGGTAGCCATTGTCCAAGCACAATTCTGCTATAAATTAAATAGAAAACAAAAGCGAAAACCATTCTGATCAGGTTAACCGAAACAGAACCAATACGCCTCGACGCATACTGAAAGCTCATGGCTGTAGCCGTCCAGCAAATTGCAGTGGCAAGGCCTGCTATTTCTCCTGTATAAATCATCATTATGCAAAACTAAGAAACCGATTGTTTTTAATCTCAATGAAGATCATAAAAACAATTATTCATGCCAGAAATAAATATTGACTTAAAAAAGTTACAAGTGAGCGTAAAAAAACATCTTCTGAAAAAATCATCAAAAACACGTATATAATTCACATAAAGCAATATAACTCACAAAATAGCTTAGCATACAGAATTCACAATTTTAATTTTAGGGAGCAAAAACATTAGCCGATCATGATCAGAATAAATAAAATTATCTTTTCATAAAAAAACTACTAATTTTTTAGTAGTTGTATTAATTTTTTAGTAGATTTGTTTCATAAACTTAAAAAACAACACCATGGCTATTTTTCCTTATCTTCTAAAAACGACCATAAGTCTACTCTTGTTCTATTTGCTCTATACAAATATTTTCAAGAAAGAAGGGATACTAAAATTCAACCGATATTATTTATTGGTTTCACTCATCGCTTCTTTTCTGTTACCCTTTATTGAAGTAAATTTCAATATTGCACCCGAATTCTCGAACAGATTATACAATCCCGGGTATAATGCCACAATCGTTCAAAATGTGGATGTGATACCTGAAAAAAATACACCAGAAAACACCATTTGGGACCAGCCAACAATAAATCAGCCACCAATTATTTCTCCTGTTCAGCCTAAAGCCCCAACATCGAATCCAATTAACTTTTTCGAAATAGTAAGTTGGACATTGATTGGCCTTTATGTACTTGGCGTTCTAGTTTTGCTTTTTAGTTTTTTGTATCAACTTATGCAAACCCTGCGCTTATTTAAGCACAATACAATCGAAAATATCTCAAATGCAAAACTCATTGAACACAACTTGGAAATTATGCCCTTTTCAATATTTAATTACATCCTAATCAACAAAAATCATTATGGCGAGAAAGAGCTGGAATATGTTTTGATGCATGAAATGGAACACATCAATCAAAAACACTCTTTCGATATTTTACTGGTCGAACTCCTTAAAGTCATTTTCTGGATTAACCCAATAGTTTGGTTTTACGAAAGTGAAATGAAGCAAAACCATGAATACCTTGCCGACCGCGGAGTAATTGCCAGAGGCGTTCATACACCCGATTATCAATTAGTATTATTAACAAGCAGTTTAGGTATACCAAAATTCAATATCGTCAACAATTTTAATCAATCGTACATTAAAAAACGCATTACAATGATGACAAATAAAAACAGTAATAAACTTTCAATATGGAAGTTATTACTAATGATCCCAGTAGTTTTTGCAATAATAATTGCCTGTGCAAAACCATCGGGCAGCAAAACAACGGGTAATGAAAACATAGCAGCCAAAATTGAGGCAGCAGGAGAAATTACCGATTTCACCAAGTACATCGAGCTGAATACACCTTATGATTGGGTAAGCTATCATCGTTCTGATCTTTTTTGCAAAGGAACATATACGATCACTCAAATCAATGAAGATGGTTCATTCTTCGGATTTCAAGTAAACCACACTAAACATGCGAATATTCCTGTAACCGGAAAACTCACCAAAGATCTTTTTGAGATATATACTGGAAGTCCATGGAATGAAATTTGGTCAATCAAATCTTCGGAAAATGGCAAGTTGTGTGGAGAGATATTTGCCGATTATTCATTGGCCAGAACAAGCAAGCTTACTTTTTATCTGGCTAAGAAAATTGGCTACGATGAATTGTTGCCCGCTGCTTTAAGCAACCCGGGCGAAGAAATTTCAAAAAACCTCCACTTAAAGTTAAATGAAAAGTATTTCTACGAAACTTTTGGTTATAATGGAGAACTTGCCATGACAGGATGGTTCATGATTACGAATTTTGACAAAACGACCCTTAAGATTTCTGGACTTCAATGGAATTACATTGGTAATTGTCCAGGTGCATTTAGCGGAAGTCTCGATGATAATAACCTTACTATCAACATTGGAGAACCGTGGAATGAAGTTTGGAAAGCAAAATTGGAAGGAGACCTGTTAAAAGGAACCCTTGAAATGCGTCCTACAGAGTTGGGTTTTGTACACCAAACACAATCTTGGGTAATGGCCAACACCAATCATCCAATACACACCGCCGATAAAGTTGCAAAGCAGAGAATTCCGTATAATGTTGCACGCTATTCTGGCATGGAAGAAGATCTTAAAGCTTTGTTGGCTGAAAACATGAAATATCCGGAGCAAGCCAAAAAGGATAAGATTGAAGGACGGGTTTATGTATCGTTCAATGTTAAAACCGATGGTTCGATTGCTAATTTAAAGGTGGCCAGAAAAGTTAATCCGTTACTTGACGAAGAAGCATTAAGACTAGTAAATTTAACCGATAAAAAATGGGTGCCTGCTTTAATCAACGATCAACCTACCGAAAGTGAACATCAATTACTTATAAATTTCAGGTTAGACAATAAACAAATTAGTAATACGCAAAAAACTGAAATTATTACGCAACCATTTGAAAATGTTACGCAAACATCAGTAGTTATTGAAGGTAAGGTAACCGACAAGGAGACAAAAGAGGCATTGGCATTTGTTAATGTTGTGGAGATTGATAATAATGGCAGAATGGTTACAGGTACAACAACAGACAAAAATGGAGCTTTTGTTATGAAAATTAAAGATGTAACTAATTCAATTCAAGCTTCGTTTAAAGGCTATAAAAAAACAGCTTTAAAAATAAGAGATGTAACTAATTCAATTCAAACTTCGTTCAAAGGAGATAAAAAAACAACTTTAGAATTAAGGAGTTCAATTAGTAATATTGAATTGGAGAAAGAGCGTTAAGGCTACTGAAGATATGGTTGTTCAAGCAGGTATTGGATAAAAATGGAGTTACTTAGGTTCGAGACCGGACCATTACACTAAAAAATATGAATTGTCGCGGGACACAACATTAAATTATAAGTAATGAAGCTTACTACAGCAGAAGAAGAAATTATGCAGATTCTATGGGAACTGGGTGAAGGAACAGTACGTGATGTGCTGGAAAAATACGAATCGAAAAATCCGGCATACAATACGGTCTCTACGCTCATTAAAATATTGGAGAAGAAAAATTATGTTAGTCATAAAACATATAGCAACACGCATGTTTTCTTCCCATTAATTCAAAAAGAAGAATATGCCAAAAACCATCTGTCTAAATTTGTAAAAGAATATTTCGACAATTCATTCCCTGCAATGGCCTCATTTTTTGCCAAGAACAACAATATTAGCGTTGAAGAATTTGAGGAAATTTTAGAGAAGATTAAAAAAGAAATCTAGTAGTTAGAACATAATTAGGTATTTAGTGCATCAAATGGAATAAGACCTTATAAAAGTGGCTTGTTCCATTTTTGCGTACATGTATTTTCGCGATAATCGTTTTCGAAATGAAACTTTTTTTCAGCGCTTTTCGTTAAACCAAACACCTATTTTCGTATCTATGTTCTGTAGATTAACAATACAAACTAACTCATGAGAAAAATATTTTTAACAATTATTGCATTTGTTTTTGTAGCCGGAAACATTGTTTTGGCTCAGACAAAAGCACTTTCTACTATTGCAATATCGAAAGCCGATATTTCAAAGGCAGGTGAATCGATTCCTGCATCCGAAATTGGTGAACCTGTTGGTTCGGTAAAACTTTACGAACCCCGATGGGTTGAAGCGACAGAAACATCACCTGCTTATGCGGTGGTCGAAGGATCGATTTTTCCGGTTGACCCCAACGGTTGGCCAATAAACTTCAGGGTATTACTGCCCGCAAGCTGGTCGCAACGCGCCATGCAAGCCGGTGGTGGAGGCATGAATGGTAGCATTACCGTTCGCGAAGGCCGTAACCCGTTACTTGGAAAAGGTTTTGCCCTTTATGGCAGTGACTCAGGACATCAGGCAGGTGGAATGGGTTTCCCTGGTGGAGGACAAAGCAAACCGTTAGCTTCGGGGCCTGCTTCTGGAGATGAATGGGCACTGAACGATGAGGCTATCAAAAATATGGGCTATATGCAGATGAAAAAAACTCACGATGCTGCGATGGTCATTATGCAACGCATTTATGGCAAACGCCCTGTATATAACTATTATGTAGGAAGCTCACACGGTGGCCGCGAAGGACTTACCGTAGCCCAACGCTACCCCAAAGATTATAATGGCATTATTTCAAATGTGCCAATTGTTAATTTTTCAACGTTAATGCTTGCCCCTGAGCTGATCAGAATTCAGGAAATACCTATGAAAAACTGGGTAACTCCTTCAAAAACAGCAGCTATTAGGGCTGAATTTTTGAAACAGTGCGATGGCCTCGACGGAATAAACGATGGTATTGTAAACAATTATATGGCTGCACGTGCCATTTTCAACGTGAACGATGGCATTGGCCCCAAAGACCCTTGGGCAGCTTTGCGCGCGCCAAACAATGTTGACCCGAATCCGGACGACAAGTCGGAATCGGCAAAACTTACCGATGGACAAATAAAAACCATGGAATTTGTGTACAGCTCATACAAATTTGCCACTCCGTTGGCCAACGGGGTTACATCGTTTGGCATGTGGCTGCCCACTACCGAACCCGGTGGTTTTGGCATGATTGAAGGCTCTCGTTTCAAAGGCCAGGAAGGTGCGGCCAACGATGCTCGCGTACATGGTGCAATGGGCTCACTGGGTGTTACCGGATTTTTGATGCAGGACTTGAAGTCCAATCCGCTCGATTATGTCGAAGGTGGAAAATGGAACAAGCGCCGCGAAGAGATTTCGCAATGGCTCGACTCAACAAACCCCGATCTTACCGAGTTCTTCAAAAATGGAGGTAAAATTATTATGACCATCGGCACAATGGACAACATTGCATCGCCAGGCGCGCAGCTCGACTATTACCAATCGCTTTTAGACAAAATGGGCCGTAATACTATCGATCAATTTGCCCGCATGTACGTTGTCCCGCAAGGTGGCCATGGACTGGCAGGCCGAGGCTACAATGTTACCGGCGAAGGTAAAGCAGTTGAACCCAAAAATGTTCCGGCTCCAAATGGCGACGACAATATGGAATTGCTGATGAACTGGGTTGAAAACAACCAAGCTCCTGCAAAAACCCTTGTGGTTGATCCCAAAGGCAAAATCAGCGACAAGGCAGAAGGCGCAGGCTACCTGTTGTGTTCATATCCCAACTACCCAAAATATGTGAATGGCCCAGCCGATCAGGCATCATCATATATCAGCGCTGACCGTTAGTTAATATCAGATTAAGTAATTCAGAAAGTGGCATTTGTTTTTAAAGTGCCACTTTTTTTTTGATCCTTTTTGATGCTTTTGATACGGAGATTTGAAAATTTTTAAAGCGCCGCCCTAGGTATCGGGTGGCGCTTTTTAATATTGACATCAAAATGCAACGCCTCTTACTTTCACATATTGAAGAGTTAGTTTCTCCTTTTCCACCCAAAACTGTTACAGATTTATACATTCGATAGGCTAAAAACGCTTGTGGGTACACCTTTGCAGTGTAATTAAATTTAAAACTGATGAAGATGAAAACACAACTGTTATTGGCTCTGTCCATCATTATTTCTTCGATGGCCTTTGGGCAACAAGTGGGGAAAATGACCTTGATTAACATCGATGCCCCGTCGATGGAAAACTCCATTTTGGGCGAACCTACCACCCAACCATTGGCAATTTACCTGCCCCCGTCGTACGAAAAGGAAACGGAAAAATTCTATCCGGTGGTCTATTTCCTTCCCGGCTACGAAGACACCATTGCCGCCTACACCAAAGGGTACATCAACGGCTATTTTTTCGAAAAGTCGATGAACAGCATGATCACCCAGCGGGGAATGAAAGAGGCAATCGTGGTAATCGTTAATGGGTACAACCGGCTTACCGGATGTTTCTACAACAACTCGCCCGTAACCGGAAACTGGGAAGATTTTGTGGTGAACGAAGTAGTGGGTTACATCGATGCTCATTACCGAACCCTTCCAACACGTGAATCGAGGGCAATTTTTGGCTTGTCGATGGGCGGTTACGGCGCCACCCACCTCTCGATGAAGCACCCCGATCTGTTCTCGATCGGTGTGGGCGAATGCTCGGGGCTTGCCAACCCCACCGGCATCATGAGAACATCGCTGTTTATCGACACAAATGTGATTAAACGGGTAATTTCCATCCGCAACGAGCTGGCAAAATACCCGAGGGAAGAGGCACACAAAAAATACCTCGACACCATCAACTATTACAAAAAAACCGATTGGGTAACGGTTTTTTCATTTGCATACGGATCGGCTTTTGCGCCCGACACCACCATGAACGCACCTTATTGCAGCTACCCTTTTTCGTACAACGAGAATAACGAGCTGGTGATGGACTCGGCGGTGTTCAAGCGTTACGAACAGGGTTTTGGCAACCTGAAAGCCAAAGTGGAACAGTACCGCGAAAACCTGTTGAAGCTGAAAGGGTATGGCATTGATTACGGCACAAGCGACTATTTCAAATGGATCATCGACGGCAACACCTATTACGACAGCCTGCTTACTGCCGAAGAAATTCCACACCGCCTTTGGATAAACAACGGCGGGCATGGCGATCAGCACCGCCTCCGCACCGAGAATGTGCTGCTCCCCTACATTGATTCACTGTTGGCTTACGACACACAGCACCTGAGCAACAAAGCCACCATCGAAAAGTTCTCGTGCACAGGACAGGCAGCCGAACCGGTTATCGACTACACGTCGAACACCATAAACGTCACCTTTAAAACTGGCACAAAACTCACATCGCTGAAGCCTTCAGTTTTTGTTTCACCGGGTGCCCGGGTATCTCCTGCGGCAGGGGTTGGAATCGACCTGTCGGGTGGTTCGGCCACTTACACCATCACATCTGAAGACGGAAGCAGCACCTCGGTTTGGACAATCAAAAGCAATGCAACAAACGGAACAGGAAGCAACCTTCTGCCCGGCGAAAGGTTGAAAATCAGCCCCAATCCTATCGACAGCAACTTTTCGTTATCGGTCAATGGCGAAACAATCAACAAAGTAGAGATAATCGACTTAATGGGCCGTACACTTCTGTCAAGAAACACAAATGGAGAAAACATCGCCATGGAGCGACCAAACATTCCACAGGGAAATTATTTCGTAAAGGTTTACACCGAAGGTTTCTGCCATATCGAAAAAATTACCATCAGATAAAAAGATGGAAAGAAATAATTCGGAATTATCGAGTTCAAGGATTTTTGAATTGCAACGGCATTTTGAATTGCAACGGCATTTATGCCGTTGAATAAATGATTCATTCATTAGGGGGCTTTAGCCAAATATTTAAATCGTTTGGGCTAAAGCCCTGTAATTTATCATCATTATAGCCCCTGACCTGAAGGTCAGGGCAATTCAAATGTTGTTTTTTTGCATCAGTTACGGTTATCGACCAACTGCTGGTTGCGGTACTGCGACGGGGTATTGTTGGTAAATTTTTTGAAAGCCGTATTGAACGATGAAATAGTGTTGAACCCGTAATCGTAGGCAATGCTTGCAATTTTCAGGTTCTGATATTCGGGCAATTTCATAATGCCTTTTATCTCACTAATTCGGCAGGAGTTAATGTACTCGTTAAACGTCATGTTCAACTGCTGGTTAATCACCTGCGAAAGCTTATGCGGCCTTATCTGAAGCCGTTCGGCCACCTTGGGCAGTGTAATTTCGGGGTCGATGTAAAGCCGTTCAACCTCCATCACCCGTTTTAATCTCGACATTATCGAGTTTGCTTCGTCCTCCGTTAGTGTTGAATTAACATACTTCTGAACTTTCAACTTATCGCCTTCGCTGAACCAATAGAACCTTATGGCCGAGTAAAGCACCACATAGATAGCTGCAATAACTACAGCCAACAGTTCGAGGAAGTAAAATTTAAAATCGATGAAAAGAAGGTTGGCGGTTAACCAAATCAGGGAAAAACTAAGGAAGAGGATCCTCAGCCAAATTCGATCATGACTGGTAACAGAACTTTTTTCCTTTGAAATAATAACCGATTTGAATTCGATGAAAATAATGAGCAGGAAGATGAAAAACCACGATTGCAAAGGCCACAAAGGAATATCGAACGGGACAAAGTGACCAACAAAAGGAGATAACAAGGGAATGAACATAGCGCCAATAAGAATTGGGCTGACCCGTTGCTGCAACAACGCATAAAAGTAGAGCAACAGCAATGGGCCAAACGAAAAATAAGCCGACTCGGAACAATAGTAAAGTAATAAACTGGGCGTCTTCCATTCGTGTTGAAAATTGATCAGTAACGCATAACCTAACTTAAAGCAAACCGCAACCAGCAGTAGTCCCAACAATTGGTTTGCTTTCCGGTTTCCACGGTTGAGCAGAAAAAGCACAAAAGCAATTACCAGCCCATTAATAATCCCAGTAGTACCTAAAGCAACCTGTACAATACTTGCAAGCCCCATATTCCCCAATTTTGAGTTTAGACAACTTTGTTAAAGGTTTCCCTTACATTTATCAGAGTTCGATTTTGATTAAGTTCAAAAATAAATAATTAATCAGCGATAAATCCTGTGTTTGTTCTCACTTCAACAAATAAGTAAAAATTTTGTCAGGCTATTTTGTGAAAGTCAGAAGCAACCCACTAAACATCTATTTGTCTTTGATATTGAAATTTAAAACTTTGAATAGAAACTATGAACAAATTTAAGAACCTGTTCCTCTTAGTGGTGCCTATTGCCTTGCTGTTTAGTTGTTCCGGTGATCCGCTAGCCGAAGTAGCTGAAGAATCTGATCATCTAAACGTGGCCTACGAGAGTGTTAATTCAGAAGTTGTTGGTCAAAATTACACTATCTACACTTATCTCCCACCCAATTATCAAACAAGTCGAGACAGTCTCCCTGTGCTTTATATGCTTGATGCCGATTGGGAGTTTATGACCGTAGCAAAATTTGCAGAGAAACAAATTTCAGCAAAGAAAATGGCCCCGTTAATCATTGTCGGGATTGGCTACAAAGGCAATTCAGCCGATAAACGCAATCGTGATTATACTCCAACATCGGTGAGCGAAGTTACCGACCGCGAAGAGTGTTGCGGTGCCGAAAACTTTTATCAGTTTATCGAAAAAGAGCTGATCTCTCATATCGACTCAACATGCCGGACACAAGGGGCTAGATACCGGGCCGTTGCAGGGCACTCACTTGGTGGCTTGTTTGCATTTTACTGTTTTTTTAAACACACCGAAACATTTACCCATTACCTGGCTGCCAGTCCTTCGGTTTGGTGGGACAACTTTGTATGCTTCGAATACGAGGAGCAATTCTCGAAAAAAGCTTCGCAATTTGTATACCCAACACGGTTGATGATGACGTTAGGTCAAGCTGGCGAAGGTGGCGGTGGAATTTTCCCGATAATGGTTGAACAGCTTTACGAGCGGCTTACCGAACGCGATTATTCGAATTTCGATACCGATTACGTGGTACTCAACAACACCATCCACAACGAGAACTGGGAAGATGCCTACCAAGAAGCATTACCCTATTTGTTCAATGCTAAAAACTAACCCACTTACAAAACACACAGTTATGAGCATCATAAAATCATTTTCAACAAAAAAATTGGTATTTATCCTCCTTGTTATTGTTTCTCTTAATGCATTTTCGCAGTCCGACAGTACCCGGTCGCTATCGCGTTACGACAATAAACTGAATGTAAGTGCCGCAATCAACCTATTGCCCTCGTCGTTCCCGTTTTCCCGTTTCCTTGCAAAAGACATCAATTTCAGCTACCGTTTTTCACCGAAACTACCGGTTGGCTTCACCTTTTCGGTAGGCCCGGGCATTATTATCCAACCTAAAACGATGAAGATTTCTGGCGATCTTACAATCCAAACCAACCATGTCGATTTCAGGCCAGGATTGTTTATCGACTACCCACTTGACGCAGGGAAATATGTAACATTCAACCCAAGGCTTACGGCCTATTATCCAATCTTTTTTGATCGGTCGAGAGTAGAAAGCAGCAGGTACGGAATTGATAAAAGCAAGAATATGTTTTGCCACTATTTCTCGCCCGAAGTCGAGCTTTTTGCAGAATGGCGCTGGGGCGAAATGACGAAACTGCGGATTTTAAAACCCTTTACGCTTGAAGGCTTTATTAAAGTGCCCGTTAACGGCATCTATAAAATTTACGAGCGGGGAAGCCTTGGGGTAAATCTCCGATATTTCATTTTTACGTCAAAAAAGTAGCAACCAAATTATCTTTCTCGAATAAAAATCGGCTCTGGCATCAATCTTATTTTCTATAATCCTGATTTTCAATTCAAATTTCTGTACTACAAATGAGAAAGCATTTTTTAGCTATTTTTTTATCTGTCTGATTAAACTTTTTGCAAGGTAAATAATCAAAGGGAATGTTAATCAATCTAATTATTAAACTATGAAAAAATTAATGACTGTAGCTTCGCTTTTGTTGCTCACAATTATTGTAAGTGCACAAACCGATTTTTCCGGAACTTGGAAGCTCAATAAAGAAAAAAGTAAATTGAATGACCAATTCAGTATGGCACCAACACAACTAATCATTGTGCAAAAGGGAAATGATTTGAGCCTTGAAAGAAATATTAGTTTCCAGGATCAAAACATGACTATTCAAGAAAAATTTACTCTCGATGGAAAAGAATGCCTCAACAATGGAATGATGGATTCAAAGAAAAAATCAGTGGCAGTTTTTTCAGATGACAAAAAGGTTCTTACCATTGATTCAAAAATTCCGATGCAAGATGGCGCTGAAATTGCCATAAAAGAAGTATTCTCGATTGTTAACGGCAACTTGGTTATTGATTCTTCTAACAAATCATCTTGGGGTGACACAACCGAAAAAATGACTTTTGACAAACAATAAATTCAACTTATCACTAAAACCCGAAAGGTTGTTTGGATTACTCCAAGCAGCCTTTTTTTGATATAACGATTTTTGATTTCACCTATCAATGCAACCATTTACTCACCCTCTTGTCTTTAAACAAAAAACGATTATGAAGAAACGATTATTAACCTTACTAACTATTATTGGCTTTAGTTCTTCGCTATTAGCCTCAAGCCCATCTGATTCAATTCCAAAGTATGTTTATCTGGCATTTGGAGGTGGACTGAACAGAACCTCGGTAAACGAAACATTAAACACAAGCTTGTCTTACACCGGATTTACCCCCGGGTTTTCGGTTGAGTATTCTATGGCTACGTCGAAAATGTATGTTGAATTAAGAAATGTATTTTCAATCGGCAGCCTTTCGCCATATAAGGCCGGAAGTAACTTTAACAACACGATGCAAAACATTTATGAGAACATAAATCTAAATGCCCTGTGGCTATTATACAAGAAACCCGAAAGTAAATTTTACACCTATGCCGGGCCTATGGTCAGCGGTAAAGTACAGGTAAGGGGCAAGAATTCTAATATTTCGAACAGTGCCTACACTTACGATATCTCAGCATCGTTTGGGCTTGCTGCAAAAGTTGATAAATATGTAAAAATCGACCACATATTTTCGTGGCCAATTAACGAGCAAAACTTCAAACTGGGAGCCAGTATCTCCTACCCTCTTGTTTCAAATGTCTGGTTGCAGCCATACTCCGGAATCACTAAAAATATTGCCCAAGAAGGCGGCATGCTACTCGACCTTTCAAATAGTTACTTTGGATATTTCCTAAACTACACGAACATTGAAGTTAATTTAGCCGTGGCATATCTGCTTAAAAACAAAAATGCCATTGAATTATCCTATATGCATGATTACAATTCGACACAACCAAAGCACAACCCCTCAAAAACGCTCAACCAGATGCTTAGCCTTAAACTATACTTCAACTTCAAATAAATAAAATCATGAAGAAATTAATTCAACCTATCATATTCATTGCAGCAATGTTTTCGCTCGTCTCGTGTGCTAGCAGTATTCTTGAAGAACCTTCGACCGACAAAAAAGAGGTTTTTGAATATGCATGGAAAACGATCGACGAAAGATACTCTTTCTTCGAACTGAAAAATATTGACTGGGACGCAGTTTATTCCCGCTTTGAACCAGGGATTAGCAATTCAATGACAGATGAACAGTTTTTTGACTCGCTTGCAGTAATGGTCGACGTACTGAAAGACGGGCATACAGGGGTAACTTCGCCATTCAACAGTCACTTCTACATTGGGTTCTTTACCCGTGGACTTGAAAATTACGACCACCGGTTGATTGTCGACAATTATTACCATAGCTGGGGAAACCGGAAAGGTAGTTTTTACCACACCGCACTAGCCGAAAACCAGGTTGGATATATTGCCTACAGCGATTTCAGCAACTCATTTACCGATGAAGACCTAGACTATCTGCTCACCAAATACAAAGACACCAAAGGGATAATTATCGATATACGAAACAACTTTGGGGGTTCAATCGACAATGTATTCAAACTGACCAAACGTTTTGCCAAAGAAAAAACCCTTCTTTACCGATCGAGGACGAAAACTGGTCCCGGCCACAATGAATTCAGCGAGCCCGTTGAAACATGGATTGAGCCTGCCGATAGCTCAAAGGTTAGCTATTATGGTAAAGTATGTTTGCTTACCAACCGAAAGGTATATAGTGCCGCAACCATGCTGACACTTTCGATGCGCGAACTCCCAAATGTTACAGTTGTTGGCGACACTACAGGAGGCGGACTGGGGCTACCAATTGGTGTTGAATTGCCTAACGGATGGCAGATCCATTTTGCAGGAAATCAGATATTAGGAGTCGATGGCAGTCCGTCTTATGAAATGGGAGTTCCACCCGATATTCAAGTTGATATGAAAAAAGAAGACATGGAGAATGGGGTTGATACCATTATTGAAACAGCAATAAAAGCAATCACAAGCAATTAGAACACTGTGATTTTTAAAAACTTGAAGCCAGTCCTGATTTGTTAGATCAATCAGGACTGGCTTTTTTCATTTTTTGATTGTTGTTATTATTTTCTGGTTCAACATTCCTTTCTGAGCCATAAATATCAAAGCAATACCGCCCAAAATAAACGGTATGCTTAACCATTGCCCCATATTAAAAGTCATTCCAGCTTCAAAAGCTTCCTGATCTTCTTTTACAAATTCGATTAGGAACCTTGCTGTAAATACCATGATAAAAAATACCCCTGAAATGAAGCCTGTTTTGTTTTTAGCATCAGTTTTCCAATAGAAGTGTTTCACCACAAAGAATGTAATTAAGTAAGCAATTGCCTCATAAAGTTGTGTCGGATGCTTTGGAACCGTTTCGTGGTTGCGTTCGAAAATGAAGCCCCACGGCAACGATGTTTGAACCCCATAAATTTCAGAGTTGAAAAGGTTACCCATTCTGATAAGCATTGCAACGATAGCAGTAGGAATCACTACCCTGTCGATAACCCAAAAAACATTTCGCTTGGTATAGATTTTCGAAAAAACAAGCAGTGCAAGGAAAATGCCTATCACCCCACCATGACTGGCAAGACCGCCCTGCCAAACAAATAAAATCTCGATCGGGTGCTGTGAGTAATATTCCCAGCCGTAGAAAAAAACATGGCCTAAACGCGCACCAACGATAGTACCTATAACAATATAGAACAACAGGTTGTCGAGCCATTTAGCTTCCTCTTTTTCGTGCTTTAATTGTTTTTCTACCATCTTGTAACCAATTACAAAACCAATGGCGAACATTAATCCGTACCACCTAACCGGGCGGCCAAAAACCACGAAAATGTCGGGATTGAAATCCCAATGGATAAAAGACAGTAAATCAATCATCTCTATATCTGTTATTAATTATTCAGGCAGCCCTGCCCCATGACAGTTTTTGAATTTTCTGCCACTTCCACATGGACATGGGTCATTACGTCCCACCTTTTTATCGGTACGAACTGGCTGTACTTTCTGCTGCTGTTGTTGTTGCGGAGCTCCACCTTCTTGAATTCCGCTGCGCCCGGTTTGCATATTGCTCATATCGGTTCGGCGCTGTTCTGCTGCTTCTTTCACATCCGAAGGGTCGCTGATTGGTATGTGGCCTTTCATCAAAATCGATACAAGTTTTTTATTTACTGTAGCGATCATTTGCTTGAATAGGTTGAACGATTCCAGTTTATAAATCAACAACGGGTCTTTTTGCTCATAAGTAGCATTTTGTACCGACTGGCGTAATTCGTCCATTTCGCGGAGTTGTTCGCGCCATGCATCGTCGATTGTAGCAAGAATTACCTGTTTTTCGAATGAGCGTGCAACTTCTTTTCCGTTATTGTTATAAGCCTTTTCCAAGTTGGTTATAACCTGATAGAAACGTTTTCCATCGGTAAATGGTACAATTATGTTCTTATACTGATGTGATTTCGTTTCGTACACATTTTTGATTACAGGAAATGCCTGTTTCGAAATGGTCTCGATTTTCCGGTTATAACTCGACAACATTTGCTCAAAAACCGTGTCAGTAATTTCTTCCGGTCCTTTACGTTTGAAATCTTCAGCTGAAACATTTGGCTCAACAGAAGCTACCCTAATCAATTCATAGACATAATCTTCGTAGTCGCCTCCGTGAAACTGATTAGTAATTTCTTCCAACGTATCATAAATGTTGTTCATGATATCAACCTCGAGCCTGTCGCCAAACAAGGCATGACGGCGACGCTTGTATATTACTTCGCGTTGAGAATTCATCACATCGTCGTATTCGAGCAATCGCTTACGGATGCCAAAGTTGTTTTCTTCTACTTTTTTCTGAGCTCTCTCTATCGATTTTGAAATCATTGAATGCTGTATCACTTCGCCTTCTTTGAGTCCAAGCCTGTCCATAATACCGGCAATACGTTCGGTTCCGAATAAGCGCATAAGGTCGTCTTCGAGCGAAACAAAGAATTGCGAAGACCCCGGGTCACCCTGACGACCGGCACGGCCGCGCAACTGACGGTCGACACGACGTGAATCGTGCCTTTCGGAACCAATGATTGCCAACCCTCCACATGCTTTTACTTCGGGTGAAAGTTTGATATCGGTACCACGGCCTGCCATGTTGGTTGCTATAGTAACCATTCCTGTTTTACCCGCTTCGGCAACAATTTCAGCTTCGCGCTGGTGCAATTTTGCATTCAAAACGTTATGCTTAATGCCTTTCATTTTCAGCATTCGGCTTAAGAGTTCTGAAATTTCGACAGATGTTGTACCCACCAATACTGGCCGTCCTAACTTATTCAATTCGACAATTTCCTGAATTATTGCGTTGTATTTTTCGCGTTTTGTCTTGTAAACCAAATCTTCACGGTCATCACGCACAATAGGCCTGTTTGTTGGAATAACCACAACATCCAATTTATAGATATCCCAGAATTCACCAGCTTCGGTTTCAGCTGTACCGGTCATACCGGCAAGTTTGTGATACATCCTGAAGTAATTCTGAAGGGTAATGGTAGCAAATGTCTGAGTTGCTGCTTCAACCTTAACCCGTTCTTTGGCTTCGATTGCCTGATGCAAACCGTCGGAATACCTACGGCCTTCCATTATACGGCCAGTTTGTTCATCAACAATTTTTACAGCACCGTCAATTACAACATATTCAACATCTTTTTCGAAAAGTGTATATGCTTTAAGCAATTGGTTGAGTGTATGCACGCGCTCTGATTTCACGCTAAACTCCTGAAGCAATTCATCTTTCTGGGCTACTTTTTCTTCAGCCGACATGGAAGTATTGTTTTCTAGAATTGCCATTTCCGAACCCATATCGGGAAGTACAAAAAACTCAGGGTCTGATATATCCTTAGAAATCAAATCAATACCAACATCGGTAAGCTCTATTGAATTATGCTGTTCTTCAATCACAAAGTAAAGAGGATCAGTTACAATATGCATATTTTTGTTGTTCTCCTGCATGTAGAAATTTTCGGTTTTCTGCATCAGGGTTTTTATGCCCTCTTCACTGAGAAATTTAATCAACGCATTGTTTTTGGGTAGTCCTTTGTGTGCGCGCAACAACAATAATGCTCCTTCTTCTGTTTCACTTTTTGATGCGTCAGGTTTGGTAAGCAATCGTTTTGCATCGGCCAACAATTGGGTTACCATTTTACGCTGTTCAGACACGAGTCGTTCTACTTTAGGCCGATACTCTGCAAAAAGCTCATCAGATGAAGCTTGTTTCACTGGTCCGGAAATAATCAGCGGTGTACGGGCATCGTCGATCAACACAGAGTCAACTTCGTCGACAATGGCATAGTGATGCTTGCGCTGAACTAAATCTTCGGGGTTAATCGACATATTATCACGAAGATAATCGAACCCAAATTCATTATTGGTACCAAAGGTTATGTCGGCGTTATATGCTTTACGGCGCGATTCAGAATTGGGCTGATATTTGTCTATACAATCAACGGTCAACCCATGAAACTGATAGATTGGCCCCATCCACTCTGAGTCACGTTTTGCCAAATAATCGTTCACAGTAACTACGTGTACCCCCTTGCCTGTCAATGCATTAAGAAAAACAGGCAATGTAGCAACAAGCGTTTTACCTTCACCGGTAGCCATCTCAGAAATCTTTCCCTGATGTAGCACAACGCCCCCTATGAGCTGCACATCGTAGTGAACCATGTCCCAAGTGATTTCATTTCCACCTGCAATCCAACGGTTATGCCAATATGATTTTTCTCCTTTGATTTCTACATGATCGTAAAGAGCGGCCAAATCCCGATCATAATCACTCGCTGTAACTTCTACCCATTCAGTTTCAACAAAGCGGCGTGCCGTTTCTTTTACTATGGCAAAGGCCACAGGAAGTACTTGATTCAGAATATTTTCCAATTTTTCATCAACGCTGACTGTGAGTTTATCGATCTGATCGTAAATAGCTTCACTTTCTTCGATGCTAACGTTTTCTGCCTTCAGACGTAATTCTGCAATCTCATCTTCTTCTGCTTTAACAAAATCGCTAATCCGCTTCTTAACCTGCAGGGTTTCAGCACGAAGTTCGTCGTTGCTATATTTCGAAATCCGGTCATATTCTTTTTTGATAGTCTCAACTATCGGCATTATTTCCTTGATGTCTTTGTCAGATTTTGTGCCAAAGAACTTTCCAAGTAACTGAGCTATACCCATTTTTTTATTTTTTACTATTTCGTTTGTTATAAATTCAAGGTTCCGTAAGGGAACTTTTTAGCACGACAAAAATAATTTAATTGCGGGAGGAATAAAACGTTAAGCCATTTTATTTGCCTGTGCTTTCGATTTACATAAAGTTTACTGGCATCTTCAATTTCTTCTGCCAATTATCTACCTTTGAAATTTCACAAACTTAAAATCTACTACGTATGAAACCTTTCGTTTGTTTATGCCTCATAGGGCTGCTGTGTTTTGCAGCTCCACATGAAGGCTTTTCTTCGGATACAGGGAAAAATTTTAAAACTTCGATTTACACACGTGCATACGAAGTTCAGAAAATGGCTGACCAACAGTGGCTTGAATCGACATGGAAAACAATTTCGGAACAAATGCATGTCGATAAAATTTATCTTGAAACCCATCGTGACCTGCTAATTGTTGATGAAAACACGCTCAAAAAAGCAATCTCTTTTTTCAAGTCGAAAGGGCTGGATGTAGCGGGAGGAATAACCTACACCATCGACGAAAGCGACCAATTTCAAACTTACTGCTACACTAATCCGGAAATTAGGGCTAAAGCACAGGAAGTTATTGAGTACACGGCCCATTTCTTCGACGAGATTATCCTCGACGATTTCTTTTTTACCAGCTGCAAATGCGAGCATTGTGTTAACGCAAAAGGAGGACAAAGCTGGACTGAATACCGGCTCGATCTGATGACCAAAGCGGCGAACGACTTCATCATAAACCCTGCAAAAAAGGTAAACCCCAACGCAAAAGTCATTATTAAGTACCCAAATTGGTACGACCACTTTCATGGACTTGGGTTTAACCTCGAGACTGAACCAAAGATGTTCGATGGGGTTTACACTGGAACCGAAACACGCGATGCAGAACTAAGCAACCAACATTTGCAACCATATCTCAGTTTTTTGGCTTTCAGATATTTCTACAATTTGAAACCAGGAAAGAACGGTGGAGGATGGGTAGATACCGGAGGAATGCGTTATTACGATCGTTATGCCGAACAACTTTGGCTCACAATATTGGCAAAAGCACCTGAAATGACCCTTTTCGATTACCGGCAAATGCTAATTCCGCTTCGCGAACAGTGGGAACCAGCGTGGAAAAATCAAGATGTAAGCTTCGACTATGCAACATTCCTAAAAGACAATTCAAATAAAACCGTTGCCAAAATTGCTGGTCATTCGCTCAATATAATTTCCAAAATATCAAACAAGCTTGGCAACCCTGTTGGCGTAAAAAGCTACAAACCATATCACTCCTCAGGAGAAGATTTCCTTCAGAACTATATGGGAATGATTGGAGTACCTATGGACATTGTTTCAGAGTTCCCTGAAAACGACCCGATGATTATCCTCACCGAACAAGCAGCCAAAGACCCGATGATTATACAAAAGATTGAACAAAGGCTCAAATCAGGTAAAGATGTGATTATCACTTCCGGGTTACTTAATGCCCTGCAAAACAGGGGTATTCGCAACATTGTAGATATGGAGTACACTTCACGTAAGTCAATGATTGAAGATTTCCTACTGGGAAGATCAATGATTAAAGGCAAGTCGCCTATGTTGATCCCCCAAATTCAATACTTTACTAACGATTCGTGGGAGATAATTTCTGGAATGGACAGTGGATTAGGCTGGCCGTTATTGCACCAGGGAAAATTTGCCAATGCAACCCTTTACTTATTGGTTATCCCCGAGAATTTTGCAGACTTGTATAACCTGCCTGCTGAAGTTCTGAACAAAATCAGGGAAATAGCCTGTAAGCAATTCGGCATTTCTATCGAAGGTGAATCTATGGCATCGCTCTTCCTTTACGACAATAATACCTTTGTTATTCATTCGTTTAAAGATGAACCATGTGAATTTAATATTGTGCTCGACGAAGTTGGAAAAACGCTGACAGATCTGTTAACAGATCAAAAACACATGCCGAAACTTCGCGAAGCAGCAATGGGCTGGAACCGAAAAACAGGAACCGACAAGTACGTGTATTCCATTACCGTGCCACCCCACTCGTTCAGATCATTCTCTATCGATTAATTGAAGAGAGAAATTGTTTTACAGCGGCTTATTTCTTTTTCCTAAATTTGTGTAAAAAAGAATCATGCTATTATCAATATTCAGCGACAACGAACTATTCAACAACATCTTCTTGCCATTGATGATCTTTTGCGCCCGAATTGCCGATGTTACATTTGGCACATTCCGCATCGTAATGGTATCGAAAGGCAATAAGTACATGGCACCAATATTGGGGTTCTTCGAAGTGCTTATTTGGGTCATTGTAATCGGTGAAGTAATGCAGAACCTGGATAACTGGGTCAATATAATTGCCTATGCAGCAGGTTTTGCAACGGGAAATTATGTTGGCCTCATTATTGAAAGCAGGGTAGCTATGGGCTATGCAAAAATTCAGATAATTACCGCAAAACCAGCTACAGAGCTTATTCAATCGTTGGTTGAGGCGGGCTACGGTATTACGCACCACGAAGCTAATGGAGCCAACGGAAAAGTTAGCATAATCTATTCAATTATCTCCCGAAAACAACTACAAACAATTGTCGACATGATTAGAACACACAATCCCAATGCATTCTATTCAATTGAAGATGTGCGATTTGTGAATAAGGGAATTATTCCAGTAAACCCAACCCCTAAATGGAGAATTGGTAAGTAAAACTGGGGAAATTGAACGATAAGCATTCAAAATCAATGATGAAAGTTGGAAATAGGGTATCTTTGAGTAAGTTTGTCTAATCCAAGCTCTGAATAATTTAAATATTATCATACCGATGAAGTTAACATTGCGGACATTACTTTCTTTTTTTATCATAATGGTGGTAAATCTGCCAACATTTAGTGAAAACTTTTCATTCGAAAGACTTAGTGTGCCGGTATCGCACTCAAACATAATCAACATAACCCAAGACCACCAAGGATTCATGTGGTTTGGCTCTCGCAATGGCCTTAACCGGTACGACGGAGTGAACATGGTCACCTTTCATCACCAAAGTTTTGACACAACATCGCTGGTGAATGATTTGGTGAACGCGATAAAAGAAGACTCCAACAAAAGATTATGGATTGGAACGTATGACGGACTTTCAATTTTCAACCCTGAAAAATTTTGTTTCTCAGATATAAATCAATACTTACAAAATCAAGAAAACCAAGATTTTGGAAATGTTCTCTCTATTGACATGGATAACAATGGGGGGATGTGGGTTAGCACAGTAGCAAATGGCCTTTTCTATTTCGATGGGGAAAACGGTAATATGATCCGTTATAAGAATGATAAAAACAGCGGAGGCATAAGCAGCAACCTTGTTAATGTTGTGAAATGCGATTCGAAAGGCAGGGTTTGGGTTGGCACCCGCGACGGATTGAGCCTGATAGGAAAAGACAGAAATCAAATCTCAAATTACAAACACAATCCTTCAGATAAAAACTCACTGACAAGCAACTACATAAACGCCATTATTGAAGATAATCATGGGAGCATTTGGATAGGAACAACAGGAATGGGACTTCAAAAAGTAGTTGAGAATTCAGGTAAAATCAGCTTCGAAAGAATTACATTGCACGAGAACTACTACAGCTACAATCCCGGGTTTTCAATACTTTCTCTTATGTGTGACATCACTGGCAACCTATGGGTAGGCACCGAGAATGGAGGGTTATATATTATTAAAAACGGAGTTGGTCCAATTATCCGTTTCCTGAATGATCCGTTTGATGCCAAATCTATTGCCGGAAACTCAATCTATACAATATTTCAGTCGAAAGATGGTATTATCTGGATAGGCACTTACAACCAGGGAGTTTGTTATTATGACCCAAATATCATTCAATTTGAACATTTCAACCAAAACCCAACCGAAACGAACATACTGAACTGTAACATTATAAAACATCTTCAATATTACCGGGGAAAGATAATTATTGGCACAGATGGGGGCGGATTAACCATTGCCGACCTAAATAACAAAAAATCGGAACACTTTACTAAAAGGGCTTCAGGCAATAGCATCAGCTCCAACACCGTAATGAGCATGCTTGCCAATGGCGACGGAGTATGGCTGGGAACTTGGGATGCCGGACTCGACTATTTTGATTTATCACAAAAAACGTTCAAAAACTACAATACTATTATTAACCAACAGGAGACATCAACTGTTGAACACGTTACCGCATTTTGCAAAGACCATAAAGGAAGAATCTGGGTGGGAACATTTGGGTTTGGGCTCAATTATTACTCCCCCGTCGAAGACAGACTTATTCATTTTTGCGGACGAGATGCCGGGAATTCAATATTCGACACCGAAAACATACATTGCCTGATTGAAACTTCGACAGGTGATTTGCTCGCAGGAACTATGGACGGCCTGTACCAAATTAAAAACCCATACGGAACCCCTTCGATCACCCGTTATCAATACAACCAAAAAGATTCCCTTTCACTTAGCAATAATTTAGTTGTAAGCCTGTTTGAAGATCACAAAAAACAGATTTGGGTTGGCACTATTGGTGGCGGACTTAACCTTTTCGATCCACAAAAAGAACAGTTCAAACGTTTCTCGGAACGTGACGGATTGCCCGAAAACACAATAAGAAGCATTACTGAAGATAAAAATAACGACCTATGGATCAGCACCAATCTAGGAATAGCCAGATTAAACTACGAAACCTTTGAAATAAAATCATATGGAGGAAAAACCATTCAGCAGATGGGCGAATTTCTTATTAGCTCCTCCACAACAGATAACTTGGGGAACGTATATTTTGGAGCCAGCAATGGCTTTATACGATTCAATCCCAACGAGATAACGGAGAATAAAAATATTCCACCCGTATATTTTTCGAATTTCAGGCTTTTCAACAAAACAGTTGAAATAGGGAAGAAAAACTCCCCGCTTAAAAAGCATATTTCGCTAACCAACGAGATCGAACTTGAACATAAACAGTCAGTTTTTTCAATCGATTTTGTTGCACTAAACTACACAGAACCAGGTCAAAACCAATATGCATACTACCTTGAAGGCCTGGAGCCTGACTGGAATTACTCAGGGCACACAAATTCGGCAACATACACAAACCTGAACCCTGGGAAATACACTTTTAAAGTAAAAGCTTCAAACAACGACGGCAAATGGAACAACACACCCACTACCTTGATTATTGATGTAAACCCACCCGCTTGGGCTACATGGTGGGCTTTTTCGATATATTTAGTGCTCCTTTCTCTCATTTTCTATTCCATCATCCGCCTTATTCAGAACAGGGCAATTGAACAAGAACAAATAAGGGCTGAACGAATACAAAACCAGAACCTGCAGGAACTAAAAGACCGAAAATTAAAGTTTTTCACGAATATATCACACGAAATAAGAACACCATTATCGCTAATTATCACACCTTTGGAGGAATTACTCCATACTCCGGGCTTAAGTAACGATATAAAGAAAAAGATCCGTTACGCTGGCGACAATTCAAAATTCCTGCTAAAATTGGTAAATCAGTTGCTCGATTTCAGAAAACTCGACAACAGCATGATGGAACTCAGGGTTTGCAAAACAAGTATTAATCAACTCGTTGAACAAATAATTGCCCTACATAAACTTCGTGCCGAAGAAAAAGAAATAGAATTAGTATTTGAACCTCTCGAAACCGATTTAAATTTTCCGGTTGATACCGATAAAGTGGAGAAAATTATTCACAACCTCTTATCTAATGCTGTTAAATTTTCACCAGACAATTCCTTGATTTTCATAAGAGTTAACGAAAATAAAGCAAGTGAGCAGTTAATTTTCGAAGTTATTGACCACGGGCCAGGCATTGAACCAGACCAGATACCCCTAATTTTCGAACGTTTCTACCAAGGTACTTCGGCCTTTAATAAAGGAGGTACGGGAATTGGGTTGGCCCTCTGCAAAGAACTTGCTGAGATTCACAAAGGTCAGCTCGAAGTCGAAAGCATTAAAGGCGAAGGATGTAACTTCAAACTGATTTTGCCAACCAACCCCGAAGTATACAACGATGCGGTAAAAATTACAGACAAACAGATTATTGAAGAACCTGACACTGAATGCACACAACCTACTCCATTTGAAATTGAAGAAGAATCAAGTCAGTTAAAAAGCATCAGATATTCAATGGTCATTGTTGAAGACGATTCTCAAATACGGAATTACCTCAGCGACGAGTTTTCAAAAACATACAAGACACACACTGCATCTAACGGCAAAGAAGCGTTGAAGCTTATAAACAGTGTGATGCCTGATATCATCATAACCGACGTATTAATGCCCGAAATGGATGGAATGGAACTTTGCCGCGCAGTAAAAAACGACATAGAAACCTCGCACATCCCGTTCATAATGCTCACTGCAAAAATCGATATAGAAAACCAGATTGCAGGCCTCGAAACCGGAGCCGATGCCTATGTTCCTAAACCTTTCAACATGCGATATCTCAAGGTATTGGTCAAGAATATAATAGATAAACGCAGTGCCATGTACAAAACCTTTTCGCAAAAAAACATAATTATCCCCAGCGAATTTTCAACCAATAAAATGGATGAAGAATTTCTTCACAAGGTAATCCAATACATAGAATTGAATATTGAAAACACCGAGCTATCTGTGGACATGCTTGCACAAAACATGAACCTGAGTCGCAGCCAGGTATACCGGAAAATTAAAGCATTGACCGATTTAACCGCAAACGAATTCATACGGCAAATACGACTAAAAAAATCACTCAAACTCCTTGCAGAAGGCAACCTGAACATTAGCGAAATTGCTTATAGCGTGGGATTCAGTTCTCAATCATATTTTACCCGGAGTTTCAAGGAGTATTACGGGAAATCTCCATCGGAATTAAAAGGACAAACAATGAATTCAGCAACATAACTTTTGTTGCAATTGCTTCAGAAATGAAAGCGCATGCTTTAATTATGCATACTCATTATTGTCAAAAATAATAGTTTTGACCAGCCTAAAACAGCGATAAACGCTAACAGTTAACGAGCATGCAAGAATCGCTGTAATATGCTTGCAAAAAACAGAAAAAATCTAACTATCGAGTATAAAAAAGCTTCGCATTTAAACAACGGAAGTTTATATTACTAACATAAACCTTTTAATAATTATGAAAGAAAATCTATTGATGAATTCTCCATTTTTTCGGCGAATTGCGACGATGATGGCATTTCTGATAATGCTATGTCTTATGCTTCCCGGAATTGGTTATGCAAATGCCAATGCATTGCAAGGCAAAAAGACGGTTAGTGGGATTGTAACCGACCAAAAATCATCGACAACCCTTCCCGGTGTTACAGTTGTGGTTAAAGGAACAACCGTTGGAGCAATTACCGACATCGACGGTAAATATTCAATTGTTGCTTCAGACAAAGATGTGCTCGAATTTACATTCGTAGGCTACAGCAAAAAAACTGTACCTGTTAATGGACAAAGCAGTATTAACGTATCATTAGTTGAAGATGTTTTTGGCCTTGACGAAGTAGTTGTAACTGGGTACGGTGTTCAGAAAAAAAGTGACTTGACAGGTGCTGTGTCATCTATCTCAAGTGAAACCCTGAACAAAATGCCGGTTGCCACATTAGACCAGGCACTTCAAGGACAAGCCGCAGGGGTTAACATTACCCAAAAATCAGGTCGACCAGGTGAAGCTGTTGACATTCAAATCCGTGGTGTAAGTTCTATTAATGGTACGCAGCCATTAGTAATTATTGACGGTGTAGCTGGCGACATTAACCTGCTTAACCCAGCCGACATCGCATCAATCGAAGTATTGAAAGATGCTTCTTCTGCAGCTATTTACGGAGCAACTGGCGGTAACGGAGTAATTCTTGTTACTACAAAGAAAGGAAGCTCTGGAAAAGTAACAACCAGTATTAATGCTTACAGGGGAATTGAATCTTCAATTGGTAAGCTAGAACTTATGAACGCTCAGGAATATATGGCAATGAACGAGGAGGTTGACTATAAAGGTAAGATAGTAGCCGGCATAAACTCTCGTCCTGACACATTAGAAACATTTGATTGGCAAGAATATGTTTTCGAACCTGCAATGTCTCAGAATTACGATGTTGCTATTTCTGGAGGCAATGAATATTCATCATTCATGATAAGTTCAAGCTATTCAGATCAGGAAGGTATTATTAGGAATAGTGACTATCAGAGATTCACTTTCCGTATCAATACTGAACAGAAGCTTTCAAAACGTTTGACATTCGACCAGAAAATTTCTTTTGTAAGTACAACTGCAAATGGTTTGGAAGAATGGAAATGGCACCAATATTATTTCAATCCTCTATATGCTACTATGATAATGGACCCAACTGTTAAGCCTTATGATAGTGAAGGGAATTGGGGTAAATCAAATTTCAGTACTGTAAACCCTCTTGTGAATCTTGATATGATTGACAAGGTAATGAAGGATAATACATTTGAAGGGAACTTTGGATTAAAAGTTAACATATTAAAAGGATTAGACTTTTCAACTAGATTCAGTGGCAGGTTAGGATTTAGTGATGATAAAGAATATCAGGGTTTGTATTTTGCAACTCCAACTGACAACAGGACAACTGACAAGTTGATACAAAGCATGGACAGAAACATTTCATGGACTACACAAAATATATTGAACTATCAAACAACTATTGCTGACGCACACAACATTTCTTTGATGGTTGGTATGGAAGCAAATAAATGGAAGACTTATGATATCACAGGCACACGTTTGAATATGTCAAGCTCTGATCCATGGATGTTGTATTTTGTGAAATCTACAAATAGTACAGACCTTGCCCAGTTGGTAACTGGAACAGGAAAAACAGGAGCAACTGCTGCTTATTTTGGGCGTATTAACTATGACTATAAAGGAAAATACCTTTTAACTGTTAATGTTCGTCGTGATGGTTCAAGTAGCTTCGGCCCTAAATATCGCTGGGGTAATTTCCCATCAGTATCTTTAGGCTGGAAATTTTCTGAAGAAGAATTCATTAAAAACATTGATGCTATTAGCTTTGGAAAACTGCGTGTGGGATATGGACAGACTGGGGCAAATGCTAAATCAGGCTTTCCTTTCCTTTCGAATGTTGAATCAAATGTGTGGTTCAGATATTCTGTTGATAATGAATACAGTCAAACTGGAACAGGCCCTTATCAGATTGCTAACCCGGAAGTTAGATGGGAATCTGTTAATATGACAAACTTAGGGCTCGATTTAGCTTTCTTTGATAACCGATTGGCAATTACAACTGATGTATTTAACAAAGTTAACGAAGGAATGTTAATGCTAAGAGAAGTTCCTGCAACTGCCGGAACCTTTAATGGAAGTGATCCGGAAGTTAATTTTGGGAGTATCAAAAACATGGGTTATGAAATAACCATTACAGGCCGCAAGAAAGAAGGCGAACTTCGCGGATCAATCGATCTGAACCTTTCAGGGGTAAGAAATGAAGTACTGGAATTAGCCTCTGACTCAATGCTTGCTGGTAGAGTCCATACGTTATCACCAACAAACCTGACATGTATCGGACAACCGGTAGCCCAGTTTTATGGATTTAAAGTTGATTATTCAGTTGGAAATGGGTTGTTCAGAGAAACTGATCCGGTAGAAACATCTGGTGCAAGATCAATTATAACAAACCAGCCCTACAGAGAAGTTGATGGCAAGAAAATTTATGCACAGGCTAAAGCTGTTCCAGGAGACCGTCGTTATAAAGACTTAAATGGTGATGGACAAATCAATGATAAAGATAAAGTGAATCTTGGAAGCCCGCTGCCAAAACTCACTTACGGTTTCTCTATAAACCTGGAATACAAAGGATTCGATCTTTCTGCATTCTTCAACGGAACTCTTGGCAACAAGATTCTTAACGGAACAAAACAATACACATACTACCTTCAGGGATATGGAAATAAATTGAAAGAATACGCAGACCGTTATGTTGAGAAAGACATCATTAAGCTTGATCCTGATGGAAATGAATATGTTGCTGTTAAACAAAACATTGACACAGACATTCCAAGAAACAATGCAGATAACTATAATAAGTTAACTGACTGGCATATTGAAGATGGTAGTTATCTTCGTTTGAAAAACCTTGTTGTTGGTTATACCCTTCCCAATAGCTTAACTTCTAAAATTAATATTCAGAAGATTAGAATATATGGTGGAGCAAAAAACTTGTTTACTCTTACTAAATATAAAGGCCTTAGCCCTGATGTTGCAGGTAAACAACCTGAACAAACAGGTATGGGAGTTCTTGAACTTGGCGTCGACCTTGGTGTATATCCAGTAACTCAAATGTTTTACTTCGGTGCAAATATTGTATTCTAAGCTATTTTGAATAGGATATTATAAATTTAAAAGAAAAGAAATGAAAAATAGAATTATATTATATATGAGTTTGTTGCTTCTGGGGGTTTTCTCTCATAGTTGCACATCTGAATTCTTGGAGCTTAATCCAATAGCTGCAGAAAATGAGGCTGCTTTTTATAAAACAATGGCTCATGCCGATCAGGCAATTATAGCATGCTATTCACAGTTCAATAATACTGGAGTTTGGTGTAAAGACCTCCTAATGGGTTTTGGGGATATTGCATCTGACGATGCTGAAGCCGGAGGTGACTTTGTAAATGAAGTACCTGATATGGAGAACTTAAACCGACTTGTACTTGAAAAAACCGACGGTAAATTATCCGATACATACGGAACTCTTTATCGTCATATAAACTTTGCTAATATTGCTATTGACAGATTGCCCAGTATAGCAGAAACCGATCCGGATGTTGATATGGATTTACTTAATAAAAGAATTGGTGAAGCTAAATTTATTAGAGCAATTGCACATTTTTACCTGACTATTGTTTTTGGTGAGGTGCCATTGGTTGATCATATATTAGGACCTAGCGAATATACAATGGGCAGAGCTAAACTTAAGGATATCTATAACCTTATTGAACAGGATTGTAAAGATGCAATGGCTGTTCTTCCTGAAAGGGGAGGATGGAATGGAGAAGAAGGCCGTGCTACAAAAGGTGCTGCTCAGGCTTTACTTGCAAGAATGTGCCTCTATGAATCTTCATATGCAAAATATTACAAAGGTCAGGATTCAAGGTTTGATGGTTGCACTGAACGCTGGGCTGATGTAGTAAACTACTGCGAACAGGTTATGAATTCAGGCAAGTATAAACTTGTTGGTATCGATGGCGAAAAGTATGAAACTTGGAGAAGTCCTCAGACTAACGGTTATCGTTACATCTTTACTTCACAGGGTGACCATTCTCCTGAAACAGTATTTGAAATTACCTGTTTACAAGAAGGTTTGGGTAATGCCGGTGCACGTGGACATTCTTTAGCAAAATGGTCAACATCGCGTTACTATTTTGATGAAAATGGTAAAGAATCATCAACTAACTATTGGGGATTAGGACTACCAAATCCTGAACTTATTCAACTTTTTGGAGACGGTGATATCCGTAGGGAAACTACAATGTCTTTTGAAGGAGATACAAGCTGGATTGAGATAGCTGGTGGAAAAAGATATACTCCTTCTTTTAGCCATAGCGTAACTAAAACTTATCAGAAGAAATGGGAATGTTCAGCTGAAGAATATATTGACCATTCAGCAGAATGGATGCACGCTCCAAGTAATATAAAGCTTATCCGTTACTCTGATGTTTATCTTATGGCGGCTGAAGCTGCTTTAATGTTGGGAGACAATCCAAAAGCTTTAGCATATGTGAATAAAGTAAGAGAGAGAGCACGTATGTGTGGCACTTCAGGTCTTCCTGCTGCTCTAACCTCTGTTTCATTAAATGATATTATCCTTGAAAGAAGGCTCGAATTTGCTGGTGAAGGACACCGTATGTTCGATATCGTTAGATGGAATATTGCAGCTGACGTTATAAAACAAACTTATGACGGAACACCTATTGAGTATGTAAGAGGAAAACATGAATTCCAACCACTGCCACAAAGGGAAGTCGATCTTAGCGAAGGAAAATTAGTACAATATCCTGGCTGGTAACAGTAAAATATTAAAAATACAGATTGTTATTTCTGTTTATTGAGTTTCTAATCAGTTATGGAACGCCCTGCTTTTGGGGCGTTCTTTTTTTTGCTACCGCAAAATGAATTCACTCAACTCGCAATTTTACTTTAACAGATTGTTTCTACACAGAAGAATAAATTTAACAAACCAATAGCAATCCTTATACTTGCCAGACTATTAAGACAAAAAATCAATGTGAATGATTTGTAAGCATTGAAGATTGCAAAATCAGACTAAAACCTCCTTGGGATGCATATTTATAATGTAACAACATAAAGCCGCTGCAATTCAAACACCAGTTACCCGATAATTCCGTATTAAATTAGGCCACTCAGTCAAAATAAGGCAGATAATGGAATTATTGCTATCGAGGCGGCAATGCTCTTATAACAAAAAAGGGGTTACCTTAACCATTGGTTGATCAAATCATGAAAGTAGAAAAAATCAAGAAGCGTGATTCTTAAATTTTTAATCTGCATACAAACTGGAAATTTTTTCAAACTCAGGAATATCACGCCAATGCCATTTATCAAGAATTGTCCCCTGATGGGTTAGCATTAATCCTGGATTTGAACGAATTATAGTCTTCAGCGTAATCTCATCGCACGAAAAAATTTCATATGACGGATCGTACTGCAACTCAAACTGAATGATATCTTCACTAGTAGCAGCAGTAAGACAAATGAAGTTCCAACCTTTCGAAAGGGCTTCGCTGGCCAGTGTATTAATTTCATTTTGCCTTTTCTTATTCGATTTTTCGAGGTTATAAGAAATCAGCATAAGCGTGTAATTCTCGCTATGAAGAAAAAAATCAGCAACGTCTTCGCCATAACTATTCTCAATAGTAAAGTCGTGAATTGGAGGATGATATCCACTTTTTACCAACTTAGAGTTCATTTCAACATATTCCCAATGCAATGTATCTTGCCACGGATAATCTGAATCAGTAAATTTTTGCAATTTTCCAGTCTGCTTATTCTTGTATGTAAATTGATTCTCATAAATATCCTGAGGTGCGCCCTCTGGAACTTGCATCCCTTCAATGATATTGTTACCAATCTTATACGGTCTGAAGTCGATGATTGGCAGGTGGTTTAATCCATAGAATTGAACCGACACCAACAAAATAAGTGACGCAATAAAAACACTATGCTGATAAAGCGGCTTCAGCCTATTGCTATACTGATTCCTATTGACAACTACAAAAATTGCAAAAGCCATTAAAACTATATTTTTATAGAAAGTAGCCCAGTTTGAAATGATAATGGCATCACCAAAACATCCACAATCGGTAACAGGATTTTTTATGGCAATCCAAAGCGTTAGTGGAAAGAAAATAGCCATAAAAACCAAGGTTAGCCATGAAAAAAGTTTAACCTTATAGTTTATCAACATGGCAACGCCAACGCCATACTCAGCAAGAGACAATACTATTGATAAAAACAATGAAAACGCAGAAGCCCAATCGGTTCCAAATGCAGTAAAATAGTCGGTAAATTTATAGGCTGAGCCTAACGGATCGATTGCCTTTACAAATCCTGAAAAAACAAATGTAGCTCCTAATACAATCCGGATTATTTCGCGTAATATCTTCATCGACATTTATTTATGTTTTTAAATTAATAGAAAACCTCTGCATCTTACTGAATATTAGAAAAAGAATCAGCAGGAAAGCGCTTGTCTATAAAATCAAAGACGATTACCTAGAAAAAAAATAACATTTTCTAGTTCCCGAATTCAATTTTAATCAGTGCAAAAACAGAATAATTAATGATATCCAAATAGTTAGCATCAATTCCTTCCGACACTAAAGTTTTTCCTTGGTTATCTTCTATTTGCTTAATCCGTTTTATCTTCATCAGAATGAGGTCGGTATAAGAACTAATACGCATGTTACGCCAAGCTTCGCCATAATCGTGGTTTTTACGCAGCATAAGCTCCTTCGCAGTAAGTAAGTTATCAGCATACTTTTTAAGCGTCTCTTCTGCCGACAGGTCTTCACTGTCGCTAGGGCCAAGCTCAAGCTGTATTAAAGCCATTGAACAATAATTAATAATCCCGATATATTCCGAACGAACATCATCGTCTACTTGCTGATCGCCTTTTTCCTCAATACTCCGAATTCTCTGCGCTTTGATATAAATTTGGTCGGTCATCGACGTTGTACGAAGGATGCGCCAGGCAACCCCATAATCCATCATCTTCTTGATAAATACCGACTTACATATTTCGATAATACTGTCGAACTGCTGGTTTGTTTTTTCCATCATCATTATTTTTGGCCAATAAAAGTAAAAAATTTCAGAACATCAAGCCGAATTATTGTAGATTTGTGAAACGAAATAGCCCTAATTGTTGAGATTTGCCATGCTAACACCAGCTACAGACAAACCATATTTCAGGAAAAAAAGCACGATTCGTTACAACGGCGAACTGGTAAACCTATCATGCCCAATGGTGATGGGAATACTGAACGTTACTCCCGATTCGTTCTACGACGGGGGCAAACACATGACTATTGAAAAAGCCATAAAACGTGCATTTGAAATGGTTTCTGAAGGAGCCTCGATCATCGACATTGGCGCTTCGTCGACCCGCCCCGGAGCAGCCGAAGTATCGCCGGAAGAAGAACTTGCCCGGCTTTTGCCCGTGGCTAAAGAAATTCGGAAAAATTTTCAAGACATAATCATCTCGATCGACACCTATAACAGTGGTGTTGCCCGCTCTGTTATAGAAGAAATTGGCGATTGCATAATCAACGATATTTCGGGTGGAAAACTTGACCCTGAGATGTTTGAAATCGTCGCAAAATTGAAAGTCCCTTATATTCTGACACATATTCAAGGAACTCCTAAAACGATGCAACAAAATCCCAACTATGAAAATGTTACCAAAGAAGTTTTGAAAGAACTTAGTGAAAGCATTTTCAAACTTCACGAACTTGGAGTATCAGACGTAATTATTGACCCGGGATTTGGATTTGGAAAAACACTTGAACATAATTACGAGTTGTTTGGAAACTTGGATGCATTTCGCATGTTCGAATTGCCAATCCTTGTTGGCATCTCACGTAAAACAATGATATACAAATTACTGAATACAACGCCTGAAGAAAGTTTGAATGGCACAACTATACTCAATACCCTGGCGCTAATAGCTGGGGCAACCTTTTTGCGAGTTCATGATGTTAAACCTGCTGTCGAAGCCATAAAAATCGTCGAACAGCTTAAAAAGTGTTCCTTATGATCGAAGCATTTATTACCCTGCGATTTGTAGACATTCTAGATATCCTCCTTGTTGCATTTCTAATCTATGAACTTTATGCCCTGATAAAAGGAACCGCTGCTTTTAGTATAGTTATGGGCATGTTCATCTTCTACTTAACCTGGATAGTTATTCGCGCATTAAACATGGAATTAACTGCCAGCATTTTAGGTGAGATTGTAGGCGTAGGGGTACTTGCTCTGGTAATCATTTTTCAACAAGAAATACGTAAAATGTTTCTTTTGCTTGGTACGCGGTACAACCTGAATACAAAACTCAAATTTGAGAATATTTTCTCAAAGGAAAGAGACGACGAACACGATAAAAAAGTGAAAGAAATCATTCAGGCTTGTGAAGAAATGTCGCGCACAAAAACAGGCGCATTGATTGTGTTAATCAACAAGACTGAATTGAATGAGTACGTTGAAACCGGAGAAAGAATTGAAGCACCCGTTTCGGCAGCCCTGCTCGAAACAATATTTTTTAAGAATTCGCCACTACACGACGGGGCAGTAATTATCCATAACGGACGGATTGTTGCAGCCCGCTGCGTTCTTCCCGTAAGCAACAAAGAACTTGAAAACGAACAACTTGGACTAAGACATCGTGCAGGTCTAGGCATATCACAAGTCACCGATGCATTGGTTATTATTGTTTCAGAAGAAACAGGTAAAATTGCATTTGCTTTCAATGGGAATCTTCACGAGAATGTTAACCCAATTGAACTAACCCGGAAAATTGAACAAATTTACCAAGGTTAATTAATCAAATAAATAGAGGTTGAAATGTATAACGGATTTTTGAGATATAATGCTGATGAAAAACTATTTAGCCACGACGACAACGTATTGGTTGGCGTGAGTGGAGGTATTGATTCTGTAGTACTTGCTCATCTTTTCAATCACAACGAAACCCGTTTTGCAATAGCCCACTGTAACTTCAACCTCAGGGGAAACGAGAGTGATGAAGACGAAAACTTTGTAAAGAAACTTTCAGAAGACTTTGGGGTTCATATCTATACTGTTTCATTTCAAACGTCGGCGTATGCAACTGAAAAAGGGATTTCAATTGAAATGGCTGCCCGTGAATTACGATATGACTGGTTCGAAAAGATAGCAAACGAACATGGGTTCACAAAAATAGCTGTTGCGCATCACCTCGACGATACCCTTGAAACATTCATCCTAAACCTGAGCCGCGGAACCGGAATCAGAGGATTATCGGGCATAAAACCGGCTGTAGGTAAAATTATCAGGCCTTTGCTTTTTGCCACTCGAAAGGAAATTGAGCAATATGCCAGCGAAAACAACCTCGATTTCAGGTTCGATTCTAGCAATGACGATATTCATTTTCGCAGAAACAAAGTACGTCACAAAATATTGCCTCTCATCGAAGAACTTAACCCCGCTTTCAGGGAAAACTTATGCCAAACGATACAAAACCTGTCAGCAACTGAAAAAATCTATACGGAAAAGATTAATGAAGTCAAAAAAATTGTTGTACACGAAGAAGGATGCTGGACGATAATAGACAAGGAAGAGTTGCAAAATTTCCAACCAACACCAGTATATCTCTTTGAAATTCTTCGTTCATACGGGTTTAACGCTTCAACTATTTCGAAGGTTGCCGAGTCGATCAATGCTTCGCCTGGCAGCCAATTCTTCTCATCAAGCCATCGCTTGGTGATCGACAGGAAGAGCTTGATTGTAATGCCCATTGAGAAACAAAATCAGGAATTGTTCTACATAGAACGCGATCAGGATTTCGTATTCGACCCCTTCGAGATGAAAATTACAGTAGAGACTCATTTGCCAGGATATAAAATCGCCCGCGATAAACATGTTGGCCTGTTCGATTTAGACAAAATCAACTTTCCCTTGGTGATTAGAAAATGGCAACACGGAGAATATTTTAGGCCACTGGGAATGGAAAACCTCAAAAAAGTAAGTGACTTTTTCATCGACAACAAGCTCTCAATCCCTGAGAAGGAAAACACCTGGATTATTGCTTCAGACAACAAAATAATATGGATTGTTGGGCACCGTATCGACGACAGGTTTAAAGTAACAAAAGACACCAGTCAGATATTGCGAATGGAGCTTCAATTGTAACTTCAACCCCTAGAGCATCATCTTACCAAAACTTAAGGGCAAAAGGTTTTTAATTCCTTCAATAACATAAATACTATGAGCGCTGTCGAGAATTAATTTTACAGGAATACCAAAACGCTCTTCGGCCTCGAGTATTGACTGACGACATGACCCACAAGGAGTTATAGGTGTATTCACCATCCCTTTTTTATTAAATGCAGAAATAGCCATAGCCACTACCCTATCGCGCGGATAATTGGCATTGGCAGCAAACAAAGCTACACGCTCTGCGCAAAGCCCCGAGGGGGAAGCTGCATTTTCCTGATTATTTCCAATAATAATTTTACCGTTGTCGAGCAAGATTGCTGCCCCAACATGAAAACCTGAATACGGAGCCCATGCATTTTTAGCAATTTCCCTCGCCTTATTAACCAACTGTGATTCAACGTCATTCAACCTTTCAATTGAAGAGTACTCAATAAAATTAATCTCGATTGTCCTGTGGTTCATAGCTTGCTGTTTTTATCAAAAATAGTGTTTTTCTTAGTTATTAACAATCAACTTTATTCCTAATCTATTTTTTTATTTTTGCCAAACAGGGAGAAGCAAAATTTTATTGTACAAACTCCGTTTTACAATCGATGACAAAATAACTGTAACATGAAACAACTCATAATCGTATCTTTTATCAGCTTTATTACTTTATCGGTTGCGGCCAATAGCAAAACTACACGGTATGCCTACATAAATATGTATAAGGAAATTGCGGTTAGGGAAATGCTTCGCAGCGGAATTCCAGCGAGCATAACCCTTGCCCAAGGCTGTCTTGAATCAGACAATGGGAACAGCCAGTTGGCAAAAAAATCGAACAATCATTTCGGTATTAAATGCAAAAGCGATTGGAAGGGCGAACGTTCTTTTCACGACGATGACGAAAAAAATGAATGTTTCAGAAAATATAACAATCCCCTTGAATCGTATGTCGATCATACTGAATACCTTATTGGCACTCCAAGATACGCCTCATTATTCAAACTTAGCCGTACCGACTATTCTGCCTGGGCTCATGGACTCAGGGCAGCAGGCTATGCCACAGACCCAAATTATGCCATGCGCCTGATTAAAATTATTGAAGATGAGAAACTTTATATTTTCGATTCATTGGAATCATATACTATTACTGATGAAGAGATTCTTGCCCGTTATTCAGAAAATTCAAAAAAACAAAGTCAAATAGAACGCAGTACGGGCAGTTTCAGTAATATTTCCATTAACCCTTTTGCCCAGCGTGAAACTTTTAAGATAAACGGCCTTGACATTATCTATGTAAAAGAAGGAGACACTTATGAAAGTATTGCTGAAGAGTTTGGAATGAAAGAATGGGAAATACATGCTTACAATAATCTTAAAAAAGATGCCGCCCAACCAGCAGCCGGAAGTCACCTTTTTCTGGAAAGAAAAAAATGCAAAGCCGCAAAAGGAACTGAAAATCACACTGTTCAACCCAAGGAGACAATGTACGATATTTCACAAAAATATGGAGTGTCGCTCCGTTCACTGTATTGCAAAAACCGCTTGAAAAAAGGAACAGAGCCTGCTCCGGGAACTAAAATTTACTTGCGCAAGATGAAACCCAAAGCGCAGAAATAGAGTAAATTATCAACTAGTATTACTCGCAGGGCGAAACGCAACGGTAATCACCCAGCGCAGAAAACCCACGCAGGAAATCGCCAATTGGCATTCGTTTCTTGCCAGCCAATTGTAATTCCAGTACATTAATAAATCCATTCTTACAAGCTATTTTCAGAAAGGTTTTTCCATCAGATTTTATAGAACCAAGTTTAAGATCATGATCGATGAATTCAGCTTCAACGTTGAAGATTTTCAGTGAAAGCGATTGCCCGGTTGCTGCGTTTGCCCAGTTCGTCCACGCAGCAGGGTAAGGACTTAATCCTCGGATTAAATTCTTTATGCGGTCAGGCGATTCGTTCCAATTGATCTGACAATCATCTTTAAATATTTTTGGTGCTGGTGTTGGCATTATTCCCTTGCTGATCAAAGCCTCTTGTGAAATCATCTCAATATTTCCCAAGGCTAATGCATCAACAGTTTTCATGACCAATGGAGCACCAATTTTCATCAATTTATCGTGCAAAACTTCAGCATTGTCTGTTGGGGCAATTTCAACTTTCTCCTGAAAAATAATATTGCCGGTATCAATCTGATGTTCAATTTTGAAGGTAGTCACCCCCGACTCGGTATCGCCGTTTATTAAAGCCCAGTTGATAGGTGCGGCTCCGCGATATCTTGGCAATAACGACGCATGAAGGTTGAAAGTACCTAACCGGGGCATGTTCCAAACCACTTCGGGCAACATTCGGAAAGCAACCACTATATTCAAATCGGGTTTTAAAAGCGAAAGTTCAGAAAGAAAACGTTCATCTTTGAGTTTTTCAGGTTGCAAAACCGCCAACCCTTCCTGCATAGCATATTGTTTTACCGCGGAGTAAGTTATTTGCTGACCCCTTCCGGCAGGTTTATCGGGAACAGTAACAACAGCAACCACAGAATATCCGTTCTCGACTAAGGCACGTAAACTTGCCACCGCAAAATCGGGAGTTCCCATAAAAACAATACGAAGCTTTTTCGGATCCATAGCGTTATTCTTTTAAATACAACAAAAACTAAAATCAATGGACAAAAATAGCTACTTGAGCAATTCTTTTATTGTTTTACTGCATTATTTAGTCCTAAGGTTTGTGTTACCCTTAATGGCTTTGGGATGATACGGACAATGAGTACAACCATTTCCACAACACCACCCCCTGTTTCTCAGGTACATCTCGGTCATGACCCTGAAACCCTTAGGATTCATGTAAAAATCAACTCCCTCCTTTAGCTCGTCGCTATAACTTAAATCACTATAAAATCCACTCATTCCAATGTTTTATTACTTTCTGAAACTTGTACTTTTTTATTTATGCTTTTGAGATTATTGAACAGCACGGCCGCACTTTTTGTTCGCTGGTGAATGAGACTACTGAAAATACAATCACACCACTTGACAGAAAAGCTGCTGTTAGAATATTTGAATCTCCGAATAAATAACACAGAGGTTTTATTATTTTACTAAATGGATAAAATCAACTATTTTCAATTGATAATGAAACAATAAGTAAACTATTAAGGGTAAGCAAAATTGGGATACAAATTATTAATAGGGGGTAAAAATTGGTGCATTGCTATTGTTATCTCATTTTTGCGACCGGAAATTAATAAAGGATTGGAAAAAATGGATAAAGTATTAATTAGCAGTTTCGAAGACCTCGAAAATTATGTTGGAAAAGAATTAGGAGTTTCTGAAGCTCATGAAATTACCCAAGAACAAATCAACCGATTTGCCGCTGCCACACTCGATTTTCAATGGATTCATACCGACCCCGAACGCGCAAAAACAGAGTCTCCGTTTGAGAATACTATTGCTCATGGATATTTAACCCTCTCGCTGTTACCTTATCTCTGGAACCAAATAGTTGAGGTACAGAATCTAAAATTGATGGTAAACTATGGCATCGAAAAATTTAAGTTTAACCAAGCGGTAGTTGTAGGCAGTAAAGTTAGGCTTCGCGCCAAGGTTGTGTCAGTTGTAAACCTTCGCGGAACTGTAAAAGCTCAGATAAAAGTTACCCTGGAAATTGAAGGCAGCAAGAAATCTGCTTACGAAGGTGATGTTGTGTTTCTTTACCATTTCAACTAAGGCAAGAAAATATAACTGGGTGTGAAATTAGTGCATCGAACTGCTAATGATGCGCATGAATTCGTTACGGGTTGCATCGCGGGTAAAAGCGCCAACAAAATCGGATGTTGTGGTAACCGAGTGTTGTTTTTGAACGCCCCTCATTTGCATACAAAGATGCTGTGCCTCAATAACAACAGCTACGCCCAACGGATGCAATGTATCGTTAATGCAGTCTTTGATCTGTGTAGTTAATCTTTCCTGCACCTGTAACCGGCGTGAAAAAGCATCGACGACCCGGGCAATTTTACTAAGACCTGTAATGTACCCATTTGGGATATAGGCAACATGGGCTTTCCCGATAAAAGGAAGCATGTGGTGTTCGCACATCGAATATAATTCAATGTCTTTCACCACAACCATTTGCTTGTAGTCTTCATTAAACATAGCCGACCGAAGAATTTCTTCCGGGTCCATTTTATAACCCTGTAAAAGAAATTGCATCGCTTTGGCTACACGTATCGGCGTTTTCTGCAGTCCCTCGCGGGTAACGTCTTCGCCCAATATCTGTAAGATACTCGAATAATTCTCTGCCAACTTACCGGTTACTTCAGAATCATACTTTTCTATCTTCTGATAATTGCCATTCTGGTCGTTCAATGAAAATTCCATGGTCTCATTTTTCGTATTACATAATCATCGCAAGGCGTACAGAACTCACCCATAGCGAGGGTTTAAAGGTATTGATTATTTTTCTCCGACACCAAAAGAATACCAGGCAAAATACAAAGTGCAATGAAATTATCATTTTTTCAAAACAATAACCGCACATCGATTTATTTTACCAGATATTACAAAGTAGATTTTGAATACGAATAACATCTGGTTTACGCCCAATTTCTGGACTGGAAATAGTAAACTAAGATTTGAATAAATTAATTTCAAAAAGGCTTCGCCCTAACAAATTACGGCTTGATTTTTTTGTAAAAGAGTGCATATGCCAGGATAAACAGATAAGCCGGCAGTGCAATCATATAGGCTCCCCGAGGTGAAAAACTGTCGGCTAAAAATCCGTAAATAACCGGAATTATTGCACCTCCGGCAATAGCCATAATTAAAAAAGAAGATCCAATTTTTGTATAGCGCCCCAGCCCATCGATCGCAAGGGGCCAAATAGCCGGATAAACCAATGCGTTGGCTAGCCCCAACAATGAAATGCATAACACGGAAACAAAACCGTGGCTAATAAGGGCCATGATTGTGAAAAAAAGACCTAACAGTGCAGAAACAGCAAGAGCCATCTTTTGCGATATATATTTAGGAATAAGAACGATACCAATAAGATAACCAACAATCATTGAAACCAAGGTAACAGTGGCAAAGAACTTAGCTGAAGAAAGTGCTATGCCCTGAGAAGCCCCGTAACTAATGACCGAATCACCAGCAAGCACTTCGACCCCAACATAAAGAAACATGGCCAACGTACCCAAAATGAGCTGAGGGAATTGCCATATACTAGTCTTTTGGGTATTTTCTGCCCCGAAGTTTTCATCTTCAACATTTGCATCATCAATTTCAGGCAAACCACTTTTATAAACTCCAAAAGCTAATGACAAAAGTACAAATGCAATAATCACATAAGGCCACACAACCCTCAATGCCAATGCGTTGAGTTGTTCAATTTTTTGAATTTCAGACATGGTCTGCAATAAAGCCACCAATGTATCTACATTTTTTAGAGCAATAGCTCCCAACACAATTGGCGCAACAGCTCCGGCAAATTTATTGCAAACTCCCATTACGCTAATACGCTTTGCTGCACTCTCTATAGGGCCAAGAATTGTAATGTATGGATTTGCAGCAGTTTGCAATACTGCCAAACCTGTTCCCTGAACAAATAAACCCAGCAAAAAAAGGCTAAACGTTCGAGAAAAAGCAGCAGGGATAAACAAAACAGCTCCGACTGCCATAACAAGCAAACCGAGAGACATACCCCGTTTAAAACCAACTTTTTTCAATATCCATGCAGAAGGGATCGCCATTACAAAATAGGAAATATAGAAAGAAAAAGCGACCAGATATGCCTGAACATTACTTAGTTCGCAAGCGATTTTCAGATAAGGGATCAACACCGAATTTAACCATGTGATGAAACCAAAAATGAAAAATAACATACCAATAATAACAATTGATCGATTATCGCTTTTGGGTATTGAAAAACCTTTTGCTTTTTCACGAGATATGCCCACCTCTTTTTCTGCCATTTTCTAGAGTATTTGAAATTTTACATCGTCCGAAGTTCAAAAATATTGATTAATGAAAAATACGAAACAAAATACGGGAAACATTTCTATGAAACTGCATCAAATTCAAAAAAGAACAATAAAAGCTGCAAATCTTCAATCTGAAAATTTTCCACAAATACAAGAAACCCTTATTATCAATTAAAATAGGTAGATTGCTATTTCAAAGGAAAAAACGGGAAAAACCTTGATGCCCATATTTCATCTTTGCTTCAAAAAAATAATAATTTTACATTGTTTTCAAAAAATCAATCAAGGAATTGAGATATGGCAACGGTAAACAAAATATATACTACAATTTTCCTATTGTGGCTTGGGCTAGCAGCTCAGATTATGACCTATGCTTCTAACTACAAATTCGAAAGCATTAATGATTTGCAAGGAATTTCTATTAGAAAAGTTTACTCAATTTGTAAAGATAACGATGGATTCATCTGGGCTTCAACAAAATCAGGAGTATTACGCCTCACCCAAGATGAATACCGTATTTATGAGTTACCCTTTCAAACGGTCAATTTTATTACTGTCAAACTAGTTTTCGAAAATAACATCCTTTGGGCATACTCCAACAATGGGCAATTATTCCGTTACGATCCAATAAAAGATAAATTTCTTTTTGTCTTCAACTTAAGTGAAAGTGCAAAAAACCAATACATCAATGTAGGTGCAATGCTTGTTGATAATTCTGAGGCTTGTTGGATGGCAACTTCATTTGGATTATACAAATATTTCAATGGTGAATTTCAGCTTTTCGAAGATAAGCAAAACAATATATCCTCTCTATGCTGGTACGATGACGATACTTTTTTCGCGGTTTCGAACGAAGAAATTGCCCTGATCGACACCAAAACTCAATCAAGAAAACTGCTCTTTCAACATCCTGGCAAGAAGGAAATTAACACAAACTCATTATATTACGACAAAACAAGCGAAGTGCTTTGGCTTGGTTCTCAATCGGATGGGCTATTATTCTACTCAATTCAGTCGAATGAAATAAAACACTTTGCTCCAAAAGATTTTCCGCAGCAACCAGTGAAAGTAATTGAACCCATTGACGAACAAACCCTTCTGGCAGGAGTTGATGGACAGGGCATTTGGGAAATTGACCGCAAAAACCTAAAAATTAAACATGTATACAAAGAAGACAACGACAACAGTGCTTCTTTAAGAGGAAACGGGGTTTACGATATTTTCTTCGATAAGGAAAATGAGCGAGTCTGGGTTGGTACATATAGTGCAGGAATATCTTATTTCGACATGGCCCCACCACTTATTGAACAAATTACCCACCAACCAAATCAAGAAAATTCACTGAAAAACAACGAAGTAAACGAAGCAATAGAAGACAAGAACGGCAACCTGTGGCTGGCAACAAATAACGGGATAAGCCAATGGAAAAGAAATGAAAACCGCTGGAAACATTTTTATGCAAACAATCAGGATCAAGCACAAGTTTTCTTGACAATCCATGAAGACAATCAAGGGAAAATTTGGGCAGGAAGCTACGCCTCTGGCCTGCATATTATCGACAGGGAAACAGGCAAAGAACTTGCCCATTATGCAAAAAACATCCCGGGTTCACCTATCGATGTCAAATTTGTTTACGATATTTTTACCGATTCAAAGGGTGAAATATGGATTTGTGGGATCAACAGCGAAGTTGTAAGATATTCTCCCACAGAAAATAAATTCACTAAGTATTCTCAACAACCTGTTTCAATGATAACCGAGTACTCAGACTCGATAATGCTATTGGCCTGCTCGTATGGACTTGTGCAACTCAATAAAAATACCTCTGCATATAAAATACTTATAGACAAACATATAGTTGAAGACATTCTTCCTCTAAATGACAATATATGGGTAGCCACAAGCGGCGAAGGGCTATTGCGTTACAATATGATAAACAATAACTTAGAAAAATTCACTACCAAAAACGGGCTTCCATCAAATTACATAAACAGCTTAGCTTCTTCGAGCAATTATTTATGGCTGGGAACCGAAAGTGGATTGTGCCGCTTTGATCCAAGACAAAAAAGCGCAGTTGTTTTCTCTTCTATAGAACCCTTATCCAGTTCATCGTTCAACAATCACGCGTACCTTCATTTACGTGACGGAAGGCTGGCTTTTGGTTCTAATAACGGCCTAATAATCTTTAATCCACAAACAATTTCTGAAAAGCAAAATTCAGGGAAGATATTCATTCAAGATTTCAGCATATTAGGCCGCTCACTACGAGATATTTCTTCTTTCAAGCTAAAGCAACCCATCAACAACATCGAACATTTTAAATTAAAACACAATCAAAATTCGCTGACATTTGAAATACTGCCCGTTGGAACCATAAAAGACGCAAAATTTTCGTGGAAGATTGACGATTCCAATGAATGGTCTACCCCATCAAAACAACGGCATATTACCTTCAATAATCTTCCACACCGAGATTACACCCTAAAGATCAAGATGCTCGATAATTCCCTTTCGTATGTGGTTGATGAACGAACGGTATATTTCACAATTGCAGCTCCGTTCTGGGCTTCGTGGTGGTTCCTTATTATCGTCTTTACTACGCTCTTCATCCTAATATACTCATTGTTTTGGTATTACATCAACAAACTAAAACAACAGCATGCCGAAGAAAAAATTAGGTACTTCACCAACACTGCCCACGATATTCGCACCTCGTTAACTTTAATAAAAGCCCCAGTTGATGAACTAAAAAACGAAACAAATCTCTCGGCCCGAGGCAAACAATTCTTAAAATTAGCTTCGGAACAAACCAACAGGCTTTCAAATGTTATTACACAACTAATGGATTTTCAAAAAGCCGATATCGGGAAAGAAAAGCTTATAATGAAAATGACCGATGTGGTAGAGTTAGTAAAATATAGGACCGAAATGGTAGAACCTTTATGCAAAACAAAAAATATAAAACTGATATTCAAAACGAATACAAACCACTACGAAACAGCTATTGACGATATACAGTTTGAGAAAGTAATAGACAACCTGATTTCGAATGCAATAAAATATTCGAGAGAAAACTCAACGGTATATATTTCTCTTGAATGCAAGAATACTGAATGGAACCTTGTAGTAAAAGATGAAGGAATTGGAATATCGAAAGCCGATCAGAAACGGCTATTCAAAGAGTTTTACCGGGGAGAAAACGCCGTTAATTCAAAAGTTGTAGGTTCTGGTGTTGGTCTTTTACTATCAAAAAACATCGTTTTGCTTCACGGTGGGAATATAACCTTCAACAGTGAAGAAAATAAGGGTTCAGAATTTTTAATAACAATCCCGCATCAAAAAATGTCCGACATAAAAGCTGAGCAAACTTCTGAAAATGAAAGGACAAACAATAAAACTACTCTTGAAAACACATATAATGATTTAGTTGCAGATGAAAAAGAAGAAAGCAAACAAAAAATTCTTTTAGTAGAAGACAACGAAGAACTTCTTCAGTTTCTTTGCCTGATTTTTGGAGATGAATATGAAATATATATAGCATTCAATGGCTCCGAAGGTTGGGAACAGACACAAAAACACCTGCCCGATTTAATTGTTTCTGACGTGATGATGCCCGAAATGGACGGGTTTGAATTTTGTAAATTGGTAAAATCTACCTGGGAAACATCCCATATTCCTGTAATTTTACTTTCTGCGCTTAACGAAAATGCCAAACAATTACAAGGATTAGGCCTTGGAGCCGACGACTACATTACCAAACCGTTCGACGCCAATATTTTAAAACATAAAATACACAATCTCATACAAAGCCGAAAAGCCTATTATGAAAAAGCTCTCCAAAAAATAAAAGAGTACCCCCAAGAGCAGCTACTGGCAAACCCAATGAATGACAAGTTTTTAAAGCAAATGGTCGATGTAGTAAAAGAGAATATGGCCAACACACAATTTGGAAAGGTTGAGTTTGCTTCAGCTCTGTGTGTAAGCCCATCGCTCCTCTATAAAAAAACTAAAGCAATTGCCGGATTATCGCCTGTCGATTTCATTAAATCGGTTAGGCTCGATCATTCAATTCAATTACTTCAGAACAAAGAATATACAATTGCAGAAATCAGCGAGCTGTGTGGATTCTCAAATCAATCGTACTTTAGTGCTGTATTCAAAAAGAAATTTGGGAAAACGCCTTCCGAGTACTATGACACTACAAATGACCGATAAAATCACTTTCGTTGTAATTGTCTTAAAATGACAAAATAGAAATAGGGTTAAGAACAAATTATTCTCAACCCTAATTTTATTTTCGATCAAAAGCTCACAACCTTATCAGCTTTTGTTTCCCCATTCAACAGGTGCTTATTTCACAAAAGGAATATACCAATTCTGCTCGTTCATAAGTTTTTCCCTAACACGCTGTGCGGCTGAAGGATCAGTAAACTTAGCAGCAACACGATCGGCTAAATATTCATTTCCTCTTCTTCGGGCAAGTCTCATAAGGTCGAACCACCTTTTCCCCTCAAAAGCGAGTTCCATAGATCGCTCTTCAATGATTAAATCTTCGATGAAGGTTACAGAATCAACACCTTCGGGCACTTCTCTTGGTTGAAGGTAAGCACGCCCCCGAATGCCTGCATTTTCGCTCCAATTTGGAAACGTTTTATGTCCCCGGTTCATTATATTTAAAGCTACCAGTGAACTTCCACTCCTGTTCAATGCTTCGGCGAGTAGCAAATGAATATCGGCTGCCCGATAAAGGATTATATATGACCCCAATTCCCATGTACTGCTTTCATCTAAACTATATTTATTAACTATTGGCATTTCATCAACAATTCTAAAAGACACATCGAGGCCGCGGTAAACATCTCCACTATTTTTCTTTACCTGATCTATTTGCGAATTAAAAAGGTTGATGATATTGTCTGTTGGCTTGGCTTGATATTCGTATTCAAAACCATACCATAGTTCTATAGGATTTGGTTGCTTTTGCCCGTAATAAAATGGCACACAAGACATTACCTCAACTGCGCTATAGTCGATAAAAATTTCACTCCAACTCTTTTTAGCATAAGTGTTTGTGACTTTATAAATACTAGTCGTGTTTTCCCACCCCTCAATAGCCATTCTTAAATAAGTTGCAGCATTTACATAATCCTGCTTTTCGAGGTATATTTCTCCAATTAAAGCCTTGTTGTACATAGGCAATGTCCTAAAATACAGATATTGATTATCGGCTTCGAGACGATCGTTGTCTAAATAAGGTAAAAGGTTATTTATTAACGTATCTAAAATTGATTCTCGTGAAACATAAGCTACTTTATCCTGGGAATAATTCGGAAGGTTATCTTTCAAATACGCAACTTCTCCATACAAGCGAGCCAACATAAAATAAGCCCACGAACGCATTCCAATCAGATTGCATTTTATTACATAAAGGTCAGTCTCTGTAATATCCTTGTCTTTATTGACAATACTATCGACATAGAGCAAAGACTCGTTAGCATTTATAACAACCTGATATAGAGCCGACGGATCGAGATATGGATTATTAGTACTGAAATCGTGATTATTAATACTTTGCCAGGAAGCGTTTGCTTTTTCTGTTGTGATTGTTTGATCAGCCAAGAGATCGCACGCAAAAACAAGCTGCGGAACCACATCCTGAAGAATGGCTAAAGGTGCCTGAGTAAAAAGTTCAGCTTCAACTAAAGAATTATACGATTTGTCGGGAGTAACCCTGTCGCTTGGCGACTCGTTGAAAAAATCGTCGGAACAGGCTCCCATAGCAAATACTACAAGCAATTGGATAGCAATCCATTTAATTTTATTTTTCATACGTTGATTTTAATTATTATCGAATGAAACATACATTTCATATATCTTCTACACTACAATCCTAATTTAACACCAAACACAAACGATTTGGGCTGAGGCATTTTGCCGTAATCATTACTTAAATACAACGGATCGTTGTAGAGCATAAACTCAGGGTCGAGCCCCGAGTATGAAGTGAGCGTAACCAAGTTGCTTGCTGTTAAGTAAAGCGTGAGGGTATCAAAAATCTTAGTCGATTTCGGATACTTGTAACTTACAGTAAAAGAACGCATTCGAACATAACTTCCATCTTCTATCCAGCGATCGGAAAACACGTTGTTCCCATATTCATCGCCAATTGAAAGTGCCGGAAAATCTGAACCAGTATTAGTACTATTCCATCGCTTTTTTACTATAGCTTGTTGGTTTTGCCCCAACTGCATCGACTGGCCTAATTTGTTAACATGACTATAAATATCATTACCTGTGCTAAAAGCGAAATCTGCCTTAAACTCAACATTACCTACAGCTACCGAGGCATACAATCCGCCATAAATGGGCGCAATTGGGCACCCAATAATCATTTTATCCAACTCATTAATGACTTTATTGCCATCTACATCTACGTATCGAATATCACCAGCTGTTGCCTGTTTTCCATTTGGCCCAATGTATTGAGAAGCTTCATCGTTATTGTTGAAAATACCATTAGTTTTCAACCCAAAATATGAATACATAGGTTCTCCGGCTTTTGTAATAAGGCTTACTCCTTCAACTTCATTTACAATACTGTTTTCCTCTTTAAGCAGAAAGTCGATTGAAGTGATTTTATTATCGACATAAGACAACGAACCTCCAACATTTACAGTAACATTGCCAATATCTTGCCGATAATTAGCCGATAATTCGGCTCCCATATTCCGCAATGCCCCTGAGTTGCTGTAGTAGGTTGTGTACCCATAAGCCGGAGCAATTTTTTGCCTGGTAATCAGATTGTTTACTGTTGAATTGAACATATTAAGCGAAATGTTCAACTTTTGAGCTAAAAGAGAAATATCGACACCAAGATTGAAACTGGTTAGTTTTTCCATTTCCATATCGGGGTTTGGAACCGATTCACGAACCAGCACGCTCGATGAAGACAATTTTCTTCCTCTATAATACAAATGGCTATAATCGTATGCAAAATTATTGATGTTACCTGATTGACTGAACGATGCCCTTATCTTCAAATCGTTGAGCCAAGTTTTTTCGGCCAAAAAAGGTTCTGCAGAGAGCCTCCATGCGCCACTGAGCGACGGGTAAAAATTATATCTCGAATTTTTGCCCAAAGCAGAGTTTGCATCGTACGAAAATGCTGCAGAAAAATAATATTTGTCAGAAAAGTTATAATCGGCAGTTGCATAATAAGCTACCCATTTCACCTTTCTGTTTTCACCAAAAATAGTTCTCAACTCAGGGTTATTTGCCCCCTGACCCAAGCTTTTAAAATCGTCAGTTGAAGAGTTAAGATCTTGCCCTTTGTCATATTCGTAAGAATTGATAACATATCTATGACCAATTTTCACGTTGAGTAAGCTTTTGCTATTAAATACTTTTTTGTAGCTAAGCTGATTCTGGTTTTGGGTTGAACGAAATTCGTTAACCATTACCCTGCTCGTGTTGTAGGCTGAATCTATTTTACTAATACCAAGGTCGGGAATAAAAATATTATCTCTCGAATTATTAAAGTTGATACCAACAAATGTTGAGATTGATAAATTTTTAGAAAACTCATATTGAGCTTTAACCGACGTTATAAAATGATAATTTTTATTTTCAGCATCAATATTTTTGACAATTGCTGTAGGGTTACTCACGTTAAAAACACCAATATCATCAATTGTTCCCAACTCATTGCCCTGAGCATCAAACTTCATTGGTGTCATGATTGGAGACTTCAATTGTGCAGCAAGAATAGGATTAGTAGGAATGTTATAACCTTGCTCCATCAACGCCGAATTAGCCAACGAAAGTTTTGTGCTTGGCATTACGCTAAATTTGTCGGTAATGTTTATTACCCCATTAACCCGCAAATTAAATCGATTATACCCTGTATTTTTAAGTATTCCTTGATGATTTAAGTATCCTGTAGAAATATTATACGTTGCAATGTCGTCTCCTCCCTTAAGAAAGAGGTGATATTTCTGCAAAATGCCAACACGATATATTTCATCCTGCCAGTCTGTATTATTGTTGTATCGATGATACTCTTCTGAATTTTCATTAGTGTTCAAGAATGAATACTTCTTCTCAATTTCTTCTTGCGAAAGCCCCAATTGGTTAATTTGCTCATTGAACAATTCCCTGAAACCACCTGCATCGAGGAGGTTTTGCCGCTTTGGCGAAAACGCTACACCAGTGTACCCATTAACAACAATGCTGCTACTTGTTTCACCTTTCTGTTCCAGATTAATATAAATCACACCATTTGATCCATTAGAGCCCAACGATGCATTTCCTTCGGTTAAAACCGAAACACTTGAAACATCTTCTACATCAACGACATCAAAAGGATTATGAGTAAACGCATCTACAGAACTGTAATTAGCGTAATGGATCGGATGAATCATATCATCGACAATCACCAATGGTTCGTTTCTTCCAAACATCGACGACAATCCTCTTATATTTAAAAAGTTTTTACTTCCAGGCATACCAGAACCTGTAATAACCTGTGTCCCGGCTAACTTCCCTTGAAAAAGCTGATCTAATGAACTGCTCGCTTTCTGGCTTAAGTCGTTAGATGTAATATAAGAGCCAGACTGAGTCATATCGCGAACGGCCAAGAAACCTAATGGTGTAGAAAACTGATCATCAACAGACCGAAACTCCTTCCGAACCATGTATATTGTCACCATAGATTGGCCATTTAGTTCAATAATGCGTGTTGTATACCCTGGTAATTGAACCACCAAAAATTCGTTAGGATCGGCAACATTTATTTCAAACGCACCATTCTCATCGGTGTTCGAACTTGCTCCAGCAATAGAAACCAATGCTGATTGGAGTGGTTTATTGCTGGTTGCCTCTTTAATTACACCCGATACTTTTTGCAAACTTTGAGCATGCAACGTTAGCAAACATAGAAGTATCAATGCATTAAAGATAATTATAGATTTAATTATATTTTTTATCATAGTAATCTTTTTTCTTTAGTGAAATACTATTCAATTGGTACAAATGTTAACCTGTCCCACATTATAGTTCCAGGAAAAACGGTTTTTAATCTTATCACATGTTCTTGTGTTGTTTGCCAATCAACGTCGCAGATATATTCATCAACGAAATAAACTCCATCAATAACTGTATTCAAATCCAACACTTTGTCTGCTTTCACACCATCAATATATGCCACTATATTTGCTCGGTTGTACCCTTTTTTAAAATATCCGTAAACGCTATACCTACCTCGGGCAATTTTGGGTATTGTAACTTCAAGTGTCCAATATCCTTCAGACATAACAAGGCAATCTTCATTGATGAACCCAGTGCCTTGTGCCTTTCGCCAATATTGCATATAGTCGCCAATCCATTTTATTTTTGCTATTCCGTTTTCTCCGTCATAGAAATTTTTGGTTCCTTCGGTCGTGTAAATTTCAAGTTCTTGAAATTCAGGAAAAGCAGTGACATCGAAAGTGTATTTTTGAGGTACAGCTTCAGTAGCAGGCAACAACTGTGTAATTCCATGTATCACCCCATTTTTGGTGGGTACATTTGAATATTTTTGAATAAAAGAAGTAAGCAAACTATCTCCTGTTGTATAGTTGATCAGAAAATCTGTTTTCACATTCATATTTACCGAGTTAGTTCTCGAAATTGTATAATACGACACGGTTTCAATGTCTGACATATAATAGGTTCCCTCAATGCAATGATATTCTACATAGTCGTAGAAACCATTACCCGGTTGATTTAGATTTCCAACACCATTATTGAATCTGTTCACCAAGTCGGTTACCGAGAAAATCTGATTTGCATTAAAAACAGAATCGGGTACAGCAAGAATAGTGTACCTAACCCGAGCAGTTCCAACACCATAAGGTATTTCAACTATATCAAGAGTATCTTTAATTCCAGCCAGTTCCAAGGCTTTTGTGAAAATAGAAAAGTATTCCAACTCGTTTATTGTGGTGTAAGTTCCTTTAGTTACCGGATCTATAACCCTATCAATTTTATGAATAATACCATTGGCAACTTTAATATCTCTATCTACAATTTTTGAGTATTTATTGATGAGTATATCGACATTATCAAATTCGGATACCAAATAATCGCCAATTGCATTTTTTTCACTTAAACTTCCAAGCCCTATGTCGTTTGTATAAATTTCAGCAGGTAAAACATGGTTTCTTACAACAATCGACAATTCTTCTATTGTAAAATCTTTATACGAAGATTTTCCTTTCGAAGAATAGTAAGTTTTCCAAGCAGCATCATTGGGCAAAAATAACGTGAAAGGCCCACGGGTACTTAAAATACCCGACACATCAACATAATCAGCAATCTCGATAAATTCACGATAATTAACCGAGTCTTGTCCTATGTATTCAATCATCTGCAAATCTTCAGTTTCAAAGCCCCAATCAATTTCCTTCTCGACACATTGAACCAAGCAAAGGCCCATAAGGATAAATAATATCAGCCCTTTATTTATTTTAATATTAATTCTCTTCATGATAGTATAGATTAACGGTCATAAAATGGATTCTGCTCCAATAATGGATTAGCCCGCAATTCACCTTCTGGAATTGGCAGGTAGTAGCTCATAGTATCTAAAATCCTTGATCGCAGGATTGGTTTCTTTTTCACATCAGCACCTTCCAATATCATTTGGATTATAAGGTTTTTGTTTTCAAAGTTGTTCTTTTTTGCAAAATGAAGAACATCGAACCAACGTTTACCCTCGAAAGCAAATTCTTTAGCTCGTTCTTCCATAATGATGGTCCTGAATGTTTCTTTAAGAGGACTGATGTTCATTGGAGATAACGAAGCCCGTTGAAGTATCTCATTAATATAAGCGTTAGCTTCACTGAATCTTTCCAACTCGGCCAATGCCTCTGCTTTCATCAAGAGGATATCGCTGTACCGGTAATAAATTACATTGGCATCGCATTCGTTTGATGTTCTTTTTGTTTTTGTAGTTATGTTTTTATACAAGAACTTTGACCGCGCATCGGGATACGCCTTTCGGATATCGGTTGTAGTAAATAGTTCTTTTGCGTAGGTTTTTAACGCGACTTTCGATCCTCCAATAATTCCCATTATACTAGTACACAGTGGGTTTCTTTCAGTTTCATATGCTTCGTTAAACTGAATTTCGAAGATACTTTCAACAGAATTTCCGGGATAAAAAAGAGTAAACCAATCGTTGGTTCCCAAAAGTTGAAACTTACCCGAGTTGATAATCTCATCGCAAGCCTGAATACATTTCTCGTATTGTTCACTCCAAAGGTAAATGTCGGCCAAGAGGGCATTAATCGAATGCTTATTGGCTCTCCCTTTGTATAAATCAGGAGAAGAAGCATATTCATCGACAAACGCAAAGTTTTTTGCCTTAATCAAGTCTGCTTCAATTTGATTGAGAATTTCCCTTTCTGAACTTTTCTTAACCGAAAAACTAACGGTATCAGAATTCGAAGCATTCAATATTAAGGGAACTTCTTTCCAAATACGGACCATATCGAAGTAGCACTTTGAGCGGATAAATATAGCTTCGGCTTGGTACGATTTTTCAACTACCGGATCGAATGTATCATCAACCTTAAGCACATCTTTTGAATAAGCCATTATTGTATTTGCAAGGTTGATAGCATTATAAAAACCATCCCAATGAATAACACTGTTAGTTGATAGAATTTCTGATTGAGCTACAGAAGGATAACCAGCTACAGAACCAGAAATTTCGGACATATCGGCCCTAATTTCGCCCCACATCCATAAGGCGACCACGTTATCCCGATAAGCATCGTACATAGCTGCCATAACGGCTGCAACATCTTCCTTTTTTTGCCAGAATTCCTGTTTAACCAACTCATTTTCAGGCTCTAAATTTAGCCATTCATTGCACGACACAATGCCTGTAAGCAGCACAACAATAATCAGGCTTTTAATATATTTAACTAATTTTTTCATAGTATTGTGTTCTGTATTAAAACTTAACATTTAGACCTATAGTAATTCTCCTTCCCGGAGGAGTTCGGCTGTTATCGCGAGGCAAACCGGTAGGGCCAGGCAAGCCCACTTCGGGATCCTGTCCGGAGTAATTAGTCCAAGTGAACAAATTGTATGCAGTACCATGTATTCGAACTTCTTTCAATTTCATCTTTTCACATGCTTTCTTACTAAAGTTGTATGAAAGCGATACTGTTTTTAAGCGCAAATACGATGCATCTTCAACAAACCTACTAGATCCCAACCAGTTATATCCTTTTTGATAAAGCGCCCTTGGCACATCTGTTGTATCGCCAATACTTCTCCAACGCCAGTTTGTAGCTTTACTCTGGTTATCGTGATTATACATTTTCTCCGTATCCATTCTTGTTTGGTTAATCACATCTTGCCCAAGTTTGTAATAGAAAAAACAGTTGAAAGTCCAGTTTTTATAGCTAATACGAGGACCAAGACCACCCATAATTGACGGGTTGTAGTCGCCCAACACAACAATATCCAATTCATCAATTACCCCATCGTAATTAGTGTCGGTATATTTGGCATCGCCGGGCTCAAACTCATAATTTTCAGCACCCTGAACCATTGTCAATTGCTTTTTCCCAGTAATATCGTAAACCGGATTACCTTTTGCATCTCGAACAACAATGTCGTTATAATCGACATAAGCCCGTTCATAATTATACCCGAAGAAAGTACCCACCGGAACACCAGAAAGCACTTTTACTTTATATTCACCATTAGCCAGCATGTTTCCGGATTCGAGCGAATAGTTTTCGGGAAGGCTCAACACTATGTTTTCATTGTGTGACATGTTGAAGTTTATACTAAACTTGAAATTGTCTTGTTCAATAATTTTTGCATCAAACATCAACTCCCACCCTTGATTTAGCATTTCGCCTTCGTTCTGGCTTATAGCTGAATACCCTGATGTTGTAGGGATTCTGGAATTCTTAATGTATAGGTTATGGGTTAGTTTTCGGTAAACATCAAATTCTATATTCAGCCGGTTGTTGAACCCCCAAAAAGTAATACCAGGGCTATACTGCTCTATCGTTTCCCATTTTAGCGAAGTAAGCTCAATTTTATCGGGACGCACGCCAGCAACCCCCATATAACCATACGATGTACTAGCGCTATATGTACTAAAATACAAGTAGTTATCCTTTGGAGAATTACCCGACAGCCCCCAACTACCACGCAACTTCAAATCGTTGATGAATTTTAATTTCTTCATAAACGGTTCGCTAGAAACACGCCAAGCAAACGACAACATTGGGAAAGTTCCCCAACGACTATCGCTACTGAACTTTGAATTGCCCTCGTACCTAACCCCAGCAGTTAAAATGTACCTGTCTGTATATTTATACATGACTTGTGTATAAAAGCCCAATGAACGATATGCACCTGATGATCCTGTGAAACCTAACAGGTTTACTGCTCCTGCAGGGTCTTTCAAATCGGGCGATGCTGATCGGTAGGTTTCAGTAGCATAAAATCGGTCGGTTTTTGATTCCGTATCAACAACACCCTGTATAACAAGCTCGTGCCCCTCGCCCAAACTTGGAGTATATAACAACTGGTTTTTTGTTGTTACCGATGAATTTTTCGTGTACGACTCACGTGCCTTATTGGTAGAAGATGACATAAATTCGTAGCCCAAGGCTTCCCAAGGGAGAAATGAGGCAGTTTTGGCATCGGAAATATCCAAGGTAATAGTACCATCATATATTAATGAAGACAGGATATTGTATCTGATAGAAAATGCAGCGCGTGTGTTATCTTGGAGGGTTTTATTACTTCCCAATTTCCCCACAGCCACCGGGTTGAACATTGATGAACCCGAACCTTGCAATGTCTCTATCGGCGTAAAAAATGACTCAAGTTGGTTTCCGTCTTTGTCCATTTCGTACACCGCCATATTAGGCATTTTTGTGTAAGCTTTCGACCTGATGGCTGCATTTGGAGCTACTTCATAATTAGCATCACGGTCGTAGCGCGTAAACATAATGTCGGTTTTCAATCTTATTTTAGTCGAAAGATCATAATCGAGCGAAGTGCTTATGTTTATTTTCTTTAGCCCAGTACCAATGGTTGTCCCTTTCTCATCCTGATAACCCAACGACATTTTATATCTCGATTTATCTCCGCCGCCTCGCACAGAAAAGTTTTGCTCCAAGACGTGTCCAATTTGGGTTATTTCTTTCACCCAATTTGTGTTTTGCGAGAAATTATGATAATTCTCCCATGTGGGGTCAAAATCAATTTCAGAACTATTATACGTACCATCGTCGTTTTGTGTAAACCACGTACCTGCATCGTTATTGTAATGTTCTTCTTTCATCAGGCGAGCATACCCTGGACCATCAAGCATAGGAATTTGATCAGGTTCTTTCGATAAGGTATACTTGGTTGTGTATTCAAAAATTGGTTTCGATTTGGTACCTCGCTTTGTTTGTATCATAAGCACACCATTTGCTGCTTTTGATCCATAAATGGCAGTTGATGCGGCATCTTTTAGCACCTCTATCGATTCGATATCTTCAGGGCTCACATCAATCAGGTTACCAAACTGTTCCACATTGGCACTGGCAAAATCAAAATCAGAGGCAATTGTTGTACTGTAAGGAATTCCGTTAACAACAATTAAGGGTTCGTTGTTTGCATTTAATGTAGCAGTACCCCTTATTCGGATATTTAGCCCAGCACCGGGATCTCCTGAAATTGCAGTAATATCAACATTGCTGATTCGACCTTGAAGCATTTCTTCAACAGTTGTTGTTTGAGCAACCTTTAAGTCCTCAAACTCTAAGCGAGCAATGGCTGTTGCGCGGTCTCTGACAGATGTAACACCATCATTACCCATTTTTTCGCCTCGAATAACAATTTCTTCAAGTCCTTTACTTTCCTCTTCAAGAACAATATCGAGTTTGGTTTTATTGCCAACTTCCAAAACTTGGTTTTTAAAACCAATAAATGAAACTTGTATTTTAGCTTTTGTTGATGATATCTTAAATGAAAAGTTGCCGTTAAAATCGGTTATTGTACCACTTACAAAACGACCGTTTGCATCAACCTCAACAATATTAACCCCTGTTATAGGCTGTTTGTTAACATCTTTTATCGAGCCGGTAATAATAATACTTTGTGCAAAGGTAAAATTTGATACCAGCAAGAAAAAGAACAACAAAGTAGTTTGTAATATTTTAATATATTTTTTCATATAGCTTTACACTTTGTGATTATATAAATACTCCTGCTACTTCTCAAGAAGCACGTTATCAATTTTATGAAGCACGCCAAATTGAATGAGGTTATTGGCAGTACTGTTGCTAACATTTACCCTCGACCCTTTTCTGTCAATTACACTCAAATTATCAACTTGGTTAACAATTTCAACAGGAGCACAATACGCCACATCAACACCAGTAGAATCGATCTTTGCAGTACAGAAAGTTCCACTTAATTTGCCATCGTTGAATATGACATTATCAAACACAAAATGATAAAGAAGAAACTCTTTTAATTTTTCTTTGTCGTCTGGAATTAGCCCATTGATTCGTGCAGAATTTATGGCACTATTTGTAGGTGCAAACACAGTCCATGATTCTTGAAGTTGTAAGAAACTCATGTGAGGATACGCCAAATCGGTCTCCGAATTAATAGTTGTATCAGAAAGGCCAGCTTGGTATAGGAGATTATAGAATTCAGATAATTCATTGTCGTTTGCAATGAATTTTGCGGCATCGTTTTTAGGGCCAAGTATAGCTTTATCAACAAAGTACAAAATGCCATTATCACCTTTTTGCGAACCAGTAATCTTGGCTTGATTGCCCAATTCTTGATTTCCTCCACCTTTAAGCACGTTATTTTTATATTGTACATAGTTGCCTGAATTCATCTTTACAAATCCTGAACCAGAAAAATCAATGTTATTATCGAGGGTAATTTGATCGCTTACATACGATTTTATCGCCAATTCCCCCATCGGGTTCCAAAGGCCATCTTCGGCCAAATATTCAATTCTTTCTCCTTCTTTAAAATAGCGAATACCCCCTTCGGCTAGCCCATCGTTTGTTGGAGCAAAAATGGTTACATCCAAATCGGGCGATGTAAGAGAAATAATCATTTGAGAAGCGTTAATTCCATAAAGAAAGGTGGTATAAATACTGTCGAAAAACACTGGGGCAATGGTACTTGTAAAGGCTCTGGGAGGATTATACTTATTCATGGTATAAACCGGCCCATTGCTCAACATTATTGCGCTCTCTATATCATTATGAATGTCAATAGGAACTACATCGCCGTAGTAATTGAAAAATTGTTTTTGCATCTTAGATGGGATTACCAGCCGATTGACTAAACAAGACTGGGCCAGAAAAGTCAACGTTATTTCTGGAACTTCATCCAAACTAGAAAACTGCTTTAAAATTGTATTGTCAATATAATTCTGAAGTGCGTTATTGGTTGGGATAAGTGCAGTCCAAGAGTTCTTGCGCTGAATTATACCGCCATCGGGAGTAGGGCCGCCTTCACTTGCAATATTAGTAATACGGGAATATCCCTTCGAGTAAATCTTAACTTGATCGTTGTCGTCAGCATATCCTGACAATGAATAATAAGCAAAACGTTGTATCAGGTCATAAAAAACACCATACTTATCTTGATTTTCCTTAACATATTCTTCTATGCTTGGTATCCCGGGTACAACCTTATCAATAAAGTAAATATATCCGTTAGAACATTTCGCTTCCGATGATAAAACATTGGCATTATACCATTGTAAACCGCTCCATTTAGTGTCGGGAAAAAAGAAATTATAATCAGAGCCATTAGGGTCTCCAAAACTCTCTGCAAAAAATTCTGTAGAGAAATATGGGACCCATTTTTCCTGCCCTTGTATCAACAATGTTTCTCCTTTAAAATCGGTAAAATACCTCACTGTATCGAAGTAATCATCTGCTTTACTTTGAGTTTGCATCCTCCAAAGAAGGGCACCAATCTCACTTCCACTTTCCTGCCAACCTCCGTGCCAATATGAATAATCATAAACAAATTGTTGACGCGCTTTAGGTGTGTTCATAATATTAAGAGTAAACAACTTAAATGCCTGCTCTTCGGTGATTTCATCTACAGAGCTTATGCTTGCCGATTTGAAATATGCCTGATATGAACTGTCGTTGGCTGCCATAATTGTAAAAAGGCCATTTTGAATCGGCTCCTCATAGCCGGCTTTTTTCATTAATTGCAGTAAAATTGTATAATTCCCTTTCTCCTCAAGCGTTTCGAGAATTGATCCACTTAACCATGGTGGATCTTCATAGCGGGCATAGTGATCGTCTTCACAACTATACAAGGAAAAAAACAACCCTGTAATCAGGAAGATCTTTGATAAAAAGGAAACTTTCTTCATAAAGATTATAGATTTAGTACTTAATTATTTCTATTTGTTTCTAATAAATCATTAATAATGCATATCTCTAAAATTCATGTCGTTTGGGGAAAATTAACAGAACGATATGTGAAAATTCACAATTTTTAACACTTTAAAAATAGATAGTTCAAAAGAGCTATTTTTATAATCCTAGCTAATAGTTTAATAAAAATAGACATCTATATGTTTAATTTTTTGTGTAATTCTAATGAAAATATCAATAATTATATAAATTTAACTTTGTAGTATATTATGCTCTAAAAACTCACAAACAGCATGTTACTCTTATATGTAATTGCAACTTGTAGAAATATCGGCCTCAAATTAAATAATTGGTAAATAAAGACAGGAATATAATGCTATATCAATTAATAATCAACATATTAATAAATAAATGCACGTTTGGAATATTTTCCCAGATATAAAAAAATCAAATTTCTCGAACCACTTAACAATTCTAAAAAACTGATTATCTGACAAATAAATAACAATTTCAACAAAGCATAGAAATACTAAATATCATTTACTGAAGATCAAATCCTTCGTTAACCACGAAAAGAATCTTTTTCAACACATAGAACCATACAATGGGAAACTTCCAACAATGACCGGAAAATGATTTTCAATACCATAGAAACCAATAATAGACAAATAGTTACGATTAGACACCAAACACATAATCCATTATAAATGAGTCAAAATTGACAATTATTTGTTCAATTTTGACAAATTTGAGCCTCGCGTTTAGCTAATTTTACCACTGGATTAGTAGCGGCTTTCATTTTAAAAAAATCAACATCGTTCTGCCAAAAAGATTTTAGTATTAACATTTCAGGAGGATAGAAGAAAGATGAAGTTAACACTTACAAAATTGATCATTCTAGGCATCGTTTTCTTATCATTGATTTCTGTCAATGAAGCAAACGCTCAAAACCTAACCATCGACTTAGCCAATCAACACCAGATAATTCGCGGATTTGGAGGAATTCATATAAACGCATGGACAGGTCAGCAACTGAACAACGACATGTGCGAAAAAGCATTCGACAATGATCCTGGCGAAATAGGACTGAGCATTTTCCGTATTTGGGTCGACCCAGAAAAAAACGGGTGGAATGCTGAATTGCCGGCTGCAAAATATGCAGTAAGTAAAGGGGCTATTGTGTTTGCATCGCCTTGGAATCCCCCTTCTAACATGAAAGAAGAGCTTAGAAAAACCGATCAAGGGACCGACTACAGACTTCTGCCCCAATACTATGGAGCATATACCGATCATCTCAACAGCTTCATCGATCACATGAATAGTAATGAGGTGCCCCTGTATGCCATTTCGGTACAAAACGAACCCGACTGGCATAGCTGGACATGGTGGGAACCCAATGAAATGTTGAAATTTGTGCGCGAAAACGCCCAAAATATAAATTGCAGGGTTATTGCTCCCGAATCGTTTAGCTACAGCCGAAAAATGATCGACCCGTTATTAAACGACTCTATTGCCAATTCAAATATCGACATTCTGGGAACTCATCTCTACGGAACGCCAAAATCGAATTTCTACTATCCTCTGGCCTATCAGAAAGGAAAAGAAATATGGATGACCGAACACTTATACGGAAGCGACAAACCAGCCGACAACACATGGGAACTAGCCCTTCAGGTGGCGGAAGAAATAAATACATGCATGGATGCCCGCATGAGCGCGTTTGTGTATTGGTATATTCGCCGTTTTTATGGACTTATTGATGATTCGGGCAATATTACCGACAAAGGGTATGTAATGTCGCATTTTTCAAAATTTGTCAGGCCCGGCTCATATCGGGTTGAAATGCCTTTCAATGCCGGAACCAATATTACAGCAACTGCTTACAAAAACGACTCAACGCTGGCAATTGTGGTTGTCAACCGTAGCAACAATGCAGCCACACTCAATTTTAATATCGAGAACAACCTCGACGTGATCGATTCAATGACTCAATTTACTACTACAGCCTTGAAAAAAGTAAACAACGAGGGAACATTTACCATTGAAAACGGAAGCTTTTCGGCAAGTGTTGAACCAAAAAGCATAACAACATTTACATCAGATCCCGCTCATGGCGGAAAGTATAATAACGAATCTCCGGTTGCCATCATCACAGGTGAAAATGAAGTGCCCGATAACGAGGGTACAGGCGTAACTGTTACTTTGAACGGAGCCGAAAGTACCGACAACGATGGTCAAATTGTAAAATACTCATGGGCTAAAGATGGCTACCAGTTTGCAAACACCCCGGAAATTCAGGAAAAGCTAGAACTGGGAAAACACATTTTCGCGCTCACAGTAACCGACAACGACGGTGCTACTGCTTCATCAACATTCACAGTTAATGTATATAACAACAATTCAACAGAATGCTGGCTCGAAGCAGAATGTGCTTCAATAGTAGGTGAAAATTGGGACATAATACAAAACTCAGCCGTTTCTGAAGGAAAATACCTGACTGTGAAAAACGAATTTGAATCAGCCCCGAGCCCAACAGCCGACACAACCCAACATTTAACATACTCATTTACCGTAGAAGAAAGCGGTACATACAAAGTATGGGGACGTATATTAGTCCCAAGCCCTAACGATGATTCATTTTGGGTACGTGTCGACAATGGTGAATGGGTAAATTGGAACAGTATTCCGGGAGGCAGCAGTTGGGCATGGGATGATGTGCATAACCAAAGTAATGAAAGCACGATGTTTTATACGCTGGAACCTGGAAACCACACCCTTTATATCTGCTATCGGGAAAATGGCGCAGCCATCGACAAACTATATATAACCAATACAGGTAAGGTTCCTTCCGGCTTAGGCGGCGAGGCAAGCTCTTGTCCCGAAATTGAAGAACCCGAAATTCCCAACGGATTTCAATCATTTGTTGCAAACCATACAATTAAAGTATTCCCAAATCCTACAAAGTCAAAAATCAATATTGAAAGCCTTAAGCCCCTTACGTCGTTGAATATTTTCAACTGCAACGGCCTTCGCGTTTATTCAAAAACATATACAGATGAAACATTTAACGAAGAAATTGAGCTTCAGGTCGAAGCAGGGATTTATTTTCTTCAGACCATAACCGAAAAAAATTATTCGATACAAAAGTTAATAATAGAAAATCAATAAACAGAAAGCAGGAAACCGTGCGCATAGGTAGTCTAGCCTGGCGCCGGTTTTTTTTGTACTTTGGCAAAGTAATAAATCAAGGAAACTCGTTCTACTGCGATTTTTTTAAAAGCCAGAGAAAAATTTGATTGAATTTTATATTTGAGAAAACATTAACTAACAATAACGATGAGAGAAGCAAGCATAAAAATAGTGAGAACATTAATATTTTCCCTTTGGGGCTTTATGGTTATAACTTATGCAAATGCGCAACAAGTTTCCAGTCCAGATGGAAAGCTTAAGATAAACGTTGCGTCCAATGAGGGAAAACCAAGTTACAACATTGTTTACAATGACAAAACCCTGATTCTGCCGTCACCAGTAGGATTAAACACTAACGTAGGCGATTTTACCCAAGGCCTTACACTGAGCAGCGAAGTGAAAATCAATAAAATTGACGAAATATACTCGTTGCCCAACATCAAAAAAAGTCAGGTGCATTATATGGCTAACGAAGCAATCTTTTCATTTTCCAAAGACAACAAACCTGCTTTCGACCTGATTTTCAGAGTAAGCAACAACAACGTTGCCTTCAGATATATGCTTCATCGCCAAGGAGAACGCTTTGTATGCATGATTAACCAAGAAGCCACTAGCTTTGTTTTGCCCCAAGGAACCACCACCTTCCTTTCTCCGCAAATGGATCCAATGACAGGCTTTGCACGCACTGCACCGAGCTACGAGGCACCATACACTGCCGACGATGCCATGGGCAAAAACGGTTGGGGCAATGGCTACATTTTCCCTTGCCTGTTCAGGGTAAACAACGATGGTTGGGTACTGATTTCAGAAACCGGTGTCGACAGCCGGTATTGCGGAAGCCACCTTACAGGCCATGAAAACGGGCTGTATACCATAGCTTTCCCCAATGAGAAAGAAAACAACGGCAATGGAACGTCATCACCAGGAATTGCTTTACCGGGTTTCACCCCATGGCGAACAATTACCGTTGGCAACAACCTCTCCCCTATTGTTGAGACAACAATTCCATTTGACAATGTTGAACCACAATATAATGCATCACAAAGATACGAATACACAAAAGGTTCATGGAGCTGGATTATGAAAATGGATGGTGCAACCAAATTCGAAGTTCAAAAGCAATATATCGATTTTAGTGCATCTATGGGGTACAAAACAATACTGGTTGATGCCCTCTGGGATACACAAATTGGATACGACAAAATTGAAGAATTAGCTAAATACGGAGCATCAAAAGGAGTTTCACTGTATTTATGGTACAATTCAAACGGATACTGGAACGATGCCCCACAGGGGCCGAAAGACAAAATGAACCAGCAATCTGTACGACGCAAAGAAATGGCCTGGATGAAGAGCATTGGAATTAAAGGAATTAAAGTCGATTTCTTCGGTGGAGATAAGCAAATGACCATGAAATTGTACGAAGATATCCTAACCGATGCCAACGATTTCGGTTTGATGGTGGTTTTCCACGGATGTACCCTGCCCCGCGGTTGGGAGCGCATGTTCCCCAATTACGCATCGAGCGAAGCCGTGCTGGCCAGCGAAATGCTCTATTTTTCACAGGAACGGTGTAACCTTGAAGCGTACAGCGCATGTATGCACCCGTTTATACGCAATACTGTAGGAAGCATGGATTTTGGTGGCAGCGCACTAAATAAGTTTTACAACGGAAACAACACGCCAAACCGAGGCTCAAAACGAATTACATCAGATGTGTTTGCACTAGCCACAGCCGTGCTGTTCCAAAGCCCGGTTCAGCATTTTGCACTGGCTCCCAACAACCTCACCGATGCTCCCGATTGGGCAATCGACTTTATGAAAAAAGTACCAAATACTTGGGACGAAATTAAACTCATTGACGGATACCCCGGAAAATATATTATCATGGCCAGAAGAAGCGGGGACAAATGGTATGTTGCCGGAATAAATGCACAATCGGAACCATTGAATTTAAAGACTACTTTATCTATGATCAAACCCGGTTCAGAGCTTAAAATATATAGTGATGACCAGCAATTAAACGGGAAAGTAACTAGTACAACATTGAGCAAAAGCCAAGAGGTTAATATATCAATCCCTAGTCAAGGTGGTTTTTTATTAGTTGATTAAACCTTGTCTTTTCTAAGGATAATATTGAATTGATACAAGTAAAAGGTGGGGGTATTTTTGAAACATACAAAATGTAGACTGAATAAGTATTTGATCTTTCTTCAGATACTTTTCGCTCTATTAATTACTGTACCCGGTTTTGGGCAAAAAATACGATTTTACAATTCAGAAAGCGGCTTACCCAACAGCCTAATACACAAAGTGTCGCAAGACAGTTTAGGATATATTTGGATTGCCACAGAAAATGGGGCAAGCTATTTCGATGGTATGAATTTTACCACCTTTTATCATGACCAAAGCAAACCAGGAACACTAGCCAGTGACTTAGTGAAGGTCATTTATTCCGACAGCAAGGGAACGACCTGGGTTGGGACATCGAAGGGCTTGCAAATTTTCGACCACGAAAAAAACACCTTCAGAAGATTTTCTGTTCAAGATTCTACAGAAACAGCAACGCCTTATATTACATCGATCTTAGAAAGTCCTGACAGAACAAAGATTCTGGTTTCAGTAGCCGGTTTAGGTGTCGTAGTTTTCGATAAAAACACGCATCAATTAGATGCTCAAACATCAGATAAACTGGCCCAGATATATCAAACACGTTTCCCTGGAATCCTATTTTTCGATGCCAAAGGAAAATTATGGAACTTTTCAGAACAAGGCTTTTTTTCTAAAGTCGATTACAATACCCTTACCAAAGAACCTATCGTTTGGGACCAAAAACTAATAGGTCTGTCGAAAGAAATAGTTGTCTCAACAATGACAGAAGACCCGGTAAGCGGTAACCTGCTGATAGGCACCTTTAATCACGGTATTTTTATTTATGACCGGAAACTAGGCTTCATTCGAATGCCTAAAGGACTGACTTTAAATAACGAACGAGTTAGGGTACTGTTAGCCGAAAGAAGAGAATTTAGCAGTATGACTCCCGATATTTGGGTTGGGTCGGAAGATCACGGGCTGAAAAAGTTCGACCGCAATAAAGAAAGCATCTACACTCCCGATTATCAATACGCACCCGTAGATCTGGAAAACGCAAAAGTTCATTCAATTATACAGGACGCACAAGGAAATATTTGGGCCGGGATATATCAAAAAGGGCTAGTTATTATTCCCAAACTCACAAATAGTTTTGAATACATAAAACTCGCCGCTACGGAACATCCAATGAGCGCCAACATTGCCTCTGCAACCGGCATTTTGCACGATAACCAGAATAATCTCTGGATAGGCTCCGACGGTGGTGGTTTGTTTAGAATAGCTCCCGATGGAACAAAAAAAAGATTCACAAAAGATAATGCCCAACTACCAAACAACTCAGTACTCAGTCTTTTAACCGACAAAAGAGGTACACTTTGGATCACGACCTACATGGGTGGCGTCACAACTTTCGATAATCAGAATGGGTTCAGGTTATTTTCTAACGACATTAATCTGCAAAAAGCAAACTGCAGCACTTATGACCCTGAAACCGATAACCTTTTTTTTGGTACGCTGGGGAGTGGTGTTAAGGTAATATCATATCCTGAGAGAAACATCAAATCGTTTCCCCCGAATGTTAGTTCAGGCTGGGTATCTTCGGTTTGCCTCGATCGTTCAGGTAACCTTTGGATAGGTGAAACAGAAGGCCTTCGCTGTTACAATACCCTATCGGGAGAAGTAGCACATGCCAATATCACAGGGAAATTTACTAAGATATCACTCAGTTCGTTGTTCGAAGATAAAAACGGGGCGATTTGGGCAGGGAGTCAAAACGGACTATACTTTATTGACGTTCAGAATGAAGAAATTCGATTATTCACGAAAGACGACGGGCTACCGAGCAACTCAATTTGTGCAATTCAGCAAGACATAGAAGGAACATTGTGGATAAGTACAATGAACGGTCTTTCCAGATTTATCCCTTCTTCTAACACTTTCAGAAAGTTTTACGCTCAAGATGGGCTTCAAGACAATGAATTTCATGTAAAATCATCTTGGATCGATAAAAATGGGAAAATGTATTTCGGGGGAATCAACGGGGTAAGCACTTTCAATCCTTCAGACATCCATGAGGAAAAGAAACTAAACTCAAAGCTTTATTTTTCAAGTCTTTCGGTATTAAACCACAATATCAACTACGATGAAAGCCTTGGGAAGAAGAACATCCTTGACAGGCACATTTCGCAAGCCCGAACGATTACGCTGAAGAAATCACAAAATGTATTTTCCATTGGCTTTACCCTTCTTGAATATTCAAACCCACAAAAAATTGTATATGGTTATATGCTCAGAGGGTTTGATAATGACTGGCGTTTCACCAGCTCGAACCACCGAATGGCAACCTATACTAACTTGCCCAGTGGAAACTATGAATTTTGTACCAAAGCCTTTTTTGACGGAACCCATGACGAACAGAATGTTGTTTACAACAATATTAACATTCACATACTTCCCCCCTGGTACAAAACATGGTGGGCTTATCTGCTTTATCTTTCAATTTTTATGATTACCGTTTGGGAAATACTCAATATCCAGCTACGAAGAAAGATTTACCAAAAAGAAAAAGCAGAGTATGAAAAGAAAGAATTAAAACTTCAGATGTTTACCGATCTGACCCATGAAATTCGCACGCCGTTTACCCTAGTAATGACCCCTTTGAAATCGATGCTACAATCGGAAAACGATCCCAAAAAACTCGACATGTTTAACCTCATGTATCGCAATATATTACGTATTCTAAGGCTTTTGAACCAATTGATGGACATACGGAAAATCGACAACCTTCAATTCAAATTACATTTTCAGCAATCGAATTTGATAGACTTCATCGAAGACCTCATGAAATCGTTTGAACAACAAGCAATTTTACGCAATATTGATTTCAGATTGGTAAGTAATCTTGAATCGCTCGAAGTGTGGATAGACCAAATCAATTTCGACAAAGTGCTTTTCAATATCCTGTCGAATGCGTTCAAATTTACGCCCGAAAACGGGAATATAATGATAAGCATCGACACGGTAAAAAAGCCGCTCAACACGAGTAATTTGGGTAATATAACCGAACATGTCGAGATTTGTATTGAAAATTCAGGATCGGAGATTAATGAGAACGAAAAAGAACGCATTTTCGACCGCTTTTATCAAAGCGATCATAACAAAACCCTCGGTGGTTCGGGAGTTGGGTTACACCTTGCTAAATCGATTGTAAAACTGCACCATGGCAATATTCAGGCTAAAAACACCGAAAAAGGAGTAGCCTTTATAATACACATACCTCTTGGAAACAAACATTTAACAAATGAGGAACTTGAACCGGGAAAAACCGGCGAAAGCATTGCAGATATTCGTGAAGAAGAAAAGGAAAATACAGAAAAAGAATTAAATAGACTGAAAGACCCTATAGATGCAGCGCCAAAAACAAAAAGACTGAAACATTCGCTGGTTTTTGTCGATGACGATGCCGACCTTGGGAAATATCTACGAATGGAATTAGCCTCAAAATATAACATTGAAGTGTTCACGAATGCAGCAAATGCATGGAAATTAATTTCGACAACAATACCCGATGCTGTGGTTACCGACCTGCTCATGCCTGACACTGACGGGATATCATTATGCAAAAAAATAAAACAAAACCCTGAAACAAATCATGTTCCGGTAATTATCCTTACGTCAGAAACCTCTGAAGAATGCGAACAACAGTGCATCGACGACGGAGTTGATTATTACCTAACCAAACCAATAAATCTCGATTTATTGAAAAGCACTATTGCCCACGCCATTCAAACCCGTGAAATGATCAGGAACAAATACCAGAATAATTTTCACCAAGAACTAGACGAAATTCAGATAAGCTCGCCCGACAGCCGATTAGTTTCCAAGGTTATTGAAGCCATCAGAAAAAACATTGAAAACCCTGAGTTTAATATCGATGACCTTAGCCGCGAAGTTGGCCTTAGCCGCGCTCATCTGAACCGAAAACTAAAAGAAAACATCAACATTTCGCCAAACAACCTTATAAAGTCAATCCGCCTGAAGCAAGCGGCCTATCTGCTCATCAATAATAAAGTGAACATTTCTGACGTAGCATATAAAGTGGGGTTCTCGTCTCACTCCTATTTTTCAAACAATTTCAAAGAATATTTCGGAATGGCTCCAACCGAATTTGTGAGCAAGTACAACGATCCGGAAGAAAAAGAAAACCTCAGCAAACTCTTCGAAAAATAAAATATCAAAAATTATTGCACAAACCCGTAATGTAATCGATTGCATAAAAGAAGAGGGGGTTTGTCCACGATTTCATACCTTATTGTAAAACAATCTGCATTGCTTGTCAAAAACAACACATCTCTCAATTTCAATAAACTCACATCATCCTCACAATCTGATTATTAAGAGTACACATTGTTAATATCCCATTTTCTAAAGAATATTGGCCATGTATTAAAATCAATAGCATTTGGTTCAAAATTACAAACCAAACCGAGCCTAAAAAACAACTTTTGTAGTATTCGCAAATACATTGAATTGAATGCAACAGAGTGAAGTTAAAATGTAGGATGAAGTTTATAAACCAATTTTTTCAGAAACCATAGGCAAAAGAAAATAACTCTCGTGCTATCATGGATTCAACCAATAGTAACAATTTAATTAAATCTAAGTGATGAAAAAGAAACGATTGCTTAAAGTGGTAAGTCTTATCATACCACTTTTATGTTTTTCTATTTTGAGCTTTGGGCAGTCCCTTCTGGTTAAGGGAACAGTCAAAGACAATACAGGAGCTCCAATACCCGGAGCTACTGTAGTATTAAAAGGTACCACCCAAGGTACAATTACCGATCAGGATGGCGTTTACACCTTGAAAGACGTATCATCTAACGGAGTACTTGTATTCTCGTTTGTAGGTATGACAACAAAAGATGTATCCATTGCTGGTCAAACATCTATCAATGTAACCCTCACATCAGAAGTATCTGATCTCGACGAAGTTGTAGTGATTGGATATGGTGTACAGCGTAAAGAAGCGGTTACGGGCTCGGTTGCCTCAATGAAAGGTGAAGTGTTGCGCGATGTAGCATCATCGAACATCACACAAGCTTTGCAGGGACGTATTCCTGGGGTTCAAATGGACCAAACCTCGACTAAACCAGGTGCAGCAATGCAAATACGTATACGTGGTACCCGCTCGCTTACTGCAAGCAACGACCCTCTGGTAGTTCTCGACGGAATACCATTTGCCGGTTCAATTGGCGATATCGATCCAAACAATATCAAAAGTATCGACATTCTTAAAGATGCTTCAGCTACCGCAATTTATGGCTCACGTGGTGCCAATGGAGTTATTTTGGTAACTTCGCTTAAAGGAAATACCAAACAAAAAGCTCAATTTTCATACAATAGCTATTACGGTATGAAACAAGTATTTGGTAAATATCCGATGATGAATAGTAAGGAGTTTGTAAAACTTCGCCAAGATGCAGGAATGTACACCAATTCGCTCGACGAAGCCGACAACATTGATACCGACTGGCAAGATTTGTTTTACCGCAAAGCCAATGTTACAAGCCACGACATAGCAGTAATTGGTGGAACAGAACAAGGTAACTACACCTTTGGGGTAGGATATTATCACGACGAAGCTGTTGTGCCAACACAACAATACAACAGAATATCTATACGTGCAAGTATCGATCAAAATATTGGTGAATATTTCAAAATCGGTATTTCAAGCAATAGCAATTACAATATTTCAGAAGGAAACCAGATCGGAATTTACGGAGTACTCAGCATGTCTCCTATCGCCAATCCTTATGATAGTGATGGAAACTTCAAACGGACAATTAAAATGCCACTTGATGAACCGTGGACCATTTCGAGAGACATAATCAACTCTTTGGGAGATAAATGGATCGACGAAACAAAAGCTGTCGGATCGTACAACACCGCATATGGGGAAGTTAAAATTCCGGGTATCGAGGGGCTAAAATATCGTGCAAACCTTGGGTTGAACTTTAGGATGACCAATGGAGGAGCGTATACCGGAGAAGGAGTCAATTCAACTACTGCAACAACGGAATCTACAGCATCAATCAGCAATTCGCTCAACACCAACTGGGCTATTGAAAACTTGTTGACCTACGATCGTTTATTTGCTGAAAAGCACCAAGTGAATATTGTAGCCATGTACTCTGCCGAACAAACAACTTACAATAGTTCAAAAGTAATTGCAAAAGATATTCCTGCTGACCATTTTCAGTATTATAACCTTGGCCATGCAAACGGCGACTTTCTAATCTATCCTAACGACCAAAACTACGAACAGAGCGGGCTAAAATCGTATATGGGACGTGCAATGTATTCATACGACGATCGTTACATGTTTACTGTAACATTCCGTACAGATGCTTCATCTCGACTTGCCGATGGGTACAAATGGCATTCATATCCTGCATTCTCTGCTGGTTGGAATATCAAAAACGAAGATTTCATGAGCGATGTTAATCTGATCAACCAGTTGAAACTCCGCGTTGGTTACGGACAAACATCTAACCAATCCGTACTCCCGTATAAAACCCTTGGTCGTTTGGCTACTCGCCCTTACAACTTTGGCGACGACGATTATGCAACAGGTTATTATGTGTCTGAACTTCCAAACCCAAAACTCGGATGGGAATATTCAGAAACATGGAACTTTGGTGTCGATTTTAGCCTCTTCAACAATCGCTTGTCGGGAACTGCTGAATACTACATCCAAGATACAAAAGACATTCTTCTAAGTGTAGGTTTGCCACCAACATCGGGGGTTAGCAGCTACATGGCTAACATTGGAGAAACTCAGAACAAAGGGTTCGAACTTAATCTTAACGGGGTAATCCTCGACGATTATAACGGCTGGACTTGGGAAGCAGGCCTCAACCTGTATGCAAACCGTAATAAGCTGGTAGCACTTGCCTCTGGTCAAAAAAGAGACGAAGGTAACTGGTGGTTTGTTGGTCACCCAATAGATGTTATTTATGACTACGAAAAAATTGGTTTATGGCAAGAAGGCGACGCAAATCGCGACATTCTTGAACCAGGTGGCAATGTAGGTATGATTAAAGTAAAATATACCGGCGAAGTTGATGCCAACGGAGTACCAACAAGAGCTGTTGGAGCAGCCGACCGTCAGATTATTGATCTGGAACCAAACTTCCAGGGAGGTTTCAACACACGTTTAACATACAAAGGTTTCGAACTTAGTGCAGTAGGAACATTTAAAAACGGAGGTATCCTCAACAGCTCAATTTATTCTTCAGCCGGATACTTGAATATGCTAAGTGGTCGTCGTGGAAATGTGAAAGTAGACTATTGGACACCAGAAAATACCGATGCAAAATATCCGAAACCAGGTGGAATTACCAGCAGTGACAATCCAAAATATGGCAGCACCTTGGGATACTTCGACGCTACCTATTTGAAAGTACGCACAATAACACTGGGATATAACTTTGACCAAATAAAAGCTGTCAAGAATTTCGGTATCGATAAAATGCGCATCTATTGTACGGTACAGAATCCGTTCGTAATGTTCTCGCCCTATTACAAAGAATCGGGCATGGATCCTGAAACAAACTCGATGGGTAATGAAAATGCAGCAGTAGCTTATGGCTATAACCTGAGACGTCTCTTAACCATCGGAACAAACACTCCAACGACACGTAACTATTTGATTGGAATTAACTTGACATTTTAAAAAGGATTATAATGAAACGAATAAATATTAAATACGTATTAGGGGCAACGCTGTTGTCGATGTTCATGCTGGGGTGCTCAGAAATACTAGAAGAGCAACCACGCAGCATTTACGAACCTGGCTATTTTAAAACTGAAAAAGGCGTTTTAGGCGGAGTAACATCAATGTATGCCCACCTACGCTACATTTACGGTCAAGCGTACTACTACAATTCTTGTATAACAGGTACCGACGAGGCAACTTATGCTCAGAGTGCCGATGGTAACTTTAAAGATCACGACTTGTCGGGTGTTGGACAGATTACAGCATCAACAAGCCGTAGTGATGTATTGTGGGGGACTGCATTTGCAAACATCAACACTGCTAACGGAATTATTGAAAATGCAAAGGAAGTTGGAACTATTTCCGACGAGTTGGTTGCAGAAGCCTATTTTTTCCGTGGCTTCGATTACTTTTTACTTACTCAAACTTTCGGTGGTGTACCTCTCGACTTAGGTGCAGGTAAACTGAAATTCAACACATCAACAGCACGCACATCGGTTCGTAATACTGTTCCTGAAGTGTATTCAGAAGCCATTTTCCCCGACCTAATTTTCGCAGTAAACAACCTGCCAGAAACTGGCCGTGTAGTTGGTGGTGTTACAAAAACTGCTGCCCGCTTGTTTCTTGCAAAAGCCTATCTTACGTATGGCTGGTGGTTGCAAAATCCAAACAGTATTCCAACTTATCCTGAAACACCTCGCACCGACCCTGCAGGCCACGATGCTCAATGGTATTTCCAACAAGCCTACAATATTGCAGTTGAAGCTATTGACAATCCAGGCCCATTCGGTCTGCAACCTACATACTACGATGTAAATTTAGCAACAAACGATCGCAACAAAGAGATATTGTTGTATGCTGACCATACTGAAACCAGTGAGTTTTACAATGGCGGAAGCCTTACCTATGGTAGTGGTGGTGCCCCCGACAACTTTGCCGGTTGGATGATGACTTGGAACTATACAAACACCAGAAGTGCAACTATCGAAGACTGGAGCACAGTTATTAGCTCGGTTCAACGTGAAGCAGAACAACACCTTGGTCGCCCATGGACTCGTATGTGCCCAACAATCAATGTTGTAGAGAATACTTTTGCCGACAAAACCAACGACTCGCGTTACGATGGCACTTTCACCACAGTATACCGTGGCAATTGGCCTAAAGGTGGTATTGCCAATGAATTCGTTTACAATGCCAACAATATGAAAGTATATCCAGGCGAAGCCATACTCTCTTTCTTAAACGATGAACCTACAGAGGCTATCGATTATTCAAACGCAACGTATAAGAGCAATATCGGAGCAGGTGTACTGCCAGGAAGAGCCGACTTTGTTGTTTCTCCTCGTGCTATTAGTCGTATCGTATATCCTGGATTGTGGAAATTAGGCCCACACCGCACCGATAATGGCAAAGGCCTTGGTCAGCCTAATGCAGGTAGCACACGTCCGTTCAATATTGCCAAATTTTCCGAATTGTATTTCATCGCTGCCGAAGCTGCGGTTAAAGGAGCAACTACAGTTTCTGGAAAGACTGCTTACGATTTGATCAATGTAATTCGTGCCCGCGCTGGAAAATGGAGATTCGACAATAATGGGAATGTAGCAAAAACAGCCGACAATAGTGAAGCAATGGTTGCAGCAACTCCTGCTAACATAGATATTAATTACATTCTTGCCGAGCGTTCACGTGAGTACTATGCCGAAGGATACCGTTGGTTCGACTTGGTACGCACTCAAACTTGGTCAGAAATTGCAGGTTCGTACGAAATATGTGGAGCAAACTATGGCGACCATACTCCAAAAACATTCACACGAAACATTGAACCATACCTTTATCTGCGTCCAATACCTCAAGGCCAACTTGATGGAATGGAAATGACCGACGCAGAAAAAGAAGCATATCAGAATCCTGGTTATTAAAAAATAATTCATTAATTGGAGAGCTGGTTATTATTGGGCAAGTAACCTGTTATTTAGTTATTAGTTAATAGATCAATTAATTAGCCCACAATTCCGATTTTCGGAGATTCATTTTTCATAGATTAAGATAGCCCGGGCAATCACAACGCCCGGGCATCTTTCAGAAGAATTTACCTTCAAAAATCATAGTCAACTATGATAATAGAGCAAAAAGATACTTTCATAGTTTTATAGGTTGTTTATAGTTAGGAATAGAGGTTACAAGCTAATTTGAAGTATCAGAGGGGCAAATTAGCTCAAAATGAGATTGCCAATTGCGGCAATCTCATTTTATCTTAAAAACATCTGTCTTTTTGAATTATGTAAAATTAATATTAGATTTGAATATTTAATTAAACCTTAGCGAATGGAGTGTTATAACCCGTTTAATAATGGGTATTAAGAATGAAATTGCACGCTTTAATCATCGCTGCAACAAACCATTCAGTACGTATGAAATAAAAAAGTTAACTTTGGAAACCAATGAGAATTAACACAATAACAAACCGCGCTTTTCAAATCACCTCCATACTCATATGTGTGATGCTTTCAATGAGCACAAAGGCAGAACAATCAAAAAATGCTTTTTCAATTTTCATATCAAACACTGCCGAAAAAGACACAGATTTTCCGATTGTTACTACCGAAAAATCTGCGGCTTCTATCCGGTACGATGAGGCAGACTACAAAGGGGTAATCCGCGCCATTACTGATCTTCAAACCGACATTAACAGCGTTACCGGGGTGAAACCCAACCTGCTCACATCTGAAGTGTTATCAGAATACGAAATTATTGTTGGAACTATAGGTAAAAGTAAGCTGATCGATCAACTGGTTGCCTCGAATATGCTCGATGTTGCTGATGTGAAAGGAAAATGGGAAAGCTTTGTGATTACTACTATTGACAATCCACAGGCAGGAACCAAGATGTGTTTGGTTATTGCAGGTAGCGATAAGCGCGGTACCATATACGGAATCTATGAATTGTCGCAACAACTGGGCGTTTCGCCCTGGTATTGGTGGGCCGATGTGCCTGCCAAACAACGCCCTTCGGCCTATGTGCATGCTGGCCGTTACTCTTCGGGCGAACCTGCTGTAAAATACCGTGGTATCTTTATCAACGATGAAGCTCCTTGTTTAACAACTTGGGTAAAAAATACCTATGGAACCAATTATGGTGACCATCAGTTTTATTCCAAAGTTTTTGAATTAATCCTCCGTTTAAAAGGAAATTACTTATGGCCTGCCATGTGGAGTTGGTCTTTTTATGCCGATGACCCCATGAACAGCAAGGTGGCGGATGAAATGGGTGTTGTTATTGGCACTTCGCACCACGAACCCATGGCGCGCAACCATCAGGAATGGGTGAGAAAAGGTAAGGAAGCCGGAGCGTGGAATTATGCAACAAACCAAAAGGTACTCGACCAGTTTTTCCGCGAAGGAATTGAACGAATGCAGGGCACCGAAGATATTGTGACCATCGGCATGCGTGGCGATGGCGACGAGGCCATGTCGAAAGAGACCGATACCAAACTACTTGAAAAAGTGGTAAAAAACCAACGAAAAATTATTGAAAAAACGACCAAACGTCCGGCCAGCGAAACGCCTCAGTTATGGGCTTTGTACAAAGAGGTGCTTGATTACTACGATGCCGGAATGCGTGTGCCCGATGATGTGATCATCCTTTTGTGCGACGACAACTGGGGAAACGTACGACGTTTGCCCAACGCAGAAGAACGCAAGCATCCGGGCGGTTGGGGCTTGTATTACCACGTAGATTATGTGGGCGCGCCACGTAACTCAAAATGGCTCAACGTAACGCCCATCCAGAATATGTGGGAGCAATTGCAACTCACTTACGATTACGGTGTGGATAAACTCTGGGTACTCAATGTGGGCGACATAAAACCGATGGAATACCCCATTACTTTGTTCATGGATATGGCATGGAACCCAACGCGCTACAATGCGGAAAACCTTTTAGATCATCCGCGTGCATTTTGTGCTCAGCAGTTTGGCGACGATCAGGCTGAAGAAGCCATGCGCATTCTGAATTTATACAGCAAATACAACGGCCGTGTCACAGCCGAAATGCTCGACCGAAATACCTATAACCTCGAAACCGGCGAGTGGAAAAAAGTTTCAGACGAATACCTGAAGCTCGAAGCAGAAGCTTTGCGCCAATATCTCACATTGAAATCCGAGTATCAGGACGCTTACAAACAGATCATCCTTTTCCCTGTCCAGGCCATGGCCAATATCTACGAAATGTACTATTCGCAAGCCATGAACCACAAGTTATTCGCCGAAAACAACCCACAGGCCAACTTTTGGGCCGACAACGTGGAGCGTACCTTTAAGCGCGATGCCGAGCTGGAGTACGACTACAACAAAGTGATGGCCAATGGAAAGTGGAACGGGATGATGATTCAAAAGAAAATTGGCTACACCTCGTGGGACGATCGCTTCAGGGCGAATAAATTACCCGAAATTTTCCGGATCGAAAACCCCGAAACCGCTGTTGGAAACTATGTTTTTGCTCCAAGCAATGGGTATGTTTCAATCGAAGCCGAACATTATAACACTCTGAAAGACGCAGCCAACGCCAAGTGGACCGAAATTCCGTACATGGGTCGCACCCAAAGTGGAATGGCCGTAATGCCTTATTCTAAATCTGTTGATGGGGCTTCAATTTCCTATAAAATGAACCTCCCAGCCGATGTGAAAACTGTTACGGTTCATGTTATTGTGAAATCGACTTTGGCATTTGCCAATTTGGAAGGGCACAAATACACCGTTGCTTTTAATGGTGGCGAGACGCAAACCGTTAACTTCAATTCCAATTTGAACGAAAAACCTGAAAACATTTATTCCATTTTCTATCCTACAGTAGCCCGCAGGGTGGTTGAGAAAACAGTGAAACTGGAAGTGCCTACTTCGTCCGATGGCACGCAGGTGTTGACGCTTACTCCACAGGATCCGGGAATTGTATTCCAAAAAATTGTGGTTGATTTCGGAGGGTACAAAAACTCGTATCTGTTTGGTGAAGAGTCGCCTAGTAAAAGAGAAGTCACAAAATGATGTAAGTAAGATGGTCAATAAGAATAAATGTATTTGACTCATTATTAGGGATACTTTTAATGACATCCTTAACAATGAGTCACCAAAACAACAACCCTGAAGTCGTGGTTGAAAAAATTGTCGTAAATCCCGATAATAACCATCCAAGCTATTTTGGGGCACCACCATTACAACACAATGCGAAGTAAGTTCATGCATGGTCTTTTATAGAGATAGTAACAATTTAAAATATAAGCATATATGAAAAATAAGTTGATATGTTTAATTCTACTGGCGTTTTCATTGAATCTTCAAGCCGAGAATGGACACAGTCTTTGGCTTCGAGCTAAAAGCTCGGGAACTGTAAATATTGTTTGTGCCAAGAGTTCTCTAACTCTGGCTATTGCAAAGCAGGAACTTGAGCAAGGTTGGCTTGGACAAAACGGGGCAAAGATTGTTTTAACAGTAAAAAAAGACAAAGCAATTGAAAACGATGGGTATAAGCTTTCTGAAAATGAGATTCAAGCCAACACCGAATTGGGAATTCTGTATGGAGTTTACGAGCTTCTGCGTCGTCAGCAAACAGGAGAAGCTATTATTCAGAATGAAATATGCAATCCATCATATCAGCGAAGGATATTAAACCATTGGGATAATCTCGACGGTACGGTTGAGCGTGGATATGCAGGACTTTCGATATTTTGGCATGATGAAGAAAAAGGCTATGCCGTAACCGATAAAGATAGGGCCTTATGGACAGAGTATGCACGAGCAAATTCATCTATCGGGATTAACGGTGCAGTGTTGAACAACGTCAATTCGTCAAAGCTGATGCTGACAAGTGAATGCCTTGAGAAAGTAAAAGCGATTGCCGAAGTGCTACGTCCGTATGGTATTAAAACATACCTTTCGGTCAAATTTTCTTCGCCCTCATTGATTGGAGGTTTACAAACATCCGATCCATTAAATCCTGAAGTCATAAAATGGTGGAAAGAGAAAGCAAATGAGATTTACAACATCATTCCTGATTTTGGAGGGTTTCTGATAAAAGCCAATAGTGAAGGACAACCAGGACCACAGGATTTTGGTCGTACTCACGCCGATGGTGCAAACATGTTGGCCGATGCAGTAAAACCCTTTGGTGGTATTATTATGTGGCGTGCTTTTGTTTATGAAGCCAATAGCAATGATCGGGCATGTCAGGCCTATAAAGAGTTTATGCCGCTGGATGGTCAGTTTCGGGATAATGTGATTATTCAGGTAAAAAACGGGCCGGTCGATTTTCAACCACGCGAACCGTTTACACCTCTATTCGGAGCCATGAAAAAGACTTCTGTCATGCCCGAATTGCAGATAACTCAGGAATATCTTGGACATTCAGTCCAATTGGTTTATCTGGCTACCATGTGGGAAGAGTTTCTAAAAAGCGATACATATCAGGAAGGCAACGGAAGTACCGTAGCGCGAACTACTGATGGTAGCATCTTTCCTCAGAAATACACAGCAATAGCCGGAGTGGCTAATATTGGGTTAGATAGCAATTGGTGTGGGCATCATTTTGCTCAGGCAAACTGGTATGCATTCGGTAGAATGGCTTGGAACAATCAGCTAACAAGCGAGCAAATTGCTGATGAATGGCTTAAGCTTACCTTTTCGGCTAAAGATGAGAAGACTACAACTTTTCATGCTGCCGATTGGCAAAAAAACTTTTTGGTACCTGTAAAACAATTGATGATGGAAAGCCGGGAAGCCGCTGTGAATTATTCGATGCCGCTGGGTCTTCACCATATTTTTGCCGGGCTCAACAATACACATTACGGCCCCGGCCCATGGTTTGCACCCAAAGGTATCCGTAAGGATTGGACGCCGGCATATTACCACAAGGCCGATTCATTAGGCATTGGCTTCGATCGTACTTCAAAAGGATCCGATGCTGTAAGTCAATACCATGAGCCATTGAAGAGTCTGTTTAATAATGTTGAAACTTGTCCTGAATTGTATCTGTTGTGGTTTCATCATTTGCCATGGGACTATAAAATGAAAAACGGACGTATTCTTTGGGACGAGTTGTGCTATACGTACGACAAAGGAGTAAACGAAGTGAGGCAGTTTCAAAAAACCTGGGACAAAGTGGAGCCCTATGTTGATGTACAGCGCTTTTCAGAGGTTCAAAGTAAACTGCGCCGGCAATGTCGCGATGCACAGGTTTGGAAAGATGGTTGCTTACTTTACTTTCAGCAATTCAGCAAAAGACCAATTCCTTTTGATATAGAACGTCCGGTGTATGATTTGAATTATCTACAAAAAACTGATCTGACCGATATGCTAAAATAAATGAAGTAAGTCATGATGATCAAGAAAAATAAATGCGTTTGGTTCATGTTAGGGACACTGTTAACGGTGTCCCTAACTATTAGTGCTCAAAATAACGAAGCTGAAATTCAGAAAATGGAATTCCGTTACACCAACCCCATTACCCGCGACACCTCGATTTCAATGCGCGATCATTGCATCATCAAAGTGGGCGACAAATGGTATTGTACCGGGACATCGGAACCGGTTTGGACAGGCCCCAACCCGGGTGTCCGCTTGCTGGTTTCTGACGATATGATCAACTGGAAGCAACATTCGTGGCTGATCGATGCCAGCAAATTGCCATCCAATTGCCCGTATAATGGCCGGTTCTGGGCGCCCGAAATCCACTTTATCAAAGGAAAATACTGGCTCACTGTGAACAGCGGAAAAGTGACTGCCGAAGATCCGAAAGGAATGGCAACCCACAGCGTTTGGCTCTTCTCGTCCGACAAAGTGACAGGACCATATAATTTAGTGAATGGGCCACTCACACCACAGTATAACAACGACGCCACCTTGTTTGAAGACGAAGATGGCCAAGTTTATTTCTATTGCAGCGGGAATGGTCTTTTTCAAGCTAAAATTGATTTGGAAACTGGTAAATTGACCACGCCTGCTCAGAAATTTCTCGACAAGAAACAACCCGGTTGGCCGGAATGGATGGTCGGCGGCATCGAAGGCCCTTTTGTAATCAAGCGCGACGGAACGTACTTTATGTTTTTCTCAACCTGGACGCGGGGCTATGAAGTTGGTCTTCTGAAGTCAAATACGCCACTTGGCCCCTGGGAGCTGGTGTCGCGCGAAACCATTTTCGGCACCCGCAAAAAAGGGTATCGTCCCGAGTTGGCAATCGAAGGCAAATACGATTATCTTAAATTCACCGACACACAGGATCCTTATTGCGAGACAGGACACAATGCTTTGTTCATTGGTCCCGACAGCAATTTATGGAGTTCGTGCCATTATATGATGTTCGAAAAACGGCCGTATCCGTATTCCCAAACTTTTGAGTCTTGGGAACTAACACCCCAAATGGGCATTGAACCCGTTCAATACAAAGATGGTAGGTTCTACATTAATGAACCTTCATGGACAGAGCAAGTGATTGAATATTGAAGTATTCAGCGCTTCATTTTATCTAAAAATGATAATACTATGTTTAAATTTCACAACCCCAAACTCCTCTTTTCTTTAATTTCACCCCATAAATTTACTTGAGATGCGAATCTAAGGTTCAGAATCACAAAAAAGCTTTTTATACAAATGATTTACTATAGATCTTTTATTTATGGTAAAAAGACCTTTAAAGAGCTTTTTTTGAATTGAATCTTACAATCGATTTACAAAGATGAAAAGAAAGCCAATATTCTTAGCAGCATTCATACTCCTGTCTATTTCAATTTCGTTTGCACAAACAAAGAAGGATAGCTGGGTACCCACCCCACCCTTGGGCTGGAACAGTTGGGATATTTTCGGCACAACAGTGACCGAAGACCAGATCAAAGATCAAGCCGATGCCATGGCCAAACACCTATTACCCAGTGGATATAAATACCTAACGGTGGATATTCAATGGTACGAGCCAGAATCGCAAACCCATGCTTACAATCCAAAGGCAACTTTGACCATGGACGAATACGGCCGCCTTACTCCTGGGTTGAAAAAATTCCCATCGGCCGCAAATGGCAAAGGTTTTAAGCCTCTGGCCGATTATGTACACTCAAAAGGTTTGAAATTCGGTATTCACATCATGCGGGGAATCCCCAAACAAGCTGTTGAAAAAAACCTTCCGGTGTTTGGTACAAACGTAAAGGCTCAGGATATTGCCATAAAAAGTTCTACCTGCGCGTGGAACCCTGATATGTACGGAGTTGATGCCACAAAGCCTGAAGGTCAGGCCTATTACAACTCTATTGTGCAGATGTATGCCGATTGGGGTGTCGACTTCATCAAATGCGACGACATTTCTCGACCTTATGATAAAATTCAACAAGCTGAAATTGAAGCCTTACGCAAGGCCATCGATAAAACAGGCCGGCCAATAGTTTTGAGCCTATCCCCTGGAGCTACACCCGTTGATAAAGGAGCACATGTTAAGGATTATGCCAATATGTGGCGCATCACCGACGATTTCTGGGATCAGTGGGGCTTGCTCTATGCAATGTTTGAACGTCTCGACGTTTGGACTCCGTTCCGTGGTCCCGGCCATTTCCCCGATGCCGATATGTTGCCATTGGGAATTATCGACTTCAACCGGCCAACAAAATTCACCAAAGATGAGCAATACACGCTTATGAGCCTTTGGGCCATTGGACGGTCGCCCCTTATTTTTGGTGGCGATATGACCAAGCTCGATGACCTGACCAAAGAGCTGCTCACCAATCCCGAAATGTTGAAGGTGAATCAGGAAAGTACCAACAACCGACAGCTTTACAACGATAAAAACCTGATTGTGTGGACAGCCGATGTACCCAACAGTAACGATAAGTATGTGGCTCTGTTTAATGCTCAAAGCAAGGGAGACAACATCGATTTTTCGAATGCCAACTATGCAAGCCCGGTACTTGCAGGTGCTGGAGCTTCACAAGAAATTTCGGTTTCGGTGAAAGAAGGCAAAAAATTGGTACTGTTTGTAAAAGAAGGCACCAATGGAAATTCATGGGACCATGTGGCTTGGGTTGAACCAACTCTGCACGGCCCTAAAGGTGATTTGAAACTGACAGATCTGAAATGGATTAGCGCCACAGCTGGTTGGGGCGAAGCTCGCGTAAATCGTGCTTGCGATAATGGTCCATTAATGGTGAATGGGCAACAGGTAAGCGGCATTGGTACTCATGGCGAATCGGTTATCATTTACGATCTGCCTGAGGGTTACGACACCTTCACTACAAAAGGCGTGGTTACGCAAGATCGCGGTTCGGTGGTGTTTGGCGTTCTTGTCGATAAAGGAACTATTGAACTGCCCGAAAAAGCAATTGTATCGGTCAATTTCAAAGACCTCGGAATTACAGGTAAAGCCAAGGTGCGCGATTTGTGGAGCCACAAAGACTTGGGCACTTTCGACAAAAGTTTCAGCCGGGAATTTCCGCTTCATGCTTCAGGATTGTTTCAAATTTCACCTATAAAATAATTTATATGAAATTACGTACATTATTGTTAGGAATACTCTTTTGCATCACCATCATTGGGTATAATGCTAAAAACGTGAATGCCCAAAATGCAGATTCTATTTCAAATGAAAATCTTTACAAGGATTTTAAGACGGAGTTCATGTTTAATGCAAAAGTTAAGATTGGCAACATGATCAACGTGGGCGAAAGCAAACGTGGTACCCGCCGGGTAATTCCTATCACAGGCGGTTCGTTTAACGGTCCAAAAATAAATGGTGCAGTGCTGCCTGGCGGCGAAGACTGGCAATTGGTTCGCCCCGATGGTGATACTGAGCTTTATGCCCGCTATATTTTGAAAACCGACGATGGCCATGTTATCCAGATTATCAATCAGGTGCTGATGCATATGGGAACCCCGGGCGAAGGTTTTTATTGTAAATCGGTTCTCGATCTGGAAGCCCCAAAAAACAGCCCTTACGATTATCTCAACCACTCTATTTTTATTGGTACGCTCGAAATGCCCCGATTAAAGCCGGGCGAGGAATCCTATGTGATCATCGGGGTATATAAGCTGTTGTAGTTGAAAAACATAAAATTATATAAAAAGATTATTTATGAAAAAAGTTCAATTTGCTTTAAAAGGAGGGTGTTTAATGTTATTATTAATCACATCTGCATCCCTGTTTTCAGTTGCAGGAACGCGAAGTGCTGGTAGTCAAAACACAAATGCTCCATCGGCTACAAAATATGTTCATCAAAGTGCAGGTAACCCATACCTTCCCTTGTGGGAGCATTTGCCCGATGGTGAACCCCGGGTATTTGAAGATCCCGACAACCCCGGTAAATACCGTGCTTATATCATCGGTTCACACGATGTTCGATTTGGCAGTTATTGTGGTCCCGATATCAGAATGTGGTCAGCACCCGTTGAAAACCTGAGCGAATGGCGCGACGAAGGCCCAATTTTCACCTACAATATTGAAGGACAGTGGGACGTAATGTATGCTCCCGACCTAGTTGAAGTGAAACGAAAAAATGGCACCAAAGAGTACTATCTCTTCCCCCACAGCCGTGGCCGCAACCGCGAAGCAATGGTTTGCAAGGGAACTCGTCCAGATGGACCATTTACGCCAATTAACCTTAACGAAGATGGTACACGCACCGTACCCGGAAGCATTTTGGGTTTCGACCCCGCTGTATACATTGAATATGTGACTGATCCTAAAGACCCCGATTTCGAAATCGGTTTCAGGGCTTATGGATTCTGGGGATTTCAACGTTCCAATGCTGCACAACTGGATCAAAACACCTTGTATTCAGTTCGTCCGGGCACCGAAATCGTCAACTTCATGATTCCTGCCAGTGCTCGTTACGGAGTGATCAAGGATCCTCAGGGCACCGTATATCCAAACGTATATGCTGATCAGGATCTGGGAACTTTCAATTTCTTCGAAGCATCGTCAATACGTAAAGTTGGCAATAAATACATCACTGTTTTCAGTGGCTACTCTGGCCCGGAATACGGTGTCAGCAGTTCAAACTCTACGCTCCGTTATGCAGTTGCAGACTCACCACTCGGCCCATGGAAAAGCGGCGGTGTATTGGTCGATTCTCGTGCCCCGGTGTTAAATCAGGATGGTTCAAAAATAGAAACAACCAATTCAGGTCATAATACACACGGTAGCATTCAGGAAATCAACGGACAATGGTACGTGTTTTATCACAGGCCACCCCGTGGTTTCGGTTTTGCCCGTCAAGCCATGGTAGCTCCCGTCACCATTCAATGGGATGAAAAACCTGTAGCACAAGGCGGTACTGCCGTCATCATAGGATACGATCCGTACGCAAAAGATCAAATTTGGACTGCAAAAGACAATCAGGGAACTGAATACAAAGGTGCCGAAGTAACTTCCGAAGGGTTTCACATTTACGGTCTCGATCCATATCAATACTATTCAGCCGGATATACTTGCTACCTTTCAGATACCAGACTTCAGCAAGATTCATGGGATATTTGGGACAACCACATGCCCATTACCAATATGCAGAACGGCAGCATTGCCGGGTTCAAGTATTTCGGTTTTGCCGGACTTGACAAAGACACTAAAGGCTTGAAAGCTTTTGAAGGAGCCAAAAAGGGAAACAAAACAGCATTCAACCTTTTCATTACTCCAAAAACAACCAAAAGCTTTAAGGTAAATGTATGGTTGGATGGTCCTTGGGATAATGCTACATGGAAAGGTAAGAAAATTGGTGAAATTGTTGTTCCAGCCAATTCAAAACAGGAAACTACAAAATTCACCATCGACGTGGCAAAATTTGTTGAAGGTTTAGATAAGAAACACGCAATTTTTTTGGTAGCTGAAGGAGCTGATCAGGAAAATTTATTCGATTTTATCGGGCTGGGTTTTAGCTCTGCGAAAAAGTCAATCGAACGTCCTGTTGCACCAACAGTAAGTATTTCGGTAAACGGGAAAGCAATTGAAGTACCTGCAACTCCCGTACGTTCTACCAATGCAAACGGCATTGTTGGATACGACCAGTATGAAGCGAAGGTCACACTTCCTTCTGGGTCAGCCCAAATACCGGTAGTCACCGCATCGGCAAGTGATAAAACAGTCAAAGTATCCGTTGAACAGGCTCAGTCAACCACCGGATCAGCAGTCGTGAAATGCGATTACAACGGCATAGTGAAAACTTACAAAGTGGTGTTTGCAGTTGAATAGTTGTTGAAATTATGATTTCAAATAAAAATTAAAGGTATTTCTAAAACCTACATTGGCTGTTCATTAGTCGATGTAGGTTTTTTTCAACATTCATCTTGCAAACTAAATGTTCTTTCCTTTGAATTGCGACTGTTTAACGTTGAATTCGCTTTTGAAACATTTACAAAAAAAGTTACCTTTCCAAACCCAACTATAATATAATATGATGATGAAAGAAAGAAAAAAGAAAATATCTGCTTTGCTGGCTCTAGCTTTGCTCTGTGGCTATCCTTATATTTCGGCGAAAGCACAACAAACCGCCACAACCCCGTATCGCGTGGACTTAAATGTCGACAAGCTGGGAATCGATATCAGTCCAACGCTGAACGGTATCTTTTTCGAAGACATCAACTTTGGTAACGACGGCGGAATTAGCGCGCAGCTTATTCAGAACAATTCGTTCCAGATGTACAATGTTCCGGGTTCACAAGAAGTTGGACCAGCCGATAAAAAGTTTCCCGAGTTCTCGAAGTCTCCAACCGACATTTACAGTTGGACAGTCGTTTCCGCAGGTGGCGCAAGCGGCTCGGTTACTTTGATCGATAGCAAACCGCTGGTTACCTACAAAAAGCTTTACAATTTCGATGAGAACGATCAGTACGACGATGCCATGAAATACAAGCAATATTGCGCACAGGTGACCATCGACAAAGCTGGTGAAGGTTTCGGTTTGGCAGCCAACGGGTTTGGCATCAACCCCAATGGGCAGGAACGCCAGGGTTTTTACTATGCCAACAATACGCAGATACCTTCTATTGCAGTAAATGCCGGAGTGAAATACGATCTGGATCTGTACCTTCAAGGAAAAGAATATAAAGGAACTGTCAAAGTTTATCTCGAAGATGCTTCAGGGAAAAGCAATTCGAATGTGTTGATTTTTAAAGGGTTGAGCGATTCGTGGAAAAAATTCACCGGAAAACTCTCAGCACAGCGCAGTGTCGATAGCCGTTTGGTTATAGCAGGTACTGCAAATGGAACATTTTACCTCGATTTTGTGACCCTGGTTCCGGAAGCATCGCAGTTGTGGCGCGCCGGTAAAGCGGGCGATTTCAGGAAAGACATGCTGGAAGCGCTTGAAAAACTGAACCCTAAATTTATGCGTTTCCCGGGCGGTTGTGCTTCGGAAGGCTCCAACTATTGGGGACAGTATTTCTGGAAAAATACGATTGGTCCGGTTGAAGAACGCATCGGCATCCGCAATCACTGGGGTTACTGGACTTCGCAGCACATAGGCTTCTACGAATATTTTGTAATGGCCGAAACGCTTGGTGCCAAACCGCTTCCAGTTTTGAACAATGGTGTGACCTGCCAGTTTGCCGGTCGTTCGTACATTGCACCACTTGGCACCGACGAAGAAAAGAAACGCTTTTACGACATCTACGTGAAAGACGCACTCGACCTGATTGAGTTTTGCAACGGCGATGTTTCTACCGAGTGGGGCGCAAAACGTGCCGCCATGGGGCATCCAAAACCGTTTAACCTCGAATACATCGCCATCGGAAACGAAAACAGCGGCGACGCATTCTGGGAACGTTTCGATATCATTTATAAGACTGTAACAGAGAAATACCCGAGGATAAATGTGATAACTACGTCAGGAGCCGGAGGTTCAGGCAGGGAATTCGATGCCAACTATTCGATTATTGACCAAAAGTACCCGGTAAGTATTGTCGATGAACATTACTATAATTCGGATGAATGGTTCTTCAACAACACCCATCGCTACGACAACGATAAAGTTCGCGGCAACCAGGGAAATACCTACAACCGTGAAAAACCTACACGCGTTTTTGTGGGTGAGTTTGCCAACAACCGTACCAACAACGCCTACGTTTCAACCTTGGCTGAAGCTGCATATTCAACAGGTCTGGAACGCAATTCTGACATGGTGGTGATGGCTGCCTACGCGCCCTTGTTCTGCAAGAAAGGCTTTTCGAAATGGAGTTCGAACCTGATTTGGTTCGACAACCGCGGCCTGTGGCGGACAACCAACTACTATTACATGAGTATGTTTGCCAGCAACATCGGGAACAAAGCCATCGGGATCAGCCCGTTCTATAAGACGGCAGATCAGTCGGAAGATGCCAAAGTATATACGTCGCCAACCATCGATACTAAAACCGGAACAATTTACCTGAAAGCGGTAAACGCCGAAGCTGTGGCCAAGGAAACAACAATCGCGTTGAATGGTGCTGGAAACGGCAAATACAAAGCCACCATTGAATACCTTACTTCGGAAGATACTTCGGTTAAAAACCAGGGCACTCAAAATTTCTATTCTTCGGCACCCGATGTGAAAGACTTCAACTACGACGAAGCCATCACGCCGCAAATAAAAGATTTGGGAACAGTATCTGGATCATTGAAGGTTACTCTTCCGATTAATTCGGTGTGCGTGGTCAAACTGGTGCCAGCAAAATAATGCTCAACCAATTAAAACAGCTATAACCTATGAATTTAAATAGTACTTTTTCAACAAGATTTGCCCTTGTGTTCTTATTTTCGGTTGTGTCATTGGTTAGTACCAAAGCGCAAAACCCAATCATTACCAACGTTTTTACAGCCGATCCGGCTCCGTTGGTTTACAACAATACGGTTTATCTCTATGCTGGCCATGACACAGCTACCGTAGATGCAAAAACCTACCAAATGCCCGATTGGCTAGTATATTCCACAACCGACATGGTGAATTGGAAAAGCCACGGGCCATGCCTAACTACCAAGGATTTTAAATGGGCTGCTTATGCTGCCAATGCAGCACAGTGTATTGAGCGCAATGGTAAATTCTACTGGTATATCTCCATAATCCATAAAGCCAATGAAAATAGCAAAGGCGGAGTTGCCATTGGGGTTGCAGTGGCCGACAGTCCAACCGGGCCTTTTAAAGATGCACTGGGTAAAGCACTTATTACAAACGATATGACTACCGATATGACACATTCTTGGGATGATCTTGACCCAGCGGTGATGATCGATGACGATGGGCAAGCTTACCTTTTCTGGGGCAACGGGAGTTGTAAATGGGTAAAGTTGAAGGAGAATATGATTGAATTTGATGGCCCGATACACACTTTCAAACCACAGAATTTTACCGAAGCACCATGGGTTTACAAACGCAAAGGGATTTATTATCTGGTATATGCTGCCAACTTTCCCGAAACCATTGAATATTGCACAGCCGATAAAATTGAAGGCCCGTGGATTTATCGCGGTCTGATACAGGACAAAGTCCCAAATAGCACAACCACGCATCCGGGAATAATTGACTACAAAGGGAAAAGCTACTTCTTCTATCACAACGGGGTATTGCCTACAGGCGGAAACTATCGTCGTTCAATTTGTGTCGATTATTTGAACTACAACGAAGATGGCACCATTCAGAAAGTAATTCAAACTACAGAAGGAGTAAAACCTATTATGGAATAAAATAAAAACCAGAAAGTTGAATAATTTGTAATTAAACAAAAGATAAATATGAAGAAACTAGCTATCGTTATTGCCTTGCTTTTCGTCTCGGCATCGTTTTCAAACATATTGGCTCAAGCCCCAAAAGCCCAAAACCCGATCATTTTTGCCGATGTGCCCGACCTATCGATGATACGTGTGGGCGACACCTACTACATGTCAAGCACCACAATGCACATGTGCCCCGGTGTTCCCATTATGAAATCGAAAGATTTGGCGAACTGGGAAATGCTTAACTATGCTTACGATAGGCTTGGCGAGGATGATGCGTTGAGCCTAGTAAACGGTAAAAGCAACTACGGAAAAGGCACTTGGGCCAGCAGCCTCCGTTACCACAATGGCACATACTACATTGCAACATACGCTCAAACCACCAATAAAACCTATATCTTCAGAACAAACGACATTGAAAAAGGCGATTGGAAAATGAATTCGTTTACTCCGGGTTTCCACGACTGTACACTTGTTTTTGACAACAACAGCGCTTTCTTGATTACCGGTGGGGGTAAATTACAGATCATTGAACTGAACAGCGATTTAACGGGCGTTAAAGAAGGTGGGATCAATCAAGTGCTTATCGAAAATGCAAGTGCACCTACAGAACCCAACATGCTTAAAGCCGAAGGATCACAGCTTTACAAGCACAATGGTAAATATTACCTTTTCAACATTTCATGGCCTCGTGGAGGAATGCGTACCGTATTGGTTCACCGTGCCGACAACCTGATGGGACCTTGGGAAGGCCGCATTGCGTTACAGGATCAAGGGGTAGCGCAGGGCAGTATTATCGACACACCCGATGGCAAATGGTTTGCCTATTTATTCCAGGATCATGGTTCAGTTGGCCGCATCCCTTACCTTGTACCCATGAAGTGGGAAGATGGGTGGCCTGTTATCGGCGTTAATGGCAAAGTGCCCGAAACTCTCGACCTTCCTGCCAGCAAAGGTTTAATTCCGGGAATTGTAAATAACGACGAATTTACTCGCAAAAAAGGGGAACCCGCATTGCCATTAGTGTGGCAGTGGAACCACAACCCAGATAACAGCTTATGGTCCGTTACCGAACGCAAAGGTTTTCTTAGGCTGAAAACTGGTCGTATCGACTCGCTTTTCCTTAAATCTCGTAACACGTTGACACAGCGCACCTTTGGACCAGTTTGTTCAGGGTTCACCCTACTCGATGCCTCGAATATGAAGGAAGGCGATTTTGCAGGGTTAACTGCCTTCCAACGCAAATTTGGCCAAGTAGGTGTTAAAGTTGTTGATGGTAAGAAATTCCTCTTCATGGTGAGCAACAAAACCGATGTGCCTACTGAATTGGAAAGTTTGCCGCTTTCACAAGACAAGGTTTACCTGAAAATTGAATGCGATTTCAGAAACAGGATCGACGTAGCAAAATTCTTCTACAGTCTGGACGGAAAAGCATGGAAACAGATTGGAGGAGAACTAAAGATGGAATATACCCTGATGGAACACTTCATGGGCTACCGTTTTGGGTTGTTCAACTATGCCACGAAAAATATTGGTGGCTATGCCGATTTCGATTATTTCCGCATCAGCGATAAAATAAACTAATAACCTGAGTTCGATTTTATTTTTAAAGTTCAGATTGGCATAAAACGCTGTTTTACAAAGCAAATTTTTGAGTATTAGCGGGCTAAATCGAGGAAATTTAATGCAGGAAAACAGTGT
>Ga0123335_1000038_pt1 | contig 167467 bp, 129 predicted proteins | sample BiotimSIPDNA_2_FD_89707 | JGI IMG/M metagenome (GOLD analysis project Ga0123335, IMG submission 89707) | Anaerobic biogas reactor microbial communites from Washington, USA - Biogas_R2 time_0 SIP DNA | ecosystem: Engineered > Bioreactor > Anaerobic > Unclassified | place: Washington, USA... | reverse complement strand
AGTCGACCTTGCTCATGTCAAAGCCGTTATGTCTCAGGGTACCGACAAGCAGCTCGTTCTGCTCTTTCCGGTTGGGGATGTCGTTGTCGGAGACGAGAATCTGCATGGGATTGCTTTTGAAATAGGGGGTGATGTGGTAGATGGGGGAGGTCTCGTCGATGATCACACGCTTGGGGTCAAATCCGCGGTAGCGCAGGCAGGTGTAATGGGCGGAGGCCTGAGCGGAGCCGTGGAGCCAGCCGGAGACATCGAGGGGTGTCAGATCGACCTCGGAGAGCCATCGGGGATCGAAGCAGAGCATCATCGAGAGGTAGGCGCCGGCGGAGAGACCGCCGACATAGAGACGACCGTCGGCGCCGTAGGCGGGGAGTTCACGTTTGCACCATGCGACAGCGGCGGCGGCGTCGCGGATGAAGTCGGGGTAGCGTGCATCAGGGAACATACGGTAGTCGGGAGAGACGAGGGCAATGCCGCGGGAGTTGAGAGCAGCGGCGAGGTCGGTGAATGAGGGGGAGATGCGGGAGCCGGCTTCCATACCGCCGCCGTGGATGAGGACGACGGTGGGGTAGGAGGGGGAGGGCGGAGCGTAGAGATCGAGAAGGCAGGGGTCAGGCGCAGCGTAGCGCAGGGCGGAGTACGTCATAAGAGCACCTCCGTAAAAGTATAGGAAAAGCGGGAGCGTACGCTTTGTTTCCTGCTCCCGTACCTGTCAACGGGGGTTTGGAACGGAGCGCGGCGCCGAGCACACGCGCGTCACCATCAGCGCCGCCGCAATCCCCCAGAACAACGCCATCATATACGGCTCTTCAAAAATATTTTCAAACAGACAGTGCACCAGCACGCCCGTCAGCCCCGCCAGCATCCCTGCCGTCAGCGGCTGCAAACTCGTGCGCAGAGACCTTCCACAACTCCTCAGTCCCTGCCATACGAGCGCCACCGTTAAAAATACAAACGCGATGATCCCCGGATACCCCATCTCTACCGCAATCTTCAGATAGTAGTTGTCCAGATAGAAGTACTTGAACGTCTCCGTGACCTCCAGATACTGGTTCTGCATCGCGACTGCGCCGCCGAACCTTCCCAACCCGAACCCAAGCCACGGATTTGCCGCCAGCAGCTCTCCGCCCAATGCCCACCGCATCGCACGTCCGCCGACGGCACTTGCGGCCGCAAAGTCGTCCGTGAACAGGAACAGCAGCCGGTCGAGGATGCTCGGTACAAACATCACGGCCGATACCCCTACCGCCAAAAGCGCGAACAGCCGACGGTCGTAAATCAGCGCGAAGATCACCACCGCGCAGATCATCCCGACCCACGCACCCTTTGAGTACGTCGCGAGCAGGCACAGAAGCTCCGCTCCGACCGCACCCCATGCGCATAGCTTCCAAAACGGCTTTTTCACCGTGTACGCAAACCCCGCGAACAGCGGCGCCGTCAGGACAAGATAGGTCCCCAGGATGTTCGGGCTGCCCGTGATCGAGTACGCCCGCGTCCGGACAGCCGCTTCCGTCGACGTCGTCCAGCTCTCGGGGATCGGTGCCGCCGTGATAAACTGTTCAATACCGTGCAGCGCCATGAAGAACCCCACCAGTGCGATCCCGAAGCACAGCGTCCGGATATCGCCCTCGCTGCGCAGCAGTCGCGCCATTACGAAAAACCACAGCATATACTGCACCGTCGCCCGGTATCCCGATAGCGCGATCGACCGGACCGGCGCGTTCACACACATCAGGAAGAACCCCAGCCCGCAAAAGATGAGTATCGGCATGTCGAGCGCGGTCACCCGCGTTTGACCGTCCCGGTCACGCTCGCTGATGCGCAGCCAGAACACATATGCCACGCACGCACAGAAGAACAGCTCGTCCCAGACGGACATGAATATTCCGGCTTTCAGGATGTCCCGCAGCAGCCAATCCACCGGCAGGTACAGCGAGAAGCCGAAGATTACCAGCCGCCGGAAGTCCATCCCCGCCTTTGTCCAGACACGGTGGATCACCGAGCCGCGGAAGACATGACGAAAGAACCTCTTCACCGCACAGCCCATGCGGTACAGAAGCGACGCGTACAGAATCGGCAGCAGCCACGCGCCTGCGCGTCGGCACAGCGTGTGCAGCGCATGCATTGCGCGGCCGTAGAGCGACGACGTGACCTCGCCGTCCTGGGAGACGTACGCATCCCATAACCGCCGGGTGCGGCTGTGCGGATAGCTTTCCCGGAAGCCGCCCGCAATGCGTCCGATCAGACTGTTTTGGTAGAGCCGGCCCGCGTTTCCCGTCACCCACCGCGCGGCTCTCGCGATGGCACAGTCCCGGAAGATGTTCATGCCAGCGTCACGTTGTCCACGAGTACGCTCATCTCAAACGTACGCGTCTTGAACGTGAATGTGCGGCCCGTGCGGACCTCCTGCGTCCCGATTTTCAGGATCGCCGCGTTCTTCGGCACCGGACAGTCCACCGTAATCAGTACGTCCAGACGCGTCGGGTCTTCCGAGTCGACGATCGTGCCGTCCGCCGTCGGCACCTGCACCACGTACGGCATGTAGCTCACGCCCGTCACGTACGCGCCGTCCACGTAGCCGGTACCCATCACGAGCTGCTCGCCCGTGAGGTCGTTTTCCTCCAGCCACTTGAGCGTGTAGTCATATGCCCCGCGGATGCGGAACGTCGCCGTCATCGTCGTCTGCGGTGCGATGGTCTCCTGTACCTTGGTCCCCAGCAGCTTATATCCCACGCCGAATACCACCAGCAGCAGGATCAGCAGACACGCGAGGTCGACCAGGTTGATGATGCCGAACAGTTTGCCCTTTTCGTTGACGAGCTTCATTGCGGTTTCCTTTCATCAATGCGCTTCTTCAGCCGTACCAGTGCCTGTGCCGTATGGCCCGTCACGGCGATGGTTGTGAACGTTGTCACCACACAGATCAGCACGATTTTCCACCATGCGTCTGCCAGAATGTCCAGGAGGTTCACGATTCCCACGGCCTGCGGGATGAACATGAGTGACATAATCCCCAGCAGGAAATCGGCCGCACCCTCGACATGCTGCAACTCCAGCACTCCCGTTGCCAGCGCCGTGAACAGCAGCACCAGCCCGTATACCGCCGCCGGGATCGGCAGCGGGATGAGCGCGTTGAGCAGCTCCCCCGCGTAGTAGAACAGCGCGATCAGCGTGAATTGAAAAAGATATTTCATAATTTTCCACGGATACGGCGTTTCAGCATCCTTTTTCGGACACAAAAACGCCGTATTCCTACTTTTTTACTGAAAAGGTCAGATTTTGACGACCCAGCCGAACGGATCGGCCTTGCGGCCCCACTGGATCGCGGTCAGCTCGTCGTAAATTTTCTGTGTCAGCTTGCCGGTCTTGAAACCGGAAATCGTAACGGTCTTGCCCTCATAGAACAGTTCGCCGATCGGAGAGATGACGGCGGCGGTACCGGTGCCGAAGGCTTCCTCGAGCTTGCCGTTCTCCGCGGCTTCCATCAGCTCCGTGATTGCGATCTTGCGCTCCTCAACCGGGATGCCCCACGAGCGGACCAGCTCGATCATGCTTTTGCGCGTGATGCCGGGCAGGATGGAGCCGGTGTCCAGAGACGGCGTGACGACCTTGCCGTCGATGACGAACGCCACGTTCATCGTGCCGACTTCCTCGACGTACTTCTTCTCGACGCTGTCGAGCCACAGAACCTGTGTGTAGCCGAGTTTCATGGCCTTCTCCTGCGCGGCAAGAGAGATGGCGTAGTTGGCAGCGGCCTTCGTAAAGCCCGTGCCGCCGACGGACGCGCGGGTGAACTCGTCCTCAACGTAGATCTTGACCGGGTTCACGCCCTCGGGATAATAGGCACCGACCGGCGAAAGGATGATGACGAACTTATAGGTGTTCGAGGGATGCACGCCGACGCCGACTTCGGTCGCGAAGACGAACGGACGGATATACAGCGACGTCTCATAGCTCTTCGGCACCCAGTCGGCGTCCACGCGGACGATGGTCTTGATGGCCTCGAGCACCTGCTCCTCGTCGAGCTGCGGGATGCACAGGCGGCGGTCGGAGTTGTTCAGGCGGCGGATGTTCTCCAGCGGACGGAAGAGAGCCAGCGAGCCGTCTGCGTGGCGGTAGGCCTTCATGCCCTCAAAGGTCTCCTGGGCGTAATGCAGACACATCGTGGCGGGGTCCATGGAGAACGGCGCGTACGGAACGACGCGCGGGTCATGCCAGCCCTTGCCCTCGGTGTAGTCCATGACGAACATGTGGTCGGTGAAGTATCTGCCGAAACCCAGATGGGCTTCGTCCGGCCTCTGTTTCGGGGTTGTGGTGCGCGTGATGCTGATCGGTAACATAATCTGAAGGCTCCTTATCGTTAAGATATGGGTATTGTCGGAAACGGCGGTTATGTCTTGTCGGTATGCTGCTTTTCCCGCTGCAGAAGGTCACGCTCATGCTTCTCCAGCAGCGCCGCGATGCGTTTGGACGGATTGAGGATGCTCGAAATCGAAGCGTCGTGGTTGAGCGTATTGATGATATGCGCGATGTATTTGGACATATCCACCTCGAAGTACCACTCACGGGACAGAAGCTCCGGCGTGCGGTAGATGAGGTTGGTGGAGTAGACGCCGTCGAACATGCGGTGGTTATAGGCCTCGTCGAAACGGTCAAGCCCTTCGCAGAACAGACCGAAGGTGGGGCAGACGAAGATGCGGCGCGCTTTCCTTGCCTTGAGCTGCGCGACGATGTCGAGGATAGAGTCGCCTGTGGCAATCATATCGTCGACGATGATCACGTCCTTATCCTCAATATTGTCTCCGAGGAACATATGCGCGATGATGGGGTTTTTGCCGTTGACCACGCGGCTGTAGTCACGGCGCTTGTAGAACATGCCCAGGTCGAGGTTGAGCACGGAAGAATAGTAGATGCAGCGGGACATCGCGCCCTCGTCCGGCGAAATAATCATCATATGATCGCGGTCGATCTGGAGATCGGGAATGGTGCGGATGAGCGCCTTGATGAACTGGTAGTTGGGTATGACGTTTTCGAACCCCTCCAGCGGGATGGCGTTCTGGACGCGCGGGTCGTGCGCGTCGAACGTGATGAGGTTGGTGACGCCCATCTTGACCAGTTCCTGCAGCGCGACGGCACAGTCGAGCGATTCTCTCGACGAGCGTCTGTGCTGGCGTCCCTCGTAGAGCATGGTCATGATTACGTTGATGCGGCGTGCCTTGCCGGCAACCGCGCCGATGATGCGCTTGAGATCCTGGAAGTGGTCATCGGGGCTCATCGGGACTTCCTTCCCGAACATCTTGTACGTCACCCCGTGGTTGAAGCAGTCGGAGATTATGAACAGGTCATAACCGCGCACCGTCTCCGTGATGAGCGCCTTCGCCTCACCGGTTCCGAAACGCGGGCATTCATTCCCGATGAGGTAGCTGTCGCGCAGATATCCGTTGGACATCGCCTGCGGACCCGTGGTGTTGTCCTGACGCCAGGTGCGAATATAGCCGTCGACCGAGGCGCACAGTTCCTCGCAGCCCCTCATACCGATAATCCCAAGCGCGCCCACCGGCATGGAATAAAGATTTTCGTATCCCTCAGCCATAAATAGTCCTCCATTCGAGCTGTACAGAACTTATCTTATATATAGGATACCACGAAACCCGTAATTTTTCAAGTGGACACGCAGATTTTTAATGCACAAATTTCACGGTATCCGGCGCCGACTTTTAGACGCCGAGAATGCGGGAGACCGGTGCGCGGGGACGATGCGCATCGCGGTACGCCGCGGGGGCAGACCGTCCGGCGTGTTTGACGGCACAGAAACGATGAAACGGCGGGGGATAGCGGGCCGATGGGCGTTTTTATCGCTTTTTCCTCTTGCAAACTTCCCTTAGTTGTTGTATAATAAAAAGCAATCTATTCTGCTGTAAAGGACGTCGCCTATGAAACCGAAATATTATATCACGACCGCCATCGCCTATACCTCCCGTATCCCCCATATCGGCAATACCTACGAAGCCGTCCTCGCCGACGCCATCGCACGCTTCCGCCGCTCTCAGGGCTTCGATGTCTATTTCCTCACCGGTACCGATGAGCATGGCCAGAAAATCCAGGAGCAGGCCGCCGCCGAAGGGAAGACTCCTCAGCAGCATGTCGACTTCATCGCCGCTGAGATCAAACGCATCTGGGATTTCATGAACGTCTCCTATGACCAGTTCATCCGTACCACCGACCCCGGACACATGGAGATCGTACAGAAAATCTTTCGGAAGCTCTATGATCAGGGCGATATCTATAAGTCCTCTTATGAGGGCTACTATTGCAAACCCTGCGAGAGCTTCTATACCGAGCTGCAGCTTAAGGACGGCAAATGCCCCGACTGCGGCTCTCCCGTCGAGCGGGCCTCCGAGGAAGCCTACTTCTTTAAGATGTCCAGCTACGCCGCCCGCCTGGAACAGTACATCCTCGAAAACCCCGACTTCATCCAGCCCGAGAGCCGCAAAAATGAGATGATCAACAACTTCATCCGCCCCGGCCTCCAGGATCTCTGCGTTTCCCGTACCTCCTTCAACTGGGGTGTTCCCGTCTCCTTCGACCCCAAACACGTCGTCTATGTCTGGATCGACGCCCTCTCCAACTATATCACCGCCCTCGGCTATGACCCCGACGGAGACTCCGGCGAGCTGTTCCGAAAGTACTGGCCCGCCGACGTCCACCTCATCGGGAAAGATATCCTCCGCTTTCACACCATCTACTGGCCGATCATGCTCATGGCCCTCGGCGTTGAACTCCCCAAGCAGGTCTTCGGTCACCCGTGGCTTCTCTTCAACGAAGAGAAGATGTCCAAGAGCAAGGGTAACGTCGTCTATGCCGAGGATATCGTCAAGCTGTTCGGCGTCGATGCCGCCCGGTACTATGTCCTGCGTGAGATGCCCTTCGCCGCCGACGGCAACTTCACCTATGACCTCATCATCTCCCGCTTCAACGGCGATCTTGCCAACATCTTAGGCAACCTGGTCTCCCGTACCCACGCCATGACCTGCAAGTATTTCGGCGGCAAAGTCCCCGCGCCCGCCGTCACAGACCCTCTCGACGACGAGCTTAAGGCTGCCGCTCTGAAAGCCGTCTGCGATGCCGTCGAGGATATGAAGACCCTCCACGTTGCCGATGCCCTCGATGACATCTTCTCTCTGCTGCGCCGCTCCAATAAGTATATCGACGAGACAACCCCCTGGATTCTCGCCAAGTCCGCGGAGACCATGCCCCGCCTTGCCACCGTTCTCTACAACCTCATCGAGTGCATCCGCATTGCCGCCGCACTCCTGCAGCCCTTCCTTCCCGATACCGCCGTCCGGATCCGCGCCCAGTTCAGCTTCCCCGAGGACACCATCGCAAACCTCACCTGGGGAGGCGTCGTGCCGGGGACCGCGCTCGGTACCGCCGAGACGCTCTTTGCGCGCATCGATGAGAAGGCCAAGCACGCCGAAATCGAAGCCTTCTACGCCGCAAAGAATCCCGCGTCCGAAAAGGAACCCGAGAAGCCCGTCATCGAAAATCTTGCCCAGATCACCATCGACGACTTCGCAAAGGTCGAGCTGCGCGTCGCCCGGATTCTCACCTGCGAACCGGTCAAGCGCGCCAAGAAACTCCTCAAACTCACTCTCGACGACGGTCAGGACGGCCGTACCATCGTCTCCGGCATCGCTCCGTGGTACAAGCCCGAGGACCTCATCGGCCGCTGCATCGTCGTCGTTGCGAACCTCAAGCCCGCCAAGCTCTGCGGCATCGAAAGCCAGGGCATGCTGCTCGCCGCGGATACCGGTGAGGATGAGGTCAAGGTCGTATTCGTCGACGGTATGCCCGCCGGGTCGCGTATTCACTGATATGATGCTCTTTGACTCCCATGCCCATTATGAGGACGAACGCTTCGACTGCGACCGCGACGCGCTCCTGTCCTCCATGTCCGCACAGAACGTCGGTTGGATCGTGAATGTCGGCTGCGATCCGTCCGGTGCGCAGACCGCCGTCCGGCTCGCCGAGCGGTATCCCTTCGTCTACGCCGCCATCGGCGTCCATCCTCAGTCCGCCGGAGATGTTACGGATGAGCAGATCATCGCGCTTGAGACGCTTTACAGCCATCCAAAGGTCGTCGCCGTCGGAGAGATCGGTCTTGACTATCACTATGAGAACACCACCCGCGAACGGCAGAAAGACGTTTTCATACGTCAGCTCGAAACCGCCGCACGCCTGAATCTCCCCGTCTGCATCCATAACCGCGAGGCCCACGCCGACACCCTCGATGTGCTGCGGGCCTTCCGCGGCGTGCGCGGCGTCCTTCACTCCTATTCCGGCTCCCTTGAGATGGCGAAAGAACTGCTGAAACTCGGGTTTGTCTTCTCCTTCAGCGGCATCATCACCTTCAAAAACGCCAAGAGGTGCGTACCCATCATCGCATACCTTCCCTCCGATGCCATCCTCATCGAGACCGACTGCCCGTATCTTGCTCCGGAGCCGATGCGCGGGCGCCGCTGCGATTCCTCCTTTCTGCGCTATACCTGCGCACGGCTCGCCGAAATCCGCGGCATCTCTTTCCAACAGGCAGCCGAACTCACCACTCAAAACGCCAAACGCCTTTATGGCATCTCCGAATAAACTACCGAGGTACACATGGCCAAAAAGAAACAGTCTCCCCATCCGCGCGGATTCGATGAGTCTGCGCCCGTCATCATAGACGAACAGCCCATCACCGAAACGCTCACCAACAACTTCATGCCCTACGCGATGAGCGTCATCGTCTCCCGCGCCATCCCCGAGATCGACGGTCTCAAACCCGCCCACAGGAAGCTCCTCTATACGATGTATAAGATGAACCTCCTCACCGGCAATCGAACCAAGTCCGCCAACGTCGTCGGCCAGACCATGAAACTCAACCCTCACGGCGACGCTGCGATTTATGAGACCCTGGTTCGCCTTGCGCGCGGCAACGGCTCCCTGCTGCATCCGCTTGTCGACTCCAAGGGCAACTTCGGCCGCGTTTATTCCCGCGATATGGCCTACGCCGCCGCACGCTATACCGAGGTCAAGCTCGACGCCATCTGCGCCGAGTTCTTCCGCGATATCGATCAGGACGCCGTCGACTTCGTTCCCAACTACGACAATACCATGCAGGAGCCGTCCCTGCTGCCCTGCGCCTTCCCCCATATCCTCGTCAACCCCAACCAGGGCATTGCCGTCGGCATGACCTCCCTCATCTGTTCCTTCAACCTCGCCGAGATCTGCCGTACCACCGTCGCTCTGATCAAAAACCCTGAGTGCGACCTGTTCGAGACCCTGATTGCCCCGGACTTTCCCACCGGAGGCTTGCTCATCTATGACCGCAGTGAGCTTGACCGCATCTATGAGACCGGACGCGGCTCTTTTAAGGTGCGCGCCAAATACGCAGTCGTCAACGGACGCATCGAAATCACGGAACTGCCCTATACCACCACAGTTGAGGCCGTCATGGATAAGTGCGCCGAGCTTGTCAAAAGCGGGAAGCTCCGCGAAGTCTCCGATATCCGCGATGAGACCGACTTAGGCGGCCTCCGCCTCACCATCGACCTCAAACGCGGGCAGGACGGCGATAAGCTCATGCAGAAGCTCTACCGGATGACCTCCCTTGAGGATTCCTTCAGCTGCAACTTCAATGTCCTCATCGCCGGCACTCCCCGCATCATGGGCGTGCGTGAGATTCTCACCGAGTGGGTCGCCTGGCGCATCGAGTGCGTCAAACGCCGCATCTTCTTCGACTTGGGCAAAAAGAAGGAACGGCTCCATCTGCTGAAAGGCCTGTCGAAAATCCTCCTGGATATCGACCGCGCCATCGCCATCATCCGCGGCACCGAGCGCGAGGCCGATGTCGTCCCCAACCTGATGATCGGCTTCGGCATCGATGAGCCGCAGGCGGAGTTTGTTGCCGAAATCCGTCTGCGCAATATCAACCGCGCCTATATTCTCAGCCGCGTCGCAGAAACCGAAGAACTCGAACGCGAAATCGCCCGGCTCGAGGAGATTCTGAAAAGCAAGGTCAAACTCCAGAACGTCATCATCCAGGAGCTCAACGCCGTTGCAAAAAAGTATGCCCAGCCCAGGCGCACCATGCTGCTCGAACCCTCCGAGATCGAGGAGTATGTCGAGGACGAGGAGAAGCCCGATTACCCCGTCAACCTTTTCCTCACCCAAAGCGGCTACTTTAAGAAGATTACGCCCCAGTCCTGGCGCCTGTCCTCCGAACATAAGCTCAAGGAGGGCGACATCGTTTTCTGGAACAGTGAGGCCCGCTCCGCCGATGAGATCATCTTCCTCACCGACCGTGCACAGGCGTATAAGTCAAAGCTCTCCGACTTCGACGATGTCAAAGCCTCCGTCCTCGGCGACTACCTCCCTGCCAAGCTCTCCTTTGAAGACGGCGAGCTGCCTATCTTCGCGTTCCTCCCCGGCGATTACTCCGGCTCCCTGCTGTTCGTTTTTGAGAACGGCAAGGCGGCCCGTATCCCGATGAAGTCCTTCGAGACCAAATCCAACCGCCGCAAGCTCACCGGCGCCTATTCCCTCGCATCTGCGCTCGTCGGCGTCTTCGCGTTCACCGAGGACATTGAGGTTGCCCTCTATACCTCCAACGGGAGGATGCTGCTCGTCAGCACCGCGCTGCTGTCCCCCAAGGTCACACGCAATTCCATCGGCGTCGCCGTCATGTCCGTGCGCGGCAAGCACCGCGTCGAACGCGCGCTGCCGCTCGCCGATGCCCATCTAAAAGACCCCAAACGCTACCGTGCCAAATCCCTCCCCGCCGCCGGCGCTGTCCTCAAACCCGAGGATGACGGGCAGGCAATGATGTAACACACGCGGGATTCCGCGTATCATATGAAATTCATATTAAGGAGTGCTCCCTATGATTCTCAAAAACGGACGTGTCGTCAACCGTGACTTCGATATCATCGACGCCGATCTGCTCGTTACCGGCGGACGCATCGAAAAGATCGCCATCCCCGGTTCGCTCTGTGAGGACGGGCAGGAGGTCGTCGACTGCAAGGGTCTGCTCATCCACCCCGGCTTCGTCGACAGCCACATCCACGGCTGCAACGGCGCCGACACCGGAGACGCGACCCCCGAAGCCCTTGAGACCATGTCCCGCTACCTCGCCCGGCACGGCGTCACCTCCTTCTGCCCGTCGTCCATGACCGTCTCCAACGCCTCCCTCAAGACCATCTTCACCAACGTCCGCAAGTGCGCCGAAAAAGGACTCTCCGGCGCCCGCATCGTCGGCATCAACATGGAAGGCCCCTATATCTGTATGGCGCGTAAAGGTGCACAGGCCGCCGAGAATGTCCGCAAGCCCGACATCGACGAGATCACCGAGCTCAATGAGATCTCCGGCGGTCTCATCCGCATGGTCGATATTGCCCCCGAGGTAGAGGGATCCGACGAATTCATCAAAGCCATCTCTCCCATATGCACCGTCTCTCTTGCGCACTCCAACGCCACTTATGAGCAGACCATCCACGCGTTTGAGATGGGCATCACCCACGTCACCCATCTCTTCAACCAGATGACCGGCCTCACCCACCGTGCGCCCGGTGCCGTCGGCGCCGTCTTCGATACGCCCTCCATCCGCGCCGAACTCATCTGCGACGGTTTCCATATCCACCCCGTCGTCCTTCGCATCGCCTTTCAGATGCTCGGTGAGGATCGCTCCGTCGTCGTCTCCGATTCCCTCAAGGCCGCCGGATGCCCCGACGGTACCTACGACCTCGGCGGTCAGCCCGTCTACGTCCGCGACGGTCATGCCTATATGCCCGACGGCGCCATCGCCGCCTCCACCGCCAATATCTACGTCGAGTTCATGAACCTCCGCGAGTACGGTGTCCCCCTCCGCCAGATCATGAAGTCCACCACCATCAACCCCGCCCGCGGAATCCGTGCCGACCATGACATCGGCTCCATCGAAGAAGGCAAGCGCGCCGACTTCGTTGTATTCGACGATGATTTCAACATCAAAAAGGTCTTCATCGGCGGCAAACTGTTCTCCTAAATTCTGGAAGTCATATAGAATGGAACCAATATTGTTCTGATATCGCGCTGATACGCCCCTCCCGGGTCAAATCGGGAGGGGCTTTTGTTATGCTTTCGGAATGTGAAAGATGGGAATATTCCCGGAAAAACCGCGGATCAACAGGGGTCAAAGAGAGGGTAAAGTCGGGGCGATTTTTCTCGGGGTCCGTGGTATCATTTACATGTGGTCGGGAGAGACCGATCGGACGAAAGGAGGTGACCCCCGCGTGACCGTTACGATGGAACAGATCCTGGACTTCTGGAGCGAGGTGATGAACGATCCCGAACAGAAAACAGCGGACCGCATGAAGGCATCCGAAAACCTTGCGAAATACCTCAGCGCGGACTTCGAAAATGACCGTGAGCTCAATGTGAGCGTGGAGTACCGATGAACCTGATCGTCCCCTGCAACGAGATCTTTCGTCCCGTGCACCGGACCCGCGCCCGCTATGTCGTCCTGAAAGGCTCCGCCGGTTCCGGCAAGAGCGTCGATACCGCCCAGATGTATCTTTTGCGCCTGCTTTCCGACCCCGGCCGCAACCTCGTCTGTATCCGGAAGATCGACGACGCCAACCGGTCCTCTACCTTCGCCGAAATCCTGGCGGCCGTCAAACGCCTGAACCTCGACGGCTTCTTTTCCGCCCGCAGCGACCCGCTCTGCGTCACCTGCGTCCATAACCGCAATACCGTCCTGTTCCGCGGCGTCTATACCCCCGCTCAGCGTGAGAAGCTCAAGAGCATCACCTTCCCCCATGGCAAACTCACCGATGTCTGGATCGAGGAGGCCAACGAGCTCGACCCCGAAGACTTCGAGCTCATCGACGACCGCCTCCGCGGAGAACTTCCCCCGAACCTGTTCTACCAGATCAAGCTCACCTTCAACCCCGTTAGCGCCAACCATTGGCTCAAGACCCGCTTCTTCGATGCACGCGACCCGTCCGTCTTTACGCACCACTCCACCTACCGCGACAACCGCTTCATCGACGCCGCCTTCCATCAGCGCATGGAACGCCGCCGTACCCAGGACCCCGACGGCTACCGCGTCTATGGTTTGGGCGAGTGGGGCGTATCGGGCGGACAATACTTCTCCGAGTGGCGTGAATCCCTCCATGTCTGTGAGCCGTTCGCAATCCCTGACGATTGGCGCAGATACGTCACCCTCGACTATGGCCTCGATATGTGTGCAAGCTTCCTCATCGCGCTCTCCCCCGACGGTCACGCCTACTGTACCCGTGAGTTCTATGAGCCGGGCTTGATCATCTCGGAAGCTGCGTCGAGCATAAGAGAACATATGTTCCCTTACGGCGGCACTTATCAGACCTTCGCTCCGCCCGACCTCTGGAACCGGCGGCAGGATTCCGGCCGCTCCGCCGCCGATATCTTCGCCGACTGCGGCGTCCCGCTCACCCGCGCACCCAATGACCGTGTCTCCGGCTGGTATGCCCTGCGCGAATGGCTCAAGCCCCAGCGTGACGGCTTTCCCATGCTCCGCATCTTCCCCAACTGCGTCAACCTCATCCGCACCCTTCCGGCCCTGAAACGTGACCCCGGGTATCCAAACGACGTCGCGGATGTCCCCCATGAGCTGACCCATGCGCCCGATGCCCTGCGTTACTTCTTCGCGTCGCAGCCCTATCCGGTGCCCGTGCTCCCCGGCATGCCCGAAAGCGTACAACTGTACCGGGGACGCTTCGCCAAATCTCCCGTTTTGTTCTGAATCCCCATCTGAAAGGTCGTGATCTTCATCGAAACCTACGACTACCGCACACGCGCGTCCCGCGAGATGACCGCCGCGTCGCTGCTTTCCTTCGCAGCCTCCCAGCGTCAGGACGCCGAGGCGCGCTGGAACCTCGTCACCGATTACTACGAGGGCCGCCACCACACCCAGGCCGAGATCGCCGAGAGCTGCCGCGATGCCGGAATCCCCTGGATTGCCGCCGTATCCCCCGATCTCTACCTCCACGTCGAAAGCCAGATCGCCCCCGATGCTCCCGCATTCTCCTTCCGTCCCCGCGACAACGTCTCCGATCCTGGCAAAGCCCTCCAGCGCGAACAGGTCGTCCGCTACATCACCGAGACCGCGAACCTTGCCGCGCTCGCACCCCTCCACGAACGACGCTGCATCCTCTGCGGTACCGCCGTCTGGAAGGTCTTCTGGGCGGATACGCCGCACGGCGAGGATGTCCGCATCGCCGACATTGACCCCCGCAGTCTCTACCCCGACCCTGCCGCCCGGCGCATCGAGGACTGCGAGTACGTCAACTACGTCTACCGCCTCCACCGCCGTGCCGTCGACCGGCTCTACGGTCCCGAACTCGAAGCCCTCGGTCTCGACGCGGCCACACTTTCCGCAAACTCCATCATCCCCGACGATGACCGCGCGTCCTTCGATGAGGCTGATGAGACCCTCCCCGTCGTCGAGCACTGGTATCGCAGGGGTGACCGCGGCATCGCCCTCTCCATCCTCGTTGCCGGACACGAGGTGCGCCATGTTCCGGACTACTGGGCGCGCACCGGCTGCGACCTCTTCCCCTTCGTTTTCCAGTACCGCGTCGCGCAGGGTGAGGAGCTGTGGGGACGTTCCGACCTCGAGCCGGCGCTGCCCCTTGTCGATGCCATCGACCGCGAGCTTGCCATCGCCCAGCTGCAAAGCGCCTTCACCGGCTCCGATGTGATCCTCAGCGAGTATGACGCGTTCTCCGAACCTCCCGAACTCCGGCCCGGCGCGCTCTGGCACCTCAAACCCGGCCATATCGACCGCGTGAAGCGTCTCGGAGGGCTGGGCAGCAACGAGAACCGCTACGCCTCCATCGACCACCTGCGCGATATGATTCAGGACGCCATCGGCAACTACGACATCGGCATGGGACGCGAGCCGTCCCGTACCCTCTCCGCCACGGGTCTTGCGACCCTCATCGAAAACGCCAACATCCGCAAGGCCCCGAAAAAGGCTGAACGCATGCGCGCCTACGCAGCGCTCTACCGCCTCATCGATTGGACCGCTCTGGAGTTCTATCAGCCCCGGCGCGTTATCCGCCTCGGCGCCGGGCAGGAGGTCTTCCTCTTCGATCCCGATCACCTGCGTGATGAGTCCGGCTATTTCCCCGGCGTCGACTGCGTCGTCAGCACGGAGGATCCGCTGCAGACCTCCCGCGCCTACACCCTCTCCGTTGCCGAAAGCCTGCTGTCCCATCAGGTCACCCGCGAGAATTACCCCCTTTTCCTCCGCGCCGTCTCCGTTCTCGACGAGCATGCAGCCGCCGAGCTCAAGGAGCATTTCAAATCCGTCTTCCCGAACGATACGGCCAATCTGCCGGTCGAATAAAAAGGAGTACACACATGTATGAGAAAGCAGATCAGACGCACATCCACCCCGAAGATTCTCTCGCCACGGAGGCTGTGGAACGGCGTGATGCCGGCGGGGCGCCGCAGATCCCACTGCGCGAAGATACACCCGCCCGAAACGCCGAAGACAGCGCAGAAGACTGTTTCATAGACGCAGCTGCTGCCGGAGAAGCTGACGAAATCCGGGAAGTCCCGGTTCCCGACGACCGCGTGCTGATCGCCGGGCTCGACGAACTCCGCGATCGTTACCCCCGGATGAATACCCAGGCGCTCGTCATGACTTCCGCGTTCCGCTCCTTCGCGGAAAACCTCGGATATGACCTGCGCGAGATCACCGCCCGCTTCCCGGAGTTTATCGAAGGCTCCCGCGCTCTCGCCGCGGCTGTCGAGCCGCCCGTCCCGCGCGCCACCGGTACCGCCGTCTCCCGCAGACGCACGCTGCTCACGCCTCATCAGCAGCGTGAACTGGCCGCCTGGAACCGGGATAACCCGCAGTACAAAATGTCCGATGTCGAGTACTTCAACTCCCTGCGCAACGCCTGAATCACTTTTATAAGGAGGTCCCCCTATGTTCATCCTCAATGATAAGCTCGCGTCCACTCCGCCCGTCAACGAGTACCCCGTCGCCGCGTCCACCGCGCTGAGCATCGGGCAGCTCGTCGTCCTCAGCGGCGGCCTCGTCGTTCAGGCTGCGGTCAACGGCACCGCCGCCGTCCTCGGCATCTGCGCCGAACACCACCCCGGCACCGCCGATCCCCTCAATCCCCGCGCCGACGGCACCCGCGTCCGGGTCGCCGACTCTCCCGCGGCCCTCTACTTCTGCGCCGCGCCTGTACTCACCGCGACCGGCGGATCTACAACCACCGTTGTCTCCACCGGTCTTGCTGCCTTCGACAACGATGTCTTCAACGGCGGCCGGCTGATGCTCCTGACCAAGGGGACATCATCCGCCAATACCGACCCCGTCGGGACGCTCTACACGATTTCCGACTTCACCGGCTCTACGACCAAGACCTTCACCATCGGCACCGCGGGCGGCGCCGTTACCTCCGGCGATACCTTCCTTGTCTTCCCGCCCATCGGCTGCAGCAAGGGTCTGCTCACTTCCGGACGCGACGCCTATACCGTCAACGGCGACACCGCCGTCTCTCTCCCGCTGCGCGTCATCGGCTGGGACCTCGAGAGCCGGCGCATCCTCCTCGTACCCCAGCTCCATGAGCTTGCCAACTCCCGTACCTGATCCACCTGTTATTTTATCATAAGGAGAAACGATTATGGCGATCACCAACATCAACAACGCGTGGAAAACCGACCTCTATCCGCTCATCGACCGGGTGTTTGACATCGAGTGCAGGAATCGTCTTGCCGCGCTGCGCACGATCGTGTCCGAGGAGGATACCCGCAGCGCCAACTACCGCATGGAGGGCATCGGCGGCTTCGGCGAGCTGCCTGCCTACAACGGTACCCTCCAGAACCTCGACCAGCGCCGCGGCTTCATCACCACCATCACCCCGCAGGAGCATGCCGGCTCCATCGACATCGACTACAAGTACGCTAAGGTCGACAAGTCCGGCGTCGCGCGCCGCATCGGACGCCTTGCCGCCCATACCGCCGCCATGAAGGTCTATACCGGCGTGCTGCGTATGTTCGGCTCCGCGTTCGACTCCGACGTCAGGGGCGCCGACGGCGTGTCCTGGGCAGCTGCCAATCATCCCGTCGCCGCCAAGGCCGACGCAAATGGCGTCTCCGTCTCCGACGCGTCCGCCGGCACGTATTCCAACCTCATCACCGCTGAGTTGTCCGTCGCCGCCATCACCGCCGCCAACACCATGGCCAACCGCTTCGTTACCCCCGACGGTCTCCCGTTCCTCACCGACTACTTCTCCGGCGGTGTGCTGCTCGTCTCTCCGGAGCTTGAGGGCAAGGCGCGCGAGATCTGCGGCCCGCAGGCCAAGCTCTACCCCGAACAGAATCCCGACGGCGATACCTACGCCGCCAACCCCGTCTGGGGCATGCGCTACATGGTCGTCGGCGGCGGCGCGGACGGCTTCACCGGCAAGCAGTGGGCCGTCGCCGATGCGTCCCTGCTCCGCGAGTGCGCCAAGATCATCTACGTCACCCGCCCGACCGTCATCCGCGCCGAACTCGACAACCCCCTCATCGCCCGCATCGTTCCCTATGTCGACTTCTCCGTCGGCTGGGGGGATGCCCGCTGCATCATTTTCTCCAATCCGGCGTAACCGCTGAACCATCCGGGACGCGGCGCATCGTGAAGCTCTCCTGTGCGCCGCGTCCCTCTATTCCCGTAAATGAGGTGATTTTTATGACCATCGGAAGCTGCTTCGACCGTGTGATGAAGCTGATCAACTACTACTCCGCCGCCGGCACCGTCATTCCGTCCACCGACGGCAATCAGACCGATCTCTACGCCCGCGCCATCGCCCTCATGGATGCCGCGCAGGAGGAACTCTCCGCCGCGGAGCCGATTTTGAAATCTGCCGCGCTGCTGTGCCGCAGCATTCCGAATCTGCTGTCCGCATGCGGTGTCTGCCGCGTCGGGACGGGGCTGACCTTCGAGGCCGACGGCGCCCATGCCTGTACTTTCTCCACCGACGGCGAAACCTCTGCCGCCGTCACCCAGCTTGCCGGCGGCGTCGAGACCGCGCTTACCACGGTCGAGACTTCGGCGTCCGACGGGCCGCTGACCTACGCCGCCGTCTTTACTCCCGACAGCGGCGCGCGGGTTCGGCTGACGTTCACCGGCGACTGCCTCATCCGCGATATCGCGCTCTACGCCGAATGCTTTGCCGACGTGTCCGACGTCCCGGCATACGGGGAGTTCCGCTTTTACCCGCTGCCGCCGGATGTGCGCCTTGTGCGTACGGTGAATCTGAGACAGGTTGCGGGAGGCGCGCGGCCCGACTTCCGCGGCTATCGGCTGCTCGACGGGAAGCTCGGGCTGCCGTGGGACTTTTGCGGAGAAGCCTGCGTTGTCTATGAGGCGCGTCCGGCGCAGATCACGGATACCGACGCGCGTACCGCATCGCTGTGCGTCTCCGAGCGCGCGGCGCAGGGTGTTGTGTACTACACCGCCGCCGGACTCGCCGCCGAGGAGCAGCCCGCGCTCGCCGACCGCTTCCGCACGCTCTACCGCGAGGTGCTGATCGGACTGTCCCCGCAGGCCGTGCCGCGCGGCATCGAGAACCGTATGTACGCGGCGCGAAAGGGTGTGACGCTGTGAAAACACTGCGCTTCGGGAGCGCGGACGGCCGCATCGACGGAGGCCTGAACGTCTGCGATCCGCCGTCGCTGCTCGACCCTTCACAGGCCGCCGAGCTGACCAATATGTGGTTCCACAACGGAACGCTGTGCAAGCGTCCCGGTCAGACCGTCCTCACGCCGATCGGCAACGGGCAGGAGGTCGACACCATGTGGAACGACGACCACGGCCGCATCCTGCTGCAGTCCGGCTCAAAGCTTTACACCTATACCATCGCGTCCGGAACGGCGGCGCCGTTCTATGACCTGGAAATCCCCGCGGGACAGGCCAAGGCTCCGCGCGGTTCGTTCATCCCGTACAACGACGGCTATGTCTACTTCATCAACGGTGTCGAGTACATCCGCTGGGACGGTACCGCCGTCACCGACGTCCCGACCCGTGCGCCGGAATACCGCGTCTACAATACCAACGACCCCACCACTGCTACAAGGATTACATGCCGCAGCGCCAACCTGCTCACCGATTATGTTACAATCCGTTATGATCTGACCTCCGGCAGCGTTGCCAAGCTCACGCTGCCCAACCACTGCCAGGCGAATCTGAGTCCGGTGTCCGTGACCTATAACGACACTCCCATCACGACCTATACCATCAACAACCTGACCGTCTCCCTGGGGACCACGATCTCCGCAAACAATACGGTGTTCCGCGTGAAGACCAAGCTCGCGGCGGCTTATATCCCGGACAAACACAACATCACCGCCTGTACAAAAGCGGTCGACTACGGCGCCGACTCCCGCATCTTCCTCTGCGGCAACGGCACCAACTATCTGTTCGTCTCGGCCGCGTTCGACCCCACCTACTTCCCGGCGGACGGAATGCAGGCCTTCGGGCCGGGCGAGCCGCTCACCGGCTTCGGCAAGCTCTACGACACCCTCATCCTCTTCCGCGCGCGCGGCCTCGCATCCGTCGAGTTCACCGGTTCCGGCGCCGATATCGCATACCAGCTCCGTACGCTCAACCCGGTCATCGGCTGCGATATGCCCGACTCCGTGCGAACCGTCGGCAACCGGCTTGTCTGGGCCAACACCTACGCCGGCGTCCACATGCTCGTCTCCACCGCGCGTGAATATGAGCGCAATGTCCACAACATCAGCCGCAACATCAACCCGCTGCTGCTCGCCGAGGCCGACAGCGACCTGATTGCCGCATCCTCCGTCGACTTCGACGGCTGTTATTACCTGTGTACGTCTTCGCGCGTCTACGTCTGGGACTACAAGACGCGTCCCTATAAGGGCGCGGGAGATTTCGACGACGGTGCGCGGAACCTTGCCTGGTACCGCTTCACTGGCATCGCCGCGGCTCACTGGTTTATTGACAACGGTACGCTGTGCTTCTTTGTGCGCGGCTCCGACGGCGTCCGCAAGCTCGCCGCACGTCCGGACGACAACGGCACGGCGTTCACCGCCGTGTACCGCACCGGAAGCATGGACTGCGGCGAGCCGGGACGTTTCAAAAACCTCGATATGCTGAACGTGACGCTGCGGTGCGATACGGCGTCGGCGTGCGTGCTGACGGTCCGCTGCGACGAGCCGGGTCAGGTGTGGAGCTGTCCAGAGAGCATTTCCGCCGCCGCGTCGGAGACATCGCTGACGAAGACCGTACGGCGCGCCCTTCACCGGCGGAGCGTGCGGGCGTTTTCCGTCGAGCTGACGTGTACGAGCACGGCGGCGGGGCTGAACCTTTCAGACCTCGCGGTTGACTACCGCCTCGGCGCGAAACTGCGCTGAAGCGGTTCATAAATATGCTGCATCAATCCATCTTACCGCTTTTTGTTGATCATATCCTCTTGCCGCCGTGTGGTAAAAAATATTCACGATTTTCGCTTTTATACTTGTCGGATTTCGACCGATATGGTATAATCAGGCATAGAAAACACACCGACATTGCTGCGGAGGTCATATTATGGTAAAGGCTGAAGTTAAAAAACACAACGGCACACCCGCAATCTTCATTGACGGAAAAGTATATCCGCCGATGGCCGCCACCATACGCACAAACTGCCGGGATCATATGAACATCGACCGCGAATACTACCGCCGTCTCGGTGAATCGGGAATCAAACTCTACTTTCTCATCTGCGACACGGAATGGCTCAAGCCCGGAGCGCTTGAACAGTTCCGGGAAGAGGCAGAGATTTTGCTTGAGGAAGTACCCGACGCCTATATTATGCTGCGCATCGGTCTGCACCCGCCGATATCCTGGTGCGAAAGCAACCCCGATGAGCTGGTGCGTTACAGTGACGGCTCGCTGCGTCCGAATCACCTGTATACAGAGTCATACGAGGCGGATTATCCTGCCATGTATTCACTCTGCTCCGACAAGTGGCGTCAGGACGCGGGAAAAGCGCTCATGGAGACTTACGATGCAGTTGAGGCGCTTCCCTACGCTGACAGGATCGTCGGTTACTTTCTGGCAGCGGGCAACACTTCGGAATGGTACTACCTCGATACAGACCAAGCCGACGGCAGCTATCCGGGCTTCAGTCCTGCCTTCCGCCGTGAGTTTACGCGCTACCTCACAACTAAATACGGCAGCGATGAGGCGTTGAATGAAGCATGGCGCACCGCAGGTGAAACACTGGACAATCCCACCATACCTCCCCAGGAGGAGCGCGACTACTTTTGGAAGGTTGAGGATCAAATCTTCAATCCCGGCACGCTTTACTCCACCTCACCGAAACCCGCTATGCCGAAGCTCAACTGTCACGTGGGCGCATATCTTGATGTTGACAAGAGCCTGCGGACATTGGATTTTCTGCACGCCTGGCACCTCGGCACTGCAAACTCGGTGGTACACTTCGCATCACTGATCAAAAAGCGCTCAAAATACAAACTGACCGGTGCCTTCTACGGCTCACACAATCATGGCGGCTTCAGCGGAGTGGTCTGCGGAGTGCAGCGCATACTTGACTCGGGAGTCGTTGATTTTCTCGCGGCACCCGGCGACTATCGGAATCGTCAGGTCGGCGGTTTTTGCGGTCATCGCGAGGTTGTCGACGCCTTCACGCTGCGCAACTGCATGTATATCATGGAGGAAGACACCCGCACCCACGCAGAGAACGCATATTACAGCAATTTTAATGAAATATACGATATGGACGACACCATAAACGTCATGAAACGCGATTTCGGACGAAATCTCTGTGAAGATATGAATGCCTGGTGGTTCGACCAGCATATAGGCGGCGGGCGCTACAAATATGAGGAGGTCTATTCGCTGATCTCGCGTCAACAGAGAATTGCTGCCCGCTCCTACGAACTTGACCGCCGCAAGCGCAACGAGATCGCATTCATTTTCGATGAGGAGACGCCCCACTGTGTATCAGCGCTTGCCCACCGGGAGAGCGTTGAGGATTTCCGGGACTATGAGATTTCACGCATCGGACTGTCCGGAGACCGCTATTACCATGAGGACCTGGCAAATCCGGATATGCCCGACTACAAGCTCTACGTCTTTGTGGACTGTCACGTGCTGACCGCTGCCGAGCGTGATGCGATACACGCAAAGCTCTCCAAAAACCATGCCACGGCCGTGTGGATGTGCGCTTCGGGCTTGATCGATCCGGATGCCCCGAAACGTCTTGACCCGGCGCATGTGGGTGAACTGACCGGAATCCAAATGAGGATGGAGGACACTTACATTTCGCCGAAATTCAAGTTTTTAAAGGACGGTCACCCGGCATTCGCCGCCCTTGATACGCATCAAATTTACGGCTTCAGCTACCGTCCCATGCTGTCGGTGACCGGAGCAGATTTCTGTAACAGATACTATTACCTCTCTCCCGTCGTTGTACCCGAGGAGATGCCGGACGTCACGGTTGCCGCACGCTTCTGTGAGACCGGATGGCCATCGGTGGTTGTCAAGGATTGCGGCAGCTTCACCTCAATTTTCGTTTCAACCCGATCCTGCAGCGCCGACTTTTTCCGCGAAGCCGCCCGGTATGCGGGCTGTCATGTATTCTGCGACAGTGATGATGTCATCTACGCCTCACGCAATTATGTCACCATCCACGCCTCGTCGAGCGGCGAGAAAACTCTGCGCTTCCCCTCTCTCTGTTCCCCTTTTGAGGTCTATGAGGAGAGAAAATACGCTGAAAATACAGACAACATAGTCTTTACAATGCACCGCGGCGAGACAAAGACGTTCGCCATCTTCGAGTAAAACCTATATAAAACAGGGATACCGGTATCCTTAGTTCATCGTCAGATCGTTTGCTGCAATCCGAACACACCCCTCCCGCCCGATCGGGCGGGAGGGGTGTGCGCTGCGTTTTTTAGGCGAAGCTGAGGAAGCCGCGCACAGTTGCGAAAGCTTTCCGAATGTGATATACTATGAGCAGAGAAATGACATGACGGGTTTCATGAATCGGTCCGCCCGTTTCCCTGCCGGACCTTGAGGGTCCGAAGTGCAGCGTTTACTTTTTGGAGGTCTTTTATGTTCGATGCCATCGTCCTGCGCGCGCTCATCGCGGAGCTGTCTCCCTGCCTCATCTCCGCTAAAATCGATAAGGTCCAGCAGCCTGCCTCCGACCTCCTCGTTCTCTCCGTTCGCACCCCGCTCGGCAATCGCCGTCTCATGATCAACACCGGAGCCCACGCTCCCCGCATCCAGCTCACCTCCTCCGCATTCGAAAATCCCGCCCAGCCTCCCATGTTCTGCATGCTCCTGCGCAAATACCTCACCAACGCCCGCATTGCATCCCTCTCCCAGCCCGGCGGCGACCGCGTCGTACGCTTCGAGCTTGTCTGCACCGATGAGCTCGGCGACTCAGCTCGCCGCGCCCTCGTCGTTGAGCTGATGGGCCGCTATTCCAACGTCATCCTCATCGACGCAGACGGCATTATCATCGACTGCCTGCGCCGCGTCGATGCCGAGATGAGCCCCGTCCGCCAGCTTCTCCCCGGTCTTCTCTACCGTGCGCCCGCTCTCGGCGGCAAACTGTCTCTCGAGGACTCCGTCCCCGACGCCGTCGCACAGATCCTGACCGATGCGCAGACCCCGCGCGACAAGCTGCTGTTCAATCACTTCGCATGGCTGTCTCCGCTCGTCAGCCGTGAGCTTGTCTACCGCGCCGGTACCGACGCACAGCCGCTCGGTACCCTCGTCAATACGCTGCGGGAGGAAATACTGGCACACCGCTATACCCCCACACTGCTCAGAGAGCGCCGCGTCGATCCGAACGGCCGGGAGAACGAGGTCGGCGTGGATTTCTGCTATATGCCCATCACGCAGTACGGCAGCCTGCGGACATCGGAGGTGTACGGCAGCTTCTCGGAGCTGCTCGACGCGTTCTACATCGCGCGCGAGGAGGAGGAACACCGCATCCAGCGTACGCAGAGCGTGAAGAAGGTTGTCACCGGCGCACGGGAGAAGCTTGTGAAGAAACTCGCCGTGCAGCGTCAGGAGCTGATAAGCGCCGAGAGACGGGAGAAGTATAAGCGTCAGGGCGACCTGATCACGGCGAACATCTGGAAGCTTAAGCAAGGGCAGGCGAGGGCGACGGTCACCGACTACGAGAACGACTGCGAGGTGGAGATTGCGCTCGATGTGCAGCTCACCCCGCAGGCCAATGCGCAGAAGGCATATAAGCAGTACGCAAGGCAGAAACGCGCGGAGGAGATGCTCTCGAAGATGATCGCCGACGGGGAGCGGGAGCTTGAATATCTTGACTCGGTGCTCGACGCGCTGTCCCGCTGCAACTCACACAACGAGCTTGCCGCCATCCGCCGCGAGCTTGCCGACAATGGCTACGCGTCGCAGAAATGGGCGGCCGGCGGGAAAAAGGTGCGCGACAAGCCCGTCCCTCCGCTGCATCTCACCGCGCCGAACGGCTTCGATGTCTGGATCGGCCGCAACAACACCCAGAACGAGCAGCTCACCCTCAAAACCGCCGCGAAGTCTGACTGGTGGTTCCATGTCCAGAAGTCCGCCGGTGCGCATGTGATCCTCTCCTGTGAAGGACGCATGCCCGATGACGAGACGCTCACCTTCTGCGCCGTACAGGCCGCGCGCCACTCCTCCGTGTCCGGCGCCGGACTGGTTCCCGTCGACTATACCCAGATCCGCCATGTCAAAAAGCAGCCCGACGGCAAGACCGGCATGGTCATCTATACCAACTATAAGACCGCGTATGTGAACGCGAACGAATGACCCCCGGGGACAATATGAAAGCGCGGCGTATATCTCAACGATGTACGCCGCGCTTCTTCACGAGTTCAGTCGTCATATTCGCTTTCTTCAAGTTCCTCCCTGGTGACGATGCGCAGGGGCTTCTTATGGAGACCGTCGTAGAACACCGGGACGATGACGAGGGTCATCAGCGTCGCGTACGTCAATCCGCCGATGCTCGCGACGGCGATCGGCTGCACAAGCGTCACGCCCAGACCGATTCCCAGACTCATCGGCAGCAGTCCCAAAACTGTCGTCAGCGCCGTCATCAGCACCGGACGCAGACGCGTCCGGCACGCCTCGATCACCGCGTCGGTACGCTCCATCCCGCCCGCGCGCAGCTGATTGATGCAGTCCACCAGCACGATGCCGTTGTTCACGACCACGCCCACCAGGATGATGAACCCGAGCATCGCCACCATGCTTACCTCAAAGCCGAAGATCGCAAGCGCCGCAAATCCGCCCGTGAATGCCAGCGGAACCACGAACATCACGATCAGCGGGCTTAAAAGCGACTGGAACTGCGCTACCATGATCAGGTACACGATCAGCACGCCCAGCAGAAGCATCCATACCAGGTCGCCGATCGCCTGCTCGATCGTCGCGCTTTCGCCGGAGAACTCAACCGTGCAGCCGGTGGGCGCCGTGTAATCCTTCATCGCACGCTCGGCCGCCGCCGTCACCAGCGTCACGTTCTTCCCCTCCGCGACCGCCGCACCGATCTCCACATACCGCCGCTGCTCGTCACGATTGATCGACCGGAAGCTCGTCGTCTCCAGGATCTCCGACACTTCCCCGAGTCGTACCGTACCGCTCTGCCCGTCTGCGGTGTTGTAGGTGAGCACGAATTCCCCGAGCTTCCCCGGGCGGATGTCCGCTGTGTTGAAGACCAGCACATCCGCGTCGCTTAAGGTTCCCGGGATGGTTGTCGCGTTTGCGTTCTCCGTCAGAGCCGCCGCGACCTGCATGTAGATCTGCGCCGTCGTCAGGTTCTTCTTCATCGCCGCGTCCCGGTTCACCTTCACGCGCAGCTCCGGCGTCAGTGTCTCCAGACCGTCCGAGACTTCCGCGACGCCGTCCACACCGCGCAGCACGTTTGCGATTTTCACCGCCTCCGTACGCATCGTGTCCAGATCGCTGCCGTACAGACGGACAATGACGCCCTCACCGCCCAGAGACTTCGCGTAGTTCGACATCGAGCTGGTCGACGACGCCGCGATCTTGCAGTCCATGTCCGCCGTCCGCGTCTCGATCTCGTCGGCGAGCTTCGACATTGACAGATGCACGTCGCTGTCGAGCAGTACATACATCGTCACCGACGTCGTGTTCCCGCCGCGCACACTCTGCATGTTGACGATGTTCGCCATGTCCGACGACAGCATCGCGCCGACGGTCTTGACACCGTTGATCTCACGGATGCGCCGTGACGCCTCGTCCGCGAGCGCTGCCGTTTCGCTGAGCGCCGAGCCTTCGGGTGCCTCGAGCGTCACCATGACCTGCGTGCTCGCGACGTCGGGCATGTAGGAGAAGCCGCGCGAGAGTGCCCAGAACGCGCTGCCGCCGAGAAACACCAGCGCCGCGAGGATGACCGCCCACTTGTGCGCAAGAGACCAGCGGATGATCTTCTCGTACCCGTTAAGCGTCGCGTTGTACACGCGCCCGGAGGCGCGCACACGTTTGAATGTCCCCGCCGCCACGCACGGCACCATCGTCAGCGCCACGATCAGCGACGCCATCAGCGAGTAGGTGATCGTCAGCGCCATATCGGTGAAGAGCTGCCGGGTCAGACCGGTGAGAAAGACGATCGGCAGGAAGACCGCGACGGTCGTCAGCGTAGATGCGGTGATCGCGGCGGTGACCTGTACGGTTCCCTGCACGGCCGCCTTGATCGGCGACACGCCCCTGTTGCGCAGCTGGTAGATGTTCTCGATGACGACGATGGAGTTGTCGACGAGCATCCCGACGCCGATGGCAAGCCCGGACAGCGAGATGATGTTGAGCGTGACGCCGGAGAAGTACATCAGCACAATCGCGAAGGTGACCGACAGCGGGATCGCGCAGGCGATGACGAAGGTCGGCCGCAGATCGCGCAGGAAGAACAGCAGGATCAGAATCGCGAGTATGCCGCCGAGGAACAGATTCTCCAGCACCGAGCCGATGATCACGCGGATGTAGTCGCCCTGGTCCATCAGCGTGTCGAACTTCAGACCGTCATAGTCGGCGGTGATATCGGCGAGCTTTGCGGCGATGTTCTTCGATACGGTGGCGGTGGCATAACCCGACTGCTTGGAGAAGGTCAGGAGTACGCTGTCACGGCCGTTGATGCGCGCGTAGGTCTCCGACGCGTTGTCTTTGAGCGTTACATCCGCGACGTCACACAGACGCACCTCGCCCACACCGTCGAGATCGAACAACAGCAGGTTCTCAAGCTCCTTCACATCCGTGAGATCGCTGCCTATGCGCACGAGGGTGCCGTCGGCGTAACCCGCGGGCATGGAGAAGTTCTGTGCGCCGAGAATCTGCGCGACGGCGGACATCGTGAGCTTGTCCGCGATATCGGCGGATTCAAGCGCGGTCTTGCGGGCCTCGTCGAGCTGTAAATAGCCGTCGTCGATCTGCGCGATGGCGGCTTCAAGCTGCGCGACGGTGGATTCCAGGGTCTTCTCGTTGACGATGATCTCGGTCATCGCGCCGGACAGCTCGCGGGAGGCGGCGGCCTGCTGGTCGGCAAGCTCGGCGAGCGCTTCCTCGACGGACGCTTCCCCGCGCTCGAGTTCCGCGAGCTTGTCGGAGAGCGCGAGCTTGGCCTCGGAGAGGGCGGTACGGGATGACGCGGCCTGCTCGATGGCCTTGGGGAGCGTGTCGCGCGTGAGGCCCTGTGCGGCGAGTGCCGCGTCAAGGGTGGCGAGCGCGGACTTTGCCTGCTCCGCACCGGTCTTCGCCTGTTCGAGCGCATCGGGCAGACCTTCACGCGTGAGACCGGCGGCGGTCAGCACGGCGTCGAGCTCCGCGTAGCCCTCGGTCAGCTCCGCATAGCCTTCGCTGTCCGCGAGCGCGGCTTCGGCGTCCGCCGCGCTCGTCCCCAGATTTTCCAGCGCCGCGAGCATCGCCTGGCGCGTCGCGTCAAGCCGGGCGAGCGTGTCGTTCAGCTCGGTGAGCTTTTCGGCTGCCGCGGTCGCCTGCGTATACGCGAACGCGGCGTTGTCGGCGTTGGTTCTGAGCGTGCGCAGATTCTCCTCGGACTTTGCGAGCGCGGCGAGCTGCTGCTCCATTTCACCGATACCGGAGACAAGCTCGAGCTTGGCCTGTAAAAGCTCCTGTTTCTTCCGATCCAGCTCGAGCTGTGCCTGCGAGAGCTGCGCGGTCAGCTCCTTTTGCTGCGCGGTCAGCTCGGACTTGCCGTCGGTGAGCTGTGACCTGCCGCTTTGCAGCTCGTCGAGCCTGCTCTGCGCCTCGGCTTTCTGCGCGTCGAGCTCGGCACGCTTCTCATCAAGCTGCCGCTCGACCTCCGCGCGCAGCTTGACGTTGATTGCGTCGAGCTTGCTCCGGTCGATCTTCACTTCGACCTGCTGGGAGATGAGGCCGGTGGCGGTGATGCGCGCGACGCCCTCGACGCCCTCGAGACGGGTCAGCAGCTCTTCCTCGACGAGTGTGGAGAGGGCGATGGTGTCGTATCCGTCACGGCTGACGGCGGCGACGGTGACGGGCAGCAGATCCATATTGAGCTTCAGGATGGAGGGTGTGCCGACGTTGTCGTCCCACGAGCCGCCGAGCATGTCGAGTTTTTCACGGATGGCCATCGTGACATAGTCGAGGTTGGCGTCATCGGAGAACTGGAGCATGATCAGGGAGTAGTTGGGGCCGGAGGTGGAGGACAGCGACTCGATGTGGTCGAGCGTGGCAAGGGACTGCTCGACGGGGCGCGTGATGACGCTTTCGACCTCCTCGGGAGTGGCGCCGATGTAGGTGGTCATGACGACGACATAGGGGAGATCGATCTCCGGCAGCAGGTCGGGAGTCATGTTGATGTAGGACACAACACCCAGCACAATCACCAGAATGACCGCGACGAGCACCGTGAACGGCTTTCGGACGCTGAATTTAGGGAACATGGGCAATTCCTCCGTGAAGTCAGGGAGCGCAGCAAAGAAGCGGCTCCCACGGATAAACATATTCAATATATTATACAGGAATAAGCGGCGTTTTTCAACCTTCAAATTATGAACGAAAAAAATCAGGAAGCCCCTTTACAATCGAAAAGTTTTGTGTTATAATCAAAAGCACGGTCGCGAAACCGTATGCGCCTGTAGCTCAGTGGATAGAGTACCGGATTCCGGATCCGAGGGCCGGGGGTTCGAATCCCTCCAGGCGCGCCATAAACCCCTTCTTTCTGCGGAAATGAAGGGGGTTTTGATTATCTGCCATATTCCATCCCACACGGAGGTTCCCCATGCAAGGTTACAACTGCATCGCGGTCTACAGCCCGGATGCGTCGCGGCTGCTGATGTGCAGACGCCTCAAGGAGCCCTACAAAGGTCTTCTCAACCTCGTCGGCGGGAAGATCGAGCCGGGCGAACAGGGTCTCGACGCCGCCTACCGCGAATTATACGAGGAGACCGCCGTCACCCGTGAGGACATTTCCCTCACCCACCTGATGGACTTCACCTACTACGTCGCGGAACGGTGCGTCGTGGAGGTGTACGTCGGGCGGCTGCGGCGTCCCATGGAAGTACGCGGCAGCGAGAACACGCTGCTGTGGATACCGCTCAACCGTGACTTCTTCGACTCCCGCTTCTTCGCCGGTGAGGGCAATATCGGCCACATCCTCGAAATCATCAATCAGACAAAGGAACAGCTGCTGGAGCTATGACAAAGAAAGAACTGACCGCAAACCTGCTGCTGCTGCTGACGGCGGCGATCTGGGGCTTCGCGTTCGTCGCGCAGAAGACCGGCGCGGAGTACGTCGGCGCGTTCACCTTCAACGGGATCCGCTTCCTGATCGGCGGGCTGATCCTGCGCCCGGTCATCGCCGTCCTCGACGCGAGCCGTAAAAAAAGCGGCGCGCCGGCGGCATCCCGGAAGGAGCCGCTCCGCGCCGGACTGATCGCCGGGCTGCTGCTGTTTGCCGGCGCATCCCTCCAGCAAATCGGCATCCTCTATACCACCGCCGGAAAGGCCGGGTTCATCACGGGTCTCTATGTCGTGCTCGTGCCGGTGTTCGGATTCTTCCTCCGGCAGCGGACCGGGAAAAACGTCTGGGCGGCGGTTGTACTCGCGGCTGTCGGCATCTTCCTGCTGTCCGTCACCGAAGCGTTCACCGTCTCCGGCGGCGATCTGCTGGTCATGGTCAGCGCCGTTTTCTTCGCCTGCCATATCCTCTGCATCGACCGCCATACCGCGCATGTCGACCCGCTGCGGCTGTCGTCGATCCAGTTCCTCGTGACCGGTACGCTGAGCCTGCTCATTGCCGTGCTGTTTGAGGACTTCACCGGACTGTACGCCGCGCTGCCGATGATTCTCTACGGCGGACTGCTGTCGGTGGGCGTGGCGTACACGCTGCAGGTCGTCGCGCAGAAGAACGCCAGACCTGCGCACGCCACAATCCTGCTGAGCATGGAGAGCGTCTTCGGGGCCCTGGGCGGCGCGCTGATACTCCGGGAGCGCATGACCGCGCGCGGTTATATCGGCTGTGCGCTGGTGTTCGCGGCGATCCTTCTGTCGCAGATCCGTCCGAAAGAAACCGTGCGGAGATAAACTTTCACAAATGCATTAGAAATATACACACGCTGCTTGACAACTTCAACAAAATGTGATACAATACTCTCATTCTTTTCTTACGCGCAAGACGAAAAGGAGTGTGGGGACATTGTCCGCATCCGGTACCCCGACCATCGGTACACGCCTGAAGAACGGCATGCTTGAGCTGATGGGTCTGAACCTGAAGCCCGACCCGACGATTCCGCGCCCCCGGGGACTGCGGCGATTCTTCCCCAAGGCTCCCGCCGTACCCGAAGGATACCACAGCGGCACCCTGTACCGCGACGTCATCGCTCTGGCATGGCCCGCGCTCATCGAGCTGATCCTCACGCAGCTCACCTCAATGGCCGATATGATGATGGTCGGGGGACTCGGGCCGTGGGCGATCACGTCCGTCGGACTGACTACGCAGCCGAAGTTCCTGCTCATGACGATGATCATGTCGCTCAACGTCGGTACGACCGCTCTCGTCGCACGCTTCCGGGGTGCCGGTGACCAGAAGGCTGCCAACGACGTCTTCCGTCAGGCTCTCTCCCTCACGCTCGTCGTCTCGACGATTGCCGCCGTGCTCGGCTATGTCTTCGCGCGCCCGATGGTCGCCTTTATGGGCGCGCAGGAACCCGCGACCCTCGACGGCGGTACCGTCTACCTCCGTGTGCAGATGATCGGCTTTGTTCCCATTGCCCTCACCTCCACCATCACCGCCGCCATGCGGGGCGCCGGTTTCTCGCGCCAGGCGATGTACTACAACACCGCTTCCAACGTCGTCAACATCCTCCTCAACTACCTGCTGATTGAAGGTCATTGGGGCTTCCCGAGGCTTGAGCTGTTCGGCGCGTCGCTCGCCACCTCCATCGGCCAGTGCGTCGCGTTCCTCATCGCGTTCGCCATCGTCCTCAGCAAACGTTATTACATCAAGCTGCAGCGCGGAGACAGCTTCAAACCCAACTTTTCTCTGATCCGCCGCATCGCCCGCGTCGGGATGCCCGCGCTCCTCGAGCAGGGCTTTATGCGCGCCGGGATGATCACCTTCGCCAAGACCGTTGCGGGTCTGGGCACCGTCGCGTTCGCGACCCACAACATCTGCATGAACATCCAGGCGATGTCGTTCATGACCTGCACCGCATTCTCCACCGCCGCGACCTCACTCGTCGGACAGAGCCTCGGCAAAAAGAACCCGCAGCTTGCCGAATGCTACTGCTCCCGTGCCCGCCGTCTGGGACAGATCACCGCCGTCGCGCTGATGATCGCATTCGTTACGCTCGGACGCGAAATCGTCGGGCTTTACAACGACGAGCCGGAGATTGTCGAGCAGGGCTCACGGATTCTGCTGATGCTTGTGGCGATGCTGCCGCTGCAGTCGTCGCAGTTCATCACCGCCGGCGCGCTCAGAGGCGCGGGCGATACGCGCTTCCCCGCATTCGTGTCGTTTATCACGGTCTTTCTTATACGCCCGGGACTTACGATTCTGCTGATTCATTATACCGACCTGGGTCTGTACGGCGCGTGGATCGCGCTCATCGCCGACCAGCTTCTGCGTTCGGTGCTCATCTTCGGACGCTATGCGGGAGGCGTGTGGAAAACCGTCAAGGTCTGACGAACGGGAATCTATACCCTGACGCCGAAAAAGACGCTCCGGGGCGCGCTTATGTATATATGCGCATAATGATGCGGAATATCCAAAAAGCCGTTTCACGCCCTGAAATATTTGTGGATGGTTCGAGAACAAATCACAGCGATTCCGCTTGCATATTTGCGGGGATTGTTGTATAATAAAACATAAACCGTAACATACGGACGATTGGGAGGTTTCATAGGATTTATGAACACTTGTAAAAAAGTACTGCTCCTGCTCCTGGCTGCCGCGCTGATTCTCTGCTGCTTTACCGGCTGCAAAAAGGAAGCCAAGACCCTGACTATGGGCACCAACGCCGCGTTCCCGCCGTACGAATACTACGAGGGCGACAAGATCGTCGGCATCGACGCCGAAATCGCCGCCGAAATCGCCAAGAAGCTCGGCCGGACGCTCGTTATCGAGGACATGGAGTTCGGTTCTATTATCACCGCCGTCCAGGGCGGCAAGATCGACATGGGCATGGCCGGCATGACCGTCAACGAGACGCGTCTGCAGAGCGTCAACTTCTCCACCACCTATGCCACCGGCATTCAGGTTGTCATTGTCAAGGAGGACTCCGACATCGAGACGATCGACGATCTCATGGGCAAAAAGATCGGCGTCCAGGAATCCACCACCGGCGACATCTACGCCTCCGCGACGCCGGAAGACGGCGGCTTCGGTGAGGAGAACGTCGAGCGCTACAACAAGGGCACCGAGGCGGTTCTGGCTCTGACGCAGGGCAAGGTCGACGCCGTCATTATCGACAACGAGCCTGCCAAGGCGTTCGTCAAGGCCAACGAGGGCCTGATGATTCTCGAGACCGAGTACGCGGTCGAGGACTACGCCATCGCGATCAGGAAGGAAAACACCGAGCTGCTGCAGCAGGTCGACAAGGCTCTCAAGGAATTGATTGCCGACGGCACCGTGAAGGCGATTGTGGACAAGTACATTCACGACTGATTGATTTAACTGACGGGGGCGGCATAAGTCCGTCCCCGTTTTTCGTATACGGGAGGGTTTTGCGTGGATTTTTTCAGCCGCGTCGGGATGTGGTTCGCCGATATGGGCGCGACGCTCAAGGCGAAGTTCATCCTCAACTTTATTGACGGCGACCGCTGGCGGTTCCTTGCCAACGGCTTCCTTGTCACGCTCGAGGTAACCATCCTTGCCGTGTCAATCGGCATCGTGCTGGGCTTTCTCGTCGCAATCATCCGCTCGGCGCATGACACGACCGGACGCTTCCGCGTTCTTGACTGGATCTGCCGTGTATATCTGACCGTCATCCGCGGAACGCCGGTGGTTGTGCAACTGATGATCATCTATTTCGTGGTATTCGCGTCGGTGAACATCGACAAGGTATTCGTGGCGGTGATTGCATTCGGGTTCAACTCCGGCGCGTACGTCGCGGAGATTGTACGCGGCGGCATCATGAGCGTCGACCGGGGACAGATGGAAGCCGGCCGCAGTCTGGGGTTCAGCTATGCCGGGACGATGCTGTACATCATTGTCCCGCAGGCGTTCAAGAACGTACTGCCGTCGCTTGCCAACGAGCTGATCGTGCTGCTCAAGGAAACGTCGGTCGCGGGCTACATCGCACTCATCGATCTGACGAAGGCGGGCGATATCATCCGCGGGCGAACATACGACGCGTTCATGCCGCTGATTGCGGTGGCGCTGATCTACCTCGGGACGGTCATGCTGATGAGCAAGGGCGTGCGGGTTCTGGAAAGGAGGCTGCGCAACAGTGACCACTAAAAAAGATGCGCTGATCCGGGTGGTGGAACTGCACAAGCATTTCGGAGACATGCATGCGCTCGACGGCATCTCGACGGAGATTGACCGGGGCGAGGTTGTTGTGATCGTAGGGCCTTCCGGTTCCGGCAAGAGCACGTTTCTGCGCTGTCTGAACCTTCTGGAGATGCCGATTTCGGGGCATGTATACTTCGAGGGGGTCGACATCACCGACCCGCGTACGGACATCAACCTGCACCGTCAGAAGATGGGCATGGTGTTCCAGCTTTTCAATCTGTTCCCGCATATGACGGTTCTTCGCAACATGACTTTGGGGCCGATGAAGCTGCAGAAGAAGTCGAAAGAGGAAGCCGAGGAGACGGCGATCGCGCTGCTGAAGCGTGTCGGGCTGTCCGACCGTGCCGACGCGTATCCGTCGCAGCTTTCCGGCGGGCAGAAGCAGCGGATTGCGATTGTGCGGGCGCTGTGCATGAAGCCGGATGTGATGCTGTTTGACGAGCCGACGTCGGCGCTGGACCCGGAGATGGTGGGCGAAGTGCTGGAGGTCATGCGGAATCTCGCGGCGGAGAACATGACGATGGTGGTCGTGACGCACGAGATGGGCTTTGCGCGCGAGGTCGGGACGCGGTGTCTGTTCATGGATCACGGGAAGATTGTTGAGCAGAATGAGCCGGCGGCGTTTTTCGAGAGCCCCGAGAGTCCGCGGCTGCAGGCGTTTTTAAGCAAGATATTGAAATAAGGCGTCCGGGCGGAGAAAAATTCTGCGGATATTGCCGTAGTTTTTTATGGCGCGCGGGGGTATAATAACGCTATAGTGCAAAGTGGCTGAGACCGGGCACAGTAACCACGCGATTCTGGATGGAGCAGAGAAGGGCGTTCGGCGGCTGAGAGGCGTCCGCATCCGCGCGATGGAGAAATTCACCCGTGAGCTATCCCCGTGCAGGGGACGTATGCCGCGTTAAGGCAAAGAGGTGCTCTCCGCAAGGAGGGAACCGGGGTGGTACCGCGAAGCAATTCGTCCCCGTGAGCAAACTCACGGGGACTTTTCGCATTAAAAGAGAAATTCCGAAGGAATTTCCAAGAGCTTTTTCTTGCAGCTTCTTTTTCGCGAAAAAGAAGCGCGCGTCCAAACCCCCGTCGCATCCCATCCCGCGCCACAAAAACGCAGCGGACGAGAAGAACACAAAGACGTTCAGCAAGAACCCTCTTTCACTGAAACGGCATGGCGCGGGATGGCCCAGGGGGAACAGGCGGAACTATCGATAAAACCTGACGCCTTAATAAAGCGCAGCCGCTTTCCCCCGGTCGGTTTCATGAACCTTTGGGGGATACAACCGGCTCGTCCCTGCCTGCACCATCCCCGAAAGGCTCCCGGCATACCAATTCGACCGGACGCCCTTCCTCTTATCCCGCCCGAAGAGAGCGGATGCCGACGTCTCCGCGACTTTCTTTGGTGCGTTGATCAGACACTCTTGTCCCGCCGGAAGAGGGCGGATGCCGACCGGGGGAAAGCGGCTCAGGCTATACTGTGGGACAGCTTTCCTCAATCGTTCGCCTGTTCCCCCTGGGCGTACCCCCCCACAAGGTGTCTTAGTGATTACGGGTTCTTTCTCCGGGCTTTTTGCTCTTCTGGTTCTCTGCTTTTTCATTGTGCGGGGGTACAAGTACGAACGGGGGTGGGATGCGCTTCTTTTTCGAGAAAAAGAAGCAAAAAGCTTTTGGGAGATTCCTGCGGAATCTCCTCATTACGGGGGTTTGGAACGATTTTGTTAATATTATTGGAGGTTGATTATATGCGAGAAGCACTCGAAAAAATCCGCTCGGAAGCACTCGCCGCCATTGCCGCCGCGCAGGAGTCCGCCGCGCTCGAATCCCTGCGTGTCCGCTACTCCGGCAAAAAAGGCGAGCTCACCGGCATCCTCAAAATGATGGGAAAACTCTCCGCCGAAGAGCGCCCCAAAATGGGCCAGCTCGCCAACGACGTACGCGCCGCCCTCGAAGCTGCCTTCACCGCACGCGCCGCCGAACTCGCCGACCGCGCCCTCGCCGCACAGCTCAAAAGCGAGGCCGTCGACGTCACCGTCCCCGCCGCACCCATCTCCGTCGGCCATCAGCATCCCCTCACCATCGTCATCAACGAGGTCCGCACGATCTTCGAGGCGATGGGCTTCGAAACCGTTGAAGGCCCCGAGGTTGAGTACGATTACTACAACTTTGAAGCGCTCAATACCCCGCCGAACCATCCGGCCCGCGATACGCAGGATACCTTCTACTTCTCCGACAATATGCTCCTGCGTACCCAGACGTCCTCCGTGCAGGTACGTACGATGGAACACCGCAAGCCGCCTATCCGTGTCATCGCTCCGGGCCGCGTCTACCGCTCCGACGCCGTCGACGCCACCCACTCGCCGCTGTTCCACCAGATCGAAGGGCTGCTCGTAGACGAGGGCGTCACAATGGCCGACCTCAAGGGCGCGCTCGATGTCTTCGCCAAGGGTATGTTCGGCGCCCGGACCGCCACCCGCTTCCGTCCGCACCATTTCCCGTTCACCGAGCCGTCCGCCGAGATGGACGTGAGCTGCTTCGCCTGCGGAGGAGAGGGCTGCCGCCTCTGTAAAGGCGAGGGCTGGATCGAAATCCTCGGCTGCGGTATGGTTCACCCGAACGTGCTGCGCGGCTGCAGCATCGACCCGGAGAAGTATTCCGGCTTTGCGTTCGGCTTGGGCGTCGAGCGTGTGGCACTCTTACGGTATAAGATCGACGATATGCGCCTTGTTTATGAGAACGACGAGCGCTTCTTACGGCAGTTTTAAAGGAGGGACGAACAGATGAAATTATCGATGAATTGGCTCAAAAGCATGACCGATGTCCCCGCAGCGCCGAAAGAGTATATCGCCGCGATGACCATGTCCGGCTCCAAGGTCGAGACGCTTGAGTATCTCGGCAGCGAGATCGAGAACGTCGTGGCAGGCAGGCTGCTGTCCGTCGAGCCGCATCCCGATGCGGCAAAGCTGCTCATCTGTCAGGTCGACGTCGGCGGCGAGCGTCCGCTGCAGATCGTCACCGGCGCGCACAACGTCTCGGCGGGCGACTTCGTACCCGTCGCGGTCGACGGCGCGAAACTGCCCGGCGGCGTCGAAATCCGCACCGGCGCACTCCGCGGTGTCATGTCCGAGGGCATGCTCTGCTCCCACCAGGAGCTCGGTCTGACCGAGCACGACATCCCGAACGCTCCCGAACACGGCATCCTGCTGCTCAATGACGCGGAGTACGGCGAGCTGACCCTCGGAGAGGATATCCGTAAGGTGCTCGGGTTTGACGATTGGGTCGTCGACTTCGAGATCACGCCGAACCGTCCCGACTGCCTGTCGATGATCGGCCTTGCAAGGGAAAGCGCCGCGACATATGACCGCAGCTACACGCCGCCGACACCGAGCGTCAAGGCGGGCGCCGGGAAGATCGGCGACTATCTGACCGTCAAGGTCGACGAGCCGACGCTGTGCCCGCGTTATACCGCGCGGCTTGTGCGCAATGTGAAGATCGCGCCGTCGCCGAAGTGGATGCGCGACCGGCTTCGCGCAATGGGCGTCCGGCCGATCAACAACATCGTCGACATCACAAACTACGTGATGCTCGAGTACGGACAGCCGATGCACGCGTTTGACTACACCTGCCTCTCCGACAGCCGCATCATCGTCCGCCGCGCGCAGACCGATGAGGTGTTTACGACCCTTGACGATCAGCAGCGCAGGCTGACCTCCGAGATGCTCGTCATCGCCGACGGCGTGAAGCCGGTTGCGGTCGCGGGCGTCATGGGCGGCGCGAACTCCGAGATCACGCAGCAGACGCGCGACGTCGTCTTCGAGTCCGCAAACTTCAACGGCGTGAGCGTCCGGCTGACCGCCCGCGCGCTCGGCATGCGTACCGAGTCCTCCGGCCGCTTCGAGAAGGGCCTTGACCCGCGTCAGACCTACGCCGCCGTCGAGCGCGCGTGTGAGCTCGTCGAGCTGCTCGGTGCCGGTGACGTCTGTGACGGCGTCATCGACGTCGACTTCTCCGACCCCGACCCGCGCGTGCTGCCCCTCGAGTGGGAGCGCATCAACCGCTTCATCGGCATCGACGTTCCGCGCGAGACCATGGTGCGCTACCTGACGCTTTTGGGTTTCGGCATCGACGGCGATCGCGTGACGGTTCCGTCCTGGCGCGGCGACGTTGAGCAGTTCTCCGATCTCGCAGAGGAAGTCGCACGCTTCTACGGCTATGACAAAATCCCCACGACGCTTTACGCCGGTGAGACGACGTTCCGCCGCTCCCCGAAGCTCGCCTTCGACGACCTGCTGCGCCGTTTGAGTGCCGCGATCGGCTACAACGAGATTCAGACCTATTCCTTCATCAACGAGAAAGCCTATGATAAGCTGCGCATCCCGTCGGACAGCCCGCTGCGGCAGGTATTGATCATCAAGAACCCGCTGTCCGAGGACATGCGCGTGATGCGCACGACGCCCCTTGCCTCCATGGCGGAGGTGCTCGCCCGCAACGCGAATGTCAAGAACCCGTGCGCGCGGCTCTACGAGCTGACGTCTCTGTACTTCCCGGTCATCACCGACGGCAAGCCCGATTATACGAAGCTGCCCGAGGAACGGCAGGCGCTGACCTTCGGCGCGTACGGCGAAATCGACTTCTACGGCATCAAAGCGGCCGTTGAGGGACTTGCGCAGGCGCTGCGTATGCCCGCGCTGCGGTATGAGGCATCCTCCGACCCGTCGTTCCATCCCGGACGCTGCGCCCGCGTGACGGTTGACGGTGAGGAGCTGGGCATCATCGGACAGCTCCACCCGATGGCCGCACAGAGCTTCGACCTGAGCGTCCCCGCGTACATCGCGGCGCTGGATGTCCGCGTACTGATGGACAAGCGCGGCGGCATCACGCAGTACAAGCCCCTTCCGCGCTTTCCGGCGACCACCCGTGACCTTGCGGTTGTCTGTGACGAGGAGCTGCTCGTCGGGACGCTCGAAGACGTCATCCGCACCGCGGTCGGTGAGATTCTCGAGAGCATCCGGCTCTTTGATATCTACCGCAGCCCGCTGCTGGGCGCGCATAAAAAGAGCGTCGCGTTCAGCCTGACCCTCCGCGACCCGGCCCGCACGCTGACCGATACCGACGCCGACGCCGCCATGTCCCGCGCCGTCGCCGCGCTCGAGAAGATCGGCGCGACTCTCAGAAGCTGACTCACAACAAAACAGGACGTATCCTTATGCGGGTACGTCCTGTTTTAAATTCTCTTGATCAGATGTTGGCCGTCCGCTGCGCCAGCTCGTCGAGCGTCATCTCGCCGAAACCGACCAACGACGTACGCAGTCCCTTTGCGAACGGTGCCGTCCACTCCTCCGGGACCGAGCCGTTGCGCATCCCGACGATCGAGCCGACCGTCGCGCCGTTGCAGTCGGTGTCGAACGCCGCCTGCACCGCAAGACACACGCTCCTGCCGAAGTTCCAGCCGCCGCATAAGAGCGCCATCGTTACGATCATTGCGTTGGAGTTGGTGTGACACCACCCATGCTGCGTATGCTCGTCATACGCCTGATGGATGCGCTCGATGATTTCCTCTGCGGGCACGCCTTCCCGGTACAAGCCGCGCACCAGCCCGACGTCCCGATACAGCCGCGACTTCTCCGGTATCTGCGAAAGCCCCGCGTCGAGGATTTCGTCGGCGTCATCCGTCACCGCCGCCGCCGCGAGCATCGCCGCCACCCACATCTCGCCGTAGATGCCGTTTTTCACATGAGAGATGCACGCGTCGCGCCATGCGTACTCCGCCGCCGTCTCCGGGTCACCGGGATTGACGTAGCCGAACAGGTCGGCTCTGATCTGAGCACCGATCCACTCACGGTACGGATTGCGGTATGTCGCCGTCATCGGCGGCTCCAGGCACAGCGCCATGTTCCGGTATGCGACGCGCTCCGCCGTACATGTCGCGTTCATCGGCAGCGTGTCCGTCCAGACGTCCACCACATCGGCGGGCGTGAAGTCGCGGCCGCAGGTCTCCAGCAGCTTCAGCGCGACGGTCGTGTAGTTCGTGTCGTCGTCCACCGGCGCCCAGCCGTCGAGCGTATCCGCCCAGCAGCGGTCGGGATTGAACGACAGCGCCTCATACCGCGCCGGGTCGTAGTCGCTCCTGCGGATGTAGCGGGTCATCGGGTAGTTGCCGGCTTCGCGGAGGATCGGATAAAGCGTCTTGCGTCTCAATCCTTCGACGGGCTTGCCCAGCAGACACCCGGCGATGCGTCCCGCCCACGCCGCGCGAAGCTTCCCGAGGTCGGGCGCGGCTTTCGCGTATGCCTTCCGCTGAGCCGGACGCGCAGCGCGGATTTCGTCAAGGCTGCTCGGCTCGACGAAGGGATGGTCCCGTACCGGCACTTCCGCCTGCATCGCCGCCGCGAGCTTGACCGCTTCCTCGTCCAGTGCGAGCGTCCAATGCTCCCGCGCACGGTTCACCAGCGCTTCGCAGTCCTTCCGGAAGCTGTCGACTGCGCGGCCCTCGTCTTTGAGCTGCTCCCACTCGATCAGCAGCGTCGGCGCGTAACGCAGATAAGTCTGATTTCTGCCCATAGGGTACTCCTTTACTGTTCTGTCGGTTGAATCCTGTCCAGATGGGTTCAGTTTATCACATTTCCGCGTATAACACAAGAGGTTTTACACATAAATCAACAAAATACCGACGCGCCGCTTCCGGTAGGACGGTTTTCCTCTGTTTTTATCGCGTACCTCTTGCGTACACGGGGAATCTGTGGTATGATGATGCCAAGAAGAAAAGGGGAGGGCATGGGATGGGTACCATCACGATACGGGAGATCGCGGCGCGGGCGGGGGTGTCGATTTCGGCGGTGTCCATCGCGCTCAACGGCCGGCGCGGCATCAGCGACGAGACGCGCGCGCGCATTCTGCGCATCGTCGATGAGAGCCGTTACACGCCCAATCCCAACTCGCGGCGGCTGCTGATGGGCCGTTCGGACACGATCGCGGTGCTTGTGGACGCCGACATCAGCGTGCTTGCGAACCTGTTCTATTCGGAGATCAACAACGAGCTGATTTCCGCGAGCGCGTCGTTCGGCTACAGCCTGAGCTACGCCGGCTACACGGTCCGCGGCGGGCGCGTGACGCTGCCGCGCGTGATCACGGCCCGTGACGCGGCGGGGGATGTGCGCATCCCGCCTTTCGCATCTGATTGCGCAAACGAAAAGGTTTCAGTCAAAGGAGTCTGCTTATGAACATTCTGGCAATCGGCGCGCACCCGGACGACATCGAGCTGGACTGCGCCGGGACACTCGCAAAGTACGTCAAGGCGGGGCATAAGGTTTTCCTTGCGACCGCCACCTCCGGCAACATCGGCTCCGCCACGCATTCGATGGAGGAGATCGCGCGCATCCGGAAAGCCGAGGCCGCGAAGTCCGCCGCCATCCTCGGCGCCGAGTACATCTGTCTCGATTATGACGACGAGATGTTCTTTGACTCGCGCGAGGCCCGGATGAAGTTCATCAACCTCGTCCGCTACTGCCGCGCCGACGTCATCCTCACGCACAACGAGACTGACTACAACCCCGACCATGAGCTGACGTCAAAGATCGTAAACGACATCGCCGTGATGATTCCCATCGCGCACCTGAAGACCGACAGCCCGCCCTATCCGGTGATTCCGAAAATCTTCTACTTCGAAAGTGCCCACGGTCTCGGCTTCGTCCCGAACCACTATGTCGACATCACCGACGTCTACGAGATCAAGCGGGAAATGCTCGCCTGCCACGAGTCGCAGTTTTTATGGATGCGCGACAACTACGCCGAGACCGATGACGCCGGCGATCTCTTCGGACTGATGGAGATCACCGCACGCTACCGCGGGATGCAGTGCGGCGTGAAGTACGCCGAGGGCTTCATCCGCGCCAACGACGCCCATCGCGTGACACCCACAAGGGTGCTGCCGGAATAAGAAAAGGAGGGTTACATAATGCCAGGAGGCCCCGGTTCCTACATCATCGGCGAGGAGGAGCGCGCGGAGGTGCTCGATGTCCTCGACCGCGGTTCCCTTTTCCGCTACGGGAAAGAGGACGACCCGCGTTATCTGCACAAATGCGTGGACTTCGAACGGCTGCTGGAAAAGACGCTCGATGTAAAGCATGCGCTCGCGACGACCAGCGGCACCGCGTCGCTGATGGCGGCGCTTGCGGCGCTTGAGATCGGTCAGGGCGATGAGGTCATCGTCCCCGGCTACACGTTCATCGCGACGATGTCCGCCGTGCGGCTGTGCGGTGCGATCCCCGTCCTCGCGGAGATCGACGAGTCGCTGACCATCGACCCGGAGAAGCTCGACGCGCTTGTCACGCCGCGCACGCGCGCCGTCATTCCCGTCCACATGCTCGGAAATCCCTGCGAAATGGATGCGGTCATGGCGTTTGCGAAACGGCACAACCTCTATGTCCTTGAGGATGCATGCCAGGCATGCGGCGCATCGTACCGCGGCAGGCGTGTCGGGACGATCGGCGACATCGGCGCGTTCTCGCTCAACGTCTTCAAGACCATCACCTCCGGCGACGGCGGCGCCGTCGTCACAAATGACGATACGCTCTATGAGCGCGCGTTCGGTTTCCATGACCAGGGCCATAAGCCCAATCGTACCGGCGTCGAGGTCGGCAATCGCAGCATCATCGGCATGAACATGCGCATGAACGAGCTGACCGGCGCCGTCGCGCTCGCGCAGACCCGCAAGCTCGACAAAATCCTTGCCGCGCTGCGGGAGAAAAAAGCACGGTTCAAGGCGGCGCTTGAAGGGCTGCCGGGTGTGAGCTTCCGGCGCATCAACGACCCCGGCGAGTGCGCGACGCTGCTGACGCTGCTGTTCGAGACGCCGGCGTATGCGGAGGCGTTCTGCGGCATCTTCGGCGGCGCGCCGGTCGCGAAGTCGGGGTGGCATGTGTACAACAACATGGAGCAGATTCTCGCCATCGACCCGAAACGCTACCGCAAGCACATGCTTCCGGCGACCGATGCAATCCTCGGGCGTGCGGTGAACCTGAGCGTCGGCGTGGTGGACACGGGACTCGGCGCGGGGAAGGGCATCAACATCCTTTCGACCGACGAGGAGATCGACCGCGTCGCCGAAAACGTGCGCAACGACGTACTCAGGGCATATGAGAAAGGAGCAAAGGGATGAGAAAGCTGCGCGCAGGCGTGATCGGCCTCGGATACATCGGCGCAAGCCACATCGAGAGCATCCGGCGGCTCGGGTTTGCCGAGCTCGCGGGTGTCGCGGACGTCAACTATGCGTTCGCCGCGAAAAAGGCTGACGCGCTCGGGATTGAACATGTCTATCAGGATGTCGACGCGCTGCTTGCTGACCCCGGCGTCGATATCGTCCACAACTGTACGCCGAACAACCTCCATGCGGAACTCAACGAGCGCATCCTGAAGGCGGGGAAGCATCTGCTGTCGGAGAAACCGCTCGCGCGAACATCGGAGGAAACCGGACGGCTGGTGAAACTCTCACAAGGCCTTGACCTGGCTGCGGGCGTGAACTTCAACTACCGGATGAATCCGATGGTGCAGGATTTGCGCGGACGGGTGAAGCGCGGCGAGCTGGGCGACATCACGCTCGTCCACGGCTGCTATCTGCAGGACTGGCTGCTCTACGACACCGACTACAACTGGCGCATCGAGCCGGAGGTATGCGGGGCGTCACGCTGCGTGGCGGACATCGGCTCGCACTGGATGGATGCGGTGCAGCATGTCGCCGGGCAGCGCATCACCGAGGTCTGTGCCGACCTCAAGACCGTCATTCCGGTACGGCGCAAGGCGCTGACGCAGACGGAGACCTTCTCGAGCGTCAAGCCGACGGAATATGAGGAAAGACCCGTACGGACGGAGGACTGGGGTGCGGTGCTGCTGCATATGGACGGCGGCGCCTCCGGCGTCTTCTATGTTTCGGAGGTGTCGGCGGGCCACGGCTGCTTTTTCAACTTCGAACTGAGCGGCACAAAGGCGTCGGCGGCATGGAAGCAGGAGGAGTGCGACCGGCTTTGGCTTGGGTACCGTGACCGCGACAACGTGCTCGCAATCCGCAATCCGAACAACATTTCCCCCGAAGCGCGTGCGCACACATCTCTCGCGATGGGTCACCCGGAGGGATGGAACGACGCGTTCACGAACAATCTCCGCGCGTTTTATACCTATGTGCGCGACAAATACCTTGCGGGGCTGGACGTCGCCGCGCCGCCGTTTGCGACGTTCTCCGACGCGCATCAAATTGTCCGACTGACCGAGGCGATTCTCGAAAGCCACCGGATACGCGGCTGGGTTACTTTGGCGTAAATTTGAAAAGATAAGGAGAAGGCATATGTCAAGGTTTCGTTTTACGGCAGGCCCGTGGAATGTTCACGAGGGCGCGGACGCGTTCGGCCCGGAGGTCAGAGCGTCGATACCGCTGGAGGAAAAAGTAGCGAAGTTCGCGGAGCTGGGGCTTTCGGGCGTACAGTTCCACGACGACGACGCGGTCCCGGGGCTCAATGAGATGACCGAGGGTGAAATCCGCGCGGAAGCCGGAAAGATACGCGCGCTGCTCGACCGTTACAATCTCGCGGCGGAGTTCGTCGCGCCGCGGCTGTGGATGGATCCGCACACCGTCGACGGCGGCTTCACCTCCAACAGCGCCGAGGACCGTGAGTTCGCATTGTGGCGCGCCTACCGGTCGATCGACATCGCGCGGGTACTCGGCTGCAACAAGATTGTGCTGTGGCTTGCGCGCGAGGGGACGCTGTGCGCCGAGAGCAAGAACCCCGTCGAGAACGTCCGGCGGCTCATCGACGCGGTCAACGCGATGCTGCGCTACGACGACCGCATCGAGGTGCTCATCGAGCCGAAACCCAATGAGCCCATCGACCGCAGCTTCTGTCCGACGACCGGACACGTGATGGCGATATCGGCAGCGACGGTTGACCCGGCGCGTGTCGGTTGTGTCCTCGAGAGCGCCCACGCGATTCTCGCCGGATTGGACCCCGCCAACGAGATGGCGTTCGCGCTCGCGTTCGGCAAGCTCGGCAGCGTCCATCTCAACGACCAGAACGGCATGAAGTTCGACCAGGACAAGAGCTTCGGCGCGGAGAATCTGCGGCAGGCGTTCAATCAGGTCAAGGTGCTGTGCGAGAACAACTACGGCAGCCGCGGCGAGTTCGTCGGCCTCGACGTCAAGGTCATGCGCACGCAGCGCGCCGAGGCGTGCTATCAGCACATCGCCAACAGCATCCGCGTCGTCGAGATGCTGGAGAAAAAGGTCGAACGGTTCGACTACGACTACCAGGCGAAGTGCGTCGCGGCGCGGGACTATGAGGCGCTCGAAGGCTATGTCCTCCGCCTGCTGCTCGGAGACGTGTGACCGGCAGACGATCAGCCCCTGCATTCTGTCAAAAGAGTGCAGGGGCTTTTTGTATTGCGGTATTCATGGAGTCTCAGGGCGGCCCGCATCGGTGCCGGCGGAAGCTTCTGACGGCGGCACGGGTCTATAGCGGAATATACCGCCTCCCGTAAAAAGCAGGAAACGCACCGCTGCCGGTGCGTTTCCTGGTGGAGCTGTTGGGGAGATTCGAACTCCCGACCTCGTCCTTACCAAGGACGCGCTCTGCCGACTGAGCTACAACAGCGGATTGGCGACCCGGATGAGGCTCGAACTCACGACCTCTAGCGTGACAGGCTAGCGTTCTAACCAACTGAACTACCGGGCCGGATATCCCTCTCGGATTGGGTTTGGAACCGCTCTCCGAACGTCACGAATTTCATTATACACACTTTGACACGGTTTGTCAAGAGGGAATTTGTGCTTTTTTGAAAATTGTTGAGAACGCTTTTCCTACATCTTTGGAAAAACGGAAAAACCCTCAAAAGCTTCTTGCAATATTCTATATTCTGGGGTATAATATTTCTTATACGGAACTTATCCCCGCTGCCGACGTCTGAAAACAAACACTACCTACGAAGGATGTGCTGCACATGCTGATCGCGGTGATCCCGCTGTACAATGAGGAGAAGGCTGTCCGGCGTCATATCGCGCAGATCGACCGGATTCTCAAGGCCGACGGCATAGATGTGTCGTTTCTGCTGGTCAACGACGGCTCGCGCGACGGGACCTGGAACGAGATCCGCGCGCTGACAAAGGAGCTTGCCAATGTCCGCGCCGTGTCGTTCTCCCGCAACTTCGGCAAGGAGTCCGCCATCCACGCCGGACTGTCCGAAGCGCTGCGGACATACCCCGACGCCGACCGCTTCCTCGTCATGGACTCCGATCTGCAGCATCCCCCGCGTTTTGTGAAACACATGCTCGAGCTCATGGACTCCGTCGGCGCCGATATCGTCGACGGCATCAAGGAGTTCCGCGGCAATGAGACGCTCAAGAGCAAAATCCTCGCCCGCGGCTTCTACGGCACCCTCGCCGCCGTATCCGGGATGGAGCTGAACAACTCCTCCGACTTCAAAATCCTCCGGCGTGCGCCCGTCGAGGAGATCGTTCGGATGCCCGAGGGCAACCGCTTCTTCCGTGCGATGGTCGACTTCGTGGGCTTCAAACGCGTCGACTTCCCGTTCTCCGTCGATGACCGAGACGACGGCACCTCCCGCTTTTCGGTCAAAAGCCTCCTGAAGCTTGCGTTCAACGCCATTCTGGGGAACTCATCGGGGCTTTTATACCTGCCGTTTTTGGGCGCGTTCCTGTGCGTCCTCGGCGCGCTCACGGACGCGGTCGTGATGATTGTCCGCGCGTGCACCCAAACAGGCGTGACGAACGCGGCATGGGTTATCCTGTGCGTGCTGCTCACCGGCGCGCTGGTGCTTGCCGGGCTGGGCGTGCTGGGTGCGTATATCGCGCGGCTCTATGACGAGGTGCGCGAGCGGCGGCGGTATATCGTGTCGGAGAGGATATAGACGATGAAGACCTTGTGGCAGCGTCTGCGGAAAAGCATCCGCGGCGCATGGGAATCCGAGCGCATCCGGGAGCTGTTCCGCTACTGCGTGATCGGCGTGCTGACCACGGCGGTCAGCTTCGGGACGCTGTGGGTCTTCGAGAACCTGTGCGGCTGGAACGCGAACCTCGCAAACGCCCTGAGCATCATCTGCGCGGTGCTGTTTGCGTACGTGACTAATAAGCTGTTCGTCTTCCGGACACACTGCACCTCCGCCGCCGACCTCGTGCGGGAGGCGGTCTCCTTCTTCGCGGCGCGCGGTTTCGCGATGCTCGTCGAGTGGGGCGGCTTCTATATCCTCCACGACTTCCTCCGGCTTCCGAGCATGTGGGCGAAGGCCGCCATCAGCGTCATCGTGCTCGTGCTCAACTACGTCCTGTCCAAGCTGGTGGTATTTCGGAAGAACCGCAATTAGGACGCCCGGGGAGGTATGCGGTACATCCGTGGTATGCTGTTGCGCGTGTAAGGAGGGATGATCATGCATCTGTACTCGCAGCGTCCGGACGAGCCGACACCGGTCGACCGCGGCAAGCTGCTGGGCTGGGTGCTCCTCGGTGTGCTCGTTGTTGTGACGGCCGTGCTGTGGTTCATACTGCCGGAGCGCGTGCCGATGCAGTTCAGCTTGTCCGGTCTGCCCGTCTCCATGATGCGCCGGGAATACTGCCTGGCCGTGTCCAGGGTGCTCATCGGCTTCTTCCTCGTTCAGGGGATCGTCACACCGGGAAAGCGGACGCATAACTATCTCGCCGCCGGATTCCTGTTTGTCGTCAACATCGCCGCCGTGCTCTGTGCGCTCTCGCGCAGCCTGTAAAAATATTTGCAAAACCCCTAAATAAATTCGCAAAACCCCTTGATTTTCCCTGCGGCATCGGTTATAATGGGGAACGCTCGAAGAGGGACATATGCGTCCTGAAAGACACAGCACGCGGGCGCGGTTCAGCGGCAGAGTGATCGCTTTTCATAAATACCGTTGCGTGCAGCAGCCGGTTGATTCGGGAGATGAATCCCGTTGAATCGATCGGTGAGTTCACCTGAAATCATTCAAAAAGGAGTTTTTTATGAAAAACAGAGGGCTCAAAGATGCATTGAAGCGTACAGTCGCACTTGCACTGGTGTTCATGACGGTGTTTGGCGGTTTATTCTCTCTGCCCGGAATCATAAGCACGGCAAGAGCCGCAGATGGAAAAGAAATCGTTTCGGATGTGGATTCAACGACTGAGACAAAGCCGAACATTGCGGAGGATTTCGTTTACTATTATCGGGATATCAAGAAAAGAGCATTGGGCACCATTTCCGGGGTGATCAATGCCGACGCTGACTTTGTCGATATTGTTCGGGATACAAAGTCCGCAGGCGCCCTTGTCTATAAGGGACCGTTGGCAAATGGGCAGCTGGATATGCTCAACAGCGAATTCACGTTTTCGACCACGATAACGATGATCAACGGGGGAAGGCCCAGAGAGCGCGGGATGGCTTTTGCGTTTCATAACGATCCGAGAGGCGAAAGCGCTATCGGCGGACCCGGGGCTGCCAACGGCATACATGGCGAAAGCTATTATGCACCTACAGATGGCAGCTGGTTTTATCACGACCATCTGAGAAACGCCATAGCCGTTGAAGTCGATCCTCAGAGGAACGCAGGGAAAACAGCGGGCGGTGACGGTGTTCTGGTGTTCCAAAGCCAGTACGATTTAACTTGTTATGACAACCAGGCAGAACTGGGTAACTTATGGCAGCATCGGCCCGGCGTATTCGATGAAACGGTCGATGGGCACGTGGCGATCGTGACTCCTGCGCCGGAAGGAACGGATGTGGTGCACGAAGCGATTACTCGAGTTGTAGGCATGCTGAGCGGACGCTGCGCCAAGCCGCCTGCTTTCTACGAGGCAGCATATCCGCCGAGACCGGCCGCAATTACCATAAGATGGTGCATAACCGGTACTGCTCCCAACAGAAGGTACACCCTTCAGTATGATTACTGGAGAGATGCAAGCCGCATCGGTCTTGCAGATGAAGAGAAATCTACGGGAATTTCCAGAGAATATACGGAAGAAGAAGTGCAAGCCATGTTCGGAGGCACAGGAAAGGCATGGTTTGGCGTTTATGCGGGCTCTCATCCTTGTATAGACCGGTGGGAGAGCATCAATGTCGGCTTTGATTCCTATAGAAAGTGCGAAGTAGATTATTACTATTACAAAAATACAATAGCAGCAACCGGCCCGGCATCTTATTATGTAAGAGTTCCCGAGAACATTATGGCAACCCAGGCTTTCTACAGCATGAACGGTATAAAAGAGTATCAGCTCCGGGATTTGCCGGAGGAAATGTTGAGCTACAAAGATCCGATTGCAAGCCCCACGGATCCGGTCATTACGCCGCTTCTGGATCCCGGCTCTAACGTAGAAGGGAAAAATCATGAAAAGCCTCATTCATTTACCGGCACAATCGGTAATGACAATCGGGTAAGTCTCTATGTTGTGCCCTTCAAGAGAGGCGCGACGGCAGCAGACAAAAATGTGGTTCATCGTTACGGCGTGGAGGTTATTCCTAAAACAGTAACGGTGATAGCGGATCATATTTTAAAAGACGGCGACACTGAAGTCCTCTTAAAAAGACAACTGATTTCCGATGTCCCCCTTGGTTCCGACGTAGGCATTACTTTAGCGGATACAAAAATATGCGGATACAACTTTCAGGAAGTAGAAACAGCAAATGGCGTCAGACGACTACCTGCGTTTGTTGATACAGACTATATTGCAGCAAAAACTGTAGAGTTCAGTACGCTTTTGGATGGCTCCGTATCAAACCCTAGTTTCCGCATTGTCTACCAGATGAAGCCGGAGTTGATTAATGCGAAGGCGGCTGTGGAGACGGCTATCAATACAATAGACGCGGCCATAAAAGATCTCTTTATAAAGAATGATAATGCCGCAGTTGAATCCGCAGTCGGGCCGAGTATTGATGCTGCACAAGATGCGATTACTGATCTGTACAATGCTTTGCCGGGAGCCGACAAATCCGCAGCCGATAAGCTTCAGGCAGTCATAGATGCTGCAAACAAGGTAATCGTTAACTGGAAAGCAGGAAATACGGCGGTGGATTCCGGGACAATCGGAACGCCTGATGTTATGGCGGCTTTGGAGCAATTAAAGGGAGAGATAGAAAACATCGAAGGGAATACCGCCGGAGGAAATGCGTATAAGGATATTCTCGAGGACATCCGCCTTGCGGCAAAGTTCAAATTGGAACATGCTCCGATTTTGAAAAAGGCAAAATACAATGAAGCAATAGGTGAGGGGGATTATCCCGCTATACTGGATGCTTACTGGCACCACGGATTTCCTGCAGGCTCCAAGGTAAGAGACTATCTTGTAAAAGAAAAGGCTGATCTGGAGGATATGATTGCAGCGATCGGGGCAGGATATGAGGCAGCGCTGATTCAGGCTGTAATGAACGTTTCTGCATCATCGATGCCCGACGCAGTTCGTGATGCAGAAGATAAATGGGAGGCCTGGGAAGCAAATTTAAGAGCAGGACGCTCTCCGCTATATACAGGTCCTGAGCAAGTAAACACCATAATAGCCGAAAATGATGATTTATTAAAAGCGATAGAGGCTGCAGAAGCGCTGTCCGCGTTTTACGATCCTATAACCGGAAATGTCACAGAAACTGCAATAGAAAATGCGCAAGCTCTGATCGATTTGGTTACAGGAGCCATTGACAAAAATAAAGCTCGAGCCAATGCAAACAGGGGGGCGCTTCAGGCGCAGCTGGATGAGATAGAGGCAGAGTACTATGCCGGCAAATGGAGAGCGGAAAATCCGATCGCAGCGCGGGCAGTCGACTCCGTAAATGAAGACGACAGGGGAGCGATAAAAGAGGCTATCATCAATTACAATACGCTTCTAAGCGAAGTAAGAAATGACCTGACCGATAAAGTAATCGCGAAACTGAGTGAAGAGCGGAAAAAACTGAGCGATATGCTCGCGGCGCTCGACGAAGCCCAAAGGCTTGCCGTCGCCTTAAAAGAGGCTCAGGATGCCGTGTACGACGCTTCCCATGACGTTACTCTCTATGATACTGCGTTGGAAAAATGGGATGCTTTAACCCAGGAACAGCAAGATGCAAATCCGGATCTGAAAAGAGCCATCGATGCGGCGCAGAAGATAAGGGATGGCAGTGCGGACGCACAGGCCTGCATTGACCTTGTAGAAGATCCGATCAACAAAGCCGCGCTGCAGGCACAGCTCGATACCAAGAACGCAGAGGCAAGAGCCAATCAATGGGAGACAGATCATCAGGATATCATTACAAAGGCTCAGAATATGATAGTCGGGGAAGACGGCAAAGCCGCTGTACTGGCTGCGATCGACGAATTCAACAGCCTTCCGCCTCAGGTGCGGGAAATTCTCGGAAAAAGGGAGAATCACCCTTCAAGCGAAAGCGATATCACTATGCTGCGCAGATCCCGCAACTTCCTGGAAACTTACGAAGCGGTAAAGAAAGTCTGCCAGGGAGCCGCTTCCGATGATATTGCTGCAGAAAATCTGATTACGGCAGTGGGTTTATGGGACCAGCTTACGGAAACGCAGCACATAGTCAACTCCTACATGGGTCACGCCATAGATGCCGGCAGGGCAATCTTGGAGGCGAGTAAAAAGGGATCGTTAACCAATTACGACGAAATAAAAGCACTGATAGACAAAGTTGCCGAAGAGGATGAGCCGTATAAAACAAAAGCGGACGGATTCAGAGCGCTGCTGGAACAACAGCTTGAAAAATTGAAAAGATGGATTGCTATCACCGATTATTATGCTGCTCACCCGCCCCGGGGACCTTCCGCGACCCGCGGAGAGGACGACGCAGAGGAAGAACCGAGATACTTCGATGCAGAGGCAGAACCGGGACCCTACGACGCATGGGTAAATCCGAAACCCTCTGACGCAGGGAAGGATTTGAAACCACACGGTGCGGGGAAAGATTATAAGCCCTACGACAGGGATTCCGCAAGCTTGAAGCCTGTGTATCCGAAGAATGCAAGCGAGAAGGAAAAGGCGTATATTGATAAAATGTTCCTGATGAAAGGCAAGGATCTGGCATCTTATGTAAACATCCCTTACACGGAACTTCCGAAGGCGACAATCGACTACAAAGATGCGTACATAAAAGGCTTTGAAGATGAGACGTTCAGAGGCACAGCTCCTCTGACCAGGATTCAACTGGTGACGATATTCTCCAGAATCCTCAAGAGGACGGATGCGGATATGGTACCGGTAAGCTATCAGGATATGAAGGACGACAAACACTGGGGCAAGACCTATCTCGCCCGCTTGGAGTCCATGCATCTGTTCGAAGGCTATCCGGACGGCGAGTTCAAGCCCGACAAGCCTATGACGAGAGCGGAGTTTGCCAAGACGATCGTAACCTTCTGGGATATCAGAGGATACAAAGCGGACAGGTCCGGTGCAAAATTCAGCGACATGGGTCAGCATTGGGCGAGAGAATATGCGAATGCCATGTACAATACCGGGCTGATGAGCGGTTACGCGGATGGCAAGTTCTATCCGGACAGGCCGATTACGCGGAGTGAGGTTGTCATTATCATCAACAAGCTTCTCAACCGGGCTCCGGCATTCCCGGAGGTTCCGAGTCTGAAAGATTTGGCACAGACATGCTGGTACTACGGCGCAGCTGAAGCCGCAATTATTAAAGCCAAAGGAACTCTGTGGGATTAGAATCATATGCGCCGAGCCTTTTGAAAGGCTCGGCGCATTTTCATTCGGAAAATCATCCGATCCGGATTCTTAGGAATACTGTCTCGCCGCCGCGCTCTGCACGCTCCAACCTGTAAATTATTTCGCGAAACCCCTTGATTTTTCCCGCGGAATCGGTTATAATGATTCATATCCCGGGCAGGGACGCAGCACGCGGGAGTAGTTCAGTGGTAGAGCGTCAGCTTCCCAAGCTGAATGTCGCGGGTTCGAACCCCGTTTCCCGCTCCAAAACAAAGAGCCGTTTACATAACAGTAAGCGGCTCTTTTGTCATCCCGTCATGTTCTCCGTCCGAACGCGGTGAAGCTGACGACCCCCGGCGTGATGCCGCGCGGATGTGAGGTGACGGTCAGCCGGACGGCACGCGCGCGGGTCGGAACCGTCGCGCGGTAGTCGATGTTCAGGTCGACTGTATTGTCCGTGCAGTCCAGCAGTGTCGTCCAGCCGCTTTCCGTTGTGTGATCCGTCGTGATGTCCACGCGGTAGCCGAACGGACCCGGGAGGATGCCGGCGTCGTAGTCCAATCCCACATCCCGCCACGCGATGCGTATCCCCTCGACTACGTAGTCGGCGCGCAGGTCGACCGTCAGCGCCGGAGTCTTATCTTCGGGTTTCGGCTCCCACCACGTCGAGAGGTTCTCGTCCAGCGCGTAGAAGCTCTCGCGACCGTAGATCTGCGACGTCGCGTACTGATTGCCGCGCAGGAAGAACGTCAAAGGCAGCGCGCCCGTCGTGTTTCCGCGCGCCGGATTCTTCAGCACGCCCGCCGCGTACTGCGGGGTGTCGGTGACCGTACAATACAGCTCGCCGTTTTCGTCCACGCCCACCGGGTCGATTCCGATGCGCCGCTCGAACTGGTGCGCCGCGCAGACGCAGGTCGTGTAGAACGCCCACAGCGTCCCGTTCGGCCCCTCGATCACGCAGCCGTGCCCGGCGCCTTTGATCAGTCCTTCGCGATGTGCCGTCAGCGGGTTGCGCGTCTGGTACCGGAATCCCGTCAGCGGGTTATCCGATACGTATACCCCGTTGGCGTAGGACGAGAACTGCGTGCCGCTGCCGGAGTAGATCAGATAGTACCGGCCGTTGTACTTGAGCATGTGCTGACCTTCGATCCAGCCGTAGCGGGAATCCTGATTGTACTGCCCGAAGCGCTCCCATGTGTGCGCCGTGTTCAGACGGTTGACGATCACCGGTTCGGTCAGGACGCGCTGCGGGTCGTCCGGGTCGAGCGCCGCGCCGTAGGTCCATGAGTCGGTCATGTCGATGCCGTTGCCGGTGCCGGAGTGCCAGTAGAGATAGGGCTTGCCGTCGGTATCTTCAAACAGCGCCGGGTCGACCGGGCGGAGGCGTGTGCCGTCGGGCATGATGAAGTCGCCCACGGCCTTGAACGGGCCGACGGGGGTTTCGCCGACATAGAGACCGTCAGAGTGGATCGTGAGGTAGAATCTGCCGCGGTGCGGGATGACGGTGGGGCTGTAGGCGGGGCCTTTGGCGTAGGGTTCGCAGGGGACGTACTCCCAGGTCTCGAGGTTGTCGGAAACCCATGCCATACCGTAGCTGGGGTAGAGGTAGAACTTGCCGTTGTAATACAGGGCGGAGGGGTCGGAGATGGAGCGGTAGGGGATATAGGGTTCGCAAGTCATGGGGCGGTCGGTGCCGCGCGGGCAAGAGGGCATGGAGAGGGGGTTGCAGTATGTCGGCAGCATAGCGGTAACCTCCGGAAAAGATGAGATAGGTTGAGTATAGCACAGGAGGAAAGAAAAAGCAAGTAAGCATCAGGCGCTTTTCAAACCTTTCGGGTCCGCGCGCTGCGGACTCTCCCGTACGGGCGCCTCGGAACGCATCCGGATTCCCCGGAAAAATTCCCGCACTTTTCTTCTTTTTTACACCATACCGTTTGACATCCCGCCGCTTTCGTAGTATAATACAGGATAATCTATATCACCCCTATCTCAAGACAAAAGAGGCACACTATGGAAAAGAAACTCGCGCTGGGCAATGAGGCGATCGCACGGGGCCTCTATCAGGCAGGCTGTACCTTCGTCTCGTCCTATCCCGGCACCCCGTCCACCGAGATCACCGAGGAGGTCGCCCGCTACCCCGAGGTCTACGCCGAATGGGCGCCCAATGAAAAATGCGCCGCCGAAGCCGCCTACGGCGCCGCCGTCTACGGCCGCCGCTCCTTCGCCGCCATGAAACATGTCGGCCTCAACGTCGCCGCCGATCTTCTGTTCTCCGCTTCCTACGCCGGCGTCAACGCGGGCTTCGTCATGTGCGTCGCCGACGACCAGGGCATGCACTCCTCCCAGAATGAACAGGACTCCCGCCACTATGCCCGCGCGTCCAAGGTTCCGATGCTCGAGCCGTCCGACTCGCAGGAGTGCTGCGACTATGTCAAACTTGCCTTTGAAATCTCCGAGGAGTACGATACCCCCGTCCTCCTGCGGACCTCCACCCGCGTTGCCCACTCCCAGAGCTTCATCCGCCTCGAGCAGCGCACGGAGCCGCCGATGCGCGATTACGTCAAGAATCCCGCGAAGTACATCATGACCCCCGCCAACGCCCAGAAGCGTCACCCGATTGTCGAGGCCAGGACCGAGCGGCTCATCGAGCTTGCCAATACCGACCGGCTGAATCGGATCATCCCCGGCTCGCGGAAGATCGGCGTCATCACCGCCGGCATCGCCTACCAGTACGCCCGCGAAGCCCTCGGAGATAACGCCACTTACCTCAAGCTCGCAATGGTCCACCCGCTCCCGACCACCCTTCTGCGCACCTTCGCCGCGAGCGTCGATACCCTCTATGTCATCGAGGAACTCGACGACTTCATCGAGCAGCAGGTCCGCGCCCTCGGCATAGAATGCCACGGCAAGGATACCTTCTCCCTCATCGGCGAGTATACGCCCGAGAGAATCCGTGCGAAAATCCTGGGCATTCCGTCCGCGCAGGTCTATGACGCGCCCGCCGTGCCGGTTCGCCCGCCCGTCCTCTGCCCCGGATGCCCCCACCGCGGCCTGTTCTATGTCCTCGGCAAGATGAAGCTGACCGTCTCCGGCGACATCGGCTGCTATACATTGGGCTCCGCACCGCCTTTGGGCGCGATGGATACCACGCTCGACATGGGCGCGTCCATCGGGATGCTCCACGGCCGCAACACGGTCCGACCCGACGAAGCCGCGCATGCCGTCGCCGTCATCGGGGACTCGACCTTCATACACTCCGGCATTACCGGTCTTGTCAACGCCGTCTACAACCGGTCCGCCTCCACCGTCATCATCGCCGACAACTCCATCACCGGCATGACCGGACACCAGCAGAACCCTACCACCGGCGTCACCCTCAAGGGCGATGTCACCGCCGCCGTCGACCTCACCGCGCTGTGCCATGCCGTCGGGGTGAAACGTGTGCGCGTGTGCGACCCGTACGACATCGCGGAGCTGGAGCAAATCCTGCGCGAGGAGCTTGCCGCGCCGGAGGTCAGCGTCGTCATCGCACGCCGCCCCTGCGCGCTGCTCAAAACCGTGAAGCGCGGGAAACCGTATACGATCGATGCTTCTGCATGTAAGGGCTGCCGCATGTGTATGCGCATCGGCTGCCCGGCCGTCTCGTTCGCGGACGGTCACGCGGCGATCGACGCGTCTCTGTGCGTCGGCTGCGATCTGTGCGCCCGGATGTGCAAATTCGGCGCTGTCAAGAAAGGTGGTGCTGTGTAATGCTGAATATCATGATCGTCGGTGTCGGAGGCCAGGGAAGCCTGCTCGCCAGCCGCATCTTAGGCAGCCTGTTTGAAGCCGCAGGTCTCGAGGTCAAGCTCAGCGAGGTTCACGGGATGGCTCAGCGCGGCGGCAGCGTTGTCACCTATATCCGCGCCGGTGAATCCGTAGCGTCACCGCTGATCCCCAAGGGTGAGTGCGACTGCATCATCTCCTTCGAAGAGTCCGAGGCGCTGCGCTATCTGCCCTGGCTCAAGAAGGACGGCACCGTCGTCGTCAATACGCAGCATATCCAGCCGATGCCCGTCCTGACGGGCGCGGCGAAGTATCCGGAGGATATCCGGGGACAGTTCGCCGCGATGAACGTCAACGTCGTCGCGTTCGATGCTCTGGGAGCTGCCGTTGAAGCCGGAAACGCCAGGTGTGCCAACGTCGCGCTGCTGGGCGCCGCGTCGAAGGTCATCGGACGGACTCCCGACGAGTGGCATGCCGCGATGCGCAAAACGATCAAACCCGCGCTGCTTGACCTCAATTTCAAAGCCTTTGAGATTGGTCTGAAGGCCGGCTGACAGTCCCCGCATGTATTTGAAATTGAGGAGTTTTCTGCCCATGAAATGCTGGAACCCTGAAATGGAAACCATGTCCCGCGACGAGCTGCACGCTCTCCAGAGCGAGCGGATCGTCAAAGCGGTGCAATACGTCTACTCCCGCGTGAATCCCTACCGCAAGAAGATGGAAGACGCAGGGGTCGCGCCCGGCGACATCCGCTCGATTGACGACCTCGTCAAGCTGCCGTTCACCGACAAGTACGACCTCGCCGACAACTACCCCTACGGCCTGTTCGCAGTGCCGATGAGAGAGGTGATCGAGCTGCACGCGTCCTCCGGCACCACCGGGCGTCAGAAGGTCGTCGGCTACACGCGCAGCGACCTCGACCTGTGGAGAGAGGTCATGGCGCGTACCTTCGCCGCCGGAGGCGTCACGAAGGACGATATCATGCACGTCAGCTACGGATACGGGCTGTTCACCGGCGGTTTCGGCGGCCACTACGGCGCGGAGAGGATCGGTGCGGCGATCGTTCCGATCGGCACCGGCAATACCCAGCGCCAGATCACTGTTCTGCGCGATTTCGGCTGCACCGCCATCTGCTGCACCCCGTCCTATATGCTCTACATCGCCGAAACCATAGAGAAGATGGGCATCGACCCCGATGAAATCAAGCTCAGGGTCGGATTCCTCGGCGCCGAGCCGTGGACGGTTGAGATGCGCGACGACATCGAGCGCCGGCTCCGGATCCGCACCTACGACATCTACGGTCTGACCGAGGTGATCGGTCCCGGCGTCGCGTTTGAGTGCGACGCGCGAGCGGGTCTGCACGTCAATGAGGATCACTTCTACCCCGAAATCCTCGACCCCGATACGCTGCTTCCCGTCCCGGACGGAACGCAGGGCGAGCTGGCGTTTACCTGCATGACCAAGGAGTGCGTACCGCTGCTGCGCTACAGAACCCGCGACATCGCCGCCGTCACGCATGAGACCTGCGCCTGCGGACGCACTCTCGCGCGCATCTCCAAGCCCGTGGGCCGTACCGACGACATGCTCATCATCCGCGGCGTCAATGTGTTCCCGTCGCAGGTCGAGAGCGTGCTGCTCAACATCCCCGAGGCGTCGCCGTACTACATGCTGATCATCGACCGTGTCGGCGCGCTCGATACGCTGGAGATTCAGGTTGAGCTGACCCCGGATGTTCCGGTCGACCAGATCCGGACGCTCGAGACAATCCAGAAGAAGATCCGGTCGCAGGTCGACAGCACACTCGGCCTCGCAGCGGCAATCCGCCTGCTGCCGCCGCAGACTCTGCCGCGTGTGGAAGGCAAGGCCAAGCGCGTCGAGGATCGCCGCAAGCTGTAAGAGTTCACCGGCGGGGCGGCTCTTATAAAAACGCCCCGCCTTTTTCTACCGCTATCCGCCTGATAAGGAGGCTTATCGAATGTTTATTTCCCAGCTGTCCATCTTTGTACGCAACAGTCCCGGCAGCATCGCCGAGATCACCGGGATTCTCGCGAAGGCCGGGATCGATATCCGCGCGTTCAGCGTCGCGGATACGACCGACTACGGCATTCTGCGGCTGATCGTCAACGCGCCCGACCGTGCCGAGAAGGTGCTGCGGGAGCGCGGCATCGCCGTGAGCCTCAACCGCGTGATCGGCGTACAAGTGCCGGATGTGCCCGGCGGGATGCACGAGGTCTTCGCTTACCTCGCCGAGTGCGGCATCGGCATCGAGTACGGATATGCCTTCGTCAGCCGCAGGGAGGGATTTGCTTACGCCATCCTCCGGGTAGACGATAAAGAACGCGCGGCGAAACTGCTCGAGGAGCGCAGCATCCCGATGCTCACGCCGCGGGAGGTCTATCAGAATTGAGTGCATATCAGACCCTTCTTTCGCTGATTGAGGATGCAGAGCGGGAAATCAAGCCGTATCTGGAACGCGCCGAGCGGGTTTCGTTTGTGAATACGTCGCGCGTGCTGGAGGCATTCCGGCGTCACCGGGTGTCCGATTCGCTGTTCGCCGGAACGACCGGCTACGGCTATGACGACGCCGGACGGGACACCTTGGAGCGGGTTTACGCGGACGTCTTCGGCGCGCCCGACGCGCTGGTGCGCGTGCAGTATGTCAACGGCACACACGCGATCGCGTCGGCGCTGTACGCGTCGCTTGCGCCCGGTCAGCGGCTCATCTGCGGCACGGGGCTTCCGTATGACACCCTGCAGGGCGTCATCGGACTGGAAAAGACACCGCGCTTCGGCAGTCTCGCGGCATACGGTGTCCCGACGACGATCGTGCCGATGAAGGCGGGCCGGCCGGACCTCCCGGCGCTGCTCGCGGCGCTGACGCAGTACCCGGACACCGGCACGGTGTTCATCCAGCGTTCGCGCGGATATGCCGACCGTGCGGCGCTCTCCGTCGACGCAATCGGGGAGCTGTGTACGGAGGTGCATAGCGTGCGTCCGGAGATTGCGGTTGTGGTGGACAACTGCTACGGCGAGTTCGTCGAGGAGCGCGAGCCGTGCATGGTCGGCGCAGACCTGTGCGCCGGGTCGCTGATTAAGAATCCGGGCGGCGGACTTGCGCTGTGCGGCGGTTACGTCGCGGGACGTGCAGACCTCGTCGAGCGTGCGGCGGAGCGGCTGACCGTTCCGGGCATCGGACGCGAGTGCGGCAGCTCTCTGGGGCAGAACCGGTCGCTGTATCAGGGACTGTTTCTGGCGCCGCATGTGACGGTTCAAGCGATGAAGACGGCGATACTGGCGGCGGGCGTGTTCGAAAAGCTCGGATATGCCGTCGACCCGCTGGCGTCTGACGTGCGGCACGACATCATCCAGACGATCCGGTTCGGGAAACCGGAACCGCTGCTCGCGTTTATGCGCGGGGTGCAGTCGGGTGCGCCGGTCGACTCGTTTGTCACGCCGGAGCCGTGGCCGATGCCGGGCTATACAGACCCCGTCGTCATGGCGGCGGGCGCGTTCGTCCAGGGCGCGTCCATCGAGTTGTCCGCCGACGCCCCGATGCGCGAGCCGTATACCGCCTATATGCAGGGCGGGCTGACGTATGAATCCGGGAAATTGGGGATTTTATTGGCGGCGCAGGCGGTCACGGAGTAAACCAGACGTTCTAAAAGCTGCGGTGTTCGGATACATAAATATTTGCGGGGTGGATGTATGAAAAAGAACGGTAAATCCTTCGTCATGGGACTTTTATTCCTCATGTTCGGATTCGGGCTGACCGTCACGATGGTTGCGCCGCTCATCTCCCGCGTGATTGCCGACTTCTCGCTCACCACCGCGCAAGGAGCGCTCATCTCCACCTTTCTGAGTATCGGAGGTCTGCTCGCCGTCGGGTTTACGCTGCTGTGCGCCGACCGGCTGCCGAAGCTCCCGCTCCATCGGGGCGCCTATCTGCTGTTTTCGCTGGCACTGTTGTGCGTCGCGCTCTCACGGGGATACTATGCGCTGCTGCTGCTCATCCTCGCCGTCGGATTCGGGTCGAAGGTCGTCGACATCCTTGCAAACCCGATCCTCGCCGACCGCTTTCCCGCCGCGTCCGGACGCTATCTCAACACGATGCACATGACCCTCGGAATCGGCGCGTGCGTCGGGCCGATGCTGCTGCAGCTCGCGCTCGACCGGGGACTGAGCTGGCGGCTCGCGTTCGCGGGAATCGGCGGATTGTGCCTGCTGCTGATGCTGCTGAGCATCGTACTGATGCGCGGCGCACCGGAGACTGCCGCGGCTGCTTCGCGCGCCGCGGAAGGACGGCTCGACTGGGGCGTGATTGTCCCGTTGTGCCTCACCACGTTCTTTTATCAGGGGCATCAGATCATCGTCAACACCTGGGGGCCGATGTACTGCGAGCGCGCGCTGGGGCTTTCGGGGACATTCGCGAGTTTGTCAACGACGGCGCTGTGGGCGGGGATCATCATCAGCCGGTTCCTCGGCGCGCGGTATGTCAAGCCGGAAAGGACGGTCAGCATCGCCGCGTGGGGAAACCTCATCGGCGGAGCAGCGCTGATCGGCGGAGTGCTGTCGGGTATGCCGGTGGTAGTGATGGCCGGATTGATGATCTCGGGGGTCTGTTCGGGCGCGGTGATACCGATGGTCGTGGCGTACCTGTGCGGGCTGTATCCGAAGGCGACGGGCAGAGTGACGTCGGTGGTGTTTTTGACGCTGGTGGCGGCGCCGATGGTGTTCCCGTGGATGACGGGAAAGATTGCGGATATATGGGGCTTCATGCCGGCGATGCTGGTGTCTGGCGCAGCGCTGCTGGCAGCTGCGGCTTGTGCCGCCGTCACCGGACTCCCGCGGCGTACCTGATCCTCGCTCCCGGATCCCGTACATGAATCGGGAACGCGCGAATCCGCAGGATTCGAAAAGCGCCCGACGCTCATACTTCCTCAAAAAATGAAAGGAGTAACCTCTATGGCTGACCTCATCCGCGACGGACTCCACGGCTGCTCCCAGGCATCCTCCTATGTCACGCCCACCGACCCTGCCGTTCTCCGCAAGCTCTCCTGGTTTCAGGATCAAAAGCTCGCCCTGATGCTCCACTTCGGCATCTACTCCCAGCTCGGCATCTTCGAATCCTGGCCCCTCTCCGACGGCGACGCATCCTGGTCCCGCCGCTTCGTCGACTGGGAGTCCGACCCCGCCGTGTTCAAATCCCAGTACCGCAATATGAACCGCAGCTTCAACCCCGTCCGCGTTCAGCCGGACGTCTGGGCCGACTTCGCACACGACAACGGGTTCAAATACCTCATCTTCACCACCAAGCATCATGACGGCTTCTGTATGTTCGATACCCGATACACCGATTATAAAATCACCGCTCCCGACTGCCCCTTCCATACCCACAAATACGCCGATCTGACCAAACATGTCTTCGACGCCTTCCGCAAACGGAACCTCGGCATCGCCGCCTACTTTTCAAAGCCCGACTGGACATGCCCCTGGTACTGGGCCGAGGGGATGGACGTCCCGCCTGCCTACAACAGAAACCCCACGTATAAACCCGAGGAACATCCGGAGCTGTGGGAACAATTTGTCTCATATACGCACAATCAAATGATGGAGCTTGTAGAGAATTACGGCCCGCTGGACGTCCTGTGGCTCGACGGCGGTCAGGTCAATCCAAAGAACGGGCAGGACATCCGCCTGTCCGAACTGGCAAAACGCGCCAGACAGGTGACCCCCGGGCTGCTGTTCGCGGACCGCACCGTCGGCGGCGAGAATGAGAACTATATCACCCCCGAGCAGAGCGTACCCGATACCCTCATCCCCGTCCCGTGGGAGAGCTGCGTCACGATCGGAACCGGATTCTCGTTCCGGTTCGAGGATACCTATAAATCCCCCAGGACGCTTGTCAATATGCTCGCGGACGTCGTGTGCCGCGGCGGAAACCTTGCGCTCAACATCGGGCCGCAGCCCGACGGACGTTTCCCCATCGGCGCGGTGCGGTCGGCGCAGGGGCTGGGCGAGTGGCTCAGACGCAACGGCGACGCCATCTACGGCACACGTACATGCACGCCGCATGAGGCCGGAAACCTTGCCTTCACACGCAAACCCGGCGCCGTTTACTGTATCGTGCGGCTCAAAGAGCATGAGCAGATGCCTGCGAACCTGTTTGTCCCGTGTGAGGAGAAGGTCGAACAGGTCACCCTCGTCGCGACCGGCGAGGACGTCGCGTATCAGACCTGCCCCGGCGGCGTACTGCTCACCGTCCCCGCGGGACTTGTGGGTACTTGCCCCATCGCTCCCGCGTTTCAGCTTTCAATATAATTATGTAAACTCGAAAGGCAATCGAACATGCTGTCAGACATTGAAATCGCACAGTCCGCAGTGATGCGCCCCATCACTGAAATCGCCGCGGCCCTCGGCATCACCGGCGATGAGCTCATTCCCTACGGCCGCTATAAGGCCAAGCTCGACGACAACCTGATGACCCGCCTCGAAAGCCGCCCCGACGGGAAGCTGATCCTTGTCACTGCCGTCAACCCGACTCCGGCTGGAGAAGGGAAGACCACCACCACCGTCGGACTCGGGCAGGCGCTCACGAAGATGGGTCGGCGGGCGATCATCACGCTGCGTGAGCCGTCGCTCGGGCCTGTGTTCGGCGTCAAGGGCGGCGCGGCCGGCGGCGGATATGCCCAGGTCGTCCCGATGGAGGATATCAACCTCCATTTCACCGGCGACTTCCATGCCATCACCGCCGCCAACAACCTCCTGTGTGCCATGCTTGACAACCACCTCCAGCAGGGCAATGAGCTCAACATCGACCCGCGCCGCGTCGCGTTCCCCAGGGTCATGGATATGAACGACCGGGCGCTTCGGCATGTCGTCGTCGGGATGGGCGGACGCTCCAACGGCATCCCGCGTGAGGATACCTTCACCATCACCGTTGCCAGTGAGGTCATGGCGATCCTCTGCCTCGCTGCCGATCTCGACGACCTCAAAAAGCGTCTGTCGCGTATCGTCGTCGCGTATACCTATAAGGGCAAGGCGATCACCGCGCGCGACCTCCGCGCCGAGGGCGCAATGGCCGCGCTGCTCAAGGATGCCCTCAAGCCCAACCTCGTCCAGACGCTCGAAGGCTCCCCCGCACTCATCCACGGCGGCCCCTTCGCCAACATCGCCCACGGCTGCAGCTCCGTCCGCGCGACCCGGCTGGGTCTGAAGCTCGCGGACTACTGCATCACGGAGGCAGGCTTCGGCGCTGACCTCGGCGCGGAGAAGTTTTTCGACATCAAATGCCGCATAGCGGGACTGAAGCCGTCGATGTGCGTGCTCGTCGCGACGGTGCGTGCGCTCAAGTATAACGGCGGCGTTGACAAGGCCGAGTGCTCGATCGAGAACCTGCCGGCGCTCGAGAAGGGCCTGTGCAACCTGGAGAAGCACATCGAGAACCTGTCCTCTTTCCATGTCCCCGTCTGCGTGGCGATCAACCGCTTTGTGAGCGATACCGACGCGGAACTTGCGATGGTGGATGACGCGTGCAGGAAGCTGGGAGCGTCGTGCGTGCTGTCGGAGGTGTTCGCAAAGGGCGGCGAGGGCGGCATCGCGCTTGCCGAGGAGGTCATAAAGCTGTGCGACACCGACGCGGGCGCGTTCACCTACGCCTACCCCGACGAGTCCCCCGCACGCGAGAAAATCCGGACGCTTGCAAGGAACCTCTACGGCGCGGACGACGTCGCGTTCTCCGATGACGCCGAGACCGCCCTCGCCCGCATCGAAAAGGGCGCGTACAAGCATGCGCCGGTCTGTATGGCCAAAACCCAGTATTCTCTCTCCAACGACCCGCTCAAGCTCGGCCGTCCGACCGGGTTCACGCTGCGTGTCCGCGACGTCGCCTTGAAGGCGGGCGCCGGGTTCATCGTCGTCTACACCGGCGATATCATGACGATGCCGGGGCTGCCGAAGGTGCCCGCCGCCGAGAGCATTGACGTCGACGGCGCGGGAAGCATCACGGGACTGTTTTGACATGACCCGGGTATATGAAACCGCATCCGCCGGCGAGACCGAAGCGCTCGGAGAGGTTCTGGGACGTCGGGTGCATGCCGGGACGGTCGTCGCGCTCTTCGGCGACCTCGCCGCCGGCAAGACCGCGTTCATCCGGGGTCTTGCGCGCGGCATGGGGATATCCGACAGCGTCACCTCCCCGACCTTCGCGATTGTCCACGAGTACCGCGAGGGCAAGCTGCCGCTGTTCCACTTCGACATGTACCGGCTCGGGTCGTCGGAGGAATTGTACGACATCGGCTGGGAGGATTATCTGAAGGCGGGCGGAGTCTGTGCGGTGGAGTGGTCGGAGAACGTCGCCGACGCGCTGCCCGGGGACTGCGTACGCGTGGAGATGACCGTCACCGGAGACAAAACACGACGGATTGAGATCACCGGGGAGGATGCGTTATGAGGATACTGGCGTTTGAGTCGTCGGCGGGGCCGGCGTCCGTCGCGCTGATGGAGGACGGACGGATCGTCGCGGAGTCGTGGCAGAATACGCGGCTGACCCACAGTGCGACGCTGCTGCCGATGGCGGAGGACCTGCTGAAGAACACCGGCGTGACGCTCGCGGAGATCGACATGTTTGCCGTCGCGCATGGGCCGGGCTCGTTTACCGGTCTGCGGATCGGGATCAGTACGGTGAAGGGACTGGCGGCGGCGCTGGAGAAACCATGCGTGGGCGTATCGACGCTCGAGGCGATGGCGGCGATGCAGCCGGACGGTGACGGGACGCTGTGCTGTGTGATGGATGCACGGGTCGGGCAGGTGTATAACGCGCTGTTTGATCTGCGGGACGGCGCGCGGCTGTGCGAGGACCGGACGATCACGCTGGCGGAGCTGGGAGCGGAGCTCCATGCACGCGGCGGGAGAGTGGTGCTGTGCGGAGACGGCGCGGAGATTGCGCGGGATGCGATGGGCGTGGGGGAGATCGCGGCGGAGCAGCTGAGGTGGCAGAGGGCGTCGGGAGTGGCGTATGCGGTGCGGGAAAAGCAGCCCATAAGCGCAGCGGAGCTGACGCCGGTGTACCACCGGCTTCCGCAGGCGGAGCGGGAACGCCTGGAAAAGCAGAACCGCAACGCAACCCTTTTGTGAGATTCCGAAGGAATCTCACAAAAGGGCATCCCCGCGTCCCCATGGACATCGCCGACCTCAGGGTTTGACAAGCGCCCGACACTCACACTTACATAGAAGAATCATCATATTGGGAGGCTTTGATTCTATGAAAATCATCATCGGTTCCGACCACGCAGGTTATCCCCTCAAAGAGGCCGTCCGCGATTACCTCACCGCCCGCGACATCGCCGTCAACGACATCGGCGCTACGTTTCTCCCCACCGGCGAACTCATCGACCCCTCTCAGCGCCATTACCCCCTCGTAGCCGAACGCGTCGCCGTCGAGGTCGCCGCCGGCAACTTCGACTTCGGTATCCTCTGCTGCGGTACCGGCATCGGCATCGGCATCTCCGCCAACAAAATCCCCGGCATCCGCGCCGCGACCTGCTCCAACCACTTCGAAGCCCGCTACTCCCGTCTCCACAACGACGCCAATATCCTCTGCCTCGGCGCCCGTGTCATCGCCCCCGAGTTTGCCTGCGAGCTCGTCGATACCTTCCTGCATACCGACTTCGAGGGCGGCCGTCATGCCCTCCGTACCGACATGATCCGCGAGCTGGAGTATAAATACCACCGTTAAAATATCACAGAAGGAATAATAACATGGATATCCGCACCGATTTCATCCGATTTCTGGATGATCATTTCCCGCAGATGCTCGACGATCTCATGGAGCTTGCCGCCATTCCCGCGCCGTCCCATCATGAGGAAAAGCGCGCCGCGTGGGTCAAGGCCTACCTCGAACGGTACGGCGCGCAGGACGTCACAATAGATCGGGCGCTCAACGTCATCCTGAACCTCACCCCCGGCGCGGACGATTACGCCGTCTATATGGCCCACACCGACGTTGTGTTCCCCGATACCACGCCCCTTCCCGTCGTCCGCGAGGACCATATCATCCGCGCGCCCGGCATCGGCGACGATACCGCAAACCTCATCGTCCTCCTGCTTGTCGCGCGCTATATCCTTGAAAATCGTCTCAAGCCCAAGCGCGGCGTTCTGATCGTTGCCAACTCCTGCGAGGAGGGTTTGGGGAACCTCAAGGGCGTCCGGCAGATATGCGGGGATTACCCGGTGCGCGAGCTCGTCACGTTCGACGGCTCCCTCGGACGCATCGTCAACACCGCCGTCGGATCTCAGCGCTACCGCGTCACCGTCAGAACCGAGGGCGGCCACAGCTTCGGCTCCTTCGGAAACCGCAGCGCCATCGCATACCTCGCCCGGATGATCGCGACACTCTACGAGATCAAGGCGCCCGCGTACGGCAAGACGACCTACAACGTCGGGACGATCGAGGGCGGCACGTCCGTCAATACCATCGCCCAGGAAGCACAGATGCTCTATGAGTTCCGCTCCGACGACCGCAGAGGCCTCTCCGAGATGCAGACGTTTTTTGAAAGCGTCCTGAATACCTACCGCGCGATGGGCATCACCGTCGAGCGCGAGCTGCTCGGCGTGCGTCCGTGCAACGGGGACATCGACGCCGCCCGCCAGAAGGTGCTCGAGGAGCGCGTCGCGGCGCATTCGCTCAGCGTCACCGGTACGCCGGTCAGCTTCGGCTCCGGTTCGACCGACGCCAATATCCCGCTGTCGATGGGCATCCCCGCGCTGTGTACCGGCGTTGTCACCGGGGGCGGCGGTACCCATACGCGTGAGGAATGGATCGACACCACCGATTTGAAGAAGGGCGCGGTGTTCTGCGCAAACGTCGTGCTCGATGAGTTTGTGTGACAATTGATACGCCGCCCCCACTGACAAACAGTGAGGGCGGCGTATTCTGATATACCCCGAGCTACGGATTCCCGGCCAGCCCGTCCCGAATGAACCGCAGCCCTTCGTTGAGCGTTTTACAGTCGACCCCTTCCGGCAGCATCGACGGCGCCTCAAGCGTAATCGTCCCGGCGTAGGACAGCTCCCGCAGCGCGCCGAAAAACGACGTCCAGTCGACATTCCCGCGCGGCGGCTGCAGAATCGGATACATCGCGTTCCAGTCCTTATACCCGCCGCCGTAGTCGTTGATGTGCAGATGCCGTACCCGCGACCGGAAAACCTCCGACGCCGTGAAGCGCTCCAGCTCCCCGTGAAACTGCGCGCACCGCGTGTCCACGATGAAGTGAAGCTCCGGATACCGCAGAGCCAGGGCCTCGAAATGCTCCAGCGGACTGCCGTGCACACAGAAGCTGTTCTCCGGGTACAGCTCCGCACCCTCCTCCGCCGCCAGCTCCCGCAGGATCCCCACACGCTCGATGATCTGCTCGATGTAGCTGTCCGAGTCCGGAATCCCCCAGCAGTGTGCCACCAGCTTCGGAGTTCCGGCCGGATACAGACGCGCCGCGGCGTTCGCGTTCTTCCGAAGCAGCTCGCACGCCGTTCCAAACGCCTCGTCCGTCGGTGCCGACACATAGTCCCCGAGCTTTTTTTCGGCATGCGTCACGGGGATGATCAGTCCCGCGTCTACATACAGACGGATCAGCTCGTCCAGACGGTCCTCGAAATCCGGGAAGTACAGGAACTCGAATCCGTCGCAGTCGAGCCGGTCCGCGTAGTCGACGATCAGACGCGGGTTGCGGCCGTTCACGCGTCCGGTGAACGCACCGGTCGACAGATACACCGGCGTCATAGGGCCGACCTCCGTTCCATCAGCAACGTGTCGTGCCAGCTGCCGAAGCGGTCCTGCGCGATGCGCTCTCTGTATCCGACGACGCGGAACCCGGCGTCCTCGTGCAGCTTTTGGCTCGCGGTGTTCCCGGCGAGGATGTGCGCCTGCAGCGTCCAGATGCCGGCGGCCTCCGACGCCTCGATCGTCGCCCGAAGCAGCGCATATCCGGCCCCCTTCCTGCGGTACGCCCGGTCGACGTAGACGCTGACCTCCGCGACACCCCGGTAATGCGGACGCGCCGATATCGGCGACAACGCCAGCCAGCCCGTCACACGCCCGTCCTCGACCGATACAAACCGGCAGACGGGCAGGTGAGACGCGGAAAATGCGTCCCACGTCGGGCAGTCGCGCAAAAACGTCGCAGTGCCTTCCTCAATGCCCTGCCTGTAGATTGCGAGGACAGCATCCGCATCGTCCGGGGTCATGGGTCTGATTGTGATCATATATACACCTGTTTAGTTGATTGATCTGTTGGCTGCGCGCAAAGGGGCGTTTGTGCGTCAGGAGAACAGGACGTCCCGGTAGCGGCGAATCTCCGGCACGACCTTGCGCACCGACCGCGCGTCAACACGCTCGAGCGTCGGAATCGCCGCGCACAGCTCGTCGCACATGTCCGAGCGGTACAGCTCCAGCCGCAGCTCCATCGGCAGCGTCGGCTTGAACGGACGGATTTCGCTGCGCCGCAGGACGCCGTTGCATGCAGCCGTCCGGATGCGGGAGGCTGCCTCGTCCAGCGGGATGCAGCGCGCACGGTTGCGTCCGAGTCCTACCTTCACCGACGCCGTCTCGATGCAGCCGAGGAACGCCCGCGCTTCCAAGCACGCCGCGTCGTCGCCCGAGACCATCACGAACGGCACGTCATATGCCCCCGCGATCATCGCTCCCTGCGCGATCTCACCGGCACGCCGTCCGTTGACGAGGTAGTTGTACCACCGCGCCGAGCTTTGGCAGTGGTCGAGGAACGCGTTCATCGTGCCGGGCATCGCGTGGCAGCCGACCTCCAGATACGCGGCGCATTCTCCGGACGCGAGCACATCCTCCCACGCGCCGCGTTCGGTCAGCAGCGTCGCCGACGGATGCAGCAGCGCCGCGTCGAGGTTGTGACCGCCGCCGTGACCGTCCACAACGTAAACCGTCTTCGCGCCCGCGTCCAGGCAGCCCGCCGTGCACGCGTTGATGTCCGCCGCGAGTCTCCGGCAGGCATATGCGTAGCCCTCGGTGTCCGTGTTCATCTGCTCAATGCGGTCGACCCCGCTGATGCCCTCAAGGTCCGTCATAATCAGGACTGTCATTTCTATATCCTCCCGTTTCATATAATAAAAATTATACCACAGTCAGCCGCCGGCTGCAAGAGGGCTGACATATTTTCCCCGGGATTTGGGAAAAGTTCATCATTCCAGCCGGCGGGAAACCATTGTGCGCTTGCCGGTATTGCGCGGAACATATTGACAGAGCATTTTAAACGTGCTATACTGAAGCCGTGCGGAGGTGGGAGAGATGGAGCCTGACCGGAAGCTTGCGGAGGAGTTCCTGTACGCGGCGCTGAACATCGGTGAGCGGATGCTGCAATGCGGCGCGGAGGTGAACCGGGTGGAGGACTCGCTGCGGCGCATTCTGAAGGCGCACGGCGCACAGCGCGCGGACGTGTTCACAATCACATCGAGCATTGTCGTAACGATCTATGCGCCGTCGTTCGGAGTCGTGACGCAGACGCGGCGTGTCTTGGGCAACCGCTTTGACCTCACGCGGCTGCACATGCTCAACCAGCTCTCGCGCGACCTGTGCGCGCATCCGCAGAGCATCGCCCGCATCGACGCGCGCCTTGAGGAGATCGACCGCGCGCCGGCTTATCCGTTCTGGGCGCAGATGTGCATCTACGCGCTGATTTCCGGCAGCTTCTCGATATTCTTCGGCGGCACCTGGCGCGACGGACTGGCGGCGGCGGCGATCGGGGTGCTGCTGAAGCTTGTTGACGCATTGCAGACACGCGCCCGCCTCAACCCCTTCTTCGCATCGTTTTCCAGCTCGCTCATCGGCGGTCTGCTCGCGGTCATCGCCGTACGCCTGACGCTCGCCGACCACGCCGACCTCATTTCCATCGGCAGCGTGATGCTGCTCATCCCGGGCATCGCGCTCACCAATGCCATCCGCGACATGTTCTCCGGCGACCTGATCTCGGGTCTGCTGCGTTTCGCCGATGCCATGCTCATCGCGCTGACCGTCGCGTTCGGCTTCGTACTTGCGGGGAGGCTGCTATGAGAGAGATCATCGTCGAGCTGACCACGGCGTTTCTCGGGTCACTCGGGTTCGCGCTGCTGTTCAATACGAGGGGAAAACATCTGTGGCCGGCGTCACTCGGCGGGCTGCTGTCGTGGGGCGTCTACCTGCTGATGGGGCTCGTTACGCAGTCGGATCCGCTGCGCTATCTCGTGGCGGCGGCGGCGCTGACGGTCTACGCGGAGCTGCTTGCGCGCAGGCTCCGTACCCCCGCGACGGTTTTCCTGGTCGCCGGGACAATTCCGCTGATTCCGGGAGGGTCGCTGTACCGGACGATGGAGTGCGCGCTGCGGGGGGATCACGCGGGATTCTCCGAACTCGGCATCAACACGCTGCTGCTCGCCGGAGCAATCGCGGGCGGGATATTGCTCATGATGCCGCTGTTTCATGTGAACCGAAACAACATGAGGGAGCCTTAACGGGAAAGCCATATCTCAGCGTCCGCGTCTTTACGGGTCGGGGTTCATCACCGCATAGCGCTCGATTGCCGGGCAGACGCCCATCGTCCGGCACATGTCGTTGTACGCCTGACGTGCGCGGGGATTGTCCGACGCGGTACGCCGGGCCGTGATGAGCAGGTTGCGCGGCGTGTCGAGCGGCGAGACATACTCGACGACGCGGACATCGTAGCCCACGCTCTCGAGCTTGAGCACGCGCAGACCGTCTGTGAGGACGTCGTTGAGCCGTGCGCGGAGGATGCCGTGGGACGTGAACGCGTCGACGCCGGGCGCCCTGAAGCTTGAGAGCAGCTCCTTATGGCAGCACGGGACGCAGGCGATCGCCGGGGCCTGCTCGCGGATGGCAAGCCCGAGCGCCATGTCGGTGGCGGTGTCGCAGGCATGCAGCGAAACGACGAGCGTGGGCTTGCGGTCGGGGATGTAGACGCTCAGGTCCTCGCGGATGAAGCGCATGTTGCGGTAGCCCAGAGCTTCGGCGATGCGGGTGCTCTCGCGGATGACGTCCTCGGAGATGTCGACGCCGGTGACATAACACTTTTTGTGCATCACGTCGCGCAGGAAGTAGTTGAGCGCGAAGCTGAGGTAGGACTTCCCGCATGCGCAGTCGAGCACCTCCACCGTCGGGACGTCCAGCGCTTCGAGTGTCGGACGTACGCGGTCGAGGAACATTTCGATCTGGTTGAGCTTGCGGACACGGTCGTTTTTGAGCTTGCCGTCGTCGGCCATCAGACCGATTGCCTTCAGCAGCGGCGCGGCACGGTCGGGACGCAGGATGTACTCACGCTGAGAGAGCAGGCGGGTATTGTATGCGCTGTCGGTTTCATCGTCGTCGGGGAGCGGTTCGGCGGTACGTTCGGTACGCACGCCGCGCGCGTCGGCGGTGAGCGTCGTGGCTGAGCCGCGCTCCCGGAGGACGAGCGTAAGGGCATCGTAGCGGGCGGCGTCATCGGAAACGGCTTTGGCGAAGTCAACGGGCGTGACGGTGCGCGTGACGCCGCAGAAGGTGTAGCGGTAGGCGTCGGTATAGGTGAGCACGCCGGGGAAGGCCTTCCCGCCGGAGCGGAAGGTGACCGTGCAGCTCACAAAGTCGTCGGGCGTATCGAGCTTCGACGCGATGCCGGCGAGGAAGAGCGATAACCGGGAGAGGTCGGATTTTTTCATCGGAGGAATCCCTTTCCGTCTTTGGTCTGGGAACAGTATACCACGTTTCCCGCCGGAACGCCATGGTGTTCACACAAACGTAACAAATCCCGCGGGATTTTTCCGTATCGGGCACTTGACAAATCGGAAGTGTTGTGGTATTATGTTTCTTACGATACGCGGTGCGAAATTGTGTAATGGTAGCACGACTGACTCTGGATCAGTTTGTCTGGGTTCGAATCCTAGTTTCGCAGCCAAAACGCTCCTGTCGGAAGACAGGGGCGTTTTTCTATGCGGATACACAAAAAAGCCCCCGCGCGGTTTTGATAAGCCGCGCGGGGGTTCTCTTACAGCTTGACATTGACCAGCTCGGTCGGCCGGAGATTCACGGTCAGCGTTCGGTTCTTATAACGGACGGCGGCGGTGACGGGGTTGGTGAAGTCGGTGTTGAGCAGGCAGAGCATCGTCTCATCGCCCTCGTAGACCGAGAAGCGCACCTTGTCGGGCGCGGTGACCTGAATGGGGCACTCGCGGTGCGACACGGTGACGGTCTCACGGACGACGGCGCGGTAGAGCGGCCACGCGGCGTTGGCGCCCGGGTACTCCTGGGACAATAGCAGCGTTGCGACACCGTCTCCCACGCGGTTCTCGACGAGCGCCGGGGTGAGGGGGTCGGTCGGCGTGAAGAAGTCGTCATGGAACCCGGCGATCTGTGTGCAGTTTCCCGGCGCAATGCGCGCATAGTCGCAGAAACCCGCGCCGAGGATCGGGTCACACTGGCCGTTGGGGATGATCGGGTAGCGCATGCCGGGGTACAAGCCGTCGCGGGTGAACTTTACGCCGCTGTTGAGCCGGAAGCTGCCGGTGCGCACGCAGCCGAACAGCTCCGACCAGTCGCCGTCACGCACCGGGAGGTACGCACCGTCGCGGCGGAGGTTGGTGTTCAGATGCGCCGCCGACATGACCAGATGCCCGCCGCCCTTGACATAAGCCGTGAGGTTTTCGTAGATCTCGTCGGTCATGCTGTTCCACCCGACGAAGATGACGTGGCTGTATTTCGCGAGGACCTCCGGGGAGCTTTCGGCGGGGATGACATCGTAGAGGCCGTACCCGGGGGCAGCCGAAAGGTCCATATCGCCGTAGTTTTCGACGTCCTGCCATGTTCTTCCATGGCGGAGGTCCGTGAGGATGCGCCACGACCACTCGGGCGTATTCATGCCCCACTCCTCGCGGTTATGCTGGCACCAGACGGACATGCCCTCCCAGCCGGTATAGCCGTCGCAGCAGCCGTAGACGAACGCGACACGGACGGTCGGCTCTGCGGCGGGACGGGGCTGCTCGCGGATGAGGCGTTCATATCCCATCGCGGCATCGCGGTAGGCTTGGCAGAACGGGTGGTCACTTTCGTAGCGGCTGCCGAAGCTCTGGATGGCCTCGTCGCCGGACTCAAGGCAGACGATGTGGGAGCCTGCGAGGTAGGCGTAGTTGTAGGCGACCTTCAGGCGCTGATACTTGAGCGGGTCGTCGTTGCGCAGACCGCCGTACCACTCCTGCGCGATGTAGGTGCCCCAGACCGGACGCTTGTATGCGAGGGAACAGCCGCGCGTCAGCGAGACGAGGAACTCCGGGTCGCCGGGCATCATCTCAAGAAGCGCGATGTCGCAGCCGGAGTCGAAGGTATAGCGGATGACGGCGGTCGCCTCGACGGGCACGGCGGGAATCCCGAGACGGTGGTCGATGTCCACGAAGCCCTTGAGCCACTGGATGTAGGTATCGCGGCAGGCGCGCATATCGGGCATTCCCTGCGGCATCGTATCGCCGGCATAGCCCTTGGGCTTGGCGGCGTACTGCGAGCCGGTCTCGCCGATCTGGTCGCCGAGGAAATATTCGCCGGCAATTTCACGGATGTTTGCGGCGACCTCGGGGGTGAACTGACTTTCGCGGCCCTTGGGCGCATGCTGGATCGTGTAGAGGAACATGAAATAGACCCGGTGCTCCCGGCACCACCTTGCCCACTCATAGAAGTGCTCCGGCGCGACCTGCTCCGTACGCGTGCGGATCGTGAGGAAGCTCATGCGGTCGACGCCGCGCGCCTCGAACTCCTGCGTGAGCTTCTCCGGTACGAAGCTGTGTTCGCCGACATGGATGCCGGAAATCGCAAAGCTGTTCAAAAGAATCCCCTCCGTAACGGTATTTTCGTGCGCTCTCATTATAACGGATTCCGTGCGGAAAGTCAATCAAAAAGAACCCGCGGGAAGGTTTTGTCCGTATGACCGTATGAAGGAAAAAACCGGGAGAGAAGCACTTGACAACCGCAAAGCGATATAATAAAATAAATTTGCGCGGGAGATCAAATAATACTTGACAAACGCAAAGGCGCGTAGTATAATAGAAAAAATTTGTGCAGGAGAGAGCGATGCGCGAATGAGAGTTGTATACCGTGGTGCGCGTGTTTATACGCGGGGCGTGTTCCGTGAGTCGGATATCGTCATCGAAGACGGGATCCTCGCCGCGATGGGTGAAAATATCCCCGTTACGGCGTCCGAATCCATTGTTTCGATCAAAAATCAATATGTTGTGCCGGGCTTCTGCGATGTACATGTACATTTGCGAGAGCCCGGTTTTTCTCAAAAGGAGAGCATTCGCACAGGGACCGCCGCCGCGTACCGTGCGGGGTATGCCGCCGTATGCGCGATGCCCAACCTCGACCCGCCGCCGGACACCCTTGCGCATCTGCAGGTGCAGCTTGAGCTCATCCGCCGTGACGCGCAGGTCAGCGTCTGTCCGGTCGGCTGCCTGACGATGGGACGGCGGGGAGAATCGCCTGCCGACCTGCGCGAACTCGCCCCGTACGTCGCGGCTTTCTCCGACGACGGCGCGGGCGTCATGGACGACGGTGTCATGCGCGCGTGCATGGAGGCCGTCGCGGACTGCGGCGGCCTGGTCGCCGCACATACCGAGGACATACGGGAACAGGGCAATGCCCGCGAGTGGAAGCAGATCGAGCGGGACTTGAACCTCGTGCGCGAGACCGGCTGCCGCTACCATGTCTGCCACATCTCCGCGCGCGAAAGCCTTGACCTCATCCGCGCTGCCAAGCGGGACGGGCTGCCCGTCACCTGCGAGACCGCGCCGCACTACCTCACGCTCACCGCCGCCGACCGCGCGCATGACCCGGACGGACGCTTTCATATGAACCCGCCGCTGCGCGATGAGGCCGACCGGCTGGCACTCGTCGAGGGCTTCGCGGACGGCAGCATCGACATCCTCGCGACCGACCACGCGCCGCATACCCGCGCGGACAAGCGCGGCGGCGCGATGGGCATCGTCGGGCTGGAGACGGCGTTTCCGGTTGTGTATACGAGCCTCGTCCGTACCGGGTAGGTCACCCTTGAGCGTCTGATTGACGCGATGAGCATCCGTCCGCGCGAGGTCTTCCGCCTGGGAGACCCGGAACCGTGCGTCGGGGAGCCGTGTACGCTGGCGCTGATCGATCCGCAGCGGCAGTTCACGATCCGCGCCGACGCGTTTTCGAGCATGGGACGCAATACGCCCTACGACGGGTGGAACGTCTGGGGCAGTGTGGTCAGACTGGGAGGTTAAGATGCCGAAATCGGTCCTGTATACGGTGGAAACACGAAAAAAACTGACGCATGACACCTATGAGCTGAACCTTTCGGGCGATACGTCCGCGATTACGAAGCCGGGGCAGTTTGTCAACATCCTGCTGGACGGGCTGTTCCTGCGGCGTCCGCTGTCGGTGTGCGACTGGGATGACGGCACGCTGCGGCTGATCTTCAAGGTCGTCGGCGACGGTACGCGGCAGCTTGCAAAGGTGCGGCCCGGCGATACGCTCGACACGCTGACGGGCCTCGGCAACGGCTACACACTCACCGGACGCGCCCCGATTCTCATCGGCGGCGGCGTCGGGATACCGCCGATGTACGCGCTCGCAAAGGCGTACTTGAGGAAGTGTGTGCTGCCGCGCATCTTCCTCGGCTTCCGATCGCCGGACGACGCGTTCTACATCGACGAGTTCCGGGAGCTCGGCTGCGAGACCGCCGCCGCGTATGGGTCCACGCTCGTGACCGACCTGATCCGCGACCGTCAGCCGGCGTACGACCACTACTGCGCGTGCGGGCCGGAGCCGATGCTCAAGGCCGTCGCGAAGATGTGCCGCGGCGTCGGGGAGCTGTCGTTTGAGGCGCGGATGGGCTGCGGATTCGGCGCATGCGTCGGGTGTACGTGCAGGACGCTCACGGGAAACAAGCGCATCTGCGTGGAAGGCCCCGTCATGCGCTCCGACGAAATCGACTGGGAGGCGCTTTGATGGATACAAAGATCACTCTGTCCGGGCTGACGCTCGACAATCCGATCATCCCGGCATCCGGCACCTTCGGATTCGGGAGAGAGTTCGCCGCGTTCTATGATCTCGACATCCTCGGGTCATTCTGCCTGAAGGGGACGACGCGTGAGCCTCGCTACGGCAACCCGCTGCCGAGAATTGCCGAGTGCCCGAGCGGGATGCTCAATGCGGTTGGTTTACAGAATCCCGGCGTCGATGCGGTCATCGAACAGGAGCTTCCCGAGGTCGCAAAGATCTTCCGCAAGCCCGTCATCGCGAACATCTCGGGCTTCTCGATCGACGAGTACGCCGAGGTCGCCGCGAAGTTTGACGCGTGTGCGCAGGTGGGCATCCTCGAGATCAACATCAGCTGCCCGAACGTCCACGCGGGCGGTATGGCGTTCGGGACCGACCCGAAAAGCGCCTTTGAGGTCACGCAGGCGGTCAAAAAAGTCACACGCAAGCCTGTCTATATGAAGCTGTCGCCCAACACCGCCGACATCGCCCGGGTCGCGAAAGCGTGTGAGGATGCGGGTGCCGACGGCATCAGCCTGATCAACACGCTGCTCGGGATGCGGCTCGATCTGCGGAAACGCCGGCCGCTGCTGGCAAACGTGACGGGCGGGCTGTCCGGCCCCGCCGTATTCCCGATCGCCGTGCGGATGGTCTGCCAGGTCGCGCGTGCCGTCCGTGTGCCGATCATCGGGATGGGCGGCGTCAGCTGCGCGCGCGATGTGATTGAGCTGATGATGGCGGGCGCAACGGCGGTCGAAGTCGGTGCGGCGAATCTGCGCGACCCCTATGCCTGCCCGAAGATCATCGAGGCGCTGCCGGACGTCATGCGCGAATACCAAATAGAAAAGCTGTCTGATATCATCGGATGTGCGGTAAAGGAGTAGAAATATGAACAAGAGAGACGTCATCATCGCCTGCGACTTCCCGTCGGCGCAGGAAACCTTAGCCTTTCTCGACCGCTTCGGAGATATACGGCCGTTCGTCAAGATCGGCATGGAGCTGTACTGCGCCGAAGGGCCTGCAATCGTCCGGACGCTCAAGCAGCGCGGCCACCGCGTGTTCCTCGACCTCAAGCTGCACGATATCCCCAACACCGTGAAGCGCACGATGGCGGTGCTGTCACGGCTCGACGTCGACATGGTCAACCTCCACGCCGCCGGGACGTCCGCGATGATGCGCGCCGCCGTCGAAGGTCTGACCCGCCCCGACGGCACCCGGCCGCTGCTGCTCGCCGTCACGCAGCTCACCTCTACCTCCGAGGACGTCATGCGGAAAGAACTCCTCATCGACCGCAGCATCGCCGAGACCGTTGCGGCCTACGCGAAGAACACGCAGGAATCCGGCCTGGACGGTGTGGTCTGCTCACCGCTCGAGGCCGGGCTTGTGAAGCGGACCTGCGGCGCGGACTTCCTCACCGTCACCCCCGGCGTGCGCTTCTCCGACGGCGACGCCGGTGACCAGAAGCGCGTTACCGCACCCGCCGACGCCGTCAGCTCCGACTGCATCGTCATCGGCCGTCCGATCACCGCCGCCGCCGACCCCGTCGCTGCGTATCGGCGCGCCGTGCGCGAGTTCGCCGTCCATCCGATCGCACGGGCGCTTCTCAGCATCGGCGCGGTCTTCCTCCGTCCGGATGAGCCGTTCACCTGGGCGTCGGGCATCCGGTCGCCGATCTACTGCGATAACCGCCTGACCCTCACCGCGCCCGCCGTCCGGACGCTCATCGAGGACCGCTTCGCCGAGACCATCGCGCGCGAATACCCGGACGCGCAGGGGCTGTTCGGCACCGCGACCGCCGGCATCGCTCACGCAGCCCTCGCCGCCGAACGCATGGAGCTGCCGATGGGGTATGTCCGGGGATCGGCGAAGGATCACGGACGCGGCAACCGGATTGAGGGGAAGCTCACCCCCGGGATGAAGGTCGTCGTCGTCGAGGACCTGATCTCCACCGGCGGCAGCGTGCTCGACGCGGTGGAGGCTCTGCGTGACGCCGGCGCGGAGGTCCTGGGCATCGTCAGCATCTTCACCTATGGAATGAAAAAGGGATACGAACGGCTCGAGGCGGCGCAGGTGCGCAGCGTCAGCCTGTGCGACTTCGACGCGCTGTGTGATACCGCCGCGACCCTCGGCTATATCAAGCCCGAGGACATTGCGCGGCTGATGAAATTCCGTGACAACCCGTCCGACGAATCGTGGATTCACTGAGGAGGGAATATGATGCGCAATCTGATTGACATCCGTGACATGACGGTGGAGGAGATCGACCGGATGCTCGACCTCGCCGACCGCATTTTCGAACACCCGGAGCAATACCGCGACACCGCAAACTACAAGACCCTCGCGACGCTGTTCTTCGAGCCGTCCACGCGCACGCGGCTGTCGTTCGAAGCCGCGATGCTCGAGCTCGGCGGACGCATTCTGGGGTTCTCAAGCGCGGCGTCCAGCTCGGCGACGAAGGGGGAGAGTGTCGCCGACACCGTCGCGGTCGTCTCGGGCTACTGCGACATCATCGCGATGCGTCACCCGAAGGAGGGCGCGCCGGTCGTCGCCGCGCGTCACGCGACCGTCCCGGTCATCAACGCCGGCGACGGCGGGCACAACCATCCCACCCAGACCCTCACCGATCTGATGACCATCCGGCGTGAGAAGGGACGGCTGTGCGACATGAACATCGGCCTGTGCGGTGACCTGCAGTTCGGCCGCACCGTCCACTCGCTGATCGCCGCGATGTCCCGCAGCCCCGGTATCCACTTCTCGCTCATCTCGCCGGACGAGCTGTGCATACCGGATTACGTGCGCGAGATTCTCACAGAGCGCGGCTGTGACTTCGTTGAGGTCAGCTCGATGGAAGAGGTCATGCCGACGCTCGACGTGCTCTACATGACCCGTGTGCAAAAGGAGCGCTTCTTCAACGAGGCCGACTATATACGGTTAAAGGACAGCTACATCCTCGACCCCGCCAAGCTCTCCCGCGCGAAGGATGACCTGTGCGTGATGCACCCGCTGCCGCGTGTCAACGAGATTTCCACGCTGGTCGACAACGACCCGCGCGCGTGCTATTTCAAACAGGCACGGTATGGGAAATATGTGAGGATGGCGCTGATCCTGACACTTCTGGAGCTTGTTTAGGAGGGATAAAAGGTGAATATCGACAGCATTCAGAACGGAATCGTCCTCGACCACATCTCCGCCGGGATGTGCATGGAAATTTACCGGCTGCTGCGCCTCGACCAGCTCTCTTGCAGCGTCGCAATCATCAAGAACGCGAAGTCCAAACGGATGGGACGCAAGGACATCATCAAGATCGACGAGGATATCGACGTCGACCTGAATATCCTGGGCTACATCGACCCGAACATCACCGTCAACATCATCCGCGACGGGAAACTTGTTTGCAAGCATAAGCTCGATCTGCCGCATGAGCTCAACGGCGTCATCATGTGCAGGAATCCCCGCTGCATCACGTCGACGGAGAACAGCGCCGAGCACTGCTTCTACCTCGCCGACGCCGCGCACAAGATCTACCGCTGCCGCTACTGCGATACGGCGTACGGGAAATAAACCGCAGTGAAGTTTTACGGGCGCTCTCCTTCACTCATATTCCTCCGGAATGTTCCTGCAAAGCCTGAATAAATTCACGGCGCAGCGGTTGACACGCTCCCTTTCGACGTGGTATAATAAGAGAAACAACAGGAGGTGGCGCATGTGCGGGTATCGGGCAAGGTAGGCAATGTTCGTCTCATGCAGCGCATCAACCGCGCCCGCGTCGTCGAGTGCATCCGGCGTGAAGGAATCACGACGCGTCCCGGCCTCGCCGCGCAGACAAACTTGAGCCTCTCGAGCATCACCAACATCGTCACCTACCTGATGGACTCCGGCTACGTCACCGAGCAGCTCGTCACCGAGGGCAGCGGGAAGGTCGGACGCCGCGCGTCGCAGATCGCCCTCGCGCGCGACCCCTACCGCGTCGCGTGCGTCGAGATGGAGACCGGCTATCTCCGGGGGAGCCTTCTGTCCCTCACCGGAGAAGTCATCCGGACGCTGCCTGCCGACCGGCGCATGCTGACCGGCGACGAAGCGGTCCGCGCCGTCTTCGACTGCCTGAAAGAGCTGTACGGGAAGCCGGACGGCGAACTTCTCGCGGCAGCCGTCAGCGTGCCGGGTATGGTGCTCGACCGCGGCCACAGCGTCGCGAGCGTCAAGCTGGGGTGGAACGCCGTCGACCTGCGCACGCCGCTCGAGGCGCAGCGCGGGGAGCTGCCGGTGTTTATCCAGAACGCGTCCATCGCCCGCGCCATTCGGGTTCGGGAGACCATCCGACGCGACAAGCCCCGCAACGCGCTCTTTCTGGACCTTGCCCACGGTGTCGGCGCGGTACATTTCGCAGAGGCCGTCCTTGACGCTACTTTCCTCGGAGAGCTGGGGCATGTCACCGCCGACGTCCACGGAGAGCGCTGCTTCTGCGGCAATCGGGGATGCCTGGAGATGTTCTGCTCCCCCGAACGCATCGCGGCGGAGTACGGCGCGGACACCTACGCGCAGGTGCTCACGGCGTACGCGAGGGGCGACGAGCGTGCGGAGGCGGCGCTCCGTCGCGGCGGACGCTACCTCGGCGCGGCGCTCGTCACACTCATCCAGCTCTACGCGCCCGACATCATCTACATCAACGGGCATGAATTGTTAAAGTCGCCGATCGTCGCACAGGCCGCCGAGACCTACGCGAAAAGCCACGCGTACACGCAGCTGGTCTCCCGCGTGCGGTTCGAGTATGTCTCACTCGACGAACGGGCGACGCTCGAGGGACTGATGGAGTACGCGCTCGATCGCCTGTTCGATATCGAGTCGTCCAACTGCATCCTCGAGTAGAAACAAACGGGGGACGCGCTTTGCCCGTACATCCGCGCGACAACACATTCCGCAGATCACGCAAACAAGTGAAATACATCACAAAAATGGAGGAATATCCCGATGAAAAAGGTAAAATGGGGCGTTTTGGGCGCCGGCGGAATCGCTGACCGCCGCACGCTGCCGGGCATGATGCTCACCGACAACGCAGAGCTCGTCGCCGTCATGGAAGTCGTACCCGGTCTTGCGCCGAAGCTTGCCGAGAAGTACGGTGCAAAAAGATGGTACACCGACGCCGACAGCCTGCTTGCCGACCCCGAGGTCGAAGCCGTCTACATCGCGTCTCCGGTCGGATTCCACGCGTCGCAGGTGCGCGCGGCGATCAAGGCCGGCAAGCACATCCTCGTCGAGAAGCCCGTTGCCGCGACGTCCGCCGAGAGCAAGGCTCTGTGCGACGAAGCCGCCTCGAAAGGTCTGCTGATGGCCACCGGCCTGATGATGCGCTTCAACACCTACCATCAGCAGATCAAGAAGCTGATCGCCGACGGCAAGCTCGGACAGGTCGTTTCCTGCCACGCGCTGTTTTCCTGCTGGTATCCCGACATGCCGGGCAACTGGCGTCAGTCGAAGGCCACGGCCGGCGGCGGCGCGATGACCGATATGGGCATCCACTGCCTCGACCTGATCGAGTACATCACCGACTCGAAAATCGTCAAGGTCGGCGGTCTTGCCGAGACGATGACCTTCAAATACGACGTTGAGGACGCAAGTTCGGCGCTGTTCAAGCTGTCCTGCGGCGCGTTCGGCACCGTCGACGCGTACTTCAACATCCCCGACGAGGCCGTTAAGTGGAGACTTGAGTTCTACGGCACGAAGGGCTCCATCATCACCGAAGGCACCATCGGCCAGATGGACGGCGGCGACGCCTACGCCATCCTCACCGGCGGCGATAAGGCCTACGACGCCACCCAGGACCGCAACGAGACCGGCGCCGTCAAGCTCTCCGGCGAGCTCGGCAACATCTACGCCCGCGAGATCGCCTCGTTCTCCGACTCCATCCTCAACGGCACGCCCGTCGAGGTTCCGGCGTACGACGGCGCGCGCATCCAGAAGGTCATCGAGAAGATCTATGAGTCTCAGGAGACCGGAAAGTTCTTCGAGCTTGCGTAATCACCGCATTTTCCAAGGGGATACGGGGGTCATTCCCCGTCTCCCCTTTTTGTCACATGTTGGAGGGTTTCATATGGCGTACAATCTGACCGACTACCCCTTTCCCGTCTTTCAGGAGATGGTCAAAACGACCCCGACCGTCATTCTCCCCGTCGGCCTGATCGAGCAGCACGGGCATCACCTCCCCTTGGGCACCGATATCTTCAACGTCACCGAGCCGCTGCGCATCGGGGCGGAGAAGATACACGCGTTCGTCGCGCCGGGGCTTTATTACTGTTTCTCCGGCGGCGGGATACAGGGTACGATGAACGTCAACCCGCAGCTTTTCGGGCTGATGGTCACGAATATCTGCACGGAGTTTGCGGGGATGGGCTTTCGCAGCATCGTCATCCTGCTCGGACACGGCGGTACGGAGAACATCGACGCGCTGAAGATGAGCCTGCAGGTCTTCCTGCGCGACGAACGCTACAAGGACATTGCCGTCTGCGTATGCTGCTGCGAATCGCCGACCTATCAGCGGCTGTGGCGCAACAGCGACGCCGAGCGCGACTTCCACGCCGGCCAGGGCGAGACGTCGATGATGCTCTATTGGAGGCCCGACCTTGTCCGCATGGACGCGCTCGCGATGGATGAGCCGGACGTGGCGCGGAATCTGCGCGCCGACCAGGACTGGTACGCAAAGCGGGAGCGCGTATTCGACGACCCGACCTGTATCGAGCGCGTCACACAGCGCGATGAGGTGAAGGTCGGCGTGATGGGCTTCCCCGAGCGTGCCACCGCCGCGGAGGGCGAGATCATCTGCCGTGAAATCATCGACGCGCTCGCGGACCTGTGTAACCGGCTCAACGCGCGGAAGTGACGTATCCCGGTGAACGCTGCGCCCGGCGGGAATAATCCGCCCGGCGGGAACAATCCACACGCGCCGGACGTCTGACCGGTAAAACCCGTATACGGAGATGGGTAAACCGGGTGCCGCCGCGTGCTGCACAATAAAACCGACACATGAGAGGATGAACCTTTTGATCACACACGACCGAGCTTATGAGGTTCTGCGCGCGGCACAGGAGACCGGCGCAGACTTCGCCGAGCTGTTCATGGAGGACACCCGCGCCAACAACATCACCGTCACGCGCGGCGAAGTCGAGGATGCCGCGTCGTCCCATCGCCATGGTGCCGGCATCCGCGTTTTCGCCGGTATCCGCACCGCCTACGCCTATACCGCCGACACCTCCCGCGGCGCTTTGCTCGAGACCGCACGCGCCGCCGCCGCCGCAATCCGCGGTGACGGCGGGACATGCGCACCTTTCTCGCCCCGCGACTGCCGCGTCATCCCGCGCATCCCGTTCGCCGATGTCCGCAACGACCGCCGCGTCAAAATCGCAAGGGATGCCTACGACGGCGCGGTCGGGTACAGTTCCGAGATCGTCCAGGCGGTGACCGACTGCATCGATGTCGACAGCGACATCCTCGTGTGCAATACCGACGGTGTTTTCGCGCGCGACCGCCGCTGCCGGATGCGCCTGTTCGTAAGAGCCGTCGCGTCGGACGGAAAGTCCACGCAGACCGGTCACGAAGGTCCCGGCTACGGCATGGGCTTCGAGGGCTTCGACCGCATCGATGCCGCCGACGTCGGCAAACGCGCCGCCGAGTGCGCCGTCACGATGCTCCACGCGCCGGAGTGTCCCGCTGCGTCGCTTCCGGTCGTCATCGACGGGGGCTTCGGCGGCGTCATCTTCCACGAGGCGTGCGGACATTCTCTGGAGGCAACGTCCGTCTCGCGCGGCAACTCGGAGTTCTGCGGCAAGCTGGGCATGAAGGTCGCGGCCGACTGCGTCAGCGCCGTCGATGACGGGACGATGCCGGGCGAGTGGGGCAGTCTGCGCATCGACGACGAGGGCACCCCCACCCGGCGCAATCTCCTCATCGAGCACGGCATCCTGCGCGGCTACCTTGTCGACCGGCTCGGCGGGCTGCGGATGAACATGCCCGTCACCGGCAGTTCCCGGCGTCAGAATTACACCTACGCCCCGACCTCCCGCATGACCAACACCTTCATCCTCCCCGGGGAGGACGACGACGATGCGATGATCGCCGACTGTCCCGAGGGTTTATATGCGAAATCGATGGGCGGCGGATCGGTCAATCCGCTGACCGGCGAGTTCAACTTCTCCGTGAGCGAATGCTACTGGATTCGTGACGGCAAAATCCTCACGCCCGTGCGCGGCGCGACACTCATCGGACGCGGCACCCAGGTCATCGCCCGCATCGACCGCGTCGGGAAGACGATGACGATGGGGCAGGGGATGTGCGGCTCCATCTCCGGCAGCATCCCCACCAACGTCGGGCAGCCCCGCATCCGCGTCTCAGAACTGACCATCGGCGGCAAGGGAGGCAACCTGTGATGTCATTTGAAACGTTCCGCGACACAATCTTTACGCTTGCCTGCGATCATGGCGCACAGGCGGAACTCTATTACGTCGAGGGCGACACCTTCACCGTACGCATCGACCGGCAGGAGGTCGACAGCTATACCGTCGCGAAGTCCGGCGGCGTGGGCTTACGCGTGCAGCATGACCGCCGCGACGGCTACGCCTATACCGAGAGCTTCGACAATCCCCATGAGCTGTTCAACAAGGCGTTCGACAACGCCGGGACGATCTCCGCGTCCGACGAACACCCGATGAACGGCGCGCAGGTCTATCAGGATGTACGGGAACCGGAAAACCCCACGCTCTCGCTGACGGCGGCGGAAAAAATCGAGCTTGCAAAGGCACTCGAGCGCGCGGCGCTGGCGGCCGATCCGCGGGTCGAGCGCGTGGCGTATGACATCATCTCCACGCAGCGCGCAAGTACGCGCATCTGCAACACGCGCGGGCTCGACGCATACCAGACCGAGGGATTTTCCTACTGCTATGTCTCCCCGGTGATGCGTGACGGGGATGAACTGCGCGACGACGCGGCGTACCGGGTCAACGCGGAGACGACGGACGTCGAGGGCTGCGCGCAAGAGGCCGTGCGGAATACCGCGCGGCAGTTCGGCGGGAAGCCGGTCGCGCCGGGGAAGTACCGCGTGCTGTGGGAGAACGCGTCGCTCGCGGAGCTTCTAAGCGCGTTCACGCCGATGTTCTCCGCCGAGCGTGCGCAGCACAATATGTCGCCCTTAAAGGACAAAGAGGGCCGGAAAGTCGCCGGAGAGGTCACGATCATCGATGACCCGCTGTACCCGAAGTACCCGAGGGCGTTCGACGCGGAGGGTACGCCGTCGATTACGAAGACCGTCGTGGAGCGCGGCGTATTGAAGACGCTGCTTCACAACCTCAAGACCGCGAAGAAGGCCGGGTGCGCGTCGACGTCCAACGCATCCAGACGGAGCGCCGGGTCGCCGGTGGATGTGTCGCCGTCGCAGTTCTACATCGCGCCGGGCGAGGTGCCGTATGCGGAGCTGGTGAAGACGCTCGGCGAGGGCCTGATCATCCGCGACGTGATGGGACTTCATGCGGGCGTCAACGCGGTGACAGGGGAGTTTTCGCTGCTGGCGAAGGGCGCGCTGGTGGAAAACGGCGCGGAGGTCAGACCGGTGGAGCAGATCACCGTGTCGGGGACATTCCTCGGGATGCTGGAGCAAACCGAGGCGGTCGGGAATGACCTGAAGTTCGGGCTGCCGGGCAGCAGTGTATGCGGTGCGCCGTCAATGGTGTTCGGGAGCCTGATGGTTTCGGGCAAGTAAAAAGCGAAGGGGAACACGTTTTCCCATCCATTTGCAAAAATGGTTTGCAAAGGCGTACGGATGATGCTATAATAAACCCATAACGGAACAAACCGGGAGGACATATATGCGAAAGCTCAACCGCGAGCCGCTGAGAAAATGGTTCATACACAACGGGATCTATTTTGCCTGCTTCGGGCTGCCGGCGTTTATCATGCTGGCCGTCTACCTCGGGCGCGGCGTCTACCCGGTGGCCGACCATTCGGTTCTCGTGCTCGACCTGAACGCGCAGTTTATCTACTACTATGAGGCCTTCCGGCAGGCCATCCTCGAGGGCAAAAGCCTCCTCTACTCCTGGAGCCAGTCTCTCTCGGGAGAGATGATCGGGCTGTTCGGATACTATCTTGCAAGCCCGTTCATGATTGTGTACCTTTTATTCCCCAAAGAGGGCATCGTCGAGGCGCTCTTTGTCGTGACGCTTTTGAAGGCCGGGACATTGGGCGTGACGTTTGCCTACTTCCTCCGCACCACGCAGAAGCAGGAGGGGTTCCGTCTCCTCATCATGTCGACGCTCTACGCGCTGATGGCGTACACCGTCGTCGAGGCGCTCAACCCGATGTGGATCGACGCGGTCATCCTGCTGCCGCTGATTGCTCTGGGCATCATGCGGCTGGTCGATGAGAAACGGTTCGCGCTGTTCTTCGTCACCCTCACCTATGCCATCATCGTCAACTACTACATCGGCTTGATGCTCTGCGTGTTTGCCGTGCTCTACTTCCTCTACTACTACTTTTCCAAACCCCGCGAGCACGGCACCTTCGTCAAATCCTTCCTGCGCTTTGCCGGGATGGGCATACTGTGCGGACTTGCCAGCGCCGTCATCGTCATTCCGGTCCTGTATTCGCTCTCTCTCGGGAAAATCGGCTTCACCGCTCCTGACTTTTCGCTCAAGCTGCGGTATCCGTTGTTCAACCTGTTTCCCAAGCTGCTGATGGACTCGTACGACTCGGTGAACGTACAGGGGCTGCCGATGATTTATTCAGGGCTTTTGACGCTTCTGCTGCTGCCTTCTTTCTTCCTGTCGCCGCGTGTCCCGATGCGCAAAAAGATTGCAGCCGGGGGACTGATCTTCGTCCTGTTCGCGATCATGAACATCTCCATCCTCGACATCGCGATGCACTGGTTTCACATCCCCAACTGGCTCAACTGCCGCTACAGCTTCCTGTTCTCGTTCGTGCTGCTGAGCGCGGCGTCGGAGGGATTCGCGTACCTTGAGGATCTCCCGCGTGACAAGATCATCAAGACCTACATCTGCGTGACGTTCCTCATCGTCCTCATCCAGCTTTCACAGCTGTCCTATATCAACGACTTCACGTCCATCTGGCTGTCCCTGGTATTCGTGGCGATCTACGCGCTGCTGTTGGGGGTATCCCTCAAGTCGCTCAAGCGTGAGACGATGCTGCGCGCGATTGCCTTCGTCGTCATCGCCGAGCTGACGGTCAACACCGCGCTGACAATCCAGGACATCCACGAGGAGGTCTATTACTCATCGCGCTCGTCCTACACCGACTTCATGGCGGAGTCCCGCGCGGTCATCGGGGAAGTCGAAGCGATGGACGATTCCTTCTATCGGATGGAAAAAACGTACCACCGCACCGTGAACGACCCGATGGCATTGGGATTCGCCGGGCTGTCCCACTCGACCTCGACGCTCAACGCCAGAGCGCTCGACGTCATCAAGAAGATGGGCTACTCGCAGCGGGAGCACTGGTCGCGCTATGTCGAGAACTCGCCGATCGCCGACTCGCTGTTCGGGTTCAAGTACATCCTCTCGAAGACCGCGCTGCAGGAGCCGTACACCGCCGTCCTGACGCGGGGCGGCATCACGGTCTACGAGAACCCCTACGCGCTGCCGATCGTCTTCGCGGCGAACGCGCGGTACGACGACACCAACATCACCTCAAGCAACCCGGTCACGTTCCAGAATCAGCTCCTGTCGGCACTCGCGGATGACGCGTATGTCGACTACCTGATGCCGGCGGAGGAGGTTATGAAGACCACCAAGGATCTGCACGAAGTCGCCTACGGCACGCACCGCAAGTTCACGCTCGACAGCAATGTGGGGAAGATTCACTACACCGTCACAATGCCGCGGACGGGGCCGCTGTACGCGTGCATGCAGTCGGATTACACCAACGCCGCGACGATCTCCGTCAACCGCGTCGACCGGGGTCAGGTTTTCGGGCATGAGACGATGAGCGTCGTCCCGCTGGGCGTTTATAGAGAAGGCGAGAACGTCGAGATCACGCTGACGCTCAACGAGAGCGAGACGTACATCCGCAACGCGCCGAACTACTTCTACGTGCTCGACATGGACAGGTTCACCGAGGCGTACAGGAAGCTTTCGGCGGGCGGGCTGCGCATCGAGAAGCGAACGGAGACCTACCTTTACGGAAAGATCACTGCGTCCGAGCCGGAGATGTGCGTGTACACGTCGATCCCGTACGAAGGCGGCTGGACGATCCGCGTGGACGGCGTCGAGACAGAGGTCAAGCTCGGAGCGGACGCGCTGGTGTGCTTCGACATCGCCGGGATGGGCGAGCATACGATTGAGATGAGCTACTGCCCGCCCGGATTGGTGATCGGCGCAGCGATCTCCGGCGCGGCGCTGCTGCTGTTTGCAGTGCTGGTCGTATGGCGCAGGCTTAAAAAGCAGCGCGTGTGACCTCCCCATACCGAAAAAGACCGCCGTCCCGGTGAATCGGGGACGGCGGTCTTATATTCACATGTATTGCCTTGAATCAGCCCTTGACCGAGCCGATGGTCAGGCCGGAGATGAAGTACTTCTGGAAGAACGGGTACGCGCAGAGGATGGGCAGCGTGGAGACGACGAAGATCGCCATCTGCATCGACTGCTTCGGCAGGTTTTTGATCAATTCCAGACCGTCGGGACTCATTGACATTTCGGAGTTGCTCATGATGAAGTCTACGTTCTTCTGGATTTTGATCAGCATCGTCTGCAGCGGAATCAGCACGGGATTTTCGACATACATGAAGCCGGTGAACCAGTCGTTCCAGCGCGACACGACGTTGAACAGACCGATCGTCGCAAGTCCTGCCTTGAACAGCGGCATGACGATGCGCAGGTAGACCGTGAAGTCGTTGGCGCCGTCGATCTTTGCCGCTTCGAACAGGCTGTCGGGGATCGTCGTGTTGATGAACGTCCTCAGGATGAAGACGTTGTAGCCGCCGACAAGCCCCGGCAGCAGAAATACCCAGATTGTGTTGTCGATGTGGTAGACCTGCGTGTAGATCAGGTAGCGCGCGACGAGGCCGCCGTGAATGAGCATCGTCAGGTACATGAAGAATGTCAGGAACATCCGTCCGCGAAGCTGTTTCTGGGACAGCACGAACGCGAACATCGACATCACGGCCAGCGCCATGACGGTACCGGTGACCGTGTAGAAGATGGTGATCAGGTACGAGCGCGCGACCTGTTCGCCGGACTTGAACAGGTACTGATAGCCCATCAGCGTCCACTGCTCAGGGAAGAAGGTGTAGCCTCTGTGCGCAATCGACAGAGAGGAGGAGAACGATATGATCACGACCAGCAGCAGCGGGAGAATGATTGTCGCGGCAAGGAGAATCATGACGATCGTCAGCACGGCGTTGGCACCGCGGCCGATCTTCATGAAATTGCTGCGGACATACGCTTCGGACGACAGCTCGCCCTTCTTTTCTCTTTTAGCCATAGTATGTTGCTCCTCCTTTCTCAGAACAGTGAGTTCTCGGGGTCAACCCTGCGAACGAAGGCGTTGGACGCCATGACCAGCAGGAAGCCGACCAGAGACTGATAGAATGTGGCGGCGCTCGAGCGGCCGATGTCGTTGAGCGTCATCAACGCGCGGTAGACATAGGTGTCGATGACCTGGGTGACGGGGTAAAGCTGTCCGGTATCTTGGGGGACGGTATAGAACAGACCGAAGTCGCCGTTGAAGATACGGCCGACGGCCATAATCAGCAGGATCGTCGTGATGGCCTTGAGGTGGGGGATGGTGATGTAGCGGATCTGCTGCATCTTACTGGCGCCGTCGAGCATGGCAGCCTCGTAGAACTCCATTGAGATGCCGGAGATGGACGCCATATAGACGACTGCGGCATAGCCGACGCCCCTCCACGCGTTGACGAACACAAGGAAGCCCGGCCAGAATTTGACGTTGTAATACCAGTTGATATTCTTTCCGCCGAAGTACCGGCGTACAACGTTGACAAAACCGTTGGACGTTCCGAGGAACGCGAAGACGATGATGGCGATGATCGCAATGGAGAGGAAGTGCGGCATGATGAAGATGGTCTGGAAGATTTTCGTGGCACGCTTTGACCGCAGCTCGTTGAGTGCAATGGCCAGGGCGATCGACAGGAAGCGGTTGAGCAGAATGAACACGATGTTGTAGAGCACGGTGTTGCGTGTCATGATCCAGGCATCGGTGGTGGTAAAGAGGTACTTGAAGTTGTTGATACCGTTCCATGGGCTTTTGATGATGCCCTTTGTGACATCGAACGCTTTGAACGCGAGGAGCTGTCCGAACATGGGAACATAGTTAAACGCGATCAGCAGCGCGATAGAGGGCAGCGCCATGAGGTAGAGGACATAATTCTGCTGGAACTCCTTCTTCAGGCTTTTCATGAAATTTTGCACAGGCTCACCCTTTCGGTAATCAGGATGGAGGGCGCGTCTTGAAGGCTTCCTATAAGGGAGCGCGGGGGGCGAAGTGAATCGCCCCGCGCGCTTTTCTGTTCCGTGACATGCACGGAGAACCCGGGTTTACGCGATGTTGTTGTCCTTGGCGTACTGGTCGAGCTGCTCCTGGGCAGCGGCGATGACGTCGTCGAGTCCGTTGGCCTTCAGCGCTGCGTTGAAGGCGTCGAGCTGGGTGTTGATTTCCTCGATGGAGGGGAGACGGCCGTTGCCGCACTGCTTGATGTACTGCGCGACGACGTTGTCGATGCTGGCGACCTTATCGGTCACATCGCCGATGTCGAAGATGAAGCCGTAGAACTTGGAGACGGTGGAGCCGACCTCGTTGAGGTTGTACAAATCCTGCACGAAGGTGGCGTCGGCGTCCTGCTTGGCCGGGGAGACGATGAACAGGTTGCCCCAGAATACGCCGTACCAGTAATGGTAGCCGTAGTTGGCGGAGTCGTTATTGCGGGAGCCTTCGAACTTGCAGGTGACCTGACCGTCGGTGTCATACTTCCAGTGGGTGCCTTCGATACCGTAGCGCATGCAGGTAGCGAGGTAGCCGTCGGAGTTGGTGAGGTTCATGAGTTTCAAAGCGGCTTCGACGTTCTTGGAGGAAGACGGCACGCAGTAGACGCCGTTGGAGGCGTTGGAGAGGCCGATCGCCTTGGTGGAGCGGATGAGGACGGTGTCGAAGTCATCGGAGAACTTATTCGGGGCGATGGTGGTCAGACCGGAGGAGCCCCAGCCGAAAAGCTCGCCGTTCTTGCGCAGAGCGTCGTCCGGGTCGAGGTTCCTGACATCATCCGGCGGGATCATGAGATCCTGGACCCACTGATACGCAAGGTGGCACCACTCACGGTACTCATCGGTACCGAAGGTGTTGTAGACGACCTGGGAGTCGAAGGAGGGGATACCGACCTCGCCGTCGATGTTGATGGCGGCATAGGCCTTATTGGCGTTATCGCCCTGGAGGATGTCGATGGCGGCGAAGGGACGCGGGGATTCCGGTCCGCCGAGGGTGGTGACATAGGGGTAGTAGAAGTCCTGGGCATCCATGGCGTCCTTGACGGCGTAGAGCTGCTCGATGAGGTCGGGGTAGAACTCCCACTTCACGTTGGACATGTACTCCGCAACGCCGAGGGATTCGGCAAGGGTTTCGTTGTAGAGGAAGTCATAGTTGCGTACGCGGTTCTTGTAGAGCGGTACGCCCCAGATTTCACCGGCGTAGGTCGCGTCCTTCCAGATGTTCTCCGGCAGGATGGCGACGGTGTCGGCAAGGAGGGTATCGACGTACTCGGTGACGGGCTGGAGGGCCTTGATCTTATACATCTGCGAAATGGCGTTGTTGAAGCTGGCGTTGCAGACGATCATATCCATCTCCTGGCCGGCGTTGAGCATGACCGGAATCTTCTCGGTATAGTCCGCGTAGGCCATGTTGTTGATGGTGACATCGACGTTGATGGCGGCGAGAATATACTCCTGGAGGTACTTCATGACCATGTCGTTGTCGGGGCACAGGCCGTTATTGGCATACCAGGTGATCTGGGGAGCGACCTCGGCTGCCGGTGCGGTTGTCGCGGTGGAGGTCTGGGCGGTTGTGATGGCAGTCGTTGCGCGCGGGGTGGTGGCAGCGGTCGTCGTGGCTGCAGTCGTTGTGGCGGCTGCGGTCGTAGTCGCGGCCGCAGTCGTGGTCGCTGCGGTGGTCGTCTGAGTGGACCCGCCGCCGGAGCAGGCGGTTGTCAGCACGAGGGCGACAACCAGCAGACCGACCAGCATACGGGACAGGAAGCGGTGGTTCATGGTGTGTACTCCTTTCACAATTGCCTCGATATGTTAAGACACCCGAGGGATGCGATAATTATATAACAACTTATAAAATAATGCAAGGGGGTTAGCAAACAAATTCACAACACAAACATTATTAAACCGTGTGTTTTTAAGAAAAACGATGAAAAATAATAGCTCCATTAAGAAATTTTATCAAATATCCGACTGATTATCCATTATATGGGAGTCTTTTGGGCGGGCGAGGGGTCGCACGCTGCGTCCCGGACACGCGGGACGGGTGCGCGGGACGCATGAGTTTATTTGAGTTCAGATCATGTTATTATTTTTTTTGAGTTACGGTTTGGTTACGTTTTGGTTACGTTTCGTTAGGATGCATCTGCATGCTTTCGCTTTTCGAGGATATAGGCACGGGCGATGGCGTCGTAGTCGTGGGTTTCGGGCGGGGGTGTGTCGGGGTTCTCCTTGCGCCAGCGTTTCTCGGCGGCGATACGGCGTTTATAGACGGTATCGCTGTAGCGCTTGTCGTCGCGGTCGATGCGGCTGCGGCAGGCGATGCAGACGATCTCGGTCATCGGGTCGAGTTCGCTGAGAAGCCCGTGGAGGCTGTAACGGAGCAGCGCGCGCAGCAGCTTTCCGCACTGCTCATCGCTGAGCAGCTTAAGCTGGGGGATTATGTCGTGGTAGATCATCATGCCGGGGCGGGTTTCACACATAGCAGGTCTCTCCTTTTGTCAAACGGTCCGGTGTTTTTCACGACTCCACTATACCACACCCGCGCCGATTTGTCGTCCCCGCTTTGTCCTCACTTTGTCCCGATATTTTCCGCGCCGTAAAAGTGCGCATATACACGCGGAATGGGAATCACACACGGGATAAGACCCGAACAGATGCCGAAAATATAGATATTACAAAAATAAACATACACAATCGGCGTACTTTTACAAGGCGGATGCCCGGGAAGCGGCGTTGACAAAATCACGGCTTTGTTATATAATGAAACCGTCGAAAAACCCCGCGGTCTCCTTCCGCCCGCGCGGATATTTTCTCACCGGTCATGGGATAGCGGACATCGCCGGTCTGCAATTCACCTGCGCTTCCGCGGACACGGCTTAGGGAGATTGCGGATTATCGGAGGAAACAGGTATGGACTTTTCAGGAAAATGCGCAATCGTGACGGGAGCGGCGCGGGGCATCGGGTACGCGGCGGCGAGGCTGCTGGCGGAGGACGGCGCGCGGGTGCTGCTCGTCGACCTGAACGCGGAGGGTCTGGAAACCGCGCGGCAGGGCATCCCCGGCGCGCAGGTGTTTGCCTGCGACGTCGCGGATGAGGACGCGGTCAACCGGGCCGTACAATACGCGGTCGAAAAGTGCGGGAAGGTGGATATTCTCGTCAACAACGCCGGCATCTACCGCTGCGACGTGGGACTGTTCGAAACATCATCGAGCGCGGCGTGGAAGAAGAAGATCGACGTGAACATCCTCGGGACGATGTACTTCACGCGCGCGGTGCTCGACGGGATGCTCTCGCGCGGCTATGGACGGATCGTCAACCTGTCGTCGGTCGCGGGGATCTACGGAATCGTGAAGATGACGGACTACTCGATGACGAAGGCGGCGGTGCTGGGGTTCACGAAAGCGCTTGCCAAAGAGGTCACCGGACGCGGCGTGACGGTCAACGCGGTGTCGCCGGGCAGCATCGACGACGACCCGGCGCGTATGCCGAACCATTCGTTCATGGGCCGCGCCGGCAGCTTTGAAGAGTGCGCGCGCGTCATCCGCTTCCTGGCAAGCGATGAGGCGAGCTACGTCTCGGGTCAGAACTATGTCGTCGACGGCTGCCGCAAGCTGATGTGAGCGGCAGGAGGGGGAAAAAATGGACTATACGAACAAGACGGTACTCATCACCGGCGGAGCGTCCGGGATGGGACTTTTATGCGGGCAGACCTACGCGAAGGACGGCGCGAACATCGTGCTTGCGGACATCAACGCAGAGGCGCTTGAGAAATGCGTCGCGGAGATCGCGGCGTATCCTGCGCATGTGATCGGCGTCCCGACGGACGTGCGGGACTATGCGCAGGTGGTGCACGCGCGGGACATGGCGGTCCAGACGTTCGGGAGCATCGACATCCTCATCAACTGCGCGGGCGGTGCGGAGACACGCATCTGTCAGGCGTCGGGCGAGTTCCCGGACATCCCGATCGGGGTGTACGACTTCGGCATCGACGTGAACCTGAAGGGGCCGCTGTACTTTGACCATGCGGTACTGGCACAGATGCGCATACAGAAAAGCGGCGTGATCATCCACCTCGGGTCGATCACGGGTGAGGAGGGCTGCGCGGGGAACGTGGCGTACGCGGCGTCCAAGAGCGCGCTGATGACGGGGATGACGAAGTCGATTGCGCGCTACGGGGCACAGTACAATGTGCGGTGTGTATGTGTTGCGCCGGGGCCCGTGCTGACGCGTCCGGCGATGGCGCGGATGAAGACGATGGTCGGACGTGCCGCCGAGCCGTCCGAAATCGTCGATCTGATTCAGTATCTCACGTCCGACCGGGCGGCGTTCATCACCGGTACGACTTATATGATCGACGGCGGCCGCAGCGCGATGGGACATGCGTAAGCGCAGGAAAGGGGCAGAAAATGAACCGTAAACTGACATTTCTCCGCCAGAACCGTCCGATGATCACCTGTATGATCCAGGAACCGACGCCCACCGAGGTTCAGCTGGTAATCCGCAACGCGGCGTACGACGGCTGCGACGCGTACGGGTTCCAGATGGAGTCGCTGGAAAAACAGTACCGGGATGAGGACACCTTGCGGGGCATCTTTGCGGCAATGAGAAATAAACCGGCGTATGTGACCAACTACCGCGGCGGACAGAACGAGGGGATGTCCGATGCGGAACTCACCGAAGGGCTCATCACGCTGCTGCGATGCGGCGCCACGCTGCTGGACGTGACGGGCGACTGCTACGACCCGCAGCCGGAGCAGATGACGTACGACGCGGCGGCGGTAAAAAAGCAGCGGGAGCTGATTGCACGCATCCATGAAATGGGCGGCGAGGTGCTGATGTCGTCGCACGTGATGCGGTTCCTGCCGGGCGATGAGGTGCTGCGCATCGCGAAGGAGCAGGCATCGCGCGGGGCGGACATCGCGAAGATCGTCACGGCGGCGAACTCGGAGGACGAGGAGCTGGAGAACCTGCGCACGACGCAGCTTTTGCGCCGGGAGCTTGAGATCCCGTTTCTGTTCCTGTCGGGCGGGAGCCACAACCGGCTGCACCGGACGATCGGACCGCTTTTAGGCTGTACGATGTGGCTGACGGTGCAGCGGTACGACAAGTACTCGACGAGAGCGCAGCCTGTGTGCCGTGCCATCCGTGCGATTGCGGACAACTTTGATTATTAGGCAGAAGGGGAACGATATGAAGGCGATACTGATCAACGATGACCGGACGCTCTCATGGGCGGATGTGCCGGACGCGGTACCCGGAGACGATGAAGTTCTGGTGGAGGTTGCGTACGCGGGCGTGAACCGTGCGGATTTGATGCAGCGCGCGGGGAACTATCCGCCGCCCGAGGGCTGTCCGCCATGGATGGGGCTGGAGATTGCGGGAACAATCCGCGCACTGGGGCCTGCCGCACGAGAGAGGTGTCCGTACCGTGAGGGCGACACGGTGTGCGCACTGCTGGGCGGCGGTGGCTATGCGCAGTACGCGGCGGTGCGGTGGGATATGCTGCTGCCGGTGCCGGATGGGTACACGCTGGCGGAGGCGGCGGGACTGCCGGAGGTTTACTGCACGGCATATTTGAACCTGTTTTACGAGGGCCGGGCGAAATCCGGCGAGACGCTGCTGATGGCGGCGGGCGCGAGCGGGCTTGCGTCGGCGGTGATTCCGCTGGCGAAGTCATACGGGCTGCGGGTACTGACGACGGTGCGGCGGGACGCACAGGTGGCGGCGATCGCGTACCTGGGTGCCGACCGCATCATCAACACGCGTACGGAGAATCTCGCGGACGTGCTGCGTGAAGAACTGGACGCCGGGACGCCGGTGAACCTCGCGATAGACTGCATCGGCGGCGAGGAGATGGGTGCATGTCTGCCGTACCTGGCGCACGGCGGACGGTGGATCATGATTGCGGCGCTCGGCGGAAATCTGACGACGGTCGACCTCAAAAACTTGTACGTGCGCGGCATCCGGCTCATCGGCAGCACATTGCGCAGCCGTCCGCCCGCGTTCAAGGCCGACCTCATCGCGCGTGTCGCCCGCGAAGTCTTCCCGAAGCTGAAGTCCGAGCTGCCGCGCATGGCACTCAAAACGCTCCCCATCACCCGCGCCGCCGACGCCCACGAGCTGCTCACACGCGGCGGCAATGTGGGGAAAGTGGTGCTTCAGGTGAAGGGCGAAGAGTGACCGCCGCGGCGGGCAGGAACGGGGCGCGGCGTTCCGGGTTACATAACACAGGCGGTTTGCCGAGCCGTTGATATTCCGAAAGAGGAAAACCGCTTGCAAAACGGGGAAACCTATGGTATACTGAAGCTGCAATCCAACACGAAAGGAGCACCGTTATGACAAAGCTGCGCGATCATTTCTGGATTTGGGGACATCCCGAGGGCCGCTACAACAACCTGTACGGCAACACGAAAATCTCCCGCATGACGCCGATGGAGGGCGCGCTCTACTTAGGTGCGCGCAACGTGTTCATGGTCCCGGTGGGAATCGACGTGAACCGGCGGCAGTACAACAAGAGCTTCACGACCCTGCGGCAGACGGGCTGGGAGATCTGGAACGCCGGCAATGATCCGTCGGTCATCGAGCCGCTGATTGAGGAAGCGCGTGAGTTTGCGAACATCGGCTGCGGCGTGTTCGACGACTTCATCCGCGGCGGGAAGTACAAGGAAATCCCGCTTGAGAACATGTACAAGGTACGCGACCGGCTCCACAACAACGACGTGAGGCCTTTGGACATGTGGATGGTACTCTACACGCATGAGTTTGGTCTGGACGCTGCGGCTGACGCGGAGTTCCAGCCGTACATCGGGCCGTTCGACGGGATCATCCTGTGGACGTGGAAAGAAAAGGATATCGTACTGTTCGAGGAGAAATACAAGATATTTAAGAAAATGACCGAAGGCAAGCGCCGGATGTTCGGGTGCTATCTGTGGAACTTCGGTGAGAGCAAGCAGGCGACAAGCAAGGCGGTGAAATGGCAGCTCGACCGCTACCGTGAGCTGATTTTCGCGGGCGAGGCGGAAGGCGTCGTGCTGCACACGAACACGATGGCCGACCTCGACTATCCGGCGTACGACACCGCGATCGCCTGGATGAACGAGCACGGCGACGAGGAGATCGACCTGCCGTAAAAAACGGAAAGCGCATGAATGAAAGGCGCCCCTTTTAAAAGGGGCGCCTTTTGTGGCCTCTGAAGGAAGGGGAAAGGAGGAGAACATATTATAATATAGTTATTATATAATATTTGAAGAAGAGATATGAACATTTATTATTATATTATATATAATAATAAAATAATCTTGAAATAAATGAATAATTGTGATAAAATAATTATCAGAATCTGATGACGCACGTCTCATGTAATCTCGGAAAAAACGCGCGCTTTTCAAGACCGCAGCCCCGGAGGCGAATGAGAGCGCGGGGGAAAACACAGGAGGAGAATGACCATGGCGAATTCCGGTACGCAGACCTATTCAGCCCCGTCCGGCTCGGGAACGCCGCGCAGGAGCATCGGGAAACGCATCGCAAAGGAGTTCAGGGAGAACGCATGGCTCTATCTGATGTGCCTGCCGGGCGTGCTGACGCTGCTTGTATTCTGTTACCTGCCGATGTTCGGATTGGTGCTGGCGTTCCAGAAGATGGATTACACCAAGGGGATTTTGGGCAGCCCGTTTGTAGGACTTTCGAACTTTAAGTTTCTGTTTACATCGACGGACGCATGGATCATCACACGCAATACGGTGTGCTACAACATCGTGTTCATCATTGTGAATATGTCGCTTTCCATCGGCTTCGCGCTGGTGCTCAGTGAGCTGCGCTCGAAGACATTCGCCAAGACGATGCAGACAATCATCATGATGCCGCACTTTCTGTCATGGGCTGTTGTCGCAATCATCGTATTCGCGTTTTTAGCGCCGACGAACGGCTATATCCCGTCGCTGATCTTTCAGCTCACCGGCCAACGCGTCAACTTTTATATGAGACCGTCGTTCTGGCCGGGCTTCCTCGTGTTCCTCAACGCCTGGAAGGGAATCGGATACTCGTCGGTGGTGTATCTGGCGTCCATCACGGGTATCTCGCGTGAGTTTTATGAGGCGGCGATGATCGACGGAGCGACCAAGGGACAGCAGATCAAGTACATCACCCTGCCGCATCTGCGGGCGATGATCTCCATCATGCTGATCATGAGCATAGGGAGCATCTTCCGCGGGGACTTCGGTTTGTTCTACCTCGTGCCGATGGACAACGGCAAGCTCTACAGCGTTACGCAGGTGATCGACACCTATATCTACCGGGGGCTCAAGGAGCTGCAGAACGCGAATATGACCGCCGCCGCCGGTATGTACCAGTCCGTCGTGGGGTTCATACTCGTCATCGTGTCGAATAAGCTCGTGAACAAAATCGACCCGGATTACGGTATGTTTTAAGGAGGATGCGGGTTATGACAAAGACCAAGAAGAATGATTATAACCGTCTGCAGGCCATCAGCCAGGGCTGGAACATTCTGTTCAGCGTGCTGATTCTGCTGCTTGCGATCACCATCGTCGTGCCGTTTCTGCTCGTCATTTCGATCTCCTTCACCGACGCGCTTGCCATCGCTAAAAACGGCTATCGTCTCATACCCGAGAGAATCTCCCTGCTGGCATATGAAAGCCTGTATAAAGCCGGCTCGCAGCTCGTCGATTCCTATGTCATCACCATTTTCTATACCGTTGTCGGCACTGTATACAGCCTGTTTATCACCTCGATGTTTTCCTTCTGCATCGCACAGAAAAAGTTCACCGCACGCCGCGCAATCACCTTTTTCGCTTTCTTTACCATGCTGTTCTCCGGCGGACTCGTCCCTTCGTATATCATCAACGTGCAGATTCTGAAGCTGAGAGATACGATCTGGATTTTTCTGCTGCCCGGAGCGCTGAGCGCGTGGTATGCAATCATCCTGCGCACGTTCATCCAGTCGTCCGTACCCGACGCGCTGTTCGAGGCCGCGCGCATCGACGGCGCCAGCGACATCCTCATCTACTTCCGCATCGCTCTTCCGCTGATGAAGGCGGGAGTCGCGACGATCGGACTGTTTACATGCGTCGGGTTCTGGAACAACTGGTTCACCGCGATGCTCTATATCGACAATCCCAAGCTGATCCCGCTGCAAACGCTGCTGCAGCGCATCCAGAACAACATCAATTTCATCAAGTCCAACGCGCAGTTCGCGGCGTCCGTCGAGGGAACCGAAATGCTGCGCAATATGCCCACCGAAAGCGTCCGTATGGCGATTACCGTCGTCGTAACGCTGCCGATTCTGTTCGTCTATCCGTTCTTCCAGCGCTACTTCATCCAGGGGCTGACCATCGGGTCGGTCAAGGGCTGAGTTTCCCGGGCGCTTCCCGCGGGTCCGCTCAAAGCCGCATGAGCGCAAGGCCGCTGCGGAGAAGATTCACATAAACCAAGTTCAAAAGGAGGTTTCATAACGCATGAAAAAGTCTTTATGCGCGCTTCTTTCCATTTTGATGATTTTGTGCATGCTGTCTGCGTGCACGGGCGGAGAAGAAAAGACGACTACCGCTGCAGCCACTACCGCCGCCGCCACCACCGCCGCCGCCACCACTGCCGCCACCACCGCTGCCGGCCCCGCAGGTCTCGACGAAGTAACCATTAAGTGGATGGTCAACCTCAACTACAATAAAACAGCTGAAGCGAAAGAACGTATCAACACTGCCATCAACGATTACGTCAAGCCGTTGATCAACGCGACGATCGACTGGGATTATGTCGACAGCGCAGAGATGAGCCAGAAGCTGAGTGTGATGCTGACCTCCGGCGATCACAGCGACCTGATCCATATCTCTGCGGGCTATGGCTATAACAACTATGTCGCGCAGGGCGCGCTGCGTCCGTTGAAGGCACTCATTGATGAGTATGCCCCGGTTCTCTATGACATCGTCCCCGAAGGTGCCTGGACCGCCGTCACCTATAAGGGCGACTATTATGCCGTGGTTCCTTATAAGGACCTTGCCGCCGTCTGGAACTTCCTCTACAACGACGATATGGTCCAGGAATGCGGGATGCCCTTCCCCGAGTGGACCGTCGTGTCCGACGTTGTGGAGTACTTCTATGATATGAAAGAAAAGCGCGACGAGCTGCATCCGGAATGGGCGTCCTACCCGATGTCCACCTGCTGGACCTATATCGATCAGTGGTACCGCTATGATCAGATGCAGTCCATCTGCGCCGCCCAGCTTACGGGCCTCAACGACTTCGAGGGACAGGGCGACGGCGAGACCGTGTTTAATATCTTCTCCACCAACGAATACGCCACAATTTGCAAGAACCTCAAGCAGATGGTCGACGACGGCATCTTCCCGTACGATAACCCCAACTTCGATAAGGATCATGCGATCTTCGACTCCGGCGCCATGCTGTGCAACTGGGCGATGGGATATCTTGAGGTTCGCGAAGATATGTATCCCTTTACCACCAAGCTTTCCAACTCCAAACTGGCTGTCATGAGCACAGGTTACGTACAAGCGACGCTCGCCGCGCTGCCTGCCAAGGGTGCCAACCCCGAGCGTTCTATGATGCTGCTCAACCTCGTCAACACCGATAAGACACTCGCCGACTACATCCGCTTCGGTCAGGAAGGCATCGACTACCAGCGCGTCGAAGACGGCCGCATCGATCCGTACCTCGGTTCTGCCAATAAGGGTGTAGAAAGCCTGAGCGACCTTTCATGGTTCAACTGGTACGGCCATCATGTCGGCAACATCGTTGCCGGTTCGATCCCGACCAACAATACCGTTGCGTTCCCGGATCTCCTTGCAGACCTGAACGACAATTCCCATCAGAAATCCAACCTCGGTTTCATCATCGACAACGAGCCGATTACCAATGAGATCGCAGCCTGCGCCAATATCATCAGCGAGTACAACTCTACCTCGTATCTGCGTTCCGGCATGATCGAGAACATCGACGCTGAGGTTGCCGCTTTCAACGATAAGCTCAACGCGAACGGCGCTGAGAAGATCCTCGAGGAGGTTCAGAAGCAGCTCAACGCCTGGCGTGCCGAAATGGGCATGCCGGTCAAGGGCTGAGGCATAAAAACCGTCAAAACCATCGCGCCGGGGTTGCGGCACCCCGGCGCGACGGTTTTCTCTCGATCGTCCTTTACAGTTTCGGGAATACGGGCTTGAGCGCGGGATAGAGCGTTTGAAACGCTTGATACCGCGCGTTGTATTTTTCTGTGAGCGCGGGGTCGGGGAGGGTGGAGCCGGCGACACGGACGAGCGCATCGGACGCGGCACGGACGGACGGATACACGCCGCTGCCGACCATCGCGAGGATCGCGGCGCCGTAGCCGGGACCCTGCTCGGTGACGACGGTGTGCAGCGGGATGCCGAGGACGTTTGCGAGAATCTTCCGCCATAAAGGACTTTTCGCGCCGCCGCCGCAGATCCGGCTCTCCCGCACCTCGACACCGAATGTGCGCATCGCCTCGAGCGAGTCCCTCAGCGCGAACGCCACACCCTCGAGCACAGCCTGGACAATCTCCGCGCGTGTGGTATTCATCGTCATGCCGACCAGTGTGCCGCGCGCCGAGGTGTCGTTGATCGGACTGCGTTCGCCCATCAGGTACGGCAGGAAGTAGACGCGGTTCTCTCCGAGCATATCGTGCGGGACAGCGGATTGTTCACCCGCGTAGTCATCGGTGCGCAGGATATCCCCGCACAGCCACTGGTTGCAGCTCGCCGCGGAGAGCATACACGCCATCAGGTGGAAGCCGCCGTCGGCGTGCGCGAACGCGTGGATGGCGCCGGAGGGGTCTTTGCGGAACGCCGTACCGGAGACGAACAGCGTGCCGGATGTCCCGAGGGAGAGGTTGCAGCCGCCTTCGCCGACGGTGCCGGTTCCGACGGCGGCGGCGGCGTTGTCCCCGGCACCCGCCATCACGGGGATACCCGCGGGCAGGCCGGTCGCGGCGGCAGCGTCGGGGGTCAGTGTCCCGATGACGTCGGCGCTTTCGTGAAGCGTGGGGAGCTGCGCGGGCATGACGCCGCAGATGTGCGCCATCTCCGAAGACCATGCCTTATGCTCGACGTCCAGCAGCAGCGTACCGGACGCGTCGGAGTAGTCGGAGGCATGGACACCGGTGAGACGGTAGTTTACATAATCCTTCGGCAGCAGGATATGGGCGATGCGGGAGAAGTTGTCGGGCTCATGCGCACGCATCCAGAGCAGCTTGGGGGCGGTGAATCCGGCGAACGCGATGTTCCCGGTGAGGCGGCTGAGGGTCTCGCGGCCGAGAGTGTCGTTGAGGTACGCGGTTTCCTCGGAGGTACGGCCGTCGTTCCAGAGGATCGCGGGGCGGATGACGCCGCCGGACGCGTCGAGGGCAACGAGACCGTGCATCTGTCCGCCGACGGCGACGGCGCGGACGGCATGCGGGTCGATGCCGTCGGTGAGGGTGCGGAGCGCGCGGACGACGGCGTTCCACCAGTCCGCGGGATGCTGCTCCGACCAGCCGGGACGGGGGAAGGTGAGGGGGTAATCCTCGGAGGCGATGCGTACGATGACGCCCTGCCCGTCGACGAGCAGCAGCTTCACCGACGACGTGCCGAGGTCGATGCCGATATAGTAGGACATAGGCCCTCCTTTGGCGGGTGAGTCATCCGGAGATTTTCGTTTGTTCGTCTCCATTATACCCTACAGCCATGAAAAATACAAGGGTGATCGCAGATCAAAGAAATTAATATGATGCACGCCCGATACATCCCATAGTCCCGACACTCAATAGTGCAGCGCGTACATATCGAAGATATCGAGCGGCTTCAGTGTGAAGCGGATGCGGCCGTCGGGGAGACGCTCGAAGGGGACGGCAGTCTCGTCGGGCAGCGCGCGGACATCCGTGACGGTCTCGGGGATATGGAGCGTGACGCGGATGCCGTGCAATGCGAACACTTCATCGTCCAAAGGCAGCTCGGCGGGGAAATGGAGGGCGTTGAGGAGATAGCGCGCGTCGTCCGGCTGACGGTAGACGGACAGCTCGACCGCGCGCGGGGCGTTGGTCTCGAGCACGGGCGCAGGATTGAGCAGCGCCATCAGCCGCCGGAAGAGCGCGTTCTGTTCGGGCTTGCGCATATGCGCAAACTGCGCGGCAGACAGCAGCACCCGCCCCTTCCCGTACACATGAGAAAGAAGCGCCGGGAAATCCGTATGCTGTCCGGGCGGATCTGAGATCGCCGATGCAAACTTCGACGTATCTTCCGGATCGACCAGCGGCAGCGTCACATACGCCAGAGGTTCGGCGCCGCACGCCGTCAGACGAAGCTGCGGGGCGTTGACCGACAGCGGATGCACGTCGTCGCAGTCGGGCACAAGCGCCTCATGTCCGGCCGCCGGACGTATGTAGGTCACCTTGCTCCCGAGCGTGCCGTTGATCTGCGCGCCGAGCAGCTCCCGCAGTGCGCCTCCGGGGATCTGCACGCCGTCGGTGCCGTAGACCGCAGTCTCACCCTCGACATACAGGCAGCCGCCCGCCGCCGCGTACTCCGTCAGCCGCCGGATCTCGTCTTCCGCGAGCACCAGGGCATTTTCCAGCACGATCACCGGGAACTGCTCCAACCGGTCGAGGTCATAGCGCGTCAGCACGGAGAAGGGGATGTGGTTCTCGATGAGTACGGCGCCCATCGCGTAGACGTCCGACTGGTGGCGGGAGGCGGCCGGCGCGTCCTTCACGCGCATCCCGCTGCACGCGGGGGTGATGTAGGACTCGAGGTTGGTATACAGACCGACGTCGCAGAGGAAGTCGACTTCCGGGCGCAGGTACTTCTCATAGCGCCGTTCAAACGCGTAAACGCCCTGCATCCGCTGATACACACGCGCGTTGAGGGTGCCGGACGGGTCAATGGCGTCGATGAAGCCGTAGCGTCCGTTGTTGAGAAGCGTCGAGCCCATCAGACAGCGCAGATGCGTCGGGGATTTGATGATCGTATGCTCGTTGAGCGCCGGGTTCATGACGGAGCCTAAGAACTCGAAGGGCTTATTGGCGGAGACGGAGTTGTAGAGTTTGCACTCGAACGAGTGGGAATGGCGGTCCATGCTGAAGTCGCCGCCGATGAACTCACCGAGCCGGAAGAAATCAAGACTCTCTCCCATGAAGTAGCTGGGGAGGTAGGACGAGTTGCACATGACGGTCAGCCCGGGCTTATACTCCCGCGCGGTCGAGATGATATCGCGGAAGAAGTTCTCGTTCCACTCCTCGCGCTTTTTGAGCCACAGCCGCCACACCGGATCGCTCCAGTCGACGGTCTCGGGCAGCTCGTATCCGGTCTCGTCACGGAAACGTTTGCGGCAGTGGGGACAGTAACACATGATGCGCCAGAGGATCATATCGACCCACAGACCGATGAAGTCATAGTCTGCGCACAGCTCGCGCACCAGCGAGAGGACATAATCGCGGTAGGGCGAGTTCATACAGCACTCGGCATAGCGTCCGGGCTGACCCCACTGGAACGCGAGGGTGGGCTGACCGTTCTGGTCGATGCACTGCCAGTCGGGGTGGGAGAGAGCGGCGTCGCGCGACCAGATGTTGATATAGGCGACGGGGTTGATCCCGGCTTCGCGTAGACCTTCGCTCAGCTCGCGGACGATGTCGCGGCCGCGGAGACCCTTGTGCATGTGCCCGGTCTTCGTGGGCCAGTTGCACAGCCCCGTACAGGAGTTGCAGTAAAAGTAGGCAGTGTCGACACCGGCGGTCTTCATCGCCTCGATGTAGGCACCCGAATCGAATTTCGCAAGGAAGTAATCGCTGTCCCAGTCGGGGATGTGCATGTCCACCAGACAGCGCCGGTAAGATTTGCGGTACCATTTCTCACAGTCGGCCATATCGGGATCCTTTCTCCGCCCGGACGTTGTGAAGAGAGCGGCGGTCCTCAGAGAGGGCATCAAGAAACGAAAACGTTTACAATACGAAAATCATTCGGTTTGGGTACAGGATAGCACAGGTCCGTGGATTTGTCAAGCATCTTGCCCGGTTGACATTTTCGTGCGTTTGGGGTATACTAAGAAAAAACCGGTGAGAGGACAGTTCCATGAGTATCAGTCAAAAGCGTCTGGCGGAGACGCTCGGTGTATCCGTCGCAACCGTATCCCGCGTGCTCAACGGCAAGGAGAACGTCTCGCCGGAGACCCGCGCGCGTGTGGAGAGTCTGCTGCGCGACAGCCAGTACTCCCCCGATCTGCTTGCCCGCAGCCTGAAGACACGCCGGACGCATACCATCGGCATCCTCGTGCCGGACATCACCGAGGTTTTCTTCGGCGCGGTCATCAAATCCGCCGTCCGCTTTTTAGAGACCGCCGGGTACGATACATTGCTGTGCGACTCCGACGAGAACATCCGACGGGAGCGCGCCTATCTCGACTCACTCGCGGGCAAACGCGTTGAGGGCATCCTCATCGCGTCCTTAGGCGGTGAGTGCGACGATGTGCGCGGCACCTTCGGGAAGACCATCGGACGCGGGATTCCGATCGTCCAGATCGACAACTACGTGACGACGGACTGCGGCGCGGTGCTCATCGAAAACCGCCGTGCGGGTGCGATGGGCATTCGGCATCTGTATGAACGCGGCTGCCGGAACATCGCGGTGATCGCGGGCAGCACGCGGGAGTATACCGGCCGCGAACGGCTCGCCGGATGCCGGGAGGAAGCCGCGAAGCTGGGGCTGGAGCTGAGAGTGCGCGAGGGGGACTTCAAGGAGCGCAGCGGCTACGACGCGATGCGCTCGCTGCTCGGTGAGCAGCCGCGTCCGGACGCCGTGTTCATCCACAGCTCGAAGATGTCCTACGGCGCGGTGGCGGCACTGCGGGACGCGGGTCTGCGCTACCCGGACGACCTGCTTGTGCTCACGTTCGATATCCGCGACGTCTACGGCACCTGCCAGCCGACGCTGTCGTCGGTCGTCCAGCCCGAGGCGAAGATCGGCGCGCTCGCGGCGGAGAATCTGCTCGCGGCACTCGACGGAGAACCCGCGCGGACGGTCTTTCTCGAGCCGGAGCTGCTGCTGCGCGAAAGCTGTTGACAAACCCGCGCGGGCGTGATACAATCAGGGTAGTCATGGGAGAGTATCCCCGCGCATTTGTCTTGATTTCCATTCCGCGCGCATGAGCATTCATACGCGTACAGGCGTCTCTTCGGATATGTAAACGATTACACATAGAAAGGGTGCTTGCTTATGCCCGCCTTCCGCGTATTCGCCGCCAGTATCCAGCAGGAGACCAACTCCCTGTCGGTCGCGGTGCCGACGCTGACGGACTTCGACCGGCTGACCGGTGACGCCGCGATGGCGAAGCTCTCGCTGGAACCGCTTGACAGCCCGGAGGTCACGCTGATCCCGGGCACCTACGCACACGCGGTGCCGTCGGGGAGACTGCCGCGCGCGGTTTTCGATACGCTGCTTGGGGAGCTGCTCGAAGCGCTCCCGGCCGACCCCGACGGCATCTTCCTCTATCTGCACGGCGCGCTCGACGTCGAGCATTACGGCAGCGGCGACGCCGAGATCACCCGCGCCGTCCGGGAACGGGTCGGGCGGGATGTGAAGATCTCCGTCGCGATGGACTTCCACGCGAATGTCAGCCCCGTTCTCATTGAACATGCCGACATCGTATGCGCATACCGCACCGCGCCGCATGTCGATATGGAGGAAACGCAGCGGCGCGGCTGTGCGTTGCTGCTGGAGCTTTTGCGCAGGGGGAAATCTCCTGCCGCGTGCCTGATGCACCTGCCGATGCTCTTCACCGGCGACTGCGTGATCACCGAGAACGAACCGGCCAAGTCTCTGATGATGCGTCAGGACGCCATTCAGAAGGAGACCGGCGCGCTGCAGATCACGACTTGCTTCGGTCAGCCGTGGGTGGATACGCGCTGGGTCGGCCCGAGCGTCACCGCCTACGCAGACGACCTCGAAACCGCGCGGGACGCTGCCGGACGCGTCGCGAAGCTGTGGTGGGACGCGCGCGCGGAGTTTCGGTTCCTCACGGAGACCTGTATGCCCGAGCATGCGTTCGATATTGCGCGCAAATCGGAGAAAAAGCCGGTGTTCCTGTCGGACTCCGGCGACAACACGACCGCCGGAGCTGCCGGGGACCGTGCGGGGATGCTGAACCTTGCGTTGACCGAGCAGCAGCGCATCCTGATCGCGGGTCTGACGGACGCGCCGGCGGTCGAGCAGGCGTACCGGATCGGTGCCGGCGGGCGCGCAGAGTTCACGCTCGGCGGAACGCTCGACCATACGCACGCCGATGTCTGTCAGGGCATGTTCGAGGTTGTCAGTCTCGGGCAGATGCTCGGGTGGTACGGAGAGGACGCGGGACGGCGTGCGCTGTTAAGACACGGGACGGTCGACGTGATTGTGACGGAGAACCGCTGCGCCGTAATCTCGCCGGAAATCATCCGCACAGGCGGCGCGGACGTGTTCGCATACGACGCGGTCGTGGTGAAGCTCGGCTACCTCTATCCGGCGCTCGCGGAGATTGCCCCGAGAGCGGTCTTCGTGATGACCGAGGGCGCCTCCACCGCGAGGGTCGAGACAATCCGCTATCAAAACGTGCCTCTGCCCGTCTACCCGGCAGACCCGGAAACCCGTTATGACGGAGTCCCCGCGCTGCTCAAAAAATAAATGAACGGAGGAAAAGTGCTCATGACCTGGTACAAAAACTCCCCCTGGCGCAATCTCGTGGATATGCACATCCCGGACTGGAACGCGGACTTCATGACCCGTTTTTCGCCCGACGACTATGCCGACTGCATGGCCGCAGCGCAGGTCGACACCGCGCTCGTCTACGCCGGGAACTGTCTGGGTATCTGCTTCTTCCCCACGCGTGTCGGACACATGCACACGGGTCTGCACGGCCGCGACATCTTCGGGCAGACCGTCGAAGCGCTGCGGGCGCGCGGCATCCGTCCGATTACCTACTTCAACATCTGGTCGCGCTGGGCGTTCGATACCCATCCCGACTGGCGTATCCGTTCCGTTGACGGCCGCGATACGCTTCACAACGCCGACGGCAGCTTTTCGCGCTACGGACGCTGCTGCCTGTGCGCGCCGGGCTATCTGGACTACGTTGTGAGGCAGTTCGAGCAGCTGTGCGAATATGACACCGACGGCTTCTGGATCGACATGACCGGCTGGCACGGCGCGGTCTGCACCTGCAGCCATTGCCGCACGCGGTTCCTCGCGGAGACCGGCCGCGAGCTGCCCGAGACCGTCGACTTTGACGACCCGCTCTGGGTAGAGTTCCAGCGCGCGCGGGAACAGTGGCTGTTTGCGTTCAACCGCACCATCCGCGAGACCGTCGACCGCTGCAGACCCGGCGCGACATGCGCGTTCCAGGCGGCGTTCTGGACATCCGGATGGCGCGGCGCGTGTACGCAGGAGTACATCAACCTCTCCGACTATCTCGCCGGCGACTTTTACGGCAACGCCCTCTCCTACTCGCGCATCTGCAAGCTCCTGAGCAACCTTTCGCCAAACCGTCCGATGGAGTTCATGATTTCGCGCTGCATGGACCTGCAGGACCATACGACGACCAAATCAGACGCGGAGCTGCGCTTCTCGGCATACGCGGCGCTTTCGCACGGTGCGGCGTTCCTGTTCATCGACGCGATCGACCCCGTCGGGACGCTCGACCGGCGGCTGTATCAGCGGATGGGCGCGCTGAAGAAGGAGCTGAAGCCGTATCTGGACGTCTGGTCGCCCGCGGCGAAGCTCGTGCATGAGGTGACGCTGTGCTACAATTTCGCGTCGATGTACGACCCGGCGCTGCACGGCAAACCAATCGAAAAATCGCCGACCTATCTTCCCGCCGGCTCGATGGGACGGTATGCCAAGAGCCTGATCGCCGCACATCTGAGCTATGACATGTGCGGACCGAAGAACCTTGCGGACCTCGACGGCGGCGTCGCGGTACTTCCGCAGCAGTACGTACTCGAAGACGGTGAATATGCGGCGCTGGAGCGGTTTGTCGCGGACGGCGGCAGTCTGCTGGTCATCGGCGCGTCCGGTACGCGGGACATGGCGGGGCATCCTGCGGATGCGCTGTCGGCGCTCACCGGCATACGGGTCACCGGAACCGCCGCGACCGACGTCTGCTACTTCTCGCCGACGGATGCCGCGCTGCCGTATTTCGAGGGTATGTCCGCTGCGTATCCGCTCTACAGCAAACACTATGCCGCGCTCGCGCAGGCGGACGCGGATACGGAAGTGCTCGCGTACCTCGATCTGCCGTACTCACACTCGCAGGAGATTTACCGCTTTGGGTCGGCAATCTCGAACCCGCCGGCGGGCGTGACGGAATATCCGGCGCTGACACGGCGAAAATACGGGAAGGGCACGGTGATGTGGCTGGCCGCGCCGATCGGAGACAGCGACGCGCCGACGCAGCAGAAGATATTTACCAACCTCATCCGCTCGCTGCTGCCCGGACGGACGCTCGTGGAGACGGACGCGCCGTCGTGGATGGAGGTCATGGTGCGCCGGGACGGAGCGCGCACATACATCACGCTGTACAAGGCAATGGAGCAATACTACGACACCGCGCCGCAGACGGTCAAGCTCTCGGTACGGCTCGACGGCGTGCGGCTCACCGACGTCGGCACGGGCGCGCAGGTACCGTGCGAAATCCGGGACGGCCGCGTCGAATGGAGCGCCGAAGGGGTCAGCGACTTCAAGATGTACATACTCGAATAGTAGCAAAGCGCCCGGCTGAAACAATCAGCCGGGCGCTTTACGCCGTCCGCTGTCCGGCACGGCAGCTTGCGCGAATCTTTTGCTGTTTTTGGTACTACACATTTTCCGCGCGGTGTGGTATACTGTATATATCAGACTGATCAAGAAGGGTGTGTATACAATGGGTAAACAACTGAGCATCGCGCTGATCGGCGGAGGGAGATTCTGCCGTGCCTTCGTACCGCTTTTTAAGGCGCATCCGGCCGTGAAGAAGGTCTATATCTGCGACCTGCGCCCGGAGCGCGCGGAAGAATTTGCGAAAACCTTCGGCGTGGAGATTGTCCCGACGTTTGAGGAAGCACTTGCCTCTCCCGAGATCAACGCAATCGGCATCTTCACGCAGCGCGACCGTCACGGCGAGATGGCCATCCGCGCGCTCGAGGCCGGAAAGAACGTCTACAGCGCGGTGCCGTGTGCGGTGGACGTCGCGGACATCCGGGAGATCGCGCGTCTCGCCGGGAAAAAACGTCTTCTCTACTCGATGGGCGAGACCGGCTACTACCGCGCGGCGACCATGTTCTGCAGACGCGAGTACGCCGCCGGGTCGTTCGGCAGCTTCGTCTACGCCGAGTCGCAGTACAACCACGACATCCGCAACATGGAGCAGAGCTTCCGCAGCTCCGGCGGCGAGGACTGGAAGCGTTACGCGGGTATCCCGCCGTTTTTCTATCCCACGCACTCGACGTCGATGATCCTGGGCGCGCTGCCGGGCGTGTACGCGACCGAGGTCAGCGCGATGGGGTTCCGCGGAAGCCCGCGCTCCGATATCTTCGGCATCGGCGGGCAGAACATCTACAGAAACCCGTTTTCCAACACGGCGATGCTGCTGCGGCTGTCCAACGGCGGCATTGCGCGCGTCAGTGAGAACCGCTGCGTCGGCTGGCGCAGCCCCGAGACATATATCTCACAGTTCTACGGCACCGACGGCGGCTATGAGTTCTCCGTTGCGCACCACCACATGGCCACCTGGGACCCCGAGCATCCCGGCGCGGTGATTATGCGCGACGTCACGCGGGAGCTGCAGCCGGCGTCCGTCAGCGAGATGATCTACAATGATTACTCCGACGCTGTCCGGCGTATCGGAAACGGCGTCGCGTTCACCGAGGCGGCGCCGATTCAGGACACCTCCCGGATGCCCGAAAGCTATCGGACGCTTCCCAACGGCCACAACGGGACGCATCAGTTCCTTGTCAACGACTTCTGCCGCGCGTTTGCGGAAGGCAAGCTGACGCCGACGAACATCTGGCAGACAGCCCGCTTCAACATCCCCGGGCTCATCGCGCATCAGTCGGCGCTGCAGGAGGGCAAGGTGCTCGAGGTACCCGATCTCGGTGAGAGGCCTGCGGACTGGGAGGTCATCGACGCGTGACGGACAACTGGACCGACATCCGGCCGGAGGATGCCGGGATGGATCCCGCGTGGCTGATGCGCTTTCTCGATGAGATTGAGGCGCATCGGCTGACGCTGCACGGCTATATGTTCTGCAGGGACGGGAAACGCGCACTCGAGGCATACTGGGCACCCTTCACCGGGGAGGAGACGCACCGGCTGTATTCTTCTACAAAGTCCTTCGTATCCGTCGCGATAGGACTGGCGGCGGATCGGGGGCTGCTGTCGCTCGACGACCCGATCGTACGCTTCTTCCCGGAGTACCGGAGCGCCGCGCATCCGTACGTTGCGGAAACGACAGTGCGCGACCTGCTGCGGATGACGACGCCGTACAGCCGTCCGACGTACGACGACCCGGCGCTCACGGGTCCGGAGTGGCTCGCGTCCTATTTCCGCGCGAAGCCCGACCATCCGCCGGGGACGCTGTTCCGCTACGACAGCTGCGGCTCTTACGTGCTGGGGGCGATTGTCAAACGCGCGGCGGGGAAGCCGTTCTTCGACTTTCTCAGAGAGACGCTGTTCGATGAGCTGGGATTTTCGAAAGACGCGCGGTGTCTGGAGGGGCCGGACGGGGAGTTGTGGGCAGGCTCGGCGGTCCTTGCGCGGCTGCGGGACTTCGCGAGGCTTGCTCAGTTCCTGATGGACGGCGGACGCATACACGGACGTCAGCTTCTGTCGGAAGCGTACGTAAAAGCCGCGACGACGAGGCAGATTGACAACAACACCGAGGGTTTGAACTCGCCGTGGCGCTGCGGGTACGGCTATCAGATATGGATTCTGCCCGACGACGCGTTCGCGATGGTCGGCATGGGCGATCAGCTGGCGATCTGCGTACCCGGGAAGCGGTTTCTGTTCGCCTGCGTGGGAGATACGCAGGGTGTCGCAAACGGCCACGAGCAGATCTACGACATCCTGTGGCGTGAGGTTATCAGGAGGCTGTCGGACACGCCGCTGCCGCATGGCGGTTCATGGGATAAGCTTCGGAAGCGTGCGGAGCGTTTGATACTCGCGCCGGTCGCGGGGCGGACACGCACCGAAACCGCCGCGCGCGTGGACGGACGCCGGTATATCCTGGACGACAATCCGATGGGCATCCGCGAGCTGACAATCACGGCGGACGCGGACGAGGGGACGCTGCATTATGTCAACCTACGCGGGGAAAAGACCCTGCGCTTCGGATTTGGACGCTGTCTGCCCGGGCAGTTTCCCGAGAAGCACTTCAACGGCGACCGTCTGGGAGTTCCGGCAGGCCGTACATTCCGGTGCTTTTCGAGCGGCGCATGGGTACAGGAGAATACGCTGCTCATCCGCGTACACATCGCGGACAGCTATGTCGGCAACCTGACGATCGCGCTGTGCTTTACGGGTGAACGCGTCGCGCTGTCGATGCACAAGAACGCGCAGTTCTTCCTCAAGGAGTACCAGGGTACGACGGGCGGACGGGCAGCACATCCCTCAGACGATTGCGCGTAAGTACAAGAGGCAGGCGGTGCGATTTGAAAATAACCGAAAAAACTGCACGAATCTGAAATCATTCACCTTGCGGGATGTCCGAATCTATGGTATATTCAAGATACTCTGATTGGAAAGGAGCCGCAACGATATGAAACCGATCCCCACCCCTCGGGAATACACCCATTCCGGTGAGAGCCGTCCGCTGACCGGGCTGCGGGAGATTCGTATGAACATCTCCGAGACCGGAGAAACGGTGAAGCTGGGGCTTGCGATGCTGCGGGACGCGCTGCCCGTCACGCCGGACGGTGCCGTGCTGACACTTGTTTCCTCGGACGACGCGTGGTTTGCTGCGCGCAACGCTGCCGAGCAGGGCTACATCCTGACACATGACGGCGGCACGCTGACGCTGGCTGCCCGTCAGCCGATGGGGTTTTTCTATGGTCTGATGACGCTGCTGCAGCTCGCGGAGGACATGCCCGAGACGTTCGTCATCCGCGACCGGCCGGAGATACGCTGGCGCGGCGTGATGAATACGCTGTGGGCGGAGTCGGGCATCATGTCCTACGACTTCGGCGACGGGCTGCCGGCGATGGAAAAACGTCTCGCGGTTCTGCTCGACACCTGCGCGCGGTACAAGCTCAACCTGGTCTACGCCGACGCGTTTGGGTTCCGGCACGAACGATTCCCGGGCTACGATGCGTTCATGAAGCGCTTCACCGACCTCGCGAAAATCCGCGGCGTCCGCGTGATGGCCGGCGGCTACGGCATGGGCTACGGGCAGAGCGGCCACGGTCAGAACGTCTTCATGGGAAAGGTGTTCCGCAACCGTGACCCGTACCCCGACGGCGAGCTGTACGACTGCATCGGCACCTACGATCCGCCGAACCCGGATATCCGCGGCCGATCCTACGGCACCTGTTTGTCCAACAACGCGCTCACGGATGACAAAATCGACGAGATGCGGCAGTATCTCCTCGCGACGGGCGTCAACACGCTGTATCTGCACAACATGGATTCCGACGAGATTCACGAACCGCTGTGGCTTGCGCGGTGTGAACGCTGCCGGAAGCGCTACCCGAATGACAGTCTGTACGCAGAGGACGGCTGCGCGGGCGCGTTCGCGGCGTTCTACGACCTGCTGCTCACGGGACTGCGGGAGAGTGTGCCGGATGTGCTGATCTGTCCGGTCAGCCCCGGATATGCTTACGCGGTCAGAAGCACCGACTGGACATTTGAGAAATGCCGCCGCTTCTGGGGCGCCGTGATGCGGTATATGAAGTGCCGCGACGGCGTGATTCCGCTGTTCCGCGAGCTGTTCCACAACCACGACGACAACCGGCTGCGCTACGATATGCTCGATGAGAGCATCCCGTCGGGGTTCGGCAGCGTGTTTTTCTCCGGCGGCGACGGGTTCTACTCCGACAAATACTTTGTGCCGTCGGCGGTCGTCACCAAGACGATGGAGCGCGCCGAGCTGATCGTCTGCGCGAATGGCAGCGCGCTGCAGCGTCCGACGCAGCTGATGAATGCGGAATACCTGTGGAATCCCGACGGCAGCGCGTTCTACAATGCAGATATTCCCGACAACTATACGGACTTCATGGCGTTTTATAACGCCATCCTCGCGACGACGCACCGGCCCGAGGGTCTGTACGGCGAGCTTCTCGAGACGGCATGCCGGAGACTGTGGGGCGACACGGACGGCGCCGTGCTCGCCGAGGTCTACCGCATCCACGGCGCGCGGTACGAGTGCCCGGTGTTCACGGTCTGCTCGGTCGAGCTGTACACCCGCCGCACCCGTGTGACCTTCCCGGTACGCTGGGACGACCCGTCTGCGGAAGAACAGCTGCCGCAGATGCGCGCGCGGTACGCCGAGACGGTCACGCTCAACACGGCGGCGCGGTCGCGGCTCTTCGGCGTGACGGCACCCGACGCGGAATTTCTGCGCGAGGGTCTGGCGGTCGTCTCGGAACTGTGTCAGTTGATGGTGCGCTACATCGACGCCTACCGCATGGCGGCTGAGTGGTTCACTGCGGGTGTGCCGCTCGAAGGAGGCTTCCGTGAGAGCGTTCGGGCGATTGTCGACGACGCGGAAGCGTACCGCAAGCGCCTTGCGGAGTCGGGACGTACGGCGGTCGATCCGCTGGGCGGAGCGATTGCGCGGCGTGACGAGCTGTTCGATCTGATTGCCTACAACGCCGGGCTGATTCTGCAGAGTGTTGAAACAAACCTGCGCATCCCGGAAAACCGCCGCCCGGATGTCACGCGTCAGTGGTGGTGAGACACGGCGGAGGGACGATTTCCCTTTTCCATCCAACCTTGCGGCAATCAAAGCGCCCGCGTCTGTGCAGTACAGGCGCGGGCGCTTTCTGTCCGTATGAGTCACATGTCGACGTACAGGATCACCCGGTTTCCGTCGGGTGTACTGCGTCCGTACAGTCCGCCGCCCAGGGAGTCACGTTCGTATGCCCGTTCGCGGTCGTAGTAGGCGGAGAGGTACTTCATTTCCCAGAAGTCGTGCGCCGGGAACGATGTGAACGCATCGGCCGCCGTATTCGACACGACCACATCGATGGTGTTCATCCCGGGGATGAGGCAGGAAGCGTCGAAGGTGACGCTGCAGCCGAAGCCGTCGGGCGTGGGGGTCCGCAGGCCCGTGGCGCCGACACGGATGCCGTTGACATAAACCGCCGCCGAGTATCCGACTTCGCCGAGGTCGAGCAGCGCGGTTCCGACAGCCTGCCGGTCGAGCTTTACCGTGGTGCGGTAACGGACGCTTCCGGAGAAGCTGTACGGCCAGCGTCCGAGCGCGATGTGCCGCTCCTGTTCGCGGACGGCACGCGTGTGCATCCCCTCCGGGTCGATCGTCAGCTCCGACACACGCGCGGCGGTGAAGTCGGCGAGCGGACAAGCGACCGCAGGACGCGGCATGTCCGACACCTCGCGCGGCGTATCGGAGAACAGATAGACCGCCATCCCGCCGGACGCGAGTTTGACGGGAAGCACGGTCTGACCGCCGCGGACGTCGGCATCGACGCGATAGACCATGCCGTCCTCGCAGCTCATCAGGCAGACCGGACGCGTATCGTTGACCGTGACGGACGCGGTGAGGTCGGACAGACTCTCGTTGTACAGGAAGTACAGCGTCCCGTCGGGGAGCGTACGGGTCATGACGCGCACGCAGGATGGCTCGCAGATGCACGGGACGGGCGGCGTAAGCGCGCGGATCTTCGCCTCCGCATCCGGCGGGAGCCATACACCCTCGGGGAGAACGGCGTGGATGTAGGCTGCGCCGCCGACGTGCAGAGTTCCGTCACGCAGCGTGCCGTCCCGGATGGCGCGGTAGTCGATGACGTCAAAGTCGACGCCGGCACGTTCAAGCGCTTTCCCGGCCTCCTCGAAGCTCCGGACGGCACGCAGCGCACGCTGACCGCGCGCGTGAATGTCGTGGACGGGCTGTACAAGGACGGTATCGGCGGCGCGCTGCCCGACGGTCGTGAGGTATGACATGCGCGACAGATACGCATTGATCAGCGGGAGGTTTTCATAGCCGGGCATGCCTTTATGAAACAGCGGATGGGGCAGCGCGTAGAACTGGACATCGCCGCGCCCGTAGGAGATCAGCGAGACGTTCATCAGGTTGATGCCCCGGACGTATTGATAATTGCACACAAAGCGCATCTGGTCGAATGTCAGGCCGTTGCCGTAGACGGCGAAGGTCTCCGAGAGCGCGAGGTTGCGACCGGTCTGATGCGCGGCGGACGCGGCGGCCCGGGGATAAAAGGCATTGTCGGCATCGTCCCGATGATAGCCGCCCTTCATGAAGACGCCGTCGGGATACGGGAAGATCTGCCGCCAGATGACGTCGATGCCCGGGATGTCAAACGTGCGCAGGATGTCGAGCGGATTGCCGTAGCCTTTGCTGCGCGCACCGTCGAGCATGTTGTCATGGTCGAGGTGGCCGGACGCGTAGATGCCGTTGTCATGACACCAAGCCTGCAGCTTCTCAAAGTAGTTGCGTCGGAATATTTCGCCGACAAGGATCCCCACGCGGATGCGAATCTCCTGCCCGGCCGGGTCATCGTCATCGCCGAACAGTGCCGGGAGGACGTCGCGCAGCTCGGAACCGAAGCGCGCGCGGTAGATGTCCTCAAGCTCCGACGGCCACGCGGGGAACATCAGCCCCGGCTCGTCGGTAAACATCAGCGACGCATACCCGCCGAGGTCGTCGCCGAGGGTCTTCTTGTACGTCTCGTGCGTCAGCTCGATGAACAGCTCCGTCGTGCGCGCTTCGGACGGGTCGACGTCTATGGTCGTAAGCGCGTCGGTGCCGTCGTTGTAAAGCGGCGTCAGACGGTACTCGGTGAGCGTCCGCGCGCGGGTCGGGTCGTCCGCGGTCATGCGTACGTCATTCTCGAAGACGGCAAGAGCGGTCGGATGCGGCGCATATTCCTCACCGGCGGTGAGCGTGAGCGTCTCACGCGTGAGCTGTTTGCGGACGGTGGACGGGTCGCGGCGGATGACCTGCCCGCACGCCATGCCGGACGGGAAACCGCCCTCGTCGTAGAGCCACAGCGCCATCCCGAGGGATTTTGCGTAGTCGACGGCGTAGCGGACATACGCCATGAAGTCGGCCGAGAGATACGGCGGCTGGAGCGTCGTGACCATCCTGCGCGGACGAAACTCCGGCGGCTCGGGGAGGATATAGATTGAGCGGATATCCGCCTCGCGCATCTGGTCAAGCTGGCGGCGGATCGTCATATAGTTGAGCGGCGCGTTCCAGATCCAGATATACGTGGGCGACAGCTCGGCGGGCGGATCACGGAACGCGTCGGCGTCGATCGGCAGACCCGCGCGGATGTATTTCTCCAACGGATTCATTGTACAGCTTCCTTTCATGACCTCAGTCGGCAGCGCGATCGGTCCGCTCAAGCAGCGCAGCCGTTTTTTACGGTGAATTGGATCGGCAGACATTCATAGTATAACCGATGGCATCCGTGAAGTCAACCCTCCGCCGACACGTGCAAATAAAAAGCGCAGGGGGTATTTACAAACGCAGAATGATGTGATAAAATAAAGTAAATCAAATGTAAAATGCGGAGAAAAGAAGCACTCACAATTTGACATAGATTTCACATAAGAAATCTTTTTCATTTTACAATGGCTTGGTACAATAAAAGCCGTAGACTACAGAGAGTCTAAAATGAAAGGAGATCTTATTTGTGAAAAAGATCATCAGTTTGCTCCTCATCGCGGTCATGGCAGTCGCTATCTTTGCCGGCTGTGACGCACTGAACAGCGGAGGCACGGTTTCGACCGACGGCTCCACCTCTATGGAAAAGGTCATCGGCGCGCTGGGCGAGTCCTTCATGGCGAAGAACAAAAACGTTACCTTTACTTACAACCCCACCGGTTCCGGCTCCGGTATCAAGGCTGTACTGGAAGGACGCTGCGATATCGGGCTCTCCAGCAGAGGCCTGAAAGACGAAGAAAAGTCCAGCGGTCTCACAGAAACGATCCTTGCCTACGACGGCATCGCGATCATCGTAAACCCGAATAACCCGGTATCCGACCTGAGCGTGGAGCAGATCGCCTCCATCTATACCGGCAAGATCACCAACTGGAAAGAAGTCGGCGGAAAAGATGCCGAGATCGTACTGATCGGCCGTGAAGCCGGCAGCGGCACAAGAGACGGATTCGAATCCATCACCGACACCAAAGACGCCTGCAAATATCGCCAGGAGCTGACCAGCACCGGCGACGTCATTACCACGGTCTCCCAGAACCCGGACAGCATCGGCTATGCGTCCCTCGCCTCGGTCAAAGACACCGTCAAGGCGCTTCAAGTGGGCGGCGTAAGCCCCAGCGAGAGCACGGTTAAGGACGGCAGCTACGTAATCCAGCGTCCTTTCGTCCTGGTGACAAAGAGCGGCAAGGCCCTCAGCAAGACTGCACAAAAATTCTTCGATTACATAACCTCTGCAGATGCGGTGAGCATCATCTCAAGCGCAGGAGCTGTCGCAGCGAAATAAAAACGTGCAAAAAGGCGGCTTCAATTAAACACGCAAAAGAGGCGGCTTTTATGCAGCTGCCTCTTTTTCGTAGATGGAGAGGTATGTGTGAAAAGCAAGAAGAAAACATTTGAAACGGTGGTACACGGTATATTCCTGATGCTGGGCTTGGTTACGGTCGGCTGCGTGCTGTTGATCACCGTGTACCTGATTGTCTCCGGCATTCCGGCCATACGCGAGATAGGACTCATCAAATTCTTGTTCGGAACAAAATGGGCTTCCACGGCGGCAGAACCTTCCTACGGAATTCTTCCTTTCATTTTGACAAGCATATACGGCACCGCGGGAGCCATTGTGATCGGCGTTCCGATCGGTTTCATGACGGCGGTGTACTTGGCAAAGATCGCGCCGCCGAAGATCAAGACGGTGATGGAATCGGCAGTCAGCCTTCTGGCCGGTATTCCGTCGGTGGTATACGGCCTCGTGGGCATGCTGGTGCTTGTTCCGGCGATCCGAAATCTGTTTCGTGTGCCGGACGGGTCAAGTCTCTTAGCCGCTATCGTGGTGTTGGCTGTCATGATACTGCCGAGCATCATCAATGTCTCGGTCACGGCGCTGGAGGCTGTGCCGAAGGAGTACGAGGACGCATCTCTTACGTTGGGCGCGACGCCCCTGGAAACCTATTTCAGGGTTTCCGTCCCGGCAGCAAAAAGCGGCATCGCCGCGGCAGTTGTGCTGGGCGTAGGCCGGGCAATCGGCGAAGCGATGGCGGTCATGATGGTCTCGGGAAACGTGGCAAATATGCCGAGCCTATTTCAGAGCGTGCGCTTTCTCACCACAGCGGTGGCCAGCGAAATGTCCTACTCCAGCGGCCTTCAGAGGCAGGCGCTGTTCTCCATAGCGCTGGTGCTGTACCTGTTCATCATGATGATAAACGCGATGCTCAACTTTTTCCTCAAGCGCAATAAGGAGGGTCGATGATGCCAAACAAGAAACTTTCCCGCGAACGGAGAGGATATATCGGCCTCATGCGCACTTTGATGGCAGTGTGCGCGTCGCTGACCTGCGCACTGGTACTGTTTTTGATCGTTTATGTGCTGATAAAGGGTGTGCCCAACATCACATGGGAGCTTCTCTCGACTTCACCCAGCTACCTGACGCAGCGCATCGGTATCCTGCCGGACATTCTCAACACGGTGTACATCGTCATCGCTACGCTGCTGGTCGTCCTGCCGCTGGGCGTGGGCGCGGCCATTTATCTGACGGAATACGCGAAGAACCAGAAGATCGTATCTGTTATAGAATATGCGGCGGAAACGCTTTCTGGCATCCCTTCCATTATATACGGTCTTGTAGGGATGCTGTTCTTCTGTCAGTTTCTCGGAATGCAGACATCTCTGTTGGCGGGCGCTCTGACGCTTGTTATCATGAATCTTCCGACCATCATGCGCACCACGCAGGAGAGTCTTAAAACGGTACCGCAGAGCTTCCGCGAAGGTGCTTTCGGACTCGGTGCCGGAAAGTGGCGGGTCATCCACACGGTGGTTCTGCCCGGTTGTGTAGACGGTATTATCACCGGCTGCATCCTCTCCGTTGGACGCATCATCGGAGAATCGGCAGCCCTGCTGTTCACGGCGGGCTTTGCCCATGCTCTCAACGGCTTTTTCAAAGGGCTTACAAGCGCCGGTGCTACGCTGACGGTGGCGCTGTATGTCTACGCAAAGGAGCAGGGCGAATTTGACGTAGCGTTTGCGATCGCGGCGATACTGATGGGGCTGACGCTTTTGATCAATCTGGCAGCGTATCTTACCCAAAGGTACTTTAGGAGGAAGAAAGCACTATGAGCAGTATCATTACAACAGAAGACCTGTGCCTTTGGTATGGGACTCAGCAGGCGCTTAAAAATGTCAGCATGGAGATTCCGGAGAAAAGCATCACGGCTCTGATCGGGCCGTCCGGCTGCGGAAAATCCACCTTTATCAAAACGCTCAACCGCATGAACGACCTGATCCCCGAAGTAAAGATTACCGGCACCGTGAAGTACGGGGGAATGGATATCTTCAATCCCACGATGGATGTAAGTGAGCTGCGCAGACAGATCGGCATGGTCTTTCAAAAGCCAAACCCGTTTCCCATGAGCATTTACGACAATGTGGCCTATGGCCCCCGCACCCACGGCGTAAAAAGCAAAGCCAAGCTCAACGACATTGTGGAGCGCTCTCTGCGGGACGCGGCAATCTGGGATGAGGTCAAGGACAGGCTTAAGAAGAATGCACTGGGCCTCTCCGGCGGTCAGCAGCAGCGTCTGTGCATTGCCCGCGCACTGGCAGTGGAACCGGCTGTGCTTCTTATGGACGAACCGACCAGCGCACTCGACCCGATTTCGACCTCCAAAATCGAGGAGCTTGCCTTAGAACTCAAGGAGAATTATACCATCGTCATCGTCACGCACAATATGCAGCAGGCTGTGCGCATTTCGGATAACACTGCGTTCTTCCTCCTGGGAGATCTGGTGGAGTACGGAGCGACCGAAAAGCTGTTCTCACAACCGGAGGATAAGAGAACAGAGGATTACATTACGGGGAGGTTCGGATAATGAGAATTCGTTTTGACGAGCAGCTCGCCCTTTTGAACAAAGAGCTGATTGAGATGGGCGCGCTTTGCGAGGAGGCCATTGCCCTCAGTTCCAAGGCGCTGACCGCAGCAGATAAGGAGCTGGCAAAGAAGGTAGCCCCGCTGGATGCGGAGATTGATCAAAAGGAACGCAACATTGAGTCTCTGTGCCTGAAGCTTCTGTTGAAGCAGCAGCCGGTGGCAAGTGATCTGCGGCTGATCTCCGCCGCCCTCAAGATGATAACCGACATGGAGCGCATCGGCGACCAAGCCGAGGATATCGCGGAGATTGTCTGCTTTCTGGACGGCAGAAGCGCAGAAAACGACGACCTGATGCGGGAAATGGCACGGACGACGATACAAATGGTCACGGAAAGCGTGGACGCTTTCGTAAACCGTGATATACTGTTGGCGAGAAAGGTCATCTCGGATGACGACATCGTCGACGCTTTCTTCGATCAGGTAAGAAAAAAGCTGATCGAGAAAATAGGCAAGGAACCATCAGACGGGGAATACGCCCTCGACCTTTTGATGATCGCTAAGTACTTAGAGCGGATCGGCGATCACGCGGTCAACATTGCCAAATGGGTCATTTTCTCGGTAACGGGAGTGCATAAGGAGGAATGATCATGATCTGGTGCGTAGAAGACGAGGCCAGCATACGCGATATCGAGGTATACAGCCTGCAATCCACCGGCTTTGAGGCAAGGGGCTTCGAGGACGGAACCTCCTTCTGGGAGGCATTGCAAACAGAGCAGCCGGATCTTGTGGTGCTCGACGTAATGCTGCCCGGTGTGGACGGGATAGAGCTTCTGCGCCGGATGAAGGCATCTGCCAAGTTCTGTGATATCCCGGTCGTGATGGCTACTGCCAAGGGCGCGGAATACGACAAAATTCAGGGGCTTGACCTGGGTGCGGATTACTATATCACGAAACCCTTCGGCGTGATGGAGCTCGTCTCCTGTATCAAAGCCGTGCTGCGCCGCTGTGCGCCAAAACAGACGGAGCGTCTTCTGAAGACGGGAGGCTTGGTCGTCAATCTGGACGCACGCACCGTAACGGCGGACGGTGAGCGGGTGATACTGACCTACAAGGAGTTTGAGATGCTTCGCCTGTTTCTCTCCCGTCCCGGCATAGCCTTTACACGCGATCAGCTTATGGAAGAAGTGTGGGGTATGGATTACGTAGGAGAAACGCGCACGGTGGATATGCACATCCGAACCCTTCGGCAGAAGCTGGGTACCTACGGCGAACTGATCGAGACGGTGCGCAATGTGGGCTATCGAATGGAGGCAAAAGAATGACAAAGAAGATATTCAAAAATATCTTCCTTGTCTCCGTCGTTGTGTTGTTGTCAAGCATTGTCATAATCATGGGGTGCCTGTATGAATATTTCGGAAGTGTACAGGAAAGCCAGATGCAGGATCAGCTTGAGCTGGCGGCTGCAGCCGTGGAAGATTATGGAGAAAGCTATCTTTGTAAACTGAGTTCAGATGACTACAGACTTACGTGGGTCGCTCCGGACGGAACGGTACTCTATGACACGCAAACCGATGCCAAGACCATGGAGAACCATTCAGACCGCAGTGAGATCAAGAAAGCGTTGACGGATGGCGAGGGCGAAAGCTCCCGATATTCGACAACGCTGATGCAAAAGACGATGTATCGCGCAAAACGGCTTTCCGATGGAAGCGTACTGCGCATTTCCGTCAGCCGGGCATCCATAGGGGTGTTGGTGACGGGGACGCTGCCTTGGATCTTTCTCGTTTTCAGCATTGCCATTGCCCTGTCCGCCATTCTGGCCAACCGCATGTCCGAGCATATCATAGAACCGCTCAACGGACTCGATCTGGATCAGCCGCTGGAAAATGATGTTTACGAGGAACTCGCCCCGCTTTTGGGCAGGATTAATCGCCAGCATCTGGAGATCAAGGACCAGCTTCGCAGACTCCAGCGCCAGCGGGATGAGTTTGAACAGATCACGGACAGCATGAAAGAAGGGCTGGTGCTGCTGGATACAAAGGGCACCGTGCTCAGCATCAACCACGCCGCACAGAAGCTCTTTGACATTGACATTTCCAGTGTAGGCCGGGATTTCCTGACGGTGGACCGCAGTCTTGACATGAGCAACGCGATGCGTCAGACAAAAGAGAACGGCTTCGGTGAGCTTCGTGCGGAGCGAAACGGGCGGCTCTATCAGTTCGATCTGAGCCGCATCGATTCCAACGGCGAAGCGGTGGGAATGGTCATCCTCTCCTTTGATATCACGGAACAAGAGGCGGCGGAGCGTATTCGCCGGGAGTTCACCGCGAATGTGTCCCACGAACTGAAGACTCCGCTGCAGGGCATCATAGGCAGCGCGGAGCTGCTGGAAAAGGACATGGTGAAACCGGAGGACAAGCCGCGCTTCATCGGACATATCCGCACCGAAGCGGCAAGAATGGTGACGCTGATCGAAGATATTATACGTCTGTCGCAGCTTGACGAGGGCGCCGGTATGCCGCGTGCGGCCGTAGATATGCTGGAGGTCGCACAGAAGACCGCCGAAACGCTGCATGACGCCGCGGTGAAAAAGGGTGTCACACTTTCGGTGGACGGAGTGAGCGCCGAGGTGAACGGTGTACGGCGGCTGTTGTACGAGATTGTCTTCAATCTCTGCGACAATGCCATCAAATACAACAAAAAAGGCGGCAGCGTGAAGATAAGCGTTGCATCGGAGGAGAGCACTGTTTCCGTTACGGTGAAGGATACCGGCATCGGCATTCCGCCGGAGTACCAGAGCCGGGTGTTTGAGCGGTTCTACCGTGTGGACAAAAGCCATTCAAGAGCTTCCGGCGGCACGGGACTGGGATTGTCCATCGTCAAGCACGCTGTGCAGTACCATTACGGCAACATCAAGCTTCAAAGCGAGCCGAATCAGGGGACCGAGATCACGGTTATACTGCCAAAGTAATCAGAAAAAACCGGAGTTTGCCCGCCGCTGCCCGGACTTTGCAGGTTGTCTTGCTCCGGCAGTGTGACGAAAAGGACGCAGTGCTGCGATTGGCGGCATGCGGTCCCGCTGCACCAAATCATTTTCAGTATTACATAGCTATCCAATAACAAAGCCTGTCGGGTTGATTGCCCGACAGGCTTTTCATTGCAAAAGCTGCTGTGTTTTTGGTTTTTATGAATCACTTCATGGTATTTTTGATGAAGCGCATCAGAATTGTGGCAACCTGGGCGCGGGTGACATTTTTTAAGGGAGCAAGGCTTTTTTCACTGTTTCCAATCATCAATCCTTCCGAAACAGCCCATTTGATTGCTGCCAGTGCCCACTCCGAAACATCTCCGGCGTCGGCAAACGCCGTCAGCTCATGTGCGGCAGTTACGTCATAGCCCTTGTAGCTTGCATATCTTGACAAGATTGCAGCCATCTGTTCGCGTGTTATGGGATCGTTTGGGCCGAATGTGTCTGCGTCATACCCCTTGACAAGCCCCTTTTCGGCTGCCCAGATGACAGCATCTGTGTACCAGGCTCCTTTGGCTGTATCTGTAAACGGGGAGGCAGCTGTCGGATGCGGCTGCTGATCAAGCCTCCAAAGAACGGTCACCAGCATGGCTCTCGTCATGTCTGTGTTCGGCTCGAAAGTCGTGGCTGAGGTTCCGTTTAACAGGCCTCTTAAAAGAGCAAAGTCAATTCCCTCACGGTACCAGAGGCTCTGATCGACATCGACAAACACTTTGCTTAAACCATAGCACTCAAATATCGCCTCGATTGTGTGATTGGCAGTGACGGAAGGGAAGGTATATTTTGAGATAGCGCGGTAGCTGAGCCCATCTACAAGCACATCGGAAATTTTGTACCCCGTATAAGGCATTATGGTATATGTCTTGCTGCTGAATTTTGTTACGATTGTTGTACCGGCAGGGGAGATGGTTCCGCCCTCATTGCAGCTTGCGGTGATCGTGTATGTAACGGGGGAAGCCAATCCGTCTTTGGGATATGAAGAGGAATACTCTGTATTCTCTTCGCTTGAATGGGGATATACCGCGTAGGAAATCATGAGCATCGTGCCGTTTACTTGAAGCGTGCAATTTACCCCCAGGATGATTTTTTCTCTGTCGAAGTTGAACCTGCCGCGTTCAATCACCAGGCTTTCGTTTATGATGACATCATCGCTGCAATCCTGAAGGAGAAAGATTGTCTGACCGCCCGTTGCTGCGTCAATGGCATCCTGCAGGGTGTAATAATTTACCCCGTTCACACTCGCCGCATAGCTTGCCTCATCACTCAAGTAAAAGACACTGAAATTGGTGATGGTCAACTTGGCAAATCGGTAGTTATCGATTCCCACAACATCAAACTTTTTTGAGGCTCTCGGAAATGCGCCGCGTTCGAGGAATCGCTCGCGTGCGCCGTCAGTCGTGCTTATGTGTATGATTTCCTCAGGCTCAAAACCTCCGGGGAGCGGAAGGAGAACCTCAATTCCGCTGCCGTCAAGAGTGTTGTTTCCCAAGGGGATGGGTATATCGTTTTTAAGCTGACCGTTTACATACACATTGGCAGAGGGAATTACCGTGAACGTGAGCGTACCTTCGGCCAAATTGGATTCGGTTACCGTAACGTCCACGTTGACATCAACGACAGCCGCATCCTCTTCGCCGGGGGCTACCCCGGCTTGGGCGATAATGTCATTCAGGCCCGTTTCGCTGAGAGCATCTCCGACGCCGTTGAGCTGGATCAGGTTGATGACCTCGGAAATCATCTGAGCGTCTTCGGGTGAAACATCCGCGCTGATATTTGTATTCACAGTTTCGGATACAACATGCGCAGCACCGGGGGAAACAGAGAACGTTACGTCTGCAGCCGCAGAAGTCATCACATAGTCCGGCCCTGCGGCCACGGCTCCGATATCGAAGCCGTCCAATGCAATGGTGATCACTTTGGATACGGTCAAAGCCTCAGTGTTGTCGGCCAGCAGATGAATCGTGTCTCCATACTTCGCGGCTCTGACCGCCGAGGCAAGCGTGGTATAAGTGATGGTGCCGATGCCGGCTGCTGCAGGCAAAACAAGCTTTGAGTCGTTGTAATACCGGTAACCGGCTGCCACATACGCCGCATCAGGCGCAGCGGCAAACCTGCCGCCGGTGATGAAGCCTGTCAGTATCTCGTTGCCGACACCATAAGCGTAGCTGCCGACGACCGCGGCATGCTCACTTTGAAAAGAGCCGCCGGTGATGGACACGGCAGGATTGCCTCCGGGATAGCCGCAGCTGTCGATGACAAGCGCATCGCCGGTTGCATAAATGCCGTGAGAGTATTGATAAGCCGTATCGGGCCCCGTACCTTTGATGCTGCCGCCGGTGATGTTCAAAGTTCCGGATTTTATATAGATACCCGTAGCGCCGGTGATTGTCCCGCCGGAAACGGTAAAGGTATTTGCCTGCGGAATATAAACCGCGACTCCGTCGGGATGCTGCACTTCACCGCCGGTTATGTTGATGACTGTCCCGGCGCTTTCTAATGCACCCTCGCCTCGGATGGTGCCATAAACGCCGGAGGAGGTCAGATTGCCCTTTGTGTTCAGCGTAGCTTTGCCACGTATAAACACGCAGCAGTCATTTTCGGAAGTGATATTTACATTCTCTCCGATGTCCAAGACTGCATCTGCTGCAAGAGTGTTTCCCAAGCCGTCGACACGGAAGGCTTCATGGAGGACATGGATGCCGCCCTTGACCTCGGCGGTGTCGACTACGTTCAGCGTGCCTTTTTTAAGGAGGATTGCCGTGGCAAGCTCAGATGTAAGCGTCTTGCCGTTGAGATCGAGCGTAATCGCCCGGTCGTCATTGAGGGTCAGAGTGCTTGCAATCGACGCATCATTGATCAACCGGACGGTGTCCCCGCTGTCTGCCGCAGCTAAGGCTACGGCCAGCGTCGCATATCGGTTCCCGCCGATCTGCGCAGCGGGGGCGTCTGCGGCATAAATGATGGCATGGTGCTCAATAAAGGGATAGTTGTAAATGTGTGAGCCATAACTGATTCCCATCCCTTTATCGGCCAGGTCGCCGGCAAAGGTATTATGGTCTAAAAATTCCAGCAGCCGTTCCTGCGTAATAATTTTGGAAGCATTCGTGTCCCTCGAACCAATACAATAATCATAAGTTTCTGCATCCGTATCCGTAAGCGACCGGTTGGCTGCATGAAACGTGTTTCCGGTTACGGTGGGGAAAACCGACATACTACAAGAGCTCAAAATGTTCGGTCTTTGTCCGCTCAGGATGAGATTGTCATAAAAAGCATTGTTTCGAATGATACAGGTTTCGCTCGAAGCGTCACAACCCGCATTGTCACAAATGGAAACACAGCCATACAGGATATTGTTTTCAATCGTATATCCGCCGCTCAGGCCGACCATAAAGATGAAGTAATATCCGTTAAAGTATATTGCGCTTCCCCATTTTTCTATAGCAAGATCGGGATCTCCGATTGTACAGTTTTTGACGGTCACGTTTGTGATGGCGGATGCCGATGTCGGTTTGCCGTTGTTATAACTCGTCAGTGCATTCACAATACGATCGTAAGAAACCTTTAACGCGGCGTTATCGGTGATGTTGTTGATATGAGAATCAGTTACTGTCGGCAAATCGGTTGCAATACCGGCAGGGTAGTAGACCGGGTACAGATTGAGATTGTCCACAACCACTCCGTCACTGCCGCTGATCAGAACCACAATCCGCGTATCGAGTGCAGGCAGGTACGAATCCTGAAAACTGTAAAGATCGACTTCGCCCTCGCCACTTATCGTGATGTTCTTACCGATAAAAAGGTTGTGACCATTGCCGGTGTAGTTATTCGGGTCCGCTGCCGGACACCAAACATTATACGCACCTTCTTTTACAATGATGGTATCGCCGTCCGCTGCGGAGTTTACGGCTTTCTGTATATTAGCAAAAGGACTTTCCTCAGTGCCGGGGTTATTGTCGTCACCGGTTTTTGCAACATAATAGGTTACTCCTGTCCCCTCTGTCAGAGCAACAGCAGGCAGCAGCGTGAACACAAAACAGAATACCAATATCATTGCCGACAGTCTTTTATATTTCATCATATCATCTCCAATCAAACAAATATCCTGCACACTGTAACAACGATAAACGGACAAGACCTATGCGCTTATAGAATCCGTCCGTAAAAAACTGCATCCTATTTTTTTATTATAACAATAACGTAATACTTCTTAACAGTTCAACCTTCAGCCCATAATTTTATATAATTAAGGTTGTCAATAAGATTATAATTTAAAAGCTGCAAAAAGTCAAGGGATTTGTCTGAAAAACAAGAAAATTGTTTAAATCGGTATTTTGTACAAACAATACAAACAATTTTATCCGATTTAGGCAGCAATAACACTGTTGATGCAGGACTTGCATGAATCAGAGGACATGAGGCTTAACCGGTATGCGCCGTTGACAGAGAAACTGACGCAGCACCGCTCATATGATTTCCGCCGATTTGTATCCTGTCGTTCTCCCCGTTCGAAAGCGCGCCCCTCATCCGGCTTGGTTTCCGCTGACTTTTGGATGAGCTGTCTACAGCTCATCCTCAGACATGTTCCGCCTTCACAAGATTCCTCGCGATCCGTGCTTCATATTCCTCCGCGCGCAGCTTTTCACGGATATAAGCGACATTCGCTTCCTTTACGCTCACGCCGCGGCGTATCGCGTCGGCGGAAGCGTATGCGGCGGCCTCACCGAGCTGCGACATCGTCACAATCAGCCGCGTCGCTGACGCTGCCAGATGCGAAAACGACGCGCCCCGGCACGCGACCAGCAGGTTCGTGTACTCTTTCGGCTGCAGGCAGGCGTACGGCACCCCGTAGGGTATTTTCATGACCGTATCGATCTGTCCGGCATGCTTCTTCGACCGTGCGCCGTGTGTATCGAGCGAATGCGCGCCGTACGCGATCAGGGAATCCGCGCGGGGCTGACGGAACAGTCCCGCCTGACAGTCCGTCTGCGTCAGTACGTACTCTCCGACCAGCCGGTAACTCTCGCGGACGCCGACAATCGGGAACACATGCTTCATGCGCATGTGGTCAAGTCCGCGCTCGGTCTGGAGAAAGTGCCAATACGCCCAGACACGTCCCAGGCACACCCGGTACGCCTCGTCCGGGGGATAGGACAGATACTCGGCGCCCTCCATTGTCGGCAGCATGTTGATGTTGATGTCGCCTTGATGCGGGTAACGGGTAAAGCAGGAGACGGGCCCGACGCCGTTTGCCGCGATTGTGTCGCGCAGCCAGCGATCCCCCGTCCCCCGGAACTCTGAGGGTACCTCATCGATATGCCGCTCGCGCAGACTCTCGACGTTGAAAACGAGCGTGCAGCCGTTGACGGTATTTTCATACTCGTCCGGCGCGAGGGACTCGCCGTACTGCCGTTCCGGCTCCGACCCACAGGCGGCCGCGCATCCCGCCGCGCGGGCGAGGACAATATCGCCCGAGCAGTCCAGGTAGACCTTAGCCGTCAGCCGGGACGTCACGCCGGTGATGCGGTTCCTCACACGGACCGCCGTGATCCGGTCGCCGGAGGTCTCGCAGTCGGCAAGCTCAGTGTTCAGCAGCACAACGGCGCGGCGCAGACGCTTTCGGAGCATTGCGTTCAACGCCTCGGGGAGATAGGCGAAGGGGTTCCAGATGACGTGATGTACATCATTGCGTGAGAAGAACATCCCGTAGCCGTGCGCGCCGATCGATGAGAGCGCCCACGGGCATTCGGTGAACGGCTTATGTTCGGCGCCGGTCTCATTCTCGTCAAAGTACCGCCCGACGATCTGGGAGTTGGGGAATTCCTTCGTACCGCCGCCGCTGCCTTCGGAGTACAGCTCCTGCGCAAGCTGTTCGTGCAGACCGTGCGTTCCGGCGCACTGCTCGAAGCGGTTGATACCGCCGTATGTCGCCGTACCGCCCATGCCGGGAAGCCGTTCCGCCACACAGACGGATAAGCCTTCCTCGACTGCCCGGCATGCTGCCGCACTTCCGGCGCTCCCGCCGCCGATGATGATGACATCGAAGTCCGTCCGCATACTCATAGCGGAACGACCTCCTGCTCAATGCTCCAGACGGTCATTTCTTCGGTGAAGACGTACTCGTTGAAACTGCAGAGTGCCGCAATCGCCTCACCGACATCTTCGCCGTTGAACTTCATATCGTCGTCATTGCTCTGACCGGCCGCAGCGGCAAAGTTGGTGTTGCAGCCGCCCGGCACAAAGCACGTCGCACGGACCCCCTTGCTCTGCAGCTCGAGGTACAGGCACTTGGTGAACTCCCGCAGCCCGGCCTTTGCTGCCGAGTAGACGGAAAACCCCGGCCACGCATGCTGTGCGCATACCGACAGGACATTGACAATCAGGCCGCTCTTCTGTTCGACCATCATCGGCGCGAACACGCGGCAGCCATACATCGCACCGTAGAGGTTGAGGTCGATGCTGCGCCGGATGTTCTCCATCGACTGCTCGAGGTACGGAACAATCGCAACTCCGCCGCCGGCGTTGTTGATCAGGAAGTCGAGTCTGCCGTACTTCTCAGCAATGAACTCCCGCGCACGCTCCCAGTCGGCGTAATTGGTGATGTCCATCACGAACACGTCATCCGCGCCCGTATCCTTCTGCGCCGCCAGGAGCTTATCCTCCGACCGCGCCGCGATGACCACCCGGCAGCCGAGCTTCACAAGTTTCCGTGCGGTTCCCAGTCCCATCCCCGACGAGCCGCCCGTGACGAATGCGACGGTACCTGTCATGTCTCTCATACAAACCCATCCCTTCGAAGTTGTCGTACGGGGTTCATCCCGCCTGTTGTCAGTGTATCACAAGTCTGGTAAATTTGCAATACCGTATGGTCAGCATCCTCAAGGATGCACACAAGATCGACAGTCCGAATGAAAACGACGGCGCTGCGCTATTGCGCGCGCAGCGCCTGCCGGATCACTCCGCCGGTCGCGTCGGACGGGAGGGGGTAATTCATCGCGTAGTTTATGGTCGGTGCTATGTCGGCCAGGGTCATCGGTCGTTTGAGCGTTACGCCCTTTTGAAACGCCGGTCCGCTGAACACACAGAGTGCGCATATATCGCCGGTCGGCGTCTTTGCAGAGGGCGACTGAGATGCGTGTACGCCCCCGACATAGCCGCCGAGATTCCCGCCGCGCAGTCCGAACACGACATCGCCGCACATACTGTCACCGCCCTGCCCTACAAGGTCCGCTTCCTCTCTCTCAAGCGCGAACGCCATCGCGTTGCCGGAGGTACGGTTCAACGTGTCGATGATTCTCTCTACTACGCTCGGGTAGTCCGCCGGTTCTACGATACCCTGCGGATCGCGCCCTTTGAGGTTTACAAACGCGTGCCCGCTCGTTGTCGGGTGCGCGTAGGCGACGGTTTCGGACCAGTCTATCTTGCCGTTTTCGTCGAGGACAGTCAGTCCGCTCTTTATAAAATGCTCATACGCCTGATAGCTCTTTGTGTTGCCGACGCTGCCGTGGTCGGACACAAGCACGACCGTCGTGTTCTCATCCGCGTAGGCGTCAAGAATCTTACCGATCGTCCGATCGGCGAGGTCGTAGGCACGCGCGTACATGTCACGCGCAAGCTCGCGTTCCGCTTCACTGAAATTGCCGATTCCTTCAAACGCCGGACGGTATATGTGGTTCACGGTGTCGATATAGCTCTCATAGCAGAAGAAGATGTCTATGTTTTCGTGCTCGAGTGTGCGCTTTGCAGCCGCCAGCTTCCATTCCGCATATTTCTCATAGCTCTCGGCGTAAGATACGTTGTCCTTGTCGCGATAAAGAATGAATCTGTACGGATCCCGGCAGGAGTTCCCGCGTACGCCGTGTAAAAGCTCCGCATAGGAAGGCGGTGCGGCGGTAGCTTCCACCGGCATGGAACCGCTTATATAGAAAACGCAGGATTTCGCGGATAAATCCAGGTCAAGCACCTTGGCCTGAAAGTGCATCTCGTAGACGGAACCGTCCTCACGCTCGAGAGTCCTTGTTATGACGGGCGTCCACGCGCCTTTGGGAATGGGAACGCATAACGAGTCGGCGTTTTCACCGAAACTGACTCCGTTTTCCTCGAAGCGAAGATGCCAGCTGAAATCCTGAAAGCCATGCACGGCGGTTTTTCTCTTGCTTATCCCCGGCAGGATATAATTATTGCCGTCAAGGGCAAGTGCGCCTGCCGACGTATCGCTTACCGGCATCCAATCGCCGTGCCCATCGCGAAAGGCTACGGGACAGCGCTCGCCGCCTTTTACGCTGTCAGAGAGGTTGATCCGAAAGGTCTGCTCGTCTATCCCGAACTTCGGCGAGTCGTATGCCAGTATTGTAAAGATCCCGTCGCCCTCGTTCGGTGTCGGCATCGCGGGGTACGCTATCAGCAGTGAGCGTTTTCCGATACGCGCGGCGGCCTGCCAGAAGCGCTCGCCTCTCAAGTAATGCGGGTTGTAGCCGTTGACAACTTCATCAAGCTCCGTGCCGGGGATATGGATCTCATGGTCTATTGCATTCGTGACAGAGGGCGCCGCGCCCGTCGCGATAGTCGTCCAACAGGTGGGCGTAATCGACGGGTAAGCCGTCATGCAGTTGCTGCAGACAACGCCGCTTTCGAGTATGCGCTTGAAGTGCGGGAGTCTCCCCTCCGACATGGCCTTCGTGATGTACGACGTCATAGCGCCGTCGAGTCCGATAACAATCAGTTCCGGTTTATGCATGCTTAGACCCCTTTCGTACTTTGTTTGTCCACAATGACATTCTATCAGTTTTAACATTCCGTGTCAACAACAAACTTTGCTGCCGTTTTCTCTTTGCCCTTTGTATCACCTTCCGCATCATCTTACCCATATAAAGAGATGAGTCAAGCGATCCTATCCGGCTGTTCTGTATCCAACCATGACTACAGGCTTTCCGGCATAAAACAAGAACGCTGATGTTGATACGAAAAGTGTCAACATCGGCGTTCATATTGGTGCGGGTAACAGGACTTGAACCTGCACGGTCACCCACCGGAACCTAAATCCGGCGCGTCTGCCAATTCCGCCATACCCGCGTACAGAGAAGCGAGGGGGAGTCAAGCCGGAGGCAGCGGAGCCGCGGCGAAGATTTCTGAGCAATAGGGAAGGACTTTGCGGCGGGCGCGGGCCGCGGTATGGGCGTCGGGGAAGATCGCGGCGATCGTAGGGCCCGAGCCGGACATCACGACGCCGAGCGCGCCCTGGTGGAGCAGCGCGTGACGGATATCGGAGATTACGGCATGCTCGGCGGTGACGGGAGCCTCGAGCACGTTGAACATGCGCCGCGCGATTCCTGCGAGATCGCCGGACTCGAGCGCGCGCAGCATTCCGGACGTGTCGGGATGCTGCGAGATCCGCCGGAGATTGAGTGAAGAGAAGACCGCGGCGGTGGAGCAGGTAAAAGGCGGTTTACATAAAAGGAACGCGCAGTCGGGCATATCCGGAAGCGGCGTCAGACATTCGCCGATCCCTTCGGCGAGCGCAGTTCCGCCCAGCACGCAGAAGGGGACATCCGCACCTAAGGGCAGCGACCTGTCCGCCAGCTCCGGCAGCGGCATTCCGGTGCCGAGCATCCGGTTCAGAGCGCGCAGCACAGCCGCGGCGTCCGTACTTCCGCCTGCCAGCCCCGCCGTCAGCGGGATGCGCTTTTTCAGGATTATGGTAACCTCATGCGCCGGCATTTCGGTGATTTCGAAGAAGTGACGCACCGCGGCTACCGCAAGGTTGCGCCGATCCGTCGGGAGATACGGGACATTGCACGACAGCGCAACACGCGTGCCGGGCTCGCCGACCGTGATCGTCAGCGTGTCGCACAGGGACACCGACTGCATCACCATCCGCAGCTCGTGATATCCGTCGTCACGCCTGGACAACACGTCCAGCGACAAATTCACCTTCGCAGGCGCATCAACCGTAACCGTCAGTTCTCTCACGGACATCCCTCCGTTTCCTCATCCGCGCGGCTTCACGGCAACACCCCCTTGAAAACCGGAGAGTGAAGCAGCCTCCTATAGAATACCACGGAAGCCGCATGAAGTCAAGAAAAAATCGCGCGGTTTTGGCCCGTGTTACGCCGCGCGTTCGGTAACCTTGCGCCAGAACGCGGCGATTCTGTTCAGCGCCTCCCGCAGATTCTCCTCCACGTATGCGCAGCAGATACGCACAAAACCCTCGCCCGACGCGCCGAACGCCGTCCCGGGCACCACCGCCACGCGTCCTTCCTCCATCAGCCGGTCACAGAAGACCTCGGACGTCAGGCCCGATGCCGTGATATCGGGGAACAGGTAGAACGTTGCGTCAGGCGGATAGCACGGCATTCCCATCGCGGCGAAGCCCCCGAGCATCAGGCAGCGGCGGCGGTCATAGGAAAGCCGCATCGCGTCGATATCGGCGTCGCAGTTGTTGAAAGCGGACACGGCGGCAATCTGCGCGGTGGTCGGTGCGCTTATGATGCCGTACTGGTGGATACGCGTCATTGCGTCGATCAGCGGCTCGGGGCCGACCGCGAACCCGATACGCATGCCGGTCATCGCAAACGCCTTCGACGCGCTGCCGATGACGACGGTTCGCTCGCGCATCCCGGGAATGGAGGCCGGACTGACGTGATGTCCGGAGAATGTCAGCTCGGCGTAGACCTCGTCGGACAGTACGAGCACATCGGTACCGTCAAGAACATCCGCGATCTTCACGAGGTCGTCATGGGTCATGATGCCGCCGGTCGGATTGGTGGGGAAGGGGAGGACGAGCAGCTTGGTCCGCGGCGACAGGGCCTTTTTCAGCGCTTCGGGGGTGAGCCGGAAGCGATCCTCGGCACGCAGCGTGACCGGTATGCATACGGCGCCGCAGAGCTCTGCAAGCGGAGTGTAGCAGACGAAGGTCGGTTCGGGGACGATGATCTCATCGCCCGGGTTGAGCACCGCGCGCAGCATCAGGTCGATGGCCTCGCTGCCGCCGACGGTGATGAGCGTTTCGCTCTCGGGGCAGTAGCAGAGGGAGAAGCGGCGGGAGAGGTAGCCGCAGACGGCCTCACGCAGCGAGAGCAGTCCGGCGTTTGCGGTATAGGGGACATAGCCGTCGGTCATGGCTTCGACGGCTGCGGCACGGACGACGGGCGGGACGGACGCGTCGGGCTGCCCGACACCGAGGGTGATGACATCCTCATAGCCTTCGAGCAGGTCGAAGTATTTCCGGATGCCGGAAGGCTGCATGCCGCGGACGGCTTTATTGAAAAGATATGAGTAATCCATAGAAAAACCCCCTTGAAGGATACGAAAGGCACTTCCTTTCGCACCCTCAGGGGGTTTTCGGGAAGCGGCTTTCAGTCAAATACGGGCTGTCTGCGCTCATAGTACGAGACAGTCTTCAAACCGAGGGACTCCGCAAGTTCGCGGGCCTCCCGGATACCGAATGCCGCATGGTCGGTATTGTGCGCGTCGGAGCCGGTGGTGACGAAAGTCCCGCCGAACGCGCGATAGAGTTCCAGAACCCACGGTTCCGGCGACAGTCTGCCGAACCAGTTGCGCAGACCGTTGGTATTGATCTCGAGCGCGACACCGCTTTGCGCGGCAAGGCGCACCACCTCCGCGACCTCGTCTTTATAGCGGAGCATGGACGCGGGCTTGCGAAGCCACCGCTCCATCTTGCGTACCGGATAGTCCATATGCGCGATGGAGTTGATATTCCCGAAGCGGATGAGGTCGAGATGCCGCGCGTAGTAGCTGCGGAACATCTGGTCAAAATCCATCCGGTCGTAGTCGACAAAATAGTAGTCGAGGCCTTCGGGGGTGGCATGGATGGCGCCGAGCACGAAATCAAAATCGTGGGAATCGAGGAAGCTGCGGGAGACAGAGGCGCAGACCTGCGGCTGTCCGATCTCAATGGCGTAGACGATTTTCATACGGCCGTTATAACGCTCCCGCGCGTCGATAACGGCCTGTCGCGCCGCGGCATCGTACAGGTGGTAATACTCCCGGCTGTCGCCGAAGGGGAGCTCCACATGGTCTGCGGGGAGGGCATCCCAGTGTTCGGTGAACGCGACTGCGCAAGCGCCTTTTTCATACGCCGCCGCACAGATCTCTTCGACCGTACCTTCCCCATCTTCCGAGAAGGTTGAGTGCATATGCAGATCGGATATACGCATTCTGAGAAAGCCCTCCTTTCCTATCAACTCGAGTGTCAAAAAAAACGACTGCTGACATTATAACGCGAGCCGGCGAAAAAAACAAGAGGAATCTGCGCCAAAATATCTGCGGTTACAGACGTGAAAACCGTAATACTTACGGAAGGACGACGCGTCCGGTCTCGCCGTCCGCACTAATTTTCGTTCCGAACGGGGATGAAAGCTTCGCGAGCCGTTCGATGACGCTCATGTCGCGGCTCAGCACGGGCAGACCTTTGCGGTAGCGGGGCAGCTCAAACCCCATCTCCACAGGCTGCAGTGTCAGCGAAACGAGGCGCGTATTCTCAAACGTCATACACGGCACAACGCTCTCCCACACACGCGGGTCACGGGACAGGCCGATCGTGTCGTCATGGCTGCGGGCGTCCATGCCCATGCCGGAGGTCGCGGTGAGGGGGTCGAGGCGATATTTGCCATAAAAGTCGGCCGGCTGGTGGGTGGTGGTATCGTTCTCAAAGAGGAAGTTTCCGAGGGAGTAAAAGATCGGTGCGCCGTTATACAGTTCGATGCCGCGGAGGATATGCGGCCCATGCCCGAGGATTGCGGACGCGCCGGCGTCGACGCAGGCATGCGCGAAGGTACGGAGGAACTCGGCGGGCTGCTCCTTGTCACCTTTGTACGTCTCATGCGCGTGGATGCTGACGAGGACGAGGTCGGCTTGCCGTTTGGCTTCACGGACGGATGCGGTGATGCGGGCAAGGTCGGCAGCATTGGGAGAGGTACGCGTCTCGGTGACGGAATCCTCGATGAAGCGCATGGTACCGAAGCGGTAGAACCCTTCGTCGGGAGCCTCGAACCCTTCGCGGACGCTGGAGTCGTGGGCGGCGTTGATATAGAGCGGCCCGGCCATCTCTTTTAACGCGGCGAGCTGCACGGGTGTGACGTGATAGTCTGTGACATAGCGCAGCTTGTTGACGCCGGGACGTCCGCGCATATCGATGCGCTGCTGACCGGCCATCCAGAAGTCGGGGCAGGTGGAGACGGCGGCGATCATCGCGACGCGTGCGGCGGGGGTCTCTATATAGACGGGCGCGGAGGCGTCGGCGAGATTGCGTCCGATACCGGCATAGCGCATATCGGCGTCCTCGAGGTGGCGCAGGGTCGCGAGCAGCCCGTCGTGGGAGTAGTCGAGGGCGTGGTTGTTGGCGGCGTTCCAGACATTGAAGGGGATGCGCCGCAGATCCTTGAGGATGCCGGGATGCGCCATTGCCCAGGTGCCGCCGGAGACCGCTCCGGGCGAGCCTTCACGGTCGTGGACGGTGATCTCCAGGTTTGCGAAGCGGACGTCGAAGTTGCGCAGAAACTCCGCGAGGGCGGCCTCACCGGGGTAGGGAACATCGGGCAGACGCCGGGTCATGAAAATATCACCGGCAGCGGCGACGGTGGTAATCATAAATAGACTCCTTATTGGATGGATTTACGGATAAGAACACGGTTACGAGAAGCATTTGAGGACGGCATAGGCGATACCGGCCGCGAGCCTGTCCCGCGCGGACTGGTCGATGAGCCATTCGAAGTCGGAGGGGTTTGTGAGGAAGCCGGCCTGGAAGAGGACGGTCGGGGACCATCCGCCGCGGAGAGCATAGGATCCGACGCGCTGGACGCCGAAATCGTTGCGGCTGAGGCTGGAGACGCAGTGCTCGTAGATATCCTCCGCGGAGGCGGAGGCGAGCGCACTTTCGTAGAGGATGCAGAAGCCCCCGTGGGTGGACAGGTCGACATTGTCGTTCATGCCGTTGCAATGCAGGGAGAGCGTGAGGTCGGCGGCGATGGAGCGGGAGAGCGCGACGCGTTCCTCGGAGGTGAGAGCGGTATCGTCGTAGCGTGTGAGGACGACGTTTGCGCCGAGTATTTCCAGACTCGTCTTGACGAGCATGGCAAGCTCGAGGGTGACGGTTTTTTCGGGCACCAGCTCCCCGAGCAGGCCGTATATACCGGGGTCATCGCCGCCGTGCCCGGGGTCGAGCAGGATGGTGGAGCCTTTGAGCGGCTTATCGGAGGAGAGGTCGGCATGGAAGCGGCGGCGCGCGATGAGTGTGGCGGTACCGTCCTTATACATGACGGAAAATCCGCCGAGGCGGGAGTCGTCGCGCACCATGAGACGGATGACGGCGGCACCGCTGTCGACGGATTCGACGCTGACGGCGGAGAACAGAGAGCCGGTGAGGTCAAACTGCGGAGAAAAGGGGGCGGAGAAGTGACCGGCGGCGCGCAATGTGAGGGTACGGGAGGCATCGTCATACTCGGCGCAGGCAGCGTTGACATGGGTGAGGGTGAGACTGTCTGCATCGGCGCCGGAGGAAAAGGCGAGCGTGACCGGTTCGCCGCGGACGCCGGCGGTACGGGAGAGGATGACGTCGGAGGTACGCACCCACAGTCCGAGGGAGAGCTGTGCGAAGGAACCGGAGAGCGCGACGACGGCATCGGACATCCCGGGTGCCAGTTCGGAGACAGGGCCGGAGGAGACGGACGGATACGCGGCGGCGATATCGGTGACGGAGGCAGTGAGGGCGCGTTCGATGCCGGAGAGATTGGCGACCAGAATCTGACCGTCGGCGGTCACACGGCGCAGCAAAGTGCCCATCCGCATGGTATAGACCGGCTGCCCGAGGTCACGCGGCGCGGACAGAGGGATGGTGACATAATACGTCGTGAGGACATAGCCGCTTTCCGCGTCGGCGGCGTCACGCGTGACGGGCCGCAGACGGTAGACCTTCCCGCTGACCGCAGCGCGGACATCCGCACCGACGGGTGCGGTACACTGGAGGGTGACGGAGCCGCCGACGGAGAGGAAGGTATCCTGAGCGGGATAGGCCGCGGTGAGCGTGGGGGCATCGGACACGACGACGTCCTCGTGGGTATCGACCCGGGTGACGGTGCGGGTGACGGTGCGGCCCTCCTGCGTGACGGTGAGGGTATTCTTACCGGGTTGGAGCGGGATGAGCATGCCCCAGAAGCCGTCGGACGAGCGGTTATAGACAGGGGTTCCGTTGACATAAAGCGGCAGGCCGACGTCGGAGGCGCCGGCTGCGTAGTAGGAGGACAGGGAGGTGGTGATATCCTCGGACGGCCGCGCGACGGAGAGGGTGTAGACACCGGAGATGTAGGGGACATCGGCATAGGCGCGCAGCGAGATGAAGGTTTCGAGGAAGTCGGCCGCGAGCGTACGGACATGGGATGCACGGAAGAAGAGCATCCCGGCGACCTCCGGACGGGAGAGGCAGAGGGTGATCTGACGGCGCAGCTCATCGAAGCCGCGCCAGGCGCCGGACTGCTCGGAGTCCTCGACGCGATAGGCCGCGCAGCCGATATAGAGCGCAACGCCGGTACCGCGGACGGTCTCGCACCACCAGTCCACGAGGACGGAGAAATCGGCGCGGGTATGGCCGATCTCCCAGTAGATCTGCGGGGCGATGTAGTCGATGAGTTTGTTTTTGACCCACGCGCGGGTATCGGCGTACGCGGAGGAATAGGACTCATACCCCGCGGTCTCCGAGCCTTCGGGACAGGTGGAGGCATTGGCCCAGATGCCGGAGGGGCTGACGCCGAAACGGAGGTCGGGGTCGATCACGCGCAGCGCGTCCCGGAGAGCGCGGATCAGCTCGGTGGTATTGGCGCGCCGCCAGTCCTCGCGCGTCTCCGTCTCGGAAGCGTAGAGGGCGTAGGTCACGGAGTCATCCAGACCCTCGGGATAGAAGTAATCGTCGAGCTGGATGCCGTCGATGTCGTACTTGAGGGCGATCTCTGCGGCGCCGTCGACGACAAGCTGGCGTACCTCGGGAAGTCCGGGGTCAAACCACAGCCCGTCGCTGCATGTCAGCACCCAGTCCGGATGCGCGCGGGCGGGAGACCCGTCGGGCAGCTCGTCGACGGATTTGGCGTTTGCGGAGACACGGTAGGGGTTGATCCAGGCGTGGAGCTGCATCCCGCGCGCGTGAGCCTCATCGATCCAGTAGAGAAGCGGATCGAAGCCGCCGGCGGGTGCGCGGCCTGCGGTACCGGTGAGGTACTGCGACCAGGGAAAGAGCGCAGATTCATAGAGTGCGTCGCAGGATGGGCGCACCTGAAGAAAGACGGCATTGATACCTGCCGCCTGGAGGTCGTCGAGGATGGCTGCCGCGTCGTTCATGAGGGTCTGCGGGTCGGCGGTGGGGGAGGAGGGATAGTCGAGATGGTAGGCGGTGGAAACCCACGCACCGCGCAGAGAGAGCGCGTTATCCGCCGAAGTCCGGGCGGCGAAGGTAGGGAGCGGCAGCAGGAGCAGCGCAAGCAGCAGAGTCAGGAGACGTTTCCATCTGTTCATAACAAAAAAACCGCGTGCCGTCCGGTCAGGATTGAGAACCGATGACCTTGCGGATGTTCTTTTCGATTTTGACGCGCGGCACCATGATCTCATGGCCGCAGGTGAGACATTTGAGCTTGAGATCCATCCCGACGCGCAGAATTTTCCAGGTATTTCCGCCGCAGGGGTGTTTTTTTTTCATCTCAAGGACATCATCCAGATGAAGTTCCATAAAATGACCTCCCGGGAAGGGATAAAGAAGCCGCATCATCTGCACCATCGCGAGCTTTACGGGCGTGTGGTGCATTTCTCTGCAGGTCCGCAAGAGAACCCCGCGTCTTATAAGTAATAAGCATAGTATAATATAGAATCGTGAATATGTCAACCCTAAATATGATTTGCGAAAAACGGAGAAGTTTCAAGCCCGGCAGGAAGCTTGATGCCCGGTTCTTTTTCGGGCCGGCCGCGGTGATTCTTGACATGAAACAGGTTCCATAGTATAATCATATATACTTATTTTATATTCTGAAAAAAGATACGCGGGAGGAAACAAGCACATGGAATACATGAAAGAAATCGAGCGCATGTACGACGACCGCTTCGGGATGTTTGTCCACTTCGGTCTGTACAGCATCCTCGCGGGAGAGTGGAAGGGACAGCGACCGCCGGAGCATCCGCTGGGCGAGTGGATCCAGTGGAGTCTGCGGATTCCGAACGCGGAGTACGGCGCGCTGGCGGAGCAGTTCCGGCCGGCGCCTGACTGGGCCGACCGTCTTGTACGTGCCGCGAAGGATGCCGGGATGCGCTATGTCGTGCTGACGAGCAAGCATCACGACGGCTTCTGTCTGTTCCGTACGGCGGTGAGCGGCTACAACAGCGTCGACCTGTGCGGCCGCGACCTGGTGGAGGAACTGCACCAGGCGTGCGGGAAGTACGGGCTGCGGATGGGGCTGTACTACTCCCACTGTCTGGACTGGCACGAGCCGGACGCCGGCGGTCAGATCGGGACATACGCCAACACGCCCGCGCGCAACAATAACTTCTGGGACTTTCCCGACCGCACCGGCAGGCCCGATGAATTTGACGCGTACCTCAAACGCAAGGCGTTCCCGCAGGTGACGGAGATTTTGACCCGCTACCCTGACCTCTACCTGATCTGGTTCGACTTCCCGCACAACATCCTGCCCGCACAAACCAAGGAACTGCGGACGCTGGTAAAGACCCTCGCGCCGCACTGCCTGATCAATTCGCGCATCGGCCACGGCTGCGAGGACTACACATCCCTGGGCGACAACTCGATCCCGTCGGTACCGACCGGCATTCCGACGGAGTGCCTGGTGACGCTCAACGATACATGGGGATATAAGTGGTACGACAACAACTGGAAGACGCCGGAGTACATGACGGAGCTGCTGACGCGCTGCATCGCGGGCGGGACGACACTGCTGCTGAACGTCGGACCGATGGCTGACGGAACGCTGACGCCGGAGACGGCGCACATCCTTGCGGAGATGGGCAGGTGGACGCGCCGAAACGCCGAGGCGGTCTATGGAATGCGCGAGAATCCGCTGCGGTTTATGTTCGACTGGGGCTATCTCGCGTACCGGGAGAACCGGCTGTACGCGTACATCAGGGACAAAGGCATCCGGACGCTTGCGTTGAGCGGACTGCGCGGAAAAGTGACGGATGCCGCGCGCGTGTCGGACGGCCGGGCAGCCGCGTGGACACAGGAGAACGATACGCTGACGGTGACGCTGCCGGAGACGGACGAGACGCTGCCGGTCTACCGGATTGCGTGTGACGCAGAGATCATCCCGAGCGAGCGGATTGTGCAGTGCGGCGAGCATTTGAACCTGATGCCGATCTGGGCGGGCAAGTACAACGCGGCGGGTGCAGAAGACACGCTGGTGTTCGAGCGGCTCTACGATCCGGCAAACGGGACGCACGGGCTTGCCATCGACCGCACGTCGCTGCTCACGCACTGGACGGATGAACGCGAGCGGGTTTACTGGGACGCGGCGATTCGTGCCGGACGCTACCGGGTGGCGCTGACGGCGGCGCTCGGCGAGTACGCGGGCGGCGCGGAGGTGACGCTCACGCGCGGTGACGCAGCGGTTCGGACGGAGGTCCCGGTGCTGACGGAGAGCTCCCGCTATAACCTGAGCCGTACCGGTCACGACAACATCCGCACGGTGTACGCGCTGCCGGAGATCATGCTGCCGGAGGACGGCACATGGCGCGTGACAGTCGGGCTGAAGAACGGCAACGGGAAGAATCTGCCGCTCTACGCGGTCGACCTTTATGCAGCGCAAGCATAGGGACGAAGCGTAAAAAGGAATACGAAGACATGTGAAGGTGCCGTGGTTGCCGGAAAAAACACGCCGTCTTTGAGTTGTTCTCTCAAAGACGGCGTGTGCATTTTATGATGGATCCGGAATGCGGTCAGACTTTATAGGTGCCGTACTTCGGCTTGGTATCTTCGGTATCGAAGACATAGTCATTGCCGGGGAGGAGGGCGTTGAGGAGGATGCCGACAATCGCGGCGATGGCGAGACCGGACAGGGAGATGGTGACGGCGCCGGCATGGATGACGATGGCGCCGGCGGCAGAGAAGGCAACGCCGATGGCGAGAACGAGGATGAGGGCGGCGATGATGACGTTGCGCGAGCGGGTGAAGTCGACTTTGTTCTCGACGATGTTGCGCACGCCGATGGCAGAAATCATACCATAGAGGACGAGGGAGACGCCGCCGATGACGGCAGGGGGCATGACGGCGATGACGGCCGCAAACTTGGGGGAAAAGGAGAGCAGGATGGCGCCGTAGGCGGCGATGCGGACGACGCGCGGGTCAAAGACACGGGTGAGGGCAAGGACGCCGGTGTTCTCACCGTAGGTGGTATTGGCAGGCGCACCGAACAGAGCCGCGAGGGTGGTGGCGAGGCCGTCGCCGAGGAGGGTACGGTGCAGGCCGGGGTCGGCGATGTAGTTGCGGCCGGTGGTGGAGGAGATGGCGCAGATGTCGCCGATATGCTCGACCATCGTTGCCAGGGAGATAGGGACGATGGTGATGATGGCGGAGAGGGCGAGGGTTTTGTCCATGTTGCCGAAGAGGGAGAAGACGGTCTCGGACCCCTTGAACGGCAGACCGAACCAGGCGGCCTCGCGGACGGCGTCGAAGTTGACCTGACCGGCAAAAGCCGCGACAATGTAGGAGACGATAACGCCGGCGAGGATGGGGACGATCTTGATCATGCCCTTGCCCCAGATGTTGCAGACGATGACGACGGCGATGGCGATGAGGGCGATCCACCAGCAGGAGGCGCAGTTATCGATGGCGGAGGACGAGAGGGTCAGGCCGATGGCGATGATGATGGGGCCGGTGACGATGGGCGGGAAGAAGCGCATGACCTTCCTGGCGCCGAAGGCCTTGATGAGAACGGCGAGGATGACGTAGAGAAGTCCCGCGAAGGCGACGCCCAGGCAGGCGTAGGGCAGCAGCTCAGGCTCCTTATTGGGAGCGATGGTCATATAGCCAGCGAGGAAAGCGAAGGAGGAACCGAGGAAGGCAGGCACCTTGCCGCGCGCCAACAGGTGGAACAGCAGCGTGCCGAGACCGGCGAACAGCAGCGTAGAGGAGACGGACAAGCCGGTCAGCGCGGGGACGAGGACGGTAGCGCCGAACATGGCGAAGAGGTGCTGAATCCCGAGGACGAGCATTCTGGGAGTGCCGAGTTTGGAAGCGTCGAACAGACCTTCCTCACCGAGCGCGAATTTCGGAGCTTTGGCGTCTTTTTTCATCGAGAGGTCCCTCCTGATAAAGTAATGGATCGGGGCGCTTGACGCAGACGGATGAGATGGGCTCGAAGGGCGGGACGGAGCGGCAGCCCGCGGCCGACGAGTTCGGCACGTGCAGCTTCTCTGTTTGCGCGGAGAGAAGGAACGGACGATATGCCATCCTGCCGATCTCAGCGGGCCGTCTTTAAGATGCTGTAATCTTATATAGAATACAGGAAAACGGGAAATTTGTCAACGACAGAACCGACAATAAATACACAAGAATATTACGGAATTTTGAACAGAATATAGCTCTTATTCGTGTATGGGATGTGGCTGTCTCCGGGCCGCGGGCGCGGAGGTCATGCCCGGCGGGTGAAGCGGCTCCCGATGCTGCCCATCCGATGAAGGGAACGAGTCGGCGATCGTCACGGCTGCGTGACACACCACCGGTACACCGCCGGGATATCCGGACATACCGGAACGCCGCACCTGGAAAGCGCATCGGCCCCCTGATGCCCGCCTTCGACGAGCACGCAGCAGATACCGGCTTCCCGCGCGACGGCGGCGTCGTGGTCGGTATCGCCGATGAGCAGCGCCTGCACGTCCGGGTGACGCTGCCGCCACCGGATGGCCAGATGCGCCTTGGAGTCGGCGTGGTCGTTGTCGAGCGCCAGCACCTCTTCGAACATCCCGTCAAGACCCCGGCGCGAGAGCTGTTCGGTGAGGATGCCGCGCTCGGACGCCGACAGTACGCTCTGAGGAATCCCGAGCCGCCGGAAGCCTTCCACCGCCTCGCGTACACCCTCCCGCAGCGGCGCCGTCGGTTCATACGCGCGGTACAGCGCCGAGAACTCCACCGCCAACGCTTCGTATGACTCGCGCGTGAAGTCATAGCCCAGGCGGACGTAGTAGTCGCGGATGGGGAAGCCGAAGACGCGGTAGTAATCCGCGACGCTTTGGAGGGTGGGCATCCCGCGGCGGGCGAGCATCGTGTTCTCGACGTCGATACCGGTGCGCAGATCGTCGAGGAGGGTGCCGTTGAAGTCCCAGAGGATGAAGCCGAAACGCATGGAAAAGCTCCTTATGAGTTTGATGAGGAAAGTATATCATGAACGAGAGAAAAAAACAAGAATATAGGGCTTGCAATTTGGAAAAAACTCTGTATAATGAAAGGAGAGACGTAAAAAACGCAGATTATAAAGGAGGCTATCACCATGTTAAGAGCCGCAGTCATCGGAGCCGGGCGCATGGGGCGCGGACATATCGGGGTATACCAGCAGCTGGAACGCGAAGGGTTCGGTGTGAAGCTGGTCGCAATCTGCGACGTGGACGAACCGAAGCTGCATGGCGAGAAAGCCTACGCGCTGAACATCGGCAAGAGCGCGGGCGTGGCGCATAACAAGCACAATTACTCGACGATGTACAACTGCTACACGGACGCGGAGGAGATGCTCAGAAAAGAGCAGCTCGACGTAGTAAACGTCGTGGTACCGACCTATCTGCACGCGGAAATTTCGCAAAAGGCGCTGCGGGCGGGTGTGAACGTGCTGTGCGAGAAGCCGATGGCGCTGACGCCGGAGCAATGCGAGGAGATGATCGCCTGCGCCGAGCAGACGGGCAAGCGGCTGATGATCGGTCAGTGCCTGCACTTCTGGAAGGAATATGAGATCCTCGCCGAGAAGGTGAAATCCGGGGAGTACGGGAAGGTGAACGACGCATATTTCTACCGCGGCGGCGCGCAGAACGTGGTGACGAACCCGTCGTGGCAGCAGTGGATCCTCGACCGGAAGCTCGGCGGCGGGGGCCTGTTCGACCAGCACATCCACGACATCGACGTAATCCGCTGGTGCTTCGGCACTCCGAAGGCGGTCAGCACGGTCGGGAAGACCGTCTACCCCAAGAGTGCCTACGACATCTGCACGACGCGCTACTTCTTCGACGACGCAGATCTCTACATCCACGCGCGTGACAACACCTGCTACAAGGGCAGCTACGGTTTCCAGTACGGTTACACGGTGAACTTCGAGCACTGCACGATGGTCTTCGAGCACGGGCAGCTCACGATCATGGAGGAAGGGAAGGAGCCGGTGCTCGTCGAGAAGCCGCAGGAGAGCGCGTACTACTATGAAATCAAATACTTCCTGGAGAACGTCGTCTCCGGTGAGCCGTTCTCGCGCAACGAGCCGAGGGACGCGCAGGAGAACGTACGCATCGCACTCGCGGAGATGGCGTCTGCCGACCGTGGGGGCGAGACAGTCACACTGTAAAAGAGATACCGGCGCACTTACCGTGGGAAACGGATAAGCGCAGGCAGGAGAGGCTGAAGACCTGTGCGGAGGCAATGGCACCGCACAGGTACAGCTCGTTTTCAATCAGGGCATCTCTTCATAGGTCTCAAGAACTGTAAGGTATTTGTGAACAGACCGGGCCGGAACGGAGAGCGGACGGGAAGATACCGGAAGGAATATAACTCGACAAAAGAGCGAAAATATGTTATACTGACAAAGGAAAGGAGGAACCGGGATGAAGAGAGCGCTCTCACTGGTACTGTGTTTGCTGCTGCTGTTGCCGGCAGCGCTGCCGACCCATGCGGCGAATGAAAGCATTGCCTGTAATACGCAGGAATGGGCTGTACTGAAGCTTGTCAATATCGAGCGGATGCGAAGAAATATAGCACCGCTGACAATGACGGTAAGCGTACAGCAGGCGGCACAGAAATGCTGTGAGGAGCTCTTGATCTTGGTTGCGCATAAAAGACCGAACGGTAAGGACTGTTTCACGGTATTGGATGACTACCGCATCGACGCGCAGGTCGCCGGCGAGAACGTCGCCGCCGGCCAGCGTGATGCCGAACAGGTCGTGAATGCGTGGATGAATTCGTCCGGCCACCGCGAAAACATCCTCAACGGGGACTTCGTACACATGGGCACGGGCTATCTGCCCGGTACGCTCAGTACCGAATATATCTCCTACTGGTCTCAGCTGTTCGTGACGGCCGAATGCACCCAGAGAGATTTCCGCGTGCTGAACGCGGAGAACCTGGTCGTACCGCTCGGAACGACAATCGAAGACATGAACCTGACTGCAGAGGTCACCTGTTCCGTACATGGGTTGAGCATTCTGCCGGTGATTACGAAGATGTGCATCGGCTACAATCCCGATCAGCCGGGGACGCAGACGGTTCGGGTGAGTTACCGGGGTCAGTATACGAATATCAAGGTGACAGTCGGAGAAATAGGAGACGAGATTATCCGGAAGGCAGACGGCAACATGGGGAACTTCACCCCGGTGCTGAACTATTACTATCTGTACGCGGACGTCAGTGAGAACGCGTGGTATTATGATGACGTATACCTGGCGGAGATTTACGACCTGATGAGGGGAGTGTCGAACGTGAGGTTCAATCCGGAGGGGACGCTGACGGTGGCGCAGGCGCTGATGATGGCGGCGCGCGTGCGGTCCATCTACATGGGCGGAACCGGGAAGATTGGACAGGACGGAGAGCGGTGGTATACGAAGGAGTATGTGTACTGCGTGGAGCAGGGGATCATCAATGAATGGGAGTTCGCCGGCGCGGACGGGAAACCGAAGGTCGAGCGGGCTGCCACACGCGCGGAGATGGCCTATATTCTCGGAAAATCACTGCCCGAGAAGGAGCTTATGCAGATCAGGCAGGTCGATCGGATTCCGGACATCAGGGAAACGGATCGATACGGGCGCGAGATCTACGCACTGTATCGGGCCGGTGTGCTGCGCGGAAAGGATGGGACGGGAAGGTTCGGAGCGGAGGACGCGGTTCTGCGTGCGGAAGCCGCGGCGATTCTGATCCGTCTGGTTCTGCCGGCGCGCAGAGACGGTTGAGGGAGTTGGAACAAAAGCCGGTTTTCCCGCGTCTAATCACGAGTGAGCGAAGAAGCGTCTCTTTTTCGAAAGGGGAAAACCATGAAAAATATAATAAAGACCGCATTTGCCATTCTGCTGACCGTGGCCCTTTGCGCGGCATTGTTCGGCGCGTGTGACGCGGGTACGGGAAAGCAGACGACGGCTGCGGCGACCACCACATCGACCACTTCGGCGACCACAGCTGCGACGACCGCGGCGACAGTTACGACCGCGACGACTGCCGCGGTGACCACCTCGGTACCGACGCCGCTGTCCACCACGCAAACCTCGACTGCCGTCTCTGCGGCATCTTCGGGCACAACCATATCGGGTACGACAACGAAGAAAGCGCCTGACTACGCCAAGCTGTTCCGGAAGCATGGGATTCAGCCGACGGAGAAGCGGCGGGAGTGGGCGGAGTTTTTCGTGGATAACTTCCCGGCGCATGAATGCGATGTCCGGTTTGCGGACATCGGGGACGGCATCGGCGACGAAATGCTGGTAACGCACTACAGCCGTGACGAGGAAGGAACGCTGACGGTATGGCTGTATGTCTGCGGGAAGAACGCGGACGGAGAGTGCGAGTCGATCTGGGCGAACAAGGTCGGGTGTGACTTGCCGGAAGACGTGCGCGGCGCGTATCTTGTGGAGCGTGAAGGAAACAGGGAATTGATGCTGTACACGGACGTCTTCCACAGAGGCGAGGGTACGAGGCGGTTTGACACGTTCCGCTTCGAAGTGGGGGGAACCCTGATCGGCATGAGCGCGGAAGCGGTTCTCTACCGGGACAACGGTACCGAAACGGACGCGACGGCATTCAACGAACGCTGGGACGAGCTGATGAAGACGGCGGAGGTGCTGTACAACTGCGCGACGCCGTGGCACGAGGCGTGCTACGGAGAGGAGTCGCTGCCGGAGGATGTGTTCGCGGGCCGGGAGCCGGCACGGGAAGGTCTGAACCGTGAGGAAACGACGTTCTTTGCAATCACCGGATACGGGATCGACGAGAAAACGGGATCGATATCGCTGCTGGGCAACCGGCTGTACTATGAGGGAGAGAAGAACGCACAGGGCGGCTATGTGTATCGGGAAGGCGCACCGCTGACGGTGAAGTGCAAAGGGGATCTGCCGGTGACCTATCGGACCGAGAGGGGACAGACGAGTACGGCGAAGCTGTCTGAGTTTCTGAATGGAGAGCTGTCGGCATACGGGACGGTACTGTGGAACGGTCAGGGACCGGCGTACTATGTGATGACGCAGCGCGGCGAGGTTGTGGGATTGATCGAGCCGTAAAAGGAAAGGGTGTCGGAGAAAACTCGCAGAGAACAAGGGTGGTCAAAAGGACAATGGGGTACACGCCGCAGACACAGCCTCGCCGCAGAGCGCGGAGAAAGGACGAACGGATATTGGCTGCAATCGCGGCTGCAGCGGTCATTTGTATCGCCGCTGTCATCGCGGCGGCACTGGTGCACGAGAATCGTGCGAGAGAAGCGGCGCGTACGACGACCGCAAAGCCGACGTCGGTGGTCTATATGGGCTACACGGTTGCGCTGTACGACAATCTGGAGCGCAACGGGCGTACGGAGGGTGTGTACACATACTTAGGCGGGCTGCTGACGAGCGCGGACGCGCGGACGGGGATCGATGTTTCTCAGCATCAGGGGGAGATCGATTGGGAGAGAGTGGCGGAGCAGGGAGTCGAGTTTGCGTTTTTACGGATCGGGTACCGCGGGTACACGGAAGGTCAGATGTACGAGGACACAAGGTTTGAGGAATACTACGAAGGCGCGCGCGCGGCGGGGATTGATGTAGGAGTATACTTCTACTCGCAGGCGGTGACGGTGGTAGAGGCACGGCTGGAAGCAGCGTTTGTGCTGGAGAAGCTCAATGGCCGTGAAGTGGAGCTGCCGGTGGCGATCGACTGGGAGTACGCGAAAGCGGAAACCGCGCGTACCGATGAGATCGGCGGGAACCTGCTGACATCAATCTCGAAGACATTCTGTGAAATGATCGAGTCGGAGGGCTACGACGCGGCGATCTATTTCAGCAAGGATACGGGCTACACGCAGTACAACCTGGGGCAGCTCGCGGACTATGCCTTCTGGGTCGCGGACTACTCGGACAGGCCGGTGTTCTACTACGCGCACGAGTTCTGGCAGTACAGTGACAAGGGGCATGTGGACGGCATCCCGGAGCCGGTCGATCTGGATCTGTGGTTCATTGAATGACGGAAAAAGTCGAAAAAACCTGAAAAACGCTTGAATATATAGTACAATACCCGCAGGTTCCGGATATTCTCCGGTTCCTGCGGGTATTTTCGACAAACGGCTGCGATATCAAGGCCTCGGCATCTGCCGTCTATGCAGATCGGCGCTTACGGTCAAGACACGGGCTCATATTCTCTATTTCTTCCGTTTCGCGCTCATACGGAAGTCAAGCGCCGCCGGAGGCTCCGCCGTCTCGCGGTCGAACGTACGCCCTTCGCGTGCGGCCTTCTTCTCCTCGATGCGGAACCACAGCTCCGTCACGCTGACCTCGCCTTCGCGGATATCCGGCACGCTGATGCCGCCGTCCGCGTACAGCAGAGCTTCCGCGCGTTCCAGCTCGTCCATCTCCATGCACGCCTGCGCCACGTTCAGTCGGATGCGCTGGTGTTCCTGCACCTGCTCCGAGAGCTGCGGCACGTATGTGAGCACCTCGCGGAACAGCTTCTCCGCGTTCAGTACCCGCACCGCTTCCTTCGCAAGCGACAGATCATCCGGCTGCATCAGGCTCGCACGCATAACCATCAGCGCGCCTTCCTTCGTGCGGCCCGCCAGATTCTCCACCTGCGCCAGGCCCCACAGCGCCCATGCCGAACGCTCCAGAACCATTGAACGGTCGAGCGCTTCCTTCGCATCCCGTGTGTTCATCTCCGACAGACGCAGCATCCCGAGCTGCAGCCACGCGTATGGGTTGTACATGTCCGCGGACTTCACCGCTTCCTCCAGCAGCTTCACCCACTCGTGCTGGTTCATCCACGACGCCACCGGCTTGTGCAGGTCCTGCACACCGAACGTTCCGTTCATCAGCAGGCTCACCCACGCGCTCTGTTCCGCGTCCGGCTCACCGAAGTCCAGATGCCCGCACATCTCCGGCTCGCCCATGACCTTCCGGCGCAGATTTTCCAGCGCGCCGTAGCCGCCGCCGTCGTATACCTTCCGTGCGGCCTTCGACTTCGCCATCGGACGCGTATCGACCAGCAGCTTCTCCATGTACGCCTCGCCGATGATCTCCTCGAGTATGCCGCCGACTTCCTTGCGCGCGCCGTCCCACTCGCCGTGAACCTTCCCGGGATCGGCCTGCATCGCGCCGTATGCCTCGAGCCACTCCCACGCCGTCTTCGGAGGCATCGGCAGACACTCCATCTGCGTATGCCCGAGTCCGGCTTGTATCTCTATGTACTTGCCCGCGCAGTCGTCCGCCGACAGGAAGTTCTGCCACCGTTCACCGCCGGGACCCTGTCCCCACACAAACAGCTTGCGGCCCTTCAGACGCTTCGTCGACACCTGAATCAGACCGTAGCCGTCCGGCCCGAGCTGACACTCGTACCGCCGTGCGGTCTCCGGCAGCTTCCAGAAGAAGTCGATCGCCGTCGGGTTGTTCATCGGGTATGTGATGTCCACGCCGTCCACGATCGGCACCGGCACCTTTGACAGACCGCCGCCCTTGTTGGTGAACGTGATGTCCGTATCCATCAGCACACGTCCGCCGACGATCTCCGGTACGGCGATGTTGGACCACCAGTACATCGGGATCGTGTAGGGGTTGGCGTTGACGATGCGCATGCGGCACAGCAGAACCTTCGACTTGTCCGGCAGGAAAAAGTCCATCTGATAAGTCGCCGCATGCAGCCGTTCGAACTGGTACATACGCAGCACCGGCGTGCCGTCGTCGAGCTCCGTTACGGCGGTATGCAGCCAGGAGCAGGTATGCGGATGATGTCCGCGCGGGCCGCAGTTCCACTCGATGCCGCCGGATGTCCACGCGTTGCGCGTTGCCAGATTGCCCGGACGCATAACGGGGTTTGCAAACAGCAGCTCCCGTCCCGCAATCTTGTCGAAAAGCGACCACAGCTTGCCGCCGATCGACGGCGCGAACTCCGCGCGCAGATATTCGTTTTCCAGTACCGCCATTTCCAGTCCGTCATCGCACAGCTCGCGCGAGTACATGTCCTGCGCGCGGTAGGGGTAGGTGGAGTAGGGGTTGCCGAAGTCGGTGAACAGCTCGTCATCCTCGTCCAGACGCGTCTCGGTATTGCGTCCGGCGCGAACCCGCAGGTTGCCCAGCGGCGGCAGGCTGCTTTCGCCGTTGAGACGCGTGACCGGCATCTGCTTTTTCAGAAAGGTGAGTGTGGACATGGGATACCTCCTTACAATATTCAGTATGGGACAGGATCATTCAAAATAGTTGGGAGAGGTCAGTCCATGAGCTGCCGCCCGTCGAGCGCGCGGGAGAGGGTGATTTCGTCGGCGAACTCGAGATGCCCGCCGACGGGGATGCCGTAAGCCAGACGGGTGATCTTTACGCCGAGCGGCTTTAAGAGCCGCGAGAGGTAGACGGCGGTCGCCTCGCCTTCGGTGTCGGGATTGGTCGCCATGATCAGTTCGCGGATGTCGCCGTGCCCGACGCGTAAGGTCAGTTCACGGACGGTCAGGTCGTCCGGCCCGATGTGCGCCAGCGGCGACAGCACGCCGTGGAGGACGTGATAAACGCCGTTATATTCCCGCGTACGCTCGATTGCCGCGACGTCGCGCGGGTCGGACACTACGCAGATTAAACTGTGGTCGCGCGCCGGATCCGAGCACAGCACGCACTCGTCGCTGTCGGTCAGGTTCTGACAGATCTTGCAGCGTGTGACCGTCTCGCGTGCGGAGAGGATGGCGTCGGCGAAATCCTGCGCTTCCTCACGCGGCATGTTCAGGATGTGGAACGCGAGCCGCTGCGCGCTCTTGATGCCGATTCCCGGCAGCTTGCGGAAATGCTCGACCAACCGTTCAACCGGTACGGTAAATTCTCTCATACATTACTTCCCGTTCATTTGATCTATCGCGTCAAAGAGTGCGTCACGGTCGGGTGACGCCTCCTCAGGCGCTTTCGCGAGCGGCGCTTCCTTCGCGAATACCAGCTTTTTGTCGGCGCCGAGCAGCTTCTGCACTTCCTGCGTGATCTGAGGCACCACCTGTGCGTCATGGAAGAGGACGTCGCCCGTCACGTCGTAGACAGCCGTCAGCGTATGTCCGTCCCAGTATTTGGGCATCATCTGGAAGAAGGAGTTCTTCAGAGGCCCCAGTACCCGGACGAGCGCTGCGTCGAGCTTGTCCGCAAGCTCCGGCGGCAGCTTCTGCTGCGTTTTGGGAGGCGTCTGCTGCTCAGGTTTCGGAGGCTTGGGCTTTTCGGATTCTTTGGGCTTCCCGGATGCCTGCGCAGCGTCGGCGGATGGGGCGGGAGGCGGCGCGTGCTTCACGGCTTCCTCGAGTATCGCGAGCCGCTGCAGTACCGTATCCGGTACGGCGGAGGGAGCGGCGGCATTTCCGGCGGAGCGCGGGACGGTCGCCATACGGATGAGGCACAGCTCGGTATCGACGCGTCCGGCGGAACCGCGCTGCATCCGGATGAGCGTTTCGCGTAAAACCGTGAGCATGAATGCCGCGCGGTCGGAAGACAGCGATGCCGCGAGCACTTTCAGGCGTGCCGGTTCTCCGCCGGAACGCAGAAGCTCCGGGACATCGGCAGTTTGCAGCAGCAGCACGTCACGCAGCACGTCCGCGAGCTCCTCAAGAACCGCGCGCATGTCACGGCCCTCCCGAAAGCGTTCGTCGAGCTGCCGCAGCGCTTCGGCGATGTCGCCGCGCACAAGCGTTTCCGTGAGGGTAAGGGAGACTTCCGCACCCGAGAGTCCCAGCGCGTCAATTACGGCGGCTTCGTCGAGCGTTCCTTCCGGGACGGCGGTGCGGCAGCGTTCGAGTAAGGACTGCGCGTCGCGGACGGAGCCGTCGCCCAGGCGTCCCAAAAGCAGGAGCGCCTCCGGGGTTGCGTCGATACCTGCTTCTTTGCAGACACGCGTGAGGTTTCCGGCGATGACGTCCGGCTCGACGCGCCGGAAGTCGAACCGCTGGCAGCGGGACAGCACGGTCGCGGGGACTTTATGCAGTTCGGTCGTCGCGAGGATGAAGAGGACATGTGCCGGCGGTTCCTCGAGCGTTTTGAGCAGCGCATTGAAGGCGCCCGGTGACAGCATATGCACCTCGTCGAAGATATACACGCGCTTTTTGCACGAAACGGGCGGATACGCGGCTTCTCCGAGGATGGTGCGGATGTTGTCGACGCCGTTGTTGGATGCGGCGTCGAGTTCCGCGACATCCACCGAGGAGCCGTCGAGAATGCTCTGACAGCTCAGGCAGACGCCGCACGGGTCGGCACCGTCGGGGTGCTCGCAGTTGACCGCACGGGCGAGCAGCTTGGCGCAGGTGGTTTTACCGGTGCCGCGGGTCCCGGTGAAAAGATAGGCATGACCCAAAAGACCTTGCGTAAGCTGGTTACACAGGATCCTTGTGATGTGCTCCTGCCCGACGACGTCGGAGAAACGCGTCGGACGAAAGCGCCGATATAATGCCAGATATTCAGACATGAAAAAGCCTCCGCAGCCCGGGATATACGAGGGCACGGCGCTTGCGACGGCCGCACGACGCGCCTCGAGCTGTATCACGGTCGTACAAACCCAAAGCAGCTTTCGCAGGTTTCTCACAGCACACGAACGATGACCGCTTAGTGCTGCTCGGTTCCCCGCCTGACACGGTTCACAGCACGTCCGTTGCGCAAGACCAACTTATTCTGCCCGGGAATGCCGTTTCCACAACGCCAACCCTCAGCTAAACGTATCTCACCCCTGCTCAAGCGGATTGCAGGTACAGGGCACCGCTAACTCCCCGGCCAGTGCGGCCAGCGCAAACGCCGCGCCGGTCTTTTTTGATACTCATTTATTATACACGATTCACGCGGATATTGCAAGCCCTTTCTCAAAGAATTTTCACGCCGTCCATCTTCCGCTTGAAATGTTCATGTTTTCGCGGTATACTAAAAGAAGAAACCTTGGAGGAATCTGTATGAACAAGATCAAACGGCGCGCGCTGATTGCGGTAGCGCTGGCATTGTTGCTGACGGCGGGCATCGGCTGGTATCTTGTCAGCTATATAAAGGACGGCGCGGCGTGGGTGGCATTCCCGTCCAACCGCCACATCTATAAAAGCGGCTCGCTGCAGACCGGCACGCTCACCGACCGCGACGGCGTGATACTGGCAAGCTGTGACAACGGTGTGCGCGTCTTCGCGGATGACGAGACGCTGCGGCTTGCGGCGCTGCATGTCGTCGGAGACGCGAACGGAAAGATCGGCACCGGAGCGCTGACAAAGTTTGCCGAACGTCTGACCGGCTTCAGTCCGACGGCGGGTCTGTTTTACGCCGCGTCCGACGCCGCGACCCTCGCGCTGACAATCGATGCGGACATCTCAAAGGCTGCGTATAAGGCGCTCGGAGACTATGACGGCGCGGTGCTCGCGTACAACTACAAAACCGGTGCGATCCTGTGCGCGGTGTCGAAGCCGTCGTATGACCCGGAGAACGTCCCGGCGGACCTCGATACGAATCCCGCCTATGACGGCGTGTATATCAACCGCTGCTTCCGGGCATCCTACGCGCCCGGCTCGACGATGAAGCTCATCACGGCCGCCGCCGCGCTTGAGACGCTCGACGACCCCTACGACATCGCCTATACCTGCGACGGCTCTTGTGTGATCGACGGGCGGAAGATCAACTGCCAGAACGTCCACGGCAAGCTGACGCTCGCGCGTGCCCTCGCACAGTCGTGCAACGTATACTTTGCGCATCTGTCGATGGAGCTCGGCGGCGAGACGCTCAAAGACTACGCCGACGCTTACGGGCTGACATCCTCGTGCGACATCTCGGGCATCGCAACACTCGCCGGCAGGTTCGATGCGCATAAAGACGGCACGGCGGAGCTTGCATGGGCGGGCATCGGGCAGTCGACCGACCTGGTGTGTCCGGCGTCGATGCTGCGCTTTCTCGGCGCGGCGGCAAACGGCGGCAGCGCCGCGGAGCCGAAGCTGCTGCCGGACGGGAAGACGGTGCTCACCCCTTTGGTCAAGCCGGAGACCGCCGCCGCGCTCACCGAGCTGATGCGCAACAACACCCGGACGGTCTACGGTGACGGCAGCTTCCCGAAAGGGCTGGAGATCTGCGCAAAGTCCGGTACGGCACAGGTCGACGGTGAGAAGTCCAACGCCTGGTTCGTCGGGTTCTCGGCGAATGAGAAGTATCCGGTGGCGTTCGTGGTGATTGCGGAGCATGCGGGCGCGGGATCGGGTGTCGGCAAAGACGTCGCGGCGGCGGTGCTGCGGGCGGTTGTGAAAGGATAAGCGGACACGGCACGCCGTCTTGGCCGTATGTGTCCGTGTCATCGGGAGTTCCTCTTTGATATCGCTTCCCAAATATGTCTGTTATCAGCCGTTGATGCAAAGGAGAACGCGGAATGAGGATAATAGTTCTGTGCATGCTGCTGCCGGTGCTGCTGTGCGGATGTACGCCGAAACCGGAGACGCCCGCGGTGACGACGGCAAGGCCTGACCGCGTGGAGATATTATGTAAAGCGCTGCTGGAGGCGGAAGGGCTGCCGGAGACGACGCGCTGTGACCTTGCGGACACGGCGGCGCTGTATGACATCAGTGAGGACATGCTGCACAACGCGCGGGTGTACCGGGCCGCATATGCGCTGGACGCGTTCGAGCTGGCGGTATTCGATGCGGCAGATGCGCACGCGCGGGAGGAAGTCGAGGCGAAGATACAGGAGCGGCTCGAGCGGCTTGCGCAGGCGTACCGCGGGACGTCGCTGGGGATGTACGCGCAGGTACGGGCGGCGAAGGTGTGGGTCAGCGGGACGGTGTGCGCGGTGATCATCGCGGAGGATAAGACGGCGGCGCTGCTGTACGACCTGTGTGCGGATGTGAATTAATACACAAGTTATAAAAAAGCATGGGGTCTTTACGCAGCGCGCGGGATATGGTATAATAATATGTTCCAAAAGAGGAAAGGAGTCGAAGAGTTATGGAGAGAATGGTTGGAACGGTGGCCCGGGGAATCCGCGCACCGGTGATCCGTGAGGGCGACAACCTGGCAAACATCGTAGTGGAGAGTGTACTGGCGGCAGCGGAGGCGGAAGGGTTCGCGCTGCGGGACCGAGACGTGGTGGCGGTGACCGAAGCGGTCGCGGCACGCGCGCAGGGGAATTATGCGACGATCGGACAGATCGCCGAGGACATACGCAGGAAGCTCGACGGCGATACGACGCTGGGCGTGCTGTTTCCGATCCTGTCACGCAACCGGTTTGCGGTGGTGCTGCACGGCATCGCGATGGGTGCGCACAAGATCGTGCTGCAGCTTTCCTATCCTGCCGACGAGGTCGGCAACCATCTGGTATCGGAAGAGGCGCTTGACGAACACGGCATCGACCCGTGGAAGGAAACGCTGACCGACGGCCGCTTCTACGCACTGTTCGGCAAATCGGTGCATCCGTTCACGGGGATTGACTACATCGCGTACTACCGAAAAATCATCGAGGACGCCGGCGCACACTGCGAAATCATCCTGGCCAACCGTCCCGAGTCGATTCTGCGCGCGACGGAGAATGTGCTGTGCTGCGACATCCACACCCGCGCGCGGACGGTGCGCAAGCTCAGGGCTGCGGGTGCGGCGAAGGTCTTTACGCTCGCGGACATTCTGTGCGAAAGCGTGGACGGCTCCGGCTACAACCCGCTCTACGGACTTTACGGCTCGAATAAGGCGACCGAGGAACGCGTGAAGCTGTTCCCGCGCGATATGGACGGCTTCGTTGCCGAGGTACAGGCCGCGCTCTACGAGAAAACCGGCAAGCACATCGAGGTCATGGTTTACGGAGACGGCGCGTTCCGCGACCCGGTCGGGAAGATCTGGGAGCTTGCCGACCCGGTGGTATCTCCGGCGTATACGGCGGGACTGGAGGGCACATCCAACGAGCTGAAGCTCAAGTATCTGGCCGACAACGACTTTGCAGACCTTTCCGGCGACGCGCTGCGCGAGGCAATCAAGAAGTCCATCAAAAACAAGGATCAAAACCTCCAAGGCAAGATGGCGTCGCAGGGCACCACGCCGCGCCGTCTGACGGATCTTCTCGGCTCCCTGTGCGATCTGACCTCCGGCTCCGGCGACAAGGGCACGCCGATCGTCCTCGTGCAGGGATACTTCGACAACTACACGATGTGACGCCTGTTCATACGCATCCCGGGACATGAACGTCCCGTAACAACATATAAGGAGTTTTATTGCAGATGAAAACCTATGTCTTCGCGGGCGCGTCTCAGAGAGCGCTCTACATGTTCGCCAGGCCCATGCTCGCAGACTTCCCGGACGACTGTAAAATCCTCGGCGTCTACGACATCAACTTCGGCCGCGCGAAGAAGTTCGCCGAGCTGACCGGCAATGTTTTCCCGGCGTTCGAGAACTTTGACGACATGATTGCCAAAGTCAAGCCCGACCGTGTCATCGTCACCACCGTCGACGCGTTCCACTCCGACTACGTCATCCGCGCGATGGAGCTTGGGTGCGACGCCATCACCGAGAAGCCCATGACCATTGACGCGCCCCGCTGCCGCGCCATCCTCGCCGCAGAGAAGAAGACCGGCCGCCATGTGACCGTCACCTTCAACTACCGCTACGCGCCGTTCATGACCAAAATCCGTGAGATCGTCGCGTCCGGCGAGATCGGCGATGTCTACAGCGTCCATTTTGAGTGGCTGCTGACCCGCAACATGGCCTACGGCGCCCATGGCAAGAGCTACTTCCACCGCTGGAATGCCCGCATGGCGAAATCCGGCGGACTGCTCGTCCACAAGTCCACCCACCACTTCGACCTCGTCAACTGGTTCATCGGCCAGCGTCCGTCGAAGGTCTCCGGCTTCGGCCAGCTGCGTCTGTACGGCGCGAAAAACTATCCGTTTGGCGATGCCATTCCGAAGCGCTGCTCGCAGTGCCCGCACGCCCGGGAGTGCGAGTTCTGCTACGAGATGACCGACTTTGAGAAGGACTTCTACGGCGCGAACGAGGAATACGACGGCTACATGAAGGATAACTGCATCTATGCCAAGGACATCGATATCTACGATACGATGGCCGTGACCGTGCAGTACGATAAGGGCGCGGTGCTGTCCTACTCGCTCAACGCGACGACGCCGTACGAAGGCTGGACCTGCGTGATCAACGGCTCGAAAGGCCGCATCGAGACGGTCAACTACGAGACAGGCGTTCTCGCGAAGGCTCCGGCAAACCACATCAAGGTGTTCGACCTCAACGACAACATCACCGACTACGCGGTGACGAAGGCGTCCGGCGGTCACGGCGGCGGCGACCAGCGTCTGCGCAAGATGATCTTCTTGGACAACCAGCCCGATCCGCTCGGACATGCCGCCGGCTCCACCGACGGCGCCTACTCCATCCTCGTCGGCGCTGCCGCGAATATCTCCATCAAGGAAGGCCGCATCGTCAGCATCGAGGATCTGCTCCGGGGCTGCAGCGAATAAGCGCAAAAAAGCAATTGTAAAAAGCTCTTCGGGAACAAACCGGGGAGCTTTTGCGTCAAATAGGTACGAACAATCAATGGGAGGAACGGACACATGAAACGGTTTTTATCCGCTGTTCTGTGCGTGTTGCTGCTGCTTGCGGGAGTACACGCCGGGGACACGTATGCCATCGGGAAGCTCGACGTGCCCTACGCAAACGACCAGGCCGCAGCACTGAAGGAGCTTGGGCTGATGCGCGGTACCGACAAGGGCATGGAGCTTGACCGGCCCGTCACACGCGCCCAGGCGGTGACGATGCTCGTACGCTTCCTGGGCAAGGAACAGGAGGCGCTCGCCGCGCGCTACATCACGGGACGCGCGACGGGTTTGGACGACGTGGATTCCCATTGGTCGGTGATGTATGTCGCCTACGCCTACCGCAACGGCATTACGCAGGGAACGTCCGAGACGACCTTCTCCCCGGATGCCTATGTGACCGGCCCGCAGCTTGCAAAGCTGATGCTCTCGGCGTTCGGGTACACGGACATCACGCTCGAGAACGCCTATACAAAGGGTGTTGCGGCCGGGCTGCTGATGAATAACTATGTCAAGGCAGCGGCGAACGAGAAGACCCGCGCGCTCCTGCGCTCGGACCTTGCGTACTTCTTCCATGCCGCGCTGATGGCGAAGAACGCCGAGGGGACAGTCATTTATCAGACACTGATTGACGCGGGTGTGTTTACGAAGGAGACGTTCACAAAGGTGATGCTGGCGGGAGAACCGACGGTCGATGTGAACAAAGGCAGCTTCGGTGAACGGCTGCTGACCGCTCTTTCCGACGGGGAAAACGTGACAATCTCGCCGGTATCGGTGGAGATGGCGCTCGCGATGGCGGTCAACGGCGCGGCGGGGGATACGCGCACGGAGATGCTGAGGGTACTCGGCATCGACAACCTGAGTATGTACAATGAGAACACGAAAAAGTTTCTGACACGGCCGGACATGTCGGAGGATACGCAGCTTTCGATTGCCAACGCCATCTACCTCAACACCGACACCGCACAGGCTGCAGGGGTGGATGTCGGCTTTAAGAAAGCGTTCCAGACGCTCATCGAGACCTACTACAACGGCAAGTACGGCACCGTGACGAACGCGGACGCCGTGAAGACGATCAACGGCTGGGTTGAAGACGAAACAAACGGGAAAATCAAAAACCTGATTGATTCACCGGATTTCCTCGCGGTACTGGTAAACGCGGTTTACTTCAAGGGTGAGTGGGCGGTCAAGTTCAGTTTGGAGGATACTTCAAAGGGCAGCTTCCGCAACCTCGACGGTTCGCAGTCTCAGACCGACCTGATGCACATGACGAAGTTCCTCGATTACTGCGAAAAGGACGGATGCCAGATTCTCCGGCTGCCGTACACCGACGGCAGGACGGCGATGTACATCGCGCTCGGGGACAACGCGGGCGAGCTTGCGGACTGCGCGGGCAAGTTTGAGCAGACGCGCGTCGCCGTAACGCTGCCGAAGTTCACCGTCGAGTATTCCGCAATGCTGAAGGATACGCTGTCGGCGATGGGGATGCCGAAAGCGTTCACGAACGCGGCTGAGTTCGACATGTTCACCGGCACCGGCGTGCGTATCTCGCAGGTCGTCCACAAGACCTATGTCGCCGTGACGGAAGCCGGGACCGAGGCTGCCGCCGCGACCTCTGTCAATGTTTCAGTCACCTCTGTGTTCGATGATAAGCCGGTGGAGTTTACCGCAGACCGCCCGTTCAACTGGTGCATCATCGACGAGACGTCCGGGACGGTGCTGTTCCGCGGCGTGGTCAACAAGCTGTGACATACCGGGCACACCCTGAGGCGGAGTCTGCGCCGGATGTTACCCCGGGGCGCGCTGTTCCGTGGGGGACGAATGGCTGCCGGATGTGCGGGAGCCCGCAGAGATACGATTACGGGCGCGGAGCGAAACTCCGCGCCCTTGCCGTCTGTAAACGCGGAATTTTTACTTGACGAAAGAGCCGGATGGGGGTATAATAAAAGAATGGAACGAATGACTTTACCGCAAAGACCGCGCGTGATTCTGGGAATTGACCCGGGCTACGCGATTGTCGGCTTCGGGCTGATTGCGTTGGACGGCACAAGCTGTCGTCATCTGCGCCACGGTGCAGTGACAACCGAAGCCGGACTGCCGATGGGTGAACGGCTGTGCATCATCTGCGACGACATGACTGCGCTGATCAAAGCGCAGAAGCCGGAAGCCGCCGCCATCGAGAAACTTTACTTCAACACCAACACGACCACCGCATTCGCAGTTGCGCAGGCGAGGGGTGTGATTCTGTTGACCCTCGCGCGCGCGGGAATACCGGTGTTCGAGTACAGCCCGTCGGAAATCAAGCAGGCAGTCGTCGGTTACGGCAAGGCGGAGAAGGCACAGATGATGGAGATGACCCGCGCGCTGCTGAACCTGCCGGCTGTCCCGAGGCCCGACGACGCCGCAGACGCGCTCGCGGTTGCTTTGTGCCACGCGGCGATGAATACAAGCCTGATGAACTACAAACACAGGGAAGGGTAATCCAATGCGGCGCTGTCGGCGGCCAAAGCGCGGATACACGGGCGTCGGTCTGCCGACCGCCGGAACGATGATGCTGATATAGAGGGTGTACGAGTATGTTTTATTATCTGGACGGAACGATTGCGCATCTGGAACCGCATATGGCGGTGGTGGACTGCGGCGGTGTGGGATATCTGTGCGGCATCTCGCTCAAGACACAGGCAAAGCTGACGCTCGGGAAGCGCACGAAGCTGTATACCTGGCTCAACGTCCGCGAGGACACCTTTGAGCTGTACGGCTTCTATGATCTGGAGGAGAAAAACTGCTTCACGCTGCTGACCGGCGTGACGGGCGTCGGAGTCAAGGTGGCGCTGTCGATTCTGTCAAACCTCTCGCCGGAGCAGTTCGTGCTCGCGGTTCTGGGAAGCGACGAAAAGGCGCTGACGAGCGCGCCGGGCGTCGGCAAAAAGCTCGCGCAGCGTGTGATTCTCGAGCTGCGGGACAAGCTCAGGAAGACGTATCAGGCAGCGGAGGGCGTGCAGGACTGGGGCGCCGCGTCGCCGGAGGGTGCGGACAAGACTGCCGAGGCGCGGATGGCTTTACAGGCGCTCGGGTATACCGCCGCCGAAGCCGCCTCCGCGCTGCGCGGAGTAGATCCGGAGCTGGGGCTTGAAGATACGATCAAGGCGGCGCTCAAGGGTCTTGTGAAGTTAAAATAACATGTTGTTGGAGGACAGCCTGATGGAAGTCTATAACGCGTATTCGATGGCGAGTGTTGCGGCGGGATTTACCCGTGCACTGGGAGTTGAGCCGCCGTACCGGGCGCAGCGCATCGCCCGTCCGCTCGAGCAGCTGATCGAAGGAGTGCACTGTGCGCGCGCGGTCATCTATAACCCCGACGCGATTGCCCAGTGGCTGTGGCAGAAGTACACGCCCGACTTCGAGGAGGTGTACCGTTATACATCCCTCGCGCTGCCCCTCAGGGCGGTGATGCCGTCGGTGACGCCGGTATGCTTCGGGACGATGTACACCGGGACACTGCCGGAGGTGCACGGCATCCGCAAGTACGAAAAGCCCGTGCTGCGCACCGACAGCGTGTACGACGCGCTCATCCGGGCAGGGAAGAAGTGTGCGATTGTCAGCCAGGACGGTGCCAGCATGTCGCGCATCTTCCTCGAACGGGAGATGGACTACTTTACGCAATATGAAGCCGAGGAGGATGTTATCGCAAAGGCTGAGGAGCTGATCGCGTCGGGAAAGTACGACTTCATCAGCATCTACAACGGCAACTACGACCACACGATGCACGGCACACGCGTGGAGTCTCCGGAGGCGCTGGCGGTGATGCGAAAGAACTGCCGCTTCTTCGGCGAACTGATGCGCACGGTCGAGAGCTGCTACAAAGGCGAGACGTTTGTGGGCTTCGCAACCGACCACGGCTGCCACGACAACCCGGAGACCGGACGCGGTACCCATGGCACGGATCTGACCGATGACTTGAACGTGGTGCATTTTTACGGCATTCTGCGGGGGCAAGACAATGGCCATTGAGTTTGACGACCAGCTCGGAGAGCGTATCGTAGACACGACCGCGCATGCGGATGACGAGCAGGGGACGCTGCGTCCGAGAAAACTCGACGAGTACATCGGGCAGGAGCGAGTGAAGGAGAACCTGCGGGTATTCATCGAGGCGGCAAAGCTGCGCGGCGAATCGCTGGATCATGTGCTGCTGTCCGGCCCTCCCGGACTTGGCAAGACGACCCTCGCCGGTGTCGTCGCGCATGAGATGGGCGCGAACATCCGCGTGACCTCCGGTCCCGCCATTGCGAAGGCCGGCGATCTGGCGGCGCTTCTGACAAATCTTGCGGAGCACGACATCCTCTTTATCGACGAGATTCACCGCCTCGACCGTTCGGTGGAGGAGGTGCTGTATCCGGCGATGGAGGACTTCGCGCTCGATATCATCATCGGGAAGGGGCCGTCGGCGCGGTCAATCCGGCTCGAACTGCCGCGCTTCACGCTCATCGGCGCGACGACCCGCGCAGGTCAGCTTTCGGCGCCTTTACGCGACCGCTTCGGCGTGCTGATGAAGCTCGAGCTGTATCCGCCCGAAGACATCGAGACGATTGTCCGGCGGTCGGCGGAGATACTCGGCGTGCGCATCACAAAGGACGGCGCGCGGGAGATCGCCGGACGTTCCAGAGGGACACCGCGTATCGCCAACCGGCTTCTCAAACGCGTGCGGGACTACGCGCAGGTACGCGCCGGCGGAGACATCACGCTGAATGTGGCCGACGACGCGCTGCGGGCTTTGGAGATCGACGAGATCGGCCTCGACGCTACCGACCGCCGGATGCTGCGCGGGATCATTGACATCTACGGCGGAGGCCCCGTCGGGCTGGAGGCACTGTCGGCGACCGTCGGCGAGGAGGCCGTTACGCTCGAGGACGCATATGAGCCGTATCTTCTGCAGATCGGATTCCTCTCACGTACCCCGCGAGGCCGCTGCGCGACCGTGCGGGCGTATGAACATTTGGGCATTTCCTGCCCGGAACCGGTGAAAGACACGGAAAATACACCCATCCGAATGGATGATTGGCTGAAAACGGTGAAGGATTGAGATGTTCTGCAATCTGCGCGGGACATGTTGTGCAGAATGTACGAGTTTCGATGGTGAATAGTAGACACATTAACAAAATATGAACGCACCCCTTGACAAAAGGAAAAATTGCGTTATAATATACACTAGACGGGAATCGTGAAGGCAATGCAGTCGATTGATATTACGACTTTATCCGATGAAGCTCTGTGCGCGCGCTATGCGGGCGGAGACCGGGAAGCCGGGGATCTGCTGGCACAGAGAAACGCAAGACTTGTTCGATGTGTTGCGCGTCCATATTTCTTGGCAGGCGGCGATCGCGAAGATCTGATTCAGGAGGGTATGCTCGGGCTTCTGAAAGCCATCAGGACTTTTGAGGCCGGGAGGGCATCCTTCCGAACCTATGCGGCGCAATGTATCCGGTCGCGTATCTACGATGCGATCAAAAGGTCTCAGGGAAAGAACCAGCAGATTCTGAGCACGGCTCTCCGGTTGGATCATTCGCAAGATGATTCTCCGGCCGAGTGGTTGTATGACCCCGAGACGGATCCCGAAGCGCTGATAATCCACAGGGATGAGCAACGGCAGATAGCCGCAGAACTCGACGCACTCTTGTCCGGTTATGAAAAACGTGTCCTCTCTCTTTATCTGGAAGGATATTCCGAATCCGAGATGGCCAGACGGTGCAACCGGCCGGTCAAATCGATTGACAACGCAGTGACCCGAATCCGCAACAAGCTCTCCCCGCGCCTGAAGCAAGGCGCAGAAAATGCCCCAGGCTTAACCGGGAAAACCCGATAAGCATATTATGTTGCCCGGCGTAACAAAACCCCTGCATCAACAAACGCTCGAGGTTTTCGTCGATGGCACAACAAGTCAAAGAGAGGTTACAACAAATGTACCAGGACAAGACACTCAAGTGTAAAGAGTGCGGAGAAGATTTCATCTTCACCGCCGGTGAGCAGGAGTTCTACGCCGAGCGCGGCTTCCAGAACGAGCCGCAGCGCTGCAAACCCTGCCGTGACGCCCGCAAGAACGCTTCCCGCGCCCCGCGTGAGTTCTTCGTGGCCACCTGCGCTGCCTGCGGCGGCGAAGCCCGTGTTCCGTTCGAGCCGAAGACCGACCGTCCGGTCTACTGCAGCGACTGCTTCGCCAAGATGCGTCAGCAGCAGGAATAATCCCAACACATCCAACTTGTTCACAAGACCCCTCATCCGATCAGGTGAGGGGT